>Ga0070729_10000518_pt1 | contig 79085 bp, 59 predicted proteins | sample tdDd472_FD_66725 | JGI IMG/M metagenome (GOLD analysis project Ga0070729, IMG submission 66725) | Marine sediment microbial communities from the Atlantic coast under amendment with organic carbon and nitrate - tdDd47.2 | ecosystem: Environmental > Aquatic > Marine > Coastal > Sediment | place...
ACAAAAGCTCTATCTGAAGTAAATAGAAAAGAGAGTGATCATCTGCTGATTTTTGAACAGTTACTCAGAGCTTCCAGAAAATATGCAATTGATTTTCCTGAGATGAATCAGATATACCTCGATATCTCCACACAGGGGATGAGCCATCTGGCGGAAAAATTATCTCACAAACTGGAAGACATAACAGCAAATCTCTACCACACGATATTGAAGAATGCACAAAAAAAGGGGAATATCGATTCGGAAATAGATATCAAAGTCGTTTCATTCTGTCTCGACAATCTAATCGTCATGTTCCAGTTTTCCTACACATCGGATTATTATAAAAACAGAATGAGGATATTTTTAGGTGATGATGAACCTGACGAAGAGGATCTGATAGAAAAAGTTATGAGATTTATCAGAAGGGCATTAACGAAATAAACTACTCTTCTTTTGATTTATGAGCACGGTGGAGCAAACCGGATTTATAAAGAGTCGTTTTGTTCCTGCCGTTTTTCTTTGAATCATAAAGCGCTTCGTCGGCTCTCTCTATTATTGTATTTTCAGTTAAATTCTCCACCCAGTCAAAAGTGCTGACTCCCAGGCTTATGGTTATCTTCAAAAGTTTATCTTCATAGTAAATATCCATCTTTTCCACTTCGGTTCTGAGACGTTCTGCGGCCAGAAATGCTTCATTTCTACCGGTGTCAGGAAGTAGAACGGTAAACTCTTCACCACCGAAACGTGAGAGGATATCACCTTCTCTGAGTGTGTGTTTCAGTTTATCTGCAAGACGGAGTATCACTTCATCTCCAGCAAGGTGTCCATAGGTATCATTAAAATGTTTGAATTTATCTATATCCATAATAAGCATGGAAAATGACTGTTTGTTTCTTCTGCAACGGGCCAGCTCTTCATTTGTCCTGCTTACAAAGAAATTATGATTATAGAGACCGGTCTTGGAATCTTTGACTGAATGCTCATAATGGATATTATTTTGAATTCCGATTGATGTAAATTTCATCATTTTGTCTATATAGGCAATTTCCTGTTTACTATATTCTTCCTCGAGTACTTTCGGGCCGAACAGAATTATACCGTAAAGCCCGGATAAACCATTTATCGGAACAATGATTTCAGGATTGATTATTTCAAATGGTTTTACCAGTTTCTTATCATTCAATTCATATTCAAATAGAGAAAAACTAGTGGTGCCAGTATATTTGTTGAAGAACTTTTCATATGGTTCCAGAGTCTCTATATCAAGATCTAAATCAATAGTGCTCATATTCTTATATGCATAGACTTTCAAGCGATTGATGGTGATTCCCTCATTTAAAATAAATATCAGGTTTGCCGGTATAAACTTTTCTGAAAGACATTTGATGATAAAGGGTACAAGTTCATCTACGGACTCTTTTGTGAAAATGCTGTAGGCTTCTTCAATCAATTCTTCAAGATCTTTGTTTTTTACTTTGATATTTTCGATATATTCAAAAATACCAATTTTGCTTAGCAGATCAAAATTATTTATGAGTAAAGGATTATTTGCAACGTCTTCCCATTCCATTGAATACAATTTACATTAGTTAATTCTAAATATCAATGTCTTTGAAATATCGGATTAGATTTTTATCAAGAACATAAATACATATCTCTTTTGCATCATCTTCCCCATATTTGAATTTTCTCATAAGACTTTGTATCAGATAGGTGGAATCTCTTTTTATTTTCTTATCATAAGCTTTGAATTCTTTAGTTCCAAACTCTTTTATAGCATTGCGCAGCGTTTTGTTATCAATAAAGGGATCCAGGGCATTATTTTTCAGATTGTGAATATACTTTTTATGGAGATCTAAATACAGTTCGGTTTCTTTTATTTTTTTCTTTTCCAGGGTCATCTCATTTATTGTTCCCGATGTATATTTCTGAAGTATTTCCTCTCTATATTCCATACGGGTCTTGTCATTGATATCGCTTCCTATGAGATAATCCTCGATACTTCTTAGAAATTCTTCGGTGATTTCTATAATTTTACCGGTATATTTATTTTTCTCTGTTGAACCGACATCAAAATTGACTCCGAATATGTAATCGAGTATGTTCTGGGAAATCCTGGAACGGCTGTACGAAAAAATACAGATCTTCATCTGCTGTAAGACTGAATAATCATAAAACTGTGTCAGTGAATCGAGGAAGGAATCGGGTAGTCTTTCGAGCAGCTCTTTACGCTGATTTGTAAAAAAATCAAACACCATACCCATGGTTATATGTTTTTCATTTTTGTAGTTGGACGAGAGAAATTCATTAAAGATATAAATTGATTCACGACCGGTAAATCCCTTTACCCCCTCTATCTCAGCTTCATTTATTATTTTTTTTCTTATTTGAGCTTTGAATTTCTTCTTATCCTCTTCATGAATCCATTCAGGGATATTTCCTGCATAGAGATCCATTTTCAATATGAGCAACTCATCATCACAGATCTGAATGTATCTATTGGTATTACCCAGCCACTCTCTCATATTTTCGGATTTTTTTTCCAACCGTGATGCGATAACGATTCTGGCAAAATTCTCCAGGACCAGAGGGAAAAATAAAGTTTCCAGTTTTTCTCCCCGGATATTTTTATATATCTGTACTTCTGTTTTATAATCGAGTATATAGGGCATTTTTATATAGAGACTACGGTCTTTCAGTGATTTTGTTTTGTCAATGAATTCTTTGTCCTGAGGATTGATTAATCCGACGAACATTGTGCGGATATTCTCCTCGAAATTCTCCACTTTGTGAACGCTGTCACTTATGATTCCATGTAGATTCAGAAGCCTGTCTTTGTTGTGATTTTTTATATCCATAACTACAAAAATCCCGTTATTTGTTTTCGCTAGATCAGAATGGATATAATTCACAGTGTTGCTGTCTCCGAAAAGGCTGTCGAGGCTGCTTTGAAGGGCTGCATTGATTATAGGTTTTTTTCTCAGCAGGTCTCCGGGGTTATATACACTGATTCCCTCCCCGAGTCGTCTGTTATACCTTATTCTTCTAGGAGATATCATTGAGAGCACATCTAGAGGAGATTTCAATCTTTCGAGCATGGATTCATAAATAGAACTGCAGATAGTACAAGGTTCATCTTTGAACAACCATTCATATTTTTTCTGAATGAAAAGTTCCTCTCTGAACTGCTCATCTTCTATAACATCATAAAGAATCTGTTTTCTAAAAGATCTGGGGATCTGCAGAATCGGATGATCGTGATTTGGGCAATGAACTTCTATTATAGGATTATATATCTCGGGAATGAGCTTTTCCTCCCGCCTTTCAGGTATAATCTGATTTGATGAATTAAGAGTCAATAAGAAGTTCCGGGGATCCGTAAATCGTGACCTGTCGATTCTCCAGCATGTTTCATAACATTCGCCATGATCGGTTTTCATATACATCTCAAATTTATTCAGAAAGTTTTTCAGGAAAGTGCTTTTCCCGCTGCCCGGAGGTCCCTCGAAGAAATAGATTTTATTCCAGTCAGGAACCTGATTAAATGAATTGATGATATTCATGAAACGATTGGAAAACAGTCTGTCTGCAAAAAAGGGGGAGTCGCTGCCTTTAACAAATAGATCATAAAAATCGTATTTGAGAAAATGTACCGATTCAGGATCATCGGGATATTCATCAATCCCCTCTTTAACATAAGAGTGAACCATGTCATATACAAGTTGAAATATATCCCTGATCAGAAAGCGGGGTTTTTCTCTCAGTAGCTGGAGGTATTCTTTGAATGTAAGGCTATTGTGTTTTAATTTCTCCCTGGATGATTTGTCGAATTCATTCAATATTTCATCTATATCTATTTTCTCATTCATAGATCAGAGCGTCCTTATGCGCAATTTAGTATTTTTCATTGTATAGAGCTTTCTTTCTTTTATGACCTTGGGCTTTTCTTCTTTTCCCGCTTCAAGATAGATATCACTGGTTTCCAGATTAACTTCTCCTCCCCAGAGATATTCAATGCCTATCATCGTGTTATTGATATATTCAGAAACCAGAGGCTTTTCTTCATCAACATGGTAGAGATATAGTTTGCCTTCATCAGTTTTCTCTTCATCGACAATGATATTGGGTGGATGCCATAATGTGTCAGTAAGCATCTGCCTATAATCCTTGCTTTTCCTGCTTTTTACTATGTATTCCCAGCTTCTTCTCTGTTCATTCAACCTTCTCTCTACAGTGAATAATTTATATCTGTTGACAAAATCCTGATCGAGATAGGTATTGATCAATGTAAAATCACAGTGTTCCTCGCGAACCTTAAATAGAAAATCTGTTGCTTTTTGATTTTTTTTGTTAAATTGTTTTCTCCTTTCAATATTATAAGTTTTTTGAAATTCATAAGAATGGGATCCCTTGGCCGCAATAATTTCTATATACTCGAATAAACGCATTCCAATAGCGTAGGGATTGAGTCCCACCCGCTGCAGAGAGGTTACTTTTGCGTGGACCTTTGCAAAATCTACTTCATGACCGGCAATCCTTTTGTCATTGAGAAACAGCCTTTCATGCCAGAAACTGGCCCAGCCTTCATTGAGAATCTGAGTTCTTCTCTGAGGCTCGAAATAGAGAGATGTGTCCCGCACAATATGAATAACAGATTTCATCCACATATTTTCATCTCTGTTTAAAAAAGGGGAGTTGTACAAAAGATATTCCATGAGGTCTTTCGGATTTTTGCCCGGTTCAGTTCCGCTTTGATCGAAAAGTGATTCAAATTCGGGATACTGAGTTTTAATTTCTGAAAAAAATAGAGATTCTCCAAGCTCACGGTTATTTTTTATGTATTCATTGTATTTTTCCATATTTTTTAAATATTCATGGTGGGGTACGTGCTTGATGTTCTGGAGAAATATATCAAAATAGTAATTCAACCGGTCCGAGTAGACTGATTCCAATCCCTGATTGAAAAAGGATAATTCTCTGTAGTAACCGGTGATATTATCAATTCCTCTTGTGAATTCTATAACGTAATCTACCCAGCGGCCGTGTTCGCTTCTCAATCTGTTGACCAGCCTTTTATCAGCACGGGCTTTTCCCAGAAAATCATCATTCCATGTGTGTTTGAAAAAGGTGTTGTTTTGAAACATATCTATATGGCCAAGCACATGATAGAAAATCATGACATTTAGCCAGTCGGGATTATTATCATTGTAAAAAGATACTGCCGGCCTGGTGTTGATTACAGTTTCGTAAGGATTGGAAGGGTAGAGTTTATAATTGCCCTTTGCTATGAGTGTTTCCACATCTTGAACCCAGTAGTCATAAAGTGTGGGGATCATGTGCTTGGGGGACAATTCGAGCATATCCTGATTGGTTACGATATATTCAAGCGATTCATCGTCAAATTTCAGACCTGCATCAGTTGCGTGTTTTTTACATTCTTCCATAATCCCTTTGACATGCTGGCTGATAATATTCATGATTCTGCTATTAGCTCCTTCAGACCCTCGATAATATGCTGTTCATCGGCATTATCGTTTATTGTCGATAAATGGATGAGATTTCTATGGCTTGCCAACAGCTGTGAGTCCTCCATATATTTTTGTACTGTACTTTTACTTTTTCTGTAACTGCTGTTTACTACAGTTATACCGATCCTGTTGGCGTATGAGACCATGGTTTTCAGCTCATTTAATGCTTCAGTTCCCACTGCTTCAGAATCATCGCCGTCTGTACCATGGAAAATATAGATATTGTAATCTTTTGAAAGGTTCTCTTTTTTTACGATTTCATTGACCAGTTTATAAGCTGATGCCACATATGTTCCTCCGGCTATACTCAAATTGTAATAAGTGTAGAAATCGGGAACTTCTTTTGCAGTATCATCGTGAAGGATAAAACGCGATTCCACTTGTTTGGAATATTGATAGGTAAGCCAGCTGTAAATCATAAGATGCTGGGAAGTGACAATTTCAGTGGCATTGCCGTACATAGAAGCTGAGTAATCCCGGATAAAAAAGACCAATGCCTGCGATTCGTATTCTTTTTCCCTGGAAAGGATTCTGTATACCAGATCTCTGGGATCTATAATAAAATCTTCTGTATCAATATCCGATAGATCGGGCATTCGATCCAAAGCTCTATTCGTCTGAATTATTCTCTTCAAAGAAGCTTTTTTATCAAGAACCTGCCCGAATCCTCTATTTTTATCAGTTAAATCATAGACCATTCTTTTGAAAGTCTTTTTTTTACCCTTGTCTTTCAGGTTGGGGAGTTTGAATTTTTCAGTGAGGATTTTTCCAAGATCATAAGTATTTGCGGTGACATTGTGACCTTCTCCATCACCTTTTCCCGCTCCTCCTTCGCTTTCTCCTTCGTAGTGTATGGGAATTTCACCGAGAATTTCTCCCTCTTCTTCATCACCGGTTCCACCTGAAATAGGATCGCCTTTACCATCTCCTGCCTGTTTTGATGAATCTTCAGGTTTATAATGTATTTGATCGTGATAGAACTTCTCTTCGATCGTTGTCGGAACGACAATAATTTTGTCTTTACCGGCTTTCCCCGGTTTTATAATTCTTCCCAGCCTTATCTTCCGGGGAAAACCATCACTTTCCCTGATTTTATCCCTTTCCAATAACTCATCAATTGTTTTCAACTGTACATAATTGTGACTATTGTTAGCCATAATCTCACCAATTTCCCTTTTCCTGACTTATCAATCCTCCGATGAAAGGTTTTCGTGCCTTTGTCCGGTTCGACCTTGCGAGTCTCGCTTCTATACCATCCTTATTTAAAATCGCGCTTCGCTTGAAATTCACATCTATTCGAAGCTGCGAGTCTCGCTTCTCAGGTCTCATCTTCGAGGGTTGTGTAATATTCCAGTGTTTTTTCCGCACAGGTCCTGCAGTATTTCAGTTTGTTTATCATAGTGTCCATAAGCCTGTTGTACAGTTTCTGATTGTCTTCATCTGTTCTGTTGGCCAGTGCCCCTACAAGACTTCCCGCATTGCCGATATCTGAGTTTAACCTCACATCAGTAACAGCTTTTACCAGTTCGAGATTATCCATGAAATTGTAGTTTTTTTCTGTAGCAATTTTCTGTCCGTACAATTTTCGGATAGTTGTTCTGAATGATTCACGTTGTTCTCTGGTTTTGAGCCCCATTCTCTCTTCTACACTTTCTATATACCTTTCATCTATTTTTATTGCTGTCAGTTCCCCCGTCTGAGGATCGGGATATTTCCACATTTTGTCAGAACCGAGATTTTCAGCATCTATACCGATAATCATATTTACATAATTCATTACACTTTTTTCTATGGCTTTCGGTTCGTTCATATAGGCGTCGAATATCTCAACTTTTATTTTTTCCTTGTAAAGTGTCTGTGCGATTTTTAGATCTTCAAGATATTTGGATCTGTCATTGGGATCCTGTATGTAATCGAGAATGATAGTTTTCATAGCTTTGAAAATATCCCTGGCAAACATGCAGTTTCCCTCATTTGTTTCAGAACTTTCCAGGACCAGTTGTATGGCCCGGCCGAGGTTTCTCTGCCCCAGTCCTTTCTGTCCGAATCTTCTGGTAATATCCGCCTCGGACTGGAGATCATCGATCAGCTCTCTGAGAGTTTTAATGCTTTTCTCACCGGCAACTTCTCCAGCTGACAGTTTCATAGTTTCAATGGGGGTCAGTTTTTCTGAACGGGGAAGTCTGCTCAAGGTTACTGCCACTGATCCTGCATAGTTGAAATTGGGATCAATATGAAGACTGGTTTTGTTAAAGGTCGTTTTATTATGACTTCCCAGAGCGTAATCGGTCAGTTCCGATTGCAGCTTGTAATCAGTATTATGTGAAACGTAACATAATCTGCAGCGGTCAATTATTGGAGCTTCTTCGGCTTCGGCGAGAAATTTATTGAATTCAGCATTATTGCTAGTCGCTATTATCAGTGTATCAATGGGCCATTTAAAGCCATCGAGTTCAATTGTCCGGTTCTGAATTACACCGAGATATATCTGAACCAGATCCCTCTTGTTTTTAAATATCTCATCACTGAAATGTATCCCTCCACCGGCAACTCTGGCTAGAGCGCCCCGTCGTAGGTCAAAGCGATAGGGATTGTTGGTGTCAGAAATATGAAGAAGACGCTGAATTGATTCTTCTCCCAGCAGATCGACAGAAGAAGAAGTTATTTTATCCTTAGCCGGATACTTCCCGGTAATTGTTCCAAGAGTTTCGCTTATGGGAACAGGAATTATCTTAATGAACTTTTTCATCTCTTCTATATTCCCATTCGAATATTCTTTTATATCATTGAGAATATAACTGGAACAAGCTCCCAGAGGAGAGTAATTCTTGTAAAGTGTTTCAATCTGTTCTTCTGTAAATGCCGCTTTAAGCAAAGCCGCCTTATTCTCCTCTTCACTTTCGTAGAGATTCATCATCAGTTTCAGAGGATCTTCATAAGTCTGTGATTCGATGTATTTTATCTTGCCGTAAGAACCTAGTTTCTCTACATTCTCAAAACGGAAACTATAGCGCTTATTTTCCGGTATTGAGAGGAAATGACGGTACATGGAGCAAAGATATTCAACAAAGAAAGTCTTGCCATTTCCCGGCTCTCCTATAAGCACATAAGCCATTTCTGCAGAGGAACCACCCTCAGCTGCATCTTTAATGTAGGAAACAAAACTGTTCAGCTCATCGTATAATCCGATAATATGTTTTGGTCCCTGGCGGAATATTTTGAAATTATAAGTAGTTCTACCGTTAACTTTCACCTTTTCAATCATGGAGCTTTCCTCCAGAATCAATCTGGAAAGTGATTGAAAAATATTTTCAAACTTTCTTTTGCCTTTTTGTACCTCTTTTATGTGGAAATCAAGGCTCGTATTCGGTGTCATACACAACCTCCTACTTATAATGTTAGCCCTGCAAAAGAAGAAAATAAAGAGAAAAGAAAGATTTATATTTTTTCTACATTGACCACAATAGAATGTGTTCTTGCTCCATTTGAAGGTAATGTCGGCACTGTAGAAGTCAGATAATTTGCTGATTGGGGCCAGGAACCCTGATTCAATGAAACAGTTCCCTTTGATATTTTATCTGTAACAAAAGCGGTAACCCGAACAGAACCGACATCACTTGAGACCGAGACGGGATCATTATCGTGTATCCCTCTCCCCGCCGCATCTGATATATTGATCCAGAGACGGTCATCACAGAGTTTTTTCATCGAGGGGATATTATCGAATTGAGAGTGAATCCTGTACTTTTCGTGAGGTGTAATCATTCGTAAGGGAAATCGGGTAGTGGTTTCTATCAAAATATGTTCCGGGAGCAGGGTGCCTCCTAGAGCAACCATATCAGGAGACGCTATCTCTATTTTTCCCGAAAGAGTTTTCAGAGCATGTTTCTCCGGATCCTTAATAAAATCTGAAAGACCAACGCGCTCCCTGTTTTTCCCTGCAAAGAAGCCTTTTTCTCTAAAGTTCTTTTTGTCAGTGATATCGGAATTATTGAGGAAGTCCTCAATCCAGTCTTTCTCACTTTTATTCTCAGTATATACCTCTTTGAACCCGAGTCTTTCAGATAGTTCTGAAAAAATCATATAATCGTTTTTTGCTTCGCCAACCGGTTCAATGGCTTTTGCTGAATAAAAAATGTAATTACTGCTCGTGCTGATCAAATCCTCACGTTCGATAAAAGTCGTAACAGGAAGGATCACATCGCTATAAGAAGCTGTTGCGGTCAAAAAGTAATCATGAGTGACTGAAAAATCAGCTTTTTCAAAGGCTCTGATTGTTTTCTGTGTATCACTTCCCTGGCTGATATAATTTCCACCTACATTGTAAATAAAATTGATATCCGAAGGATAACCTCCCGATTTCCCTTGTAGAACAGCATCGGCCCATAAATAGACCGGGACACTTTTTATCTTTTCATTTTTGGGAACCGGGAGTTTGCCCATAAATGGTTTTTCCAGCCTGTTCCACTTGTTCGATCCGGTAGAACCACCAACTTTTCCTGTATTTCCAGTTGCCAGTTGAAGCACTGCTCCCAGGCGATCTGCATTTTCTCCACCTATCGCTCTCTGTAGAGAAAGTCCCGGTAATAATGCCGTTACGGGAGATGAAGCATAACTTTCGGTAAAATCTTCTATTACATTTTTATCGATACCGCAGATTCTCTCAGCCCAATCAGGAGATTTTTCAATACCATCTGATACTCCGAGGATATAGTCTTCCATTTTGTCAAAACCGGAGCTGTATTTCTCAATATAAGATCTATTTATCAGATTCTTTTTTAGAAGGATCCACAAAATGGAAAGCATAAAAGCAGAATCTGTTCCCGGCACGATGGGTATCCAACGGGCATTCAGGTTTTTAACAGTTCTTGTTTTTCGAGGATCAATGACAGTGATGGGGATCCCCATTTTAGAAGCTTCCGATAATATTAATTCCACTTCGCAATCAAATCGTGTATCAAAAGGATTGAAACCCCATAATATAATATTTTTTGAATGAAGCAGAGTTCTGGCATCAATTCCTACATACCTTGTCCCGAAAACAGGCATTTTAATAAAAGAGGAAGCTTCACTGGAGTAACTTCCTGCCGTATCTGTATAATTACCGAAAAGAGATAAAAATCTTTTAGCCACTGAGTCTGTATTGTGAAGAGCTCCCCGGCATGAGCCAGAACCGCCAAGTCTCATAAGTGATGAACAATTATCCGAAGAACGGAGTACTCTCAGTTTTGAAGCGATCAGATCGAGAGCTTCATCCCATTCGGCTTCTCTGAAATCGCCGGAACCTCTTTTCCCGTTTCGAATAAGCGGCTTTAAAAGACGATCTTTATGATAAACTGTTTCCGCTGTTCTGTAGCCTTTTATGCAACCTTTCATATAGGACATTCTCAAAGCAGAATCAGAAACGCTGATCAGTTTCCCATTCTCAACGAGTGCTGTTAGAGCACAACCTGCACCGCAGTCTTTATTGCAAGATACAGGCACTGTTTTTTCGGATAACATAATTGGACCTCATTAATAAAATTTATGTTATAATACAATATTTTAACAAATTGATAACATATATAAAATTGCCAAAAATTAAACAGAAATGAGGAACCATGCTTGTTAGATGGCACTTTTAAGAATATGACTTGAAAAAAAGGCATGATTTCAAGACAATTATATTATAGAAAGAATATAATGCTAAAAATGATTGATCTTTCCGGAATAGGTCATGGTACAAAGTTTTCTATTCAACTTTCAGCGGGGGCTTTTATTGAGTACAAAGAATTTTAATCTTTTTGTCATAACCATACTCATACTTTTATTTACAGTTTTTATATTTTCCTATAACAGATATAAACTTCAGTGGCAGGAACACGAAATGGAGAAACACTCCATCGTGATCGAAGAAGATTTCTGGGCTCTCGATACACAGGGACCGGTCAAGTATCTGACTCTTGTTTCTGAAAGAGAAGACTACGCGTATATTGCCATCTTCGGTTTAGGTGGTGATGAATTCCTTTCTATTGATGGTCCCCAGTTTACCGGCCTCGATCTATTCCTGGAAAATGTCGGGCTCATTCCGCGAACCAATATGGTATTCGATATTATCCATAATGAAGAAGTTATCGGACACCTTGTTGCAGATTACAGAAATACAAACATTTACATTTACTTATATGCATTTGCCCTGTTCGTACTTATATATTTTGTTATTTTTTTATTTTTTAAGATTAACAATGCAAATCATCAACTTGAAGATAGAGTCCGGGACAGAACTTTTGAACTGGAAGAGGAGATCGAAGAGCGGAAAAAAGTCGAATCCGATCTGAAAGATGCAAGGAACTATATAACCAATATTTTCGATTCTATGCCTTCAATGCTCGTCGGCGTCGATGTCCGGAATAGAGTGACCCAATGGAATAAAACAGCAGAACAGAAAACAAATATCCCGGCAGATGAGGCAAAAGGACAGCTCTTAACAGACTTGTTACCACAGATGAAAGGGAGAATGGATTATATTAAAGAGAGTATTGAGAGTCTTCAGATCAAACAGGATAGGAAAATCCTCAGGAAAGAGGGCAATATCAATTATTATGATGATATTACAATATTCCCATTAATAGATGACAGAATTGAAGGTGTCGTCATCCGTATTGATGATGTTACAGATAAAGTCAGACTGGAAGAAGTTATGATCCAGAGCGAAAAAATGCTTTCTGTCGGTGGCCTGGCTGCCGGAATGGCTCACGAGATTAATAATCCTCTCGGCGGAATGATGCAGACTGCAAATGTAATGGAAAACCGTCTGGGAAAGAATCTTTTACTGCCTGCCAATATCAAAGCAGCTGAAGAAGCGGGCACGACGATGGAATCTGTAAAGAGATTTATGGAAGCGAGAGATATTCCGCGAATGATTACTTCCATAAATACCGCAGGAAGAAGAATGGCTGAAATCATTGATAATATGCTTAGCTTTTCGAGAAAAAGCGATGGTCAGAATTCAACATCTCACGTGGAGCAGCTGATAGAGAAAACTATTGAACTCGCCTATTCCGATTATGATTTGAAAAAACAATACGATTTCAAACTGGTTACTATAGAACGGTCTTTTGCGAAAGACCTTCCTGCGATCACCTGTGAAAGCGGCAAGATACAACAGGTCCTCTTGAATCTTTTCCGGAATGGCGCTCAAGCTATGCAGGGAGCCGGTGTGAAAAATCCCACCTTTATTATCCGTACGAAAGCAGAAAAAAAGAGAAAAATGGTTTCCATAGAAGTTGAGGACAACGGTCCCGGAATGGATGAATCTACCAGGAAAAGAGTATTTGAACCTTTTTTTACTACGAAACCAGTGGGGATAGGAACAGGTCTCGGTTTGAGTGTCTCCTATTTTATCATTGCTGAAAATCATAAAGGTGAAATGGAAGCAGAATCAGAACCGGGTCACGGTGCCAAATTCATAATTCGTCTTCCCTATTAACATCTAGTATCGACAATAGCTCAGACCTCTGCTGTAGGGGGCTTTATTGACATCATCACCACATATCTTTATCCTTCTTTAGTATAGAGAAACAGTGGAGAAAAATAAAAAATGAAGAGAAAGCAAACGAAGATTGTTGCGACAATCTCGGATCTAAAATGTGATGTGGATTTTCTGAAAGAGCTATATGAAAGCGGAATGGATGTTGTGAGACTCAACACTGCTCATCAGAACCATGAAGACACATTAAAAGTAATTGAAAATGTAAGAAAGGTATCGGACAAAATTGCTTTACTACTCGATACAAAAGGTCCTGAAGTCAGGACATGTGATATGGAAGAAACTTTGGACCTCAAAGAAGGTGATGAGGTACTGATTACAGACGAAAAAACAGAAGGGAAATTATCATTTAAAGTTAATTACTCCGGTTTTGTCAATGATGTTGATAAAGGGCATATCGTGCTTATCGATGATGGTGAAACGGGAATGAAAGTTGTTGATAAAACAAAAACAGCCCTGGTCTGCACTGTACTCAATGATGGTGTAGTTAAAAATAATAAAAGTGTCAATGTTCCCGATGTTTCCATACAGCTTCCTTCTCTGACCCAGAAAGACAGAGACTACATTCAGTTTGCCGCTGAAAATGATCTGGATTTTATTGCTCATTCATTTGTCAGAAACAAACAGGATGTTATAGACGTTCAGGAAATCCTGGACAAGCACAAAAGTTCAGCAAAGATCATCGCCAAAATTGAGAACCGCGAAGGTGTGGACAACATCGAGGAGATTCTCGATTACGCATACGGCGTGATGATAGCCCGAGGTGATCTCGGAATTGAAATCGCTGCCGAAGAAGTTCCTATTGTTCAGAAAGAAATTATCAATATCTGTATCAGAAGAGCTCAGCCGGTTATCACAGCAACACAGATGCTGCACACTATGATTAACAATCCAAGACCGACAAGAGCCGAAGTCAGCGATGTAGCCAATGCCGTTTTTGATGGTACTGATGCATTGATGCTCTCTGGAGAGACTGCTTATGGCGATTATCCTCTGGAATCTGTTCAGACGATGGCCAGCATTGCAATGAAAGTTGAAGCTCAGAAACCTCATTCTCTGACAAATAAAGGATATAAAGATGATACAGTGAGATGCTTTCTGGCTAGAAATGCTGTAAAAGCCGCAGTCAAGCTTCCCATTGCCGCAATCGTATCTGATACTCATTCCGGTTATTCTGCCAGGATTCTGGCATCACATCGAAGTCATGTTCCAATATATGTAATGTGCCATCGAAATGATGTTATGAGGCGGCTTTCATTAAATTACGGTTTGTATCCAGACTTTATTGAAGCAGCAGAAACTATAACTGACCTCACTTCAAGGAATCTGAATCATCTGATTAAGGATACCGAATTGAATATTACCGATATGGTTGTACTTATGGGCGGTAATCCTCAATCTACTGAAGCAGCGGATTTCATTGAAATCAATACAGTTGCAAACTGTGTTAAGAATCTTTTGACCTAACATCCTGCATTTGCAGTGAGAGGGGAAAAGCTTACTCGGCTTTTTCCCTTTTTTTATCTTTGCTGATAAAATCTCTGATATATTTATTGAATTTTTCAATGCTGTCGCAGATACGGTTCATATCAATCTGATTCGATTTGATCTTCCCCTGGGTAAAATTGATATCCTCTTTCAATTCATTGAATCGCCTGGTGCTGAAATATGGTTTTAATTTAACCAGTTCATCAGTCTGATAAATAAAAGTATCTACAATAAGGACATTCTGCATATTACTGAAGAGTATCTGAACTTTTTTATTATCGAGGTGGCTTAAAGCATTGATGTATCTGTGATCGCCGATCAGTTTCCTGAGCCTTCGGGTTTTATTTTCTTTCTCTTTGGAACCGAGCTCTTTATCCAGTATAAAGCGGGATTTGTAAGAGAGGAGAAGTTTTCCCTCATTTAGTTCTTTATATATCAGTTGAAGAATACTTTCATTTGCATCGAGTAAATCCTCATAACTTTGAGAATAGGATTTGCTTTGAATGAAGCTCTCCTTCAGACGGACCGGAAGATGAGTGACGAACTGCTCTTTGGCTATTAGTGGAATTCTGTATATACCAGCTTTTTCTCCGATAATAATTTTGTAGTAAAATAACTTTCGTATCTCATCGCCACCGATAGTATTTGAGAGAAAAAAATTCTGGCAAATAAGGTTTAAATCCCGGTTATCGATAATCGAAAGATAGTCGGAAAAAAGAAACTTATTGTCTGTTCTGTGAAAAATATTAAAATCCTGCCTGAATATCTCTTTATTAATCTGAAGTATTTTCCCCTTAACTGTTGTGCAGGTATACTCGGGAAATAATGCCAGAAACTTCTTGGGAAATATCATTTTATAGGGGAATTCAGATATCCTTGTATGGATCATGCCGCTGAGCATAAAATCTGATTGGTTTGATTGCTCCTTCATTTCAAAAACTCCGGCATGCTTTATGGACACAGGAATTTTGAGAAGCCCATCCAGTCTTTTTTGCTGATTTTTAATCAAAGTTTTTACCAGATTGGCAGTGAGTTTACTCTTCTGCTTAATTAAGTAAAGGAACTGGTACTCAGATCGGTCTATCATGATTGTCGATTCAAAACAGAGGTATGATTGATCGATTTCATCACCGATGTCAAAAAGGAGTTTTTCATAGGAAACTGAAACAGGAAAAGATTTGTCCTGGATATCATCTATTAAAATAGAACCGAGAGAGAATTCTTTACTGTGAGTCACCTCAAGGCTTTGTGCGGAGTGAATGTTTTCACTTATTTCACCGGTAGCAATAAATAAGCCGCTATCTTCAGAGCTGAATACTTCTTTTGTTGAAATTGCCCACAAAAACTCTTGTAGAAATTCTTTTTTAAAAGGATATTGAAGTACTTCGAAGCCTGTCAGCTCCTGCAGTTTTTGTCTTGCTTTTTCAAAATTCGTGAAATTTTCCGGGACAAAAATTGAAACAGAAAAATCATCGGTACCATTACAGAGGCTCAATATCTGTCCATTGTCTATTGATTCCAGCTGTTTCTGAAATGAAGAGAAACTGATTTTGATTAATTCATCGTTGCTGTTTTCAGAGAATATTTTGAATATTTCCACTTCCAGAGGTAACTTTTCCGGTTCTTTTTTCTCATTTTTTTTTCTTCTGTTGAAAAATCTCAATTTTTTTTCCTGTTTCATCTATAGAACTTAATATAGAATCATTTTTATGTACTTTATTATTATAGTTATTTTAACCGCACTTATTATGCTTTTACTTAAAACTTTTAAATATCGAAAAACTTTTCCAGTTCATTGTGAAACTATCTCTGTGGATTTAGCAGATGAAACTAAAAATAAACTGAAAAAAGCAATTCAAATTAAAAGCATATCCCATAACGATTATAGTAAAAACGACATAAATGAATTTGTGAAAATCAGCAGTTTTATAGAATGCAACTATCCTCTTTTGTTCTCGGAACTGGAAATAGAATCTTTAAATGCCTATTCTCAAATCATTAAATGGCCCGGAAAAAATCAGGATCTGAAGCCTGTCCTTCTTATCTCTCATTTTGACGTTGTCCCCGTTGTGGAAAAGAACTGGTCCGTTCCACCCTTTGAAGGAGTAGAGAAAGACGGTTTTATATGGGGCAGAGGTGCCCTCGATACAAAAAACACATTGACGGCTATCCTCGAATCAGCAGACTCATTATTGCTTGATGGTTTTAAACCGGAGAGAACAATCTATATGGCCTTCGGTGGAGATGAGGAAACTCAGGGAACTGAAGGAGCAGGAAAAATCTGCACATATTTTGAAAAAGAAAATTTGGAATTTGAATGGCTCCTTGATGAAGGGGGAATTGTCGCAGAAGATTCTATATCAATGGTGAAACGACCTCTGGCACTTATCGGGGTTTCCGAGAAGGGATTTGTAAATATACGGATCACGTCGGAAGCTAAAAGTGGTCATTCATCTATGCCCCCGGCACATTCGGCGGCGGGAATCATTGCAAAAGCAGTAACTGAAGTTGAAAATCATCCTTTCCCGGCAAAAATTACACCGACTCTGAGTGCTTTTCTCTTTGGAATTACACCTTATGTGAGTTTTCCTATCTCTGTAGTTCTCGCCAATCATAAAATATTTGCACCTTTAATAAAAATGCTCTTTCTCAAATCCGATACTTCCGCAGCATTACTGAGGACCACTCAGGCTGTAACAATACTGAGATCCGGAATTAAAGAAAATGTATTGCCTTCTGAAGGTGAAGCCATCGTCAATATACGGATACTACCTGGTGAAACAGTGGAATCGACTATAAAACGCATCAAAAAATTATTGCGTAATTTCCCTGTAAAGGTTGATGTCGCAGATTACAATGATTCAAACGATCCCATAAGAGAATCCTCCTTAAACAGCACCGGCTATGGGGCAGTTTGCAATGCTATAGAGAAAGTATTCCCCAAAGCAGTTACCGTGCCCTATATGATGACCGGAGCAACAGATTCTAAACATTACAAAACTATATGCAGAGATATTTACCGTTTTTCACCAATGAGTCTCAATAGTAAGGAACTGGCTCTCATACATAGTGCTGATGAGAGGATTTCATTTGAAAATTATGCAAAATCCATCTCTTTTTATAAAATATTAATCAAGAACATGTAAAGAAGGACAAAATGAACGATACAAAACAGCATGAGAGTTCCGTTAAAATCGGAAAAAAAGCCTTTCTCGGTTCAGTAATAATCATCTTCATACTAATGATTGTCTCCGGGATAATGGGAAAAGTACTTCCTGCAGGAAATTTCGACCGAATCATAGATAATGGAAGAGAAATTGTTGTTAATGGTTCATTTAAATATATAAGCTCTCCCGATTATCCCATATGGCGCTGGATAACAGCTCCTTTGGAAGTTCTGTGGGGCGGAGACAGCCTGACTGTAATCACCCTCTGTTTGTTGATCATATTTATCAGTGGATCCGTTATAGTTCTGGAATCTGCGGGAGTCATTTCCTTTATGCTTGATGAGCTCGTTGAAAAATTCAAAAGCCGCAAATACCTGCTTATGGCGTTAATTATATTTTTATTCATGTTCCTCGCTTCTTTTCTGGGAATATACGAAGGCCTTGTACCTCTGATATTATTTATTGTTCCGCTGGCACACTCCCTCGGTTGGGATTCTCTTACAGGTTTGGGTATGAGCTTAATGCCTCTCGCCTTTGGATTTTCTTCTGCTGTGACAAACCCATTCACTGTCGGCGTTGCACAGAAAATTGCGGAATTGCCCTTGTTTTCCGGCGCCTGGTACAGAATCATATTTTTTATTGTCGTCTATTTTTGTGTCTATTTTTTTGTCAGCACCTATGCCCGGAGAATTGAGAAAAATCCAGAGCTTTCCATAGTCTACAACGAGGACTTGAAACTGAAAAAAGATCCCCGGGAAGTAGAGAAACAAATACTGGAAGATGAGAAAAAACAGCAGATGAAAAGAGCTGTGGTCTGGTTTGCAATATCTATGGCCGCAGCCATCACTATGGTCCTTCTGGCTTCATTTATCTCTTTTTTGAGTGATCTTGCATTTCCATTGATGGGATTATCTTTTCTTATCGGCGGTATCGGAAGTGCACTTTTTGTCAAAATCCCCAAAAGAGGCATCATCCGTTTTTTCGGAAAGGGTACATTGGGAATCCTTCCGGGAATACTGTTGGTTTTAATGGCTTACAGTGTCAAACACATAATCGATCAGGCTCAGATAACAGACACGATTCTCTACCTGGCATCAGGCGCCATTAAGGAAGCCTCTCCCGGAGCCGCAGCATTTCTCGTCTATCTGCTCACATTGGGTATGAACTTCTTTATCGGTTCTGCTTCAGCCAAAGCCTTTCTGATCATGCCTATTCTGACACCTCTGGCGGATCTGGTCGGAATCACCAGACAGACGGCAGTTCTCGCATTTGATTTCGGTGACGGTTTCAGCAATATGATATATCCATCCAATGCGCTGCTGCTTATAGCCCTTGGATTCACAGTCGTCTCTTACCCCAAGTGGATCAGATGGACATTTCCCATTCAAATTGTGATGCTCGGATTGACTTGTCTTTTCCTTTATGGAGCTGTGCAGTTCAGTTTTGGTCCCTTTTAAGGAATTTGTATTATGTTGAATTCCGGTATGTATACGGGCAAGAAGATTGACCGGGACACCGGTTTGTATTACTTCAATGCTAGGTGGTATGATACGGGGCTGGGGAGATTCATTACTGAAGATCCTGTGAAAGACGGGGTGAACTGGTTTTCATATGTTTACAACAATCCTTTAAAATATACAGATCCTACTGGGTTAACTGGTTCTATTCCTAATAATAATGGGAATCTGAATAAAGATGGTCGCCCTGATACTCGTACAACTTTGACATGGAGAGATTCTCCAAATTCTAAACCGAAATACATATGGCCAACAAGAGGTGAAGTAACTACTACATATAATGATCCTACATATGATAAGGATGATGATGGAATTATTGATCTACATCCTGCAATAGATATTGCAAATAAAAAGGGAACACCAATTGTGGCTGCTGCTGATGGGATTATTAAAGAAGTTCTGGATAATACTGATAATTATGGCTATGGTGTTGTTATTGAACATGAAGATGGTGTAGAAACAAAATATGGACATTTTGATAAACTACCTGAAGTAGAGGTTGATCAAGAAGTTAAACAAGATGAGCAAATTGGAGAAATGGGAAGTTCTGGCTTATCATCAGGTCCTCATTTACATTATGAAATGAAAGTTGATGGAGATAAGGTCAATCCTGAAACGATGACTGAGGGAAGTCCTGAAAGTAGTTCAGATGCAACTCCTGAAGAGGTCTCAAATGAATAAGATATATATTTTATTATTGTTAGTATTCTGCTCATGCAATATTGATGCAGAAACGAAGGTTTATTCTGTTGAGATCGTTAATCAAAAAGAAATTATTTCTCTAGGCCAGAACTTTGAAGAAGCCACCACTTTACTAGGAGACCCTCAAGATATCAGAAGGAAAACAATTGGATCTCTAACCTCTATACGCTATATATATAAAGGGATTGAATTAAATACATTTGAGAAATCAGAAATAATTCAATCTATTGTGGTTCGAGAAAATAATGTTATGGTTTTAGATAAATTTAAAATAGGTGATTCAATTGACACAATTATTGATGCATACAATTCTGATTTGAGTATCCAAAAATTTGATTATAAGGATCGGAAAAGTTTTACATTATTATTCAATAATATCCAGGTTGATGGTAATCAAGAAGTAAATCCTTGGATTTCTTTTCATTACAATGAAAAGGGAATCGTTGAAATAATACAACTTGGACATACTGCACTTTAATAATATAGCTTCTACAACATAAGAAACTAGCTAACCTGCAAATCCCGGTATTCCCGGGCTTTGTCTGGTTCAGCGCTCATCTTATGTTTCATTTTAGTGTTTTAATTTCTCTGAGCCAATGAACCATTCAGGTATTTGTGAACAATGCTGGATATGAGCGTTTGATATGGAATCCCTTCTTCTACTGCTTTCACTTGGATATCGTGATAGTCTTTTTGAGTCAGTCGCAGATTAATTCGTTTATCTTTTTTTAAAGTGTTTTTAGCAGCCAATACAGCAGCCTTTTTCATTTCTTCAAGATCTTCCACTGTATTCCAATCATCATGTTCAAGTGATTCCATTAAATCTTTTTCTTCCTGATCTATTGGGTTAAATGCTGTCTTTTTCATAATTCCCCCTTTAAACCGAATTTCTTTGTATATTTGCGGCTTGGAAATGCTGTTTTTAGAAATATCTCATCTTCATTTTCAACAAAAGGAACGATGATAGCGTAATTATCAATCTCAAGAATATAAATTTTCTGATTTGGATGTCCCGGATTCTCTTCAATTCCTATGATCTGTTCCGATTCGATTAAAATGGCTATTTCTTCAAAGGTTATTCCTCGCTCTTTTTTAAGTATTTTCCCCTTTTCAATATTCCAATTTAAATATTTCATATGTTAAATATATGACTACGTCTGCCTTCTGTCAACAAATATGAATTGGGAAATTCTAAAATAATATGAAAGTTGGAACGGACCCGACTTCGCCGGGCAGCTCAACAAGGTCATTATTGGATAAGTTGATAAGAATCATCACTTAAAAGTTGATATGGATTTTCCATTTGAACCGGGAAGTGTGAAGATTATTGTGTTCCCTCAAGATGAGACTAAGGAAACCAGTCGAATGAAAAAAGTATTTAATTCCTTGCGTGAGATACTGAAACTTTAGGATAACTAAAACTCCTTTTTATTTGTGCAGAAAGAGAGTGAATATGTTTCCGAACCTGCTGTTCATTTAGATTATAGAATGACTGATCATAAAGTTATATTGTCATTATCTAATTCACCGGGTATGAATTTTTCTTCAATTATAAAAGGGACTAAATAAATATAATCATCAATGATTATTTAGTATATTTTTTGCCCGGATATCACCTTGAGTCTAAAAAAAGCTGCTCTTTTAACTAGAGCAGCTCTGATATTTATTTCAGTCCGACGAGAACATCGCCTTTGGATACTTTGTCTCCATCCCTGAAGAATATCGCATCAACTATACCATCATCTGTAGCTTTTATTTCATTGAAGAGTTTCATAGCTTCTACAATACAAACAGTATCTCCGGCTTTTATTTCCTGTCCGATTTTTGCAAACGGAGGCTGTCCCGGTTCTGCCGAAGCATAAAATGTACCGACAAGAGGCGCTTTTACAGTATTTGTATATTCCGAACTGTCTCCTGCGGGAGCAGGTGCTTCCTCTGCAGGTGCAGCTGTTTCCGCCACAGGTGCTGTTGGAGCAGGAGTTACGGCTTGAGGTGCAGCGGCAACAGGTACAGCGGCTCTTGGAGCAGCTCCGTTAGCCCTGATGTCAATTGTAAAATCACCTTTTTTTATGGATAGTTCATCGAGATTAAGACCGGCACTTTGAGTTATTATATGGGCAATTCCCGTATAATCATTAGTGTGTACCAGCTGGTCGGCTTCAGCTTTCCCCCCTGTTTCTTTTAAAGGGAGTTCTGATGTTTTAACATCTTCAGTAGATTTTTCTGCTTCCATTTCGAGGTCTGCAGGTATGGGATCCTTCTCTTCATCAGGCTGATTTCTCCATTTGAAGTATTCGAGAGCAACTTCAGGGAACATAGCATATGAGAGAATATCTTCATCTTCTCTGATCAGTCCCGGTTCCAGATCATTGGCTATCTGCGGAAGCATGGGTTCTATATCGTCAGCCGGGCGGTGATCAATAGGCTTCTCATCTCCCAATATCTGTTTGATAAATGCTTTTTTTATAGGAACAGGAGATCGTCCGTACATTCCTCTGACATATTGTTTTACTTCATTGGGCACCATGGCATATCTCTCGCCTGCGAGGACATTCATTACGGCCTGAGTACCCACAATCTGACTTGTAGGTGTAACCAATGGTGGATAACCGAGATCTTTTCTTACAGCTGTCACTTCTTCAAGAGCTTCATCCAGTTTGTGGAGGGCACCCTGCATATCGAGCTGTGAACGGAAGTTGGAAATCATTCCACCGGGAATCTGATGTATAAGGATTGCCGGATCAATAATCGATTTCATGGCACCGCTTTTTTGAGCTCTTTTGGGTTTCAGCATATCAAAATAGGCAGAAATTTCCGATAGGGCATCAAAATCGAGGTTGGTGGCATAATTGGTTTCATTAAATATAGCTACCAGCGTTTCTACTGGAGGCTGAGAAGTAAAACCGGCCATACTGGATATGGAACAGTCTATAGCTCCGGCACCGGCTCTCACACCTTCCACATAAGTCGGTGTTGCCATACCACTGGTCGCATGAGCGTGAATCTGTATGGGAATATCGACTTCTTTTATAAGTGCGGTAACAAGCTTTTCAGCCATAATGGGGGAGAGGATTCCCGCCATATCTTTGATACACAGAGAATCGACACCGAGTTGAACCTGTTCTCTGGCGTAAGCGACATATTTTTCTACTGTATGGACGGGAGAGATGGTATAGGCCAAAGTTCCCTGAGCGTGTCCACCGTGCTTTTTTACCGCTTTAACGGCAGCTTCCAGATTTCTCGTATCGTTAAGCGCATCGAAGATTCTAAAAATATCGATTCCGTTTTTACAGGCCAATGCAACAAATTTATCAACTACATCGTCTGAGTAATTTCTGTATCCTACAGCATTCTGGCCGCGAAGCAGCATTTGAAGAGGAGTTTTAACAGCTCTTTGTTTTATTTCTCTCAACCTTTCCCAGGGGTTTTCCCTTAGGAAACGCATGCATACATCGAAGGTGGCACCACCCCACATCTCCAGTGAGTAGTATCCGGCATTATCTATAGTATCAATTATCTTCATGATATCATCAGTTCTCATTCTGGTTGCCCAGAGAGACTGGTGAGCATCCCGTAGAGTTGTATCTGTTATTCGCAAGGGGAGTTTGTGCAGTGCATCTTCTTTTTTCTGATTTCTCTCTGCCATTATCCTAAATCTCCTTATTCAGTGTAGATGCCCATTTTTGAAAATTTTTCAAAACGGCGTTTTGTTAATTTTGCTTTCGCCATTCTTTTAAGAGGTTTAAGCTCTTCAAGAATGGCCGCTTTTACTGCGGCATAGGTGGCGTTTACGTCTGTATGCGCCCCTTCTGCCGGTTCATCGATTATTCTATCAATAACATTCAATTTTTTCAGTGATGGTGCTGTCGGTTTAAGTGCCGCTGCAGCAAGAGGAGCTTTTGTTCCGTCTCTCCACAGTATTCCTGCGCAACCTTCAGCGGAAATTACCGAGTAAACAGCATTGGATAACATGAGAATCTTATCTCCGACTCCGATACCCAGTGCTCCACCGCTTCCGCCTTCACCGACAACAATGCAGATTATGGGTACTTTGATGTGAGCCATTTCTACAAGGTTTCTGGCAATTGCCTCAGCTTGCCCGCGCTCTTCAGCTTCCAGTCCCGGGAATGCTCCCTGCGTATCAATAAAAGTAATGATGGGAACATTAAATCTTTCAGCGAGCTGCATCATGCGGAGAGCTTTTCTATAACCGTCGGGCAGAGCACAACCGAAATTCCTTTCTATGTTTTCCTCAATGTTTTTACCTTTATTGTGACCAATAACCATTACAGGTTCATTACCGATCCTGGCAAATCCAGAAGCGATAGCCTTATCATCTGAGAATCTTCTGTCTCCGTGAAATTCTACGAAATCAGTGAAGATATTAGCCAGATAATCCTGCAGTATAGGCCTACCGGGATTTCTTGCAAGTTTTACTGTTTCCCATGCTGAACGATGCTGTGGTTTCTTACTCATTTCAGCAAGTTCTTTCTTTAACCGTGTTATCTCTTTTTTGAAGAGATCCGGTGAATTTGACATTAAAGCCAGTTTTTTTTCTAGTTCTACTTTATTCGCCATATGTGACTACTGCTCCTATCGATTGTAAAATGAAAGTATCTGACTTAAGGTCTTTTTCATTTCCTGTCGGGGAACTATTTTGTCGATAAATCCATGCTCCACGAGATACTCAGCAGTCTGAAAATCGTCGGGAAGTTTCTGCTTTATCGTTTCTTCAATAACCCTTCTTCCGGCAAATGCTATTAGTGCACCGGGTTCAGCGATATTTAAATCACCTACCATCGCATAAGAAGCTGAAACACCGCCAGTTGTGGGATCAGTTAATATTGAGATAAAGGGGATATCCTTTTCATTCAGTCGGGATATTCCCGCACATGTTTTAGCCATCTGCATCAGAGATAAAATCCCCTCATGCATTCGGGCTCCTCCCGATGCTGAAAAAATCAATAAAGGAACAGATTTCTCATAAGAGTAGTTTGCCGCTCTTAAAATTTTTTCACCTGTACCTGAAGAAAGACTTCCACCGAGAAAGCGGAAGTCCATAACAGCGAGAGAAACAGGAATGCCATTAATCTTACCCGTTCCGGTAACTACTGATTCATTTAAACCTGTTTTAGCTGTTGTTGCCGCCACTTTGTCCTTGTAGCTTCCTTTGCTATCTGAGAATTCCAGAGGGTCGGCGGGTTTTATTTTACTATTGAGTTCTACAAAGGAACCTTCATCGAGAGTAATTCCAATTCGTTCCCATGCTGTTAGTTTTCCATGATGTCCACATGTGGGGCAAACTTTATTTCCGTTAAGCCAGCTTTCTTTAAAAATGTGTTTATTACATTTGGGGCAGCTGATCCAAATATCTTCATTAAATTTATTGTCTTTAGCTTTTTGAGTGCTAAACCAAGCCATTTATACCACCTGTATTTCTTATCTGACAAATTGTAAGAAAATGTCAAAAATAAGTCAAGATAAAAATATTGAATAGAAATTGTCTAAGTCTACTACATCATAGCACAGAAAAATTATCTTAAAGTTTTCTGATAATAGAGATCTATGAAATCATTATCTACTTCTCCGGTCCTCGGATTACTGAAAATATTCCGATCTTCAATTGAGAAATTCAACTGATCAAACTCAATTCCGTAATTGTGCTCCAGATTACTTATATAGTCCGTTTGGTTAATGAATTCTTCAAATGCATTGGGAACCATTTTTTCAAGATTGGTATAAACAAACTGATTGATATAGAATTCCCGGACTTCTTTTTTTGTTTCATGGAGATTGGACCAGTTGTTGCTGTAGAGGTCTTCTGCAGGTATGAAAATATTCTGATCGGTTTTCAATTCATAGTCTTTGTTTCCCGTAAAAAGGTCCTTAGATGCTGTATATTCCATCTTTTTATTCATTTCATTCTGCGCATTAATATCATTAAACTGTAGATAGTATCTATTTTCATAATAAACATCATAAGGATTTACATCGTATAAATCAGCTATGGAGTTAATAGTTTCCTGCTGTTCTACATTGTGAACTGTATAAGTTCTCTCTGTAGACAGATCGGGACCGTACAGGACATTATCGATTGCGGCATTCCATAGGTTTTCACTTTCATCCAAATCATAATTTCTGCTTTCAAACAATAGATAGGGATCGAGTTCTCTTTCTTTAAAGGCATCGAGATTGTCAATAATACTCAGTGTCCTTTCGAGCTGCCAGTTGTAGCTGATAATAGATGCGGCAGCTTTCAAAAACAGTGATTCACGATCCTGAAGCCATGATGTGAGAATCTGATTCACAGTGGCTTTATCAGATAGGAAAAGCTGGGGCTGACTGTTCAATGCTTCCATCATTGGATATAAATAGTGATTTTCTGGGATTTCATTTCTTTTCAGAGCCGGTTCGATGTTATTCAGGTAATATTCATAAAGTTTGAAATTTGTCAGAATCTGAACTTTTTCTTCTGGAATCGGGATCTCGGGGTTGTTACTCAGGTAGATATTGATCTCTTTATTTACAGAAGGCAGGTAATTTTCCCAGTTTTCTTTTTCCAGCAACTGACTGTAATTTTTCAGAAGATATTTATAGGTATCTTCTGAATTCTTGAGGTCTGAATCACTGAATTCATAGCTTTTATGGATTTGATCCTCATAAGTATCGAGATATTTAATAGTCAATAGAAGTTTTTGATAATTTACAGCTTCAGCCAATTGTGAAAAGAGAGTGCTATCGATATATTGTGCAATCGATGCCGTCAATTCCTCCTGTTTTATTTCAATCAATCTGCTATTGGACGATTGGAGATATTGTATAAATCCGATACTGATACTATTCCCCATTCTCAGATCTTCGGGACTCGTGCTTTTATTCAGCTGGGCGATATATTGTTCCAGATTTTCGAGAGTCTGCTCATTCTGTATTAGGTTCTGCTCATAATAATGGATTTTACCGGCAATATTGATTTGGTACAGATAATCTTCATTGGCTATATATTTATTGGCATTTCCCTTTCTGGATATTACTTTCGAATAAACATTCTGTTCATATTCTCTCAAATTTTTAGATTGATTTATCAGATTTTCAAACAGATTGACTCCATATACCCAGTACCATGGGGTATTGATGATCATATACTGGCGGATGAGATCGGCATCGGGGAATCCATATTTATCATTAAATGCCACCATAAAATTTCTTCTGGAAACAAGTTCCTCCTTCAAATAGGCGATTTTCTGTCCAAGGTTCATTATTTGTTTTTCCGTTCCCGCTCCATAAGGATAGTATTGGGACGGATTACTGGTTCTCAATAAAAATTTCAATTGTTCTGCCAGAATCTCTACGCGACTGGTATATTTCCTGCTGTAAGGGGATCTGTTATTATTTATTTCCTCAACATTGAGTTTATTGAGAAAATAATCCCAATTATCAACTCCTTTGATCTGCCCGCTGATTGTAAAAGCTCTGACCTTATTTCTATCCTCTTCATTTCCCGTAATCTGATCTAATGTGTAGAGGGCAAAACTGGTCTTAAATTTATAGGGATCATCAAAGTAGTAAATTTCCTCAACATAACCGATTCCGGTACCGGGGATTGCCGGTTGTTTAAAGAAAATCCGGTTCTTCCCGCCTTCATTTATTAGAGGTCGGCTTATCAGTCTGATTTGATCGGTATCAATTTTGAGTTCCTTTAGTATCACTACTGATTCAGGTTTTACGATAATCATTGAAGATAAAAGCAGATACAAGAATATCAGGGCTGAAATAACTGAAAAAATAATTGTGTTTTTTTTAATACTCATATAACACTTCCTTCTATATCGTTTCTTTCCACTTCTCCTGATACTGGGTAAACTCGGTTAATCCGATAACTTTCTGATCAAAGATGACAGATTGAATATCAATTAATTCTTTAATCAGGTTGTTGTTCTGAAGAAATTCAGCAAGATCCAGCTGCTGATGATTTATGTCGAGTGTTTCCTTATTCTCAGAGAGATCCACATACCCCGATGAAAGCATCTCAAATATTTGTTTCTGTCTGTATAAATGTTGAACATAACTGGTGATATTGACCCATAAGGTTTCAAAATCCTTCAGTTTCTGGATATTTTCAAAAGGATTTTTAATTATCTGATTCAGTATTTCCGGATTGCTTCTCAACAGACTGTAATCGACAGTTACCTGATCATTAATATCAGCCTGAAGATCTTTCACTATGGTTGTTGCCTTCTGGAGTTCTGTTTTGAGTTGGTCTTTTTCCTTTTCCTCAAGGAATAGATTATTCTCGGCTTCAATAATTGTTTTTTCAAACTCACTGATTACAGCATTGATTCCCGATTCGAAACGTTCAGATAGTGACCCGTAATATAGATTTGTACTGAAACTGGTCTGACTGAAGGATCTCTTCAGGTATTCTTCAATGACACCCTGATCGGCAAGTTCTCTGAAGTACTTCTCGAAATCGCTATTGGTGAAACTGGTCAGGTCTCTACCTCTTTTATTTTTCCACTCTTCTGCCAATTCGCTTATATCTCTGAGGAGCCGTCTTTCCCCTTTTCCATCATTATTGTAGAGACTCCACTTCTCAATATCATTGGGTGTATAGGAAATCTTCAACTGAATCACATCAAATTTGGTGCCCAACTGACCGCTCAGTGCTGAGAGAAGCTTCTTCAGAGGATTTTCTGTATAATGCTCACCGATTATCATATAGACTGATAATTTCTGCTCTTCGCTACTGACTATGCTATGCCGCGACAGGGGCTGGGGCAGATGCCATCCTATTCTTGTTTTTTTCGATTCTGTAATTGTCGTTTCCCTGTTCAGAAAGCTGTCCATATATCCGATTTTCAGATCACTCCGGATCATTTTATCTCCGGGATCTATGATAAAAAAACTTAAGAGGGAGCCCGTCAAAAAGAGAAGAAGTAAAGAAACTGCCAGTCCTGTCCCCAGGTTATTTCCACCGAGAACAGAAATTTTTGTCAGTCCGTTTTTCCATTTCTTCTCATGACGCGCTTCGAGATAAAAATAAAGTTCGTCAAAGAGTTTCTCCACTCTCTTTTTCTGTGCCCTTTCATTTCTCAGTGGAAGAAATCCGATATAAGCCCTTCTGTATTTATTTTCCAGATCGCATAGAGCCCTACCTGTGAGTAAAAAGAGGTGGTGATAAAAAAGAGCTATATCGTTGCCCTTCTCGTGGGGTACAAAGAGATTTTGCCCCATATGGAATCTACCCGCTTCATCTCTCAGTTTTTCAAAAGAGGTACTGATCTGTTCCAGTAACCTAATCCTCTCGCGGGAATTCTCAACATTAATCAGTGTTTCTTTTCTTTCATATATTGATTCTTTTAACTTGATCACCTGAGTCAGATTATTGAACTGCTGCAGATTCATGCTCTGACTGGCGAAACTCCGGAATTTAATATCAGCCATGGCGACAGGTGGTTTACGGCTATTCTCTTCATAAGGATAAAAATGGTAGAGGTTTGAAAAATTACAGCCCTCTGAAGAGAGAAAATAGAGAATTTCCTTTCTGAGCATATTCAGTTTTACCATTTCGCCCCAGAGGATCCCTTTCTCTCCTTCAATGATACACGCCTGCAGTTGCTTATCGATTTCTGTAATATTCTTTGAGTCCATTATATTTTTGAGTAGAGAGCTTATGCGGACAATAAGCTGATTATCGCTTTTGTCTTTATCAATTAAGTTTTTTATGTATTCATCAATCTCTTTCTCAAGAGTCTCTCTTACCGGCTGATCCAATCTTTTATATATCTCTGTCATTTTTGAGTTCTTATGTATGTTATGCCATCTCCCGGGAATTCCGATATTCATCATTTTTCCGGGAGTTTTAATGAACAAAAGGGTTCCGAAGCTGCGAATCAGGCCTTTGAGAGGGAAAAAAGCAATAATGCACCACCGGGCATAATCAGACAGGCCATGTGCAATAAGATTAAATAGACTCACCAGGGGAGCCCAGAAAGATTCGGGAGCCGAGTATAAGAGATAAGCTATGATGAGGGAGCGTGTGAAACGGAAAATTTCATCAGTTTTAGCCTTTTTGAAATCTATTCTTTCTTTATCAAAATGGCGTTTCTCATAATTCTTTATTCTTTCAGAATCTTTATTGCGATCACTTCTACCATCGGAAATATGAACTCTTATCAACCGGGCTCTGTCTATAGATGGATTCTCGGATATTTCAAAAACCCGTGATCCCGTTTTCTGAATTTCACTTCTGTTGGAGATGATGATTTTTTCACCTTTTTTCAGCGGATGATCTACTGTGTAATAGGGAAACACTCTCAGATTCATGAGTCTGCTCCCGCATATTGAAGCTGCGCTTCCATTGCTGCAAGAGTCTGACGCATTCTGATCATAAGATCCTGCTGAAATGATTCAGTTGTAATACCCTGCGGTGCCATAACTTCGGGACCGAGTAGTATTCCAGGTATAGAAAACATTTCTCCACCGACCCAGATGGATTCTGCAAGGCTGAAATCTCTCTCTACATGGGGGAAAAGCAGAAGAGCTTTTTCATGAATATCTTCAAAGGTTCTCTCTCCCAGTGCGCGGATCCTATTGCGGATCTTTACAATTTTCCTCAGAGAGGGATTGTTATAGAGTAATTGTTCTCTATATCTGACTGGAGCAAAAGGGAGAATATCACTGATTACTTTCCGAATCTGGTCAGTCACTGTTATGCATCTTTTTAATGAATTGAGCCTGTGCTGTTCCTCTTTTGACAGGAAGATGTGTGCGATGATCATTATTCCGCCATAGCGAAAGAAATTACTGGGATACTGAGAGTTTTCATTTGTTTCGTGGTGATCGCCGATCCAGGTCAAAGGACCGCAGACTTCTTTGTAGTGCTTCTGATTTGAGCGGCTGAGCACACTGACGGCTTCGAGTGAATTTCTTCCCTGCTCACTGTTCCTGTCTCCGAGACCATAGGGATTTCTATCGTGGCTTCTACCGGTGATCAGGGGTGCATTTACCTGGATTCCATTTCTACCGGAATATCCTCTGCTCTGATTGTCAAAACCATGTATGTCGCTGAATAAATCAAAGGTTATCTGTCCTTTTTCAAGTAGTGCTGTTCGGGGGAAGTTGTCCTCAGCCAACTGGAGCAGAGCTTCTAATCCGGCTCTCCACAGGCGGCTCTCTTCTCCGTGAGTTCCTGTAATAAACAGGATATTGAACTGTGGATCACTATTGTTTCCTATCTGAAATGTGCACTTTTCCACTTGTCCACGGGGATTTTGAAAAAAAGTATCACCAGTATCATCATTTTTTACTTTATTTATCCTTATGGGAAAAGATGTTCTGCTATTGGCTTTATCAACCAGTTCCATAGAGTAATCATATGCATCTCCATATTTCACTGATGAGCTTATAATGGCTGCTTCTTCTGTAATTTTTTCGGGATATAAAAGCGGTTTCCTATCCATGGGAATGCTCCTCTCCAAGCCATTCTGAAGGAATAGTCGTAAAGCTGTTTGCCTCGTTTCGGGCATCCAATAACTGGTCTGTTTCCATTGTCAGATTATTGAATAGGACTCTATCCATAATGGAGACGGGTAGGGCAAACTGATTAATGTAATCAATGGAGTCACGGAATCCACTACCGTTTCTATCATCATTTATCATTTTGTTGATGTGGCCGAGGGCGAAATCATTTTTTACCTCGATTGAGAGATTGTGATAGGATAGATCAAGAGTTTCCAGGATACGGTTGTAATAACGGGTGTAGCTCTGCATAAACTTCCCTTCGTAATAGGGATCGATAAATAACCACACAGCCGCCAGAATAGAAGCGACTGGAATTCCATTGGTAATAAATAGCCATGGAAATAGAGAATGGAGTCTTGAACGGAAGGGATACATAGCCCTCATCCGTTTGTAAAATACGGGGAGGATCTCTTTCATATAATAACAGAGGTAACTCTCTCCCTGTCTGACAGTATCTAGAGCTGCATTGAGTATTCTCGTCTGCAGAATCAAACGGTTTTCACCCTCTAAAAGAGATTCTTTTTCCCTATCACTGCCCACATGGAGGATAATTTTTAATTCACGGTCGTGACGCTGCATATTTCCCGCTCTCGTAAGTGTTCCAGCTAGCTGAAGAGGGCCTTTATCGGCAACACAAATAGGATCTCCTTTTTTTGATGCGAGCAGATAAAGTTCAATAATATTTCCTCCTGCTCTGTTATCCTCACAGTCAAGTGCATTATAGACTGGTGAATGGCGCGACTCATAAAGTAACTCTTTTGAAAGATTCCTTACGGGATAGACATTTTCCGGTAGGGGAAGAGCGAAACTTCGATTGAAGAAAAAAATGATTCTTTGGGGAAAACTGGTAGGTAGTATTTCAGCATATAGAGAATGACCTGTAAGTTTTTTAATTATATCGAGATAGGCATTCCTGATTTTTTTATATATTTCCCTGTCATCGGATTGAATTTCAGCCCAATTTACCAATTCTTTATATTTGCTCAATCCGTCTCCGCTCAGGGTTTTGTAAAATGTCCATGTCCTATCGAGGGCAATTTCGATCTCTCTGTCTTTTCCCCTTTTCCAGAATCTTGATAATATATTGTTTGTCCTGACAATTTTTTTTAGTTTTACGGCATTCTGATGATTGTTCAAGCTCATCTCGCCTCTGGTCAGAAAAATCCACCAGTACCATCGGACAGTCAATATTCCCAGTATGTAGATAAAGGCATTCAGTTTTCCTCTTTTTCTGATATCTCTGTACTGCATTTCCATTCTCTGAAGCATATTTTTGTATTCATCGAAGGAAAAAGTTATGGTGTTAATCAGATGGAAAAGCTCTCCGTCAGAAAGGGGGCAATCGGAATGGGGTTCGTGAATCACATATCGGAGAATGTATTTTTTATTTCTGTGAAACTGTTTAATAAAATCTTTGCTTCTGGTGGAGCATGCAAACCAGGAACCTCTTTGCGATAGTCCTTCCTGAAAGCCCGGAAGAATCAGAACATCGTTTGAAATATCTTCTGTTTTACAGCTGAACCTCGACATCATTCTGCTCCTTAATTATGAAGCCCTATATTAATCATAATCATTTTCAATGGAATTCTCGAATTCTATTTCAAAAAAAAGACCGTCCCTCCCGGGACGGCCTATTGTAATTCGGAAAAATCAGAAACTCATTCAAGAATCGTAATACTTTCCTGAAGCAATTTGAGCGAATTCATCATTTCACTTTCTTCAATCGTACCCTCTTTACCGACTTCAACAAAATAGAGAAAATCGGCATTGCTGCTATCACTGTCCGAGTATTGTCTATGTAGTGCATCGGTATAGTTTAACTGGTCGTCTTTGGTAACAGTCTGATTGAATGGGAATTCTTCATTGACCAGATTTTTCCATGTCTGATGGTAACCTTCGGGAAGGGATCCATCAGGTCTGATTTTTTTAATCAGTTTGATATAGTTATCGCCGGTAAAATTGTTTGTAAAAGTGATTCCAACAGGAGCCCAGACTGGAGAACCGTTCTTAAAGGCGTAAGCAGTTCTCAACACGAGATTGGATTTATCTTCTATTGAGAGCAGATCTTCCTCGTATTCAAAGCGGAATGAAGAGTTGGCGAAAGTCAGGCTTTCTCCGGGGGTATAGGAAAATTCAAGTCCCTCAAATGCAGGGGGGGTGGGATAATCGAGTGTCAGATATTCCTTCCACTCACTAAAGGTTCCTCCATAAGAATAGAACACGTAATTCAGATATTCCTGTAGATCCTGTGTTTGTACCTGATCAACTTCTCCTGAGGTACTGAGCAGAGAGAGAGCTATGAATCCCGATGGAACCGGCATGGCATAAATCTTCAATTTTGAATCGGCAAAATCTATATTCCATGTCTGCACATACCAGGTTCGTTTATAGCGGTCTGTAAAATCAGTTACCTCGCTTGCTTCTCCAAGAGAAGTTATACGAACTGCCTGACTTCCGAAATACCTGTTGAGCGGATATGCTTTCAGAAATGTTTCAATAAAATATTCCGAGTCATTCATAAGAGATTCGACAGTTACATCCAGAGGTTTTCTGAATTGGATCATGGTGAATTCAGCCATTTTGCCATAGGAAATAAATCCGTTGTTGCTCAATCTTGCACTTTCGATATCATTGGGTTTAAAGGCATTCCATAAAGCATCATCTTTATTTTCCGCAGCTATATAGGGATACTGAAAAGAGTTTGTATTATTGAGAAGCCTCAGTGATCCCTCGCCGAAGGGGTACATAATTTCTTTATTCTCTTCATAGAGTTTTGAAATCGATTCTTTATTGGAGTTTTCAAAAATAAGAGCCAGTTTCTCTTTTAACTCTTTATAATGAAGGGGTAGATCTATTCGGTCAGTGGACTTTACAGGTCCGTATTTTCTAGGAGTGATTGAAAGAGCATAATGGCCAAAAAAATGATGAACAGCTTTGTTTTCATCTCCGTTGAATGCTTCAGCTATGGGAAGGGCATAATTCAGGTTCTCATTTTCAGATTTTTTAAGAATCACTCCCAATACTTTCCCATTGCGATTCAGCAGCGGTCCACCGCTGTTTCCAGGTGATGCCGCAGCGGAAAATCTGAGATAATCCCATTCGCCGTTTTCTGTCTCTTTTGTAGTGGAGGTTAACAGCCCATCGCGAAGGATAACCCCTTCGCCATGGGCGTTGCCGACAGTAAAAACACCTGTATTGAGTTCATAGTCATATTCGAGTTCAAAGTGTTTCATATTATCGAGGCCGTTAACAGTGAATATAGTGAAATCCCTGTTGTTGGCATGTTTGATTATATCGTTTAACTCATAGACCTGACCGTCTTTATTACGGATATAATAATCTTCAGCAAGAGTTTTGCTGTGAAGACTCAGTACATGAGCGGCTGTCATCAGCTGAGTTTCAGAGATGGCGAATGCTGTGCCGATTGATATGTATTCATCGGTTCTGTCAGCGTAATTGACAAGTTCCCATGGCAGATCTTTTTCATAAGTATATGTATCTTCAATTATCTCATGTTCTCTATTTTCACTTTTCTTCAATTCAATAGTATCAGGGGAGTCGAAGGGTTTTTTCACGACTACTTCAAAAACAGCTTTATCTATTAATTTCAACATATGATTGTTGACGCCGTCCTCTCTCTCATCCGGTGCAGACATACAGCTGCTCAGCATAAATAAAATTGCTGGAAAAAATAATATTTTAACTTTCAATAGGCTTTTCAAGAATTCCTCCATATAGGTGTATTCCATACGATAGGAAATGTGTTTGCTTGAGTCAAGTTGAACTTCGAAGATATTGCCACAAAGCTGATAAATTGTTTAACATACGTATCTATGAAAAAGAACGTAACTTTGATAGGAATGCCCGGGGCCGGAAAGAGTACTACAGGCATCATCCTCGCTAAAAATCTCTCAATGGGTTATCTCGATTCGGATATACTGATACAGATCAATAGAGGGAAATCTCTACAGGACATTCTCGATGAATCGGACTATCTGAATCTGAGAAAAATTGAGGAAGAGGAAATCCTTAAAATCAATATATCAGGCAATGTGATCGCAACAGGCGGAAGCGCAGTCTATAGTGAGAAGGCTATGAAACATCTGCAGGAAATATCCACTATTGTTTTTCTCCATGTCGATTTCGATGAGATCAGAAGAAGGATCTATAATTTTGAAACCCGTGGAATAGCCAAAGCGGAAAATCAGAGTTTTATGGATCTCTTCAAAGAAAGAGAAGCTCTGTACGAACTATTCGCAGATATAACAGTAGATGCTGCTTCTGTCACTCAGGATCAGGCTGCCGCTATAATTTCTGAAAAAATAAAAGATTTGTCCTAGTTATTGACTTTTACTATACTGATCGGTATAGTGTCTCTATGGATAACAAACACAATATTCTGAAACAATCTCTGAATCTTTTTGCAGAAAAAGGATTTCATGCTGTAGGAGTACAGGAAATTGTCAACAAATCGAAAATAAGCAAGCCGACCCTCTATCATTATTTCGGTAGTAAAGAAGGGCTTTTTCATCAACTTCTCGAATCTGAATTCCGGGATATATTGCATTTCTTAAAAGGGGAGGCCCATTCTGAAAAAGATATATCTCAGAAATTGGAATCAATAGTTAGATATTTCCTGGTTTTCACAATGAATAACAGAGATTTTTCCCATATTTATCTATCTATTAGTTTTTCGCCATCAGAATCTGCAGAATCCAGTATGGGAGGTCCTTATTTAAAAAAGATTTCCCATTTTATTGAAGAGATGTTTATCGATGCTTCTTATTCTCATGGAAATATGAGAGGACGTCATCAGAATTACAGTGCTTCCTTTCTCGGAATGATCAACACATACATTTCCCTGCTTCTCAAAGGAGAGATCGAAAATTCAGATACTCTCATTTACAGTATTGTTCATCAATTTTCCCATGGAATTTATTCTTAATTTTTTTTATACATTATATACCGAACGGTATAGGAGGTTATATGAATCTTGTCTTTTATCACATTTACACCCTTGGTTTTTCCGGGGCACCGCAGGTTAATGATTTTTTATCAGAGCCCGATAAGAATCTCGATAAACTTTATGAATGGATCGATTATCTTGATGATATGGGTTTTAATGCCATTTATTTCGGACCTGTTTTCGAATCGACTTCACATGGATATGACACTGTTGATTATTACAGTATCGATCGTCGCCTGGGGACAAATAATAGTTTCACCAGTCTCTGCGGAATTTTAAAATCCAGAGGCTTTCATATTGTTTTAGATGGTGTCTTCAATCATGTCTCAAGAGATTTTGCACCATTTAAAGATATTCAGGTCAATGGTGAAGAATCTGAATACTGCGATTGGTTTCTTGAAATTGATTTTGCCGGAAAATCATCATTGGGAGATTCCTTTTCCTATCATTGCTGGGAAGGACATGACTCTCTCGTCTCTATGAACCTGCAGAATGGAGAAGTTCAGAAATATCTTTTAAACGCAGTAAAATTCTGGATTGATGAATTCTCAATAGACGGACTAAGGCTCGATGTAGCTTATTGCCTTGATAAATCATTCCTGAAGAAATTGAAATCTTTTACAAAAGCGCTGAATGAGGACTTCTGGATTATGGGGGAAGTCATTCATGGCGACTACAGGGAGTGGCTCGACAGGGGATTGCTTGATTCTGTGACAAACTATGAGTGTTACAAAGGGATACATTCCAGTTTAAATGACAATAACTATTATGAGATTGCCCATTCCCTGACCAGATTATTCGGTTATGAGGGAATTTATAGAAATTATCAACTCTATAATTTTATTGATAATCATGATGTAAGTCGTATTTACAGTATTCTTGAAAAAAAGGCTCATGTATACAATGCCATGGTTCTGCTTTTCACGATACCCGGGATACCATCGATCTATTACGGTAGCGAATGGCAGATTGAAGGGGAGAAAACAGAAACTTCTGATTTTTTATTGAGACCGGACTTAAATCTTCCAATAGTGAGAACCATGGAGAAATCACTTGAAATGGAAAAAACTGTGCGGAAACTTATTTCCATAAGGAAAAATTCTGTTTCTCTGCAGCAGGGGGCATATCGCGAATTGCATGTCAATTCTAATCAGTTGGTTTTTGCCCGTGAATTCGAAGGAGAGGTGACTATCTGCGCACTTAATTCGTCTGATGATGGAATAATGATAGAACTTCCCGAAGATTTGACGGGAAATTATAGAGATCTGCTGAATACTGAAGATGTAAGCATAAATAGGGGGAATAGAATGCTTCATTTATGGCCTAATTGGGGAGCCGTTCTCAAATCAACTGTTGACATAAACCAACAATAATACTAAAAGTAGTACATAATGTACAACATTTAGGAGAATCGAATGATAGACTGGAAAGAATCAATTCATTCTGAAGTCAATAATGATTATATGTCCAACCCCTCTCCATCATTGGGGGAAACTGTCGAGATTAGTTTCAGAGTATTTAAAGACGCTCCCATAGAGTCAGCTCAATTGAGAGCTGTAATCTGCGGACATTCTGAGAGAATCCCAATGGAAAAATCTAATACAGACTCTCTTTTTTCATGGTGGTCCGCTAAGCTTCATATCAGCCAGGAGGAGATGATACACTGGCACTTTCTCATTCATAGTAATGAGGGAACTCTTTTTTATACAAGAGCTGCTGTGGAGACGGTAAATCCTACGGAAGATCACGATTTTACTCTTCTTCCGGCATTTAAAAGCCCTGACTGGGTGAAGTCCGCGGTTTTTTATCAAATCTTTCCGGACCGTTTTCACAATGGAAATCCGGCCTGTAACCGGAAAGAAAATGAATACGAGTTTGATGGGGCCGGCCCGAAGATTATGAAATGGACTGATGATCCCCTGGAATTTACCGACGGTCGCTGTATGGATTTTTTCAATGGTGATCTCTATGGAATCAAAGAGAAAATTCCCTATCTGAAAGATCTTGGAATCACTGCCATATTTATCAATCCAATATTCAGGGCGAAGACTGCCCACCGCTATGACTGTACTGATTATTTTCATGTTGATGAAGCACTTGGTGGTGATCAGGCTCTTGCAGAGTTGACAGAAGCTCTCCACAAAGAAGGAATGCGCCTTGTAGTCGATGTTTCAATCAATCATACCGGATCCAATCATATCTGGTATCAGAAAGCTAATGAAGATCCCCGATCAAGAGAGGCTAAATACTATTTTTCTGATGGAAAAGGGGGATTCGAATGCTGGTGGGATATTCCCACACTGCCTCAGCTGAATTACAATGCACCTGAATTGATAGAGACTATAATTGATGGGGATAATTCTCTGATAAAACACTGGCTCCGCAACCCCTGGAATATTGATGGATGGCGTTTTGATGTAGCTAATCAGGTAGGTCGTCGCCGGGAAAGCCAGCTTGGATTTCAGATTTGGAATGATGTCCGTAAGGCGGTTAAAGAGGAGAATCCCCATGCCTATATAGTCGGTGAACATTGGGAGGATCCAATTTCCTATGAGCTCGGAGATAAATGGGATGGGGCAATGAATTATTTTGCCTGTGGAAGCCCCTTGCGAAGATGGGCGGGAGAAGCAGTCCGTTTTGAAACGGATGGTCCCGATTATCCCCCGAAGAAGTCTAGAGATTATACGGGATATGAGCTGGAAAAGATGATTCGTCAACATTATGACCGCATTCCAAACCAGGTAGCGGGACTGCAGCTCAATGTATTCGATACTCACGATATTCACAGATTTCATAACAATAGTGAATTGTTTGACTGGGATATCTACAAGGGCATGATTTTTCTTCAATTCCTTCTACCCGGTGCCCCCAATATCTGGTACGGCGATGAAATCCGATTGAAAGGGCATACTGACAGTGTTGAAGGATGCCGTTTCCCTATGGAGTGGGCAGAAGAGAACTGGGATGATCAGTTCCGGGTACTATACCGGACACTGGCAAATCTAAAGAAAGATGAAGAGGTCCTGCATTCCGGCGGATACAAAGTTCTGCTAAGAGACGATGAGACTTTTGTTTATTCGAGATTCAATAAAAGGAAATGTTATATAGCTGTTCTGAATAAGGACAGTTCTCAAAAATCCATAAGTCTGCCTCTGTCTATTATCGGTAATTGCATAAATGTTATGGAAGTTTTTGAAGGCCGTACATTTAATGTCTCCCGGGGGATGTTAGACATTGTTTTAAAAGGTAAAGAGAATTTTTTTCTTTCGGCAGATGTTCTGGACTAAAAAGGATCTTTAAATTATTATAAATCTGTCCTGAAACTGACGGATCAGTGGGTGTACCACAGGGAATCAGGATTTGAATTATAATGTCGACCGTCTGGGCAGATTTTATATCTGTCCGGGCGTTTTTTTTGCTTCCGGCAGAATTTACCAGGAGTTGAAAATGCAGAAGCAATGGCTGAAATTCAATAGAGATGCATGGGTCGAATCGATCGATGTCAGGAATTTTATCAAAACCAATTATAGACCCTACCTCGATGATGAAAGTTTCTTATCAGGCCCTACAGACAGGACAACAATATTAAATGAATTATTTAATAATCTGTTAATTGAAGAGAGTGCAAATCAGGGAGTTCTTGCCATCGATACAGGCAAAGTATCATCTCTTTTGAGTTACAATGCCGGTTATCTCGATAGGGATAATGAGATCATATTGGGACTGCAGACTGATGAACCGCTTAAAAGGGGAGTCAATCCTTTCGGGGGGATTCGCATGGCCCGTGATGCCTGTTCCGCTTATGGAGAAACACTCTCTGAAGAGGTTGAGAACCATTTCAGATTCCGAACTACACATAATGACGGAGTCTTCCGTGTCTATGACGACGAGATCAAAACTCTGAGAAGAAGTGGTTTGATTACCGGTCTTCCCGATGCCTATGGCAGAGGACGGATCATCGGTGATTACCGTCGTGTTGCCCTTTATGGAGTCGACTGGCTTATTGAAGAGAAAATAAAAGATAAAAGATTAATATCCCTTAAGCATATGGATGAAGAGAATATCAGAATCCTGGAAGAATTATACAGACAGATAGATTTTCTGAAAAAACTGAAAGAGATGGCTCAACTCTATGATGTGGATATATCAGGTCCTGCGGACAATGGCCGGGAAGCTGTCCAATGGACATATTTTGCCTATCTGGCAGCAATTAAAGAGCAGAACGGTGCAGCGATGTCACTGGGCAGGGTCAGTACCTTTTTTGATATTTATTTTGAAAAGGATCTGATCGATGGAGTCCTTACTGAGAAGCAGATTCAGGAGATTATTGATGATTTTGTTCTTAAACTCCGCTGTGCCAGGCAACTGAGAACCCCTGAGTACAATGAATTGTTTGCCGGTGATCCCATGTGGATTACCGAAGCAATAGGCGGGATGACCGAAGAGGGCAGAACTCTTGTTACGAAAACATCATTCAGAATCCTGCAGACTTTGTATAACCTGGGAAGTTCCGCAGAGCCCAATCTGACTGTTTTGTGGTCGGAATCCCTTCCGGAAACATTTAAAAAATTCTGTGCGAGAGTTTCCATAGATACCGATTCTATCCAGTATGAAAATGATGACCTGATGCGCCAGTCATACGGAGATGATTATGGTATAGCCTGTTGTGTTTCCGCCATGAGGATCGGGAAAGAGATGCAGTATTTCGGAGCGAGGTGCAATCTTGCAAAAACGCTATTATTGTCTTTAAACGGTGGACGGGATGAATTGAACGGTGAATATGCGGGACCGGAAAAGGAACCTTTGAATAAGGGAATCCTCGAGTATGAACAAGTTCGAGCTCGATTTTCCTATTATCTGAAGTGGTTGTGTGAGAAGTATGTTAACGCTATGAATATCATCCACTATATGCATGATAAATATGCCTATGAGAAGATTCAGATGGCACTGCATGACAGTGAAATCAACCGCTTTATGGCTTTTGGAATTGCCGGTTTATCAGTTGTGGCAGATTCGCTATCAGCAATAAAATACGCGATTGTAAAACCGGTGACAGATGAAAGGGGACTGATCATTGATTACAATATTGAAGGTGAATTCCCTCATTTCGGCAATGATGATGACCGCGTTGATCTTATTGCTGCGGAATTGACGGAAGAGTTTATTTCACTATTGAAAAATACAAAAACCTACAGGGGCGCAGAACACACTCTATCTATTCTGACTATAACCTCAAATGTAGTTTATGGTAAAAAAACCGGTTCCACTCCCGATGGAAGAAAAAAAGGGGAGCCATTCGCACCGGGGGCAAATCCCATGCACCATCGCGATAGAAGTGGTGCACTTGCATCGCTCAATTCAGTAGCTAAAATTCCCTATGAAAATTGCCGTGATGGGATATCCTGCACTTTTTCCATTACACCAGACAGCTTAGGTAGTGAAAAGAAGACTGCTGATAGCAATCTGGTAAATATTATTAATGGTTACTTCAGGAAATCAGGTCATCATTTAAACGTTAATGTTTTCGACCGCCATGTGCTTGAAGAAGCTATGAATAATCCTGAGAAATATCCCAATCTCACAATCAGAGTTTCCGGATATGCAGTTAATTTTCACAAATTGAATAAAATGCAGCAGAAAGAAGTTATTTCCAGAACATATTTCAGGAATCTGTAGTGAGAAAAGGGAAAATCCACTCAATTGAAAGTCTGGGGACTTTTGATGGCCCGGGAATCAGAACAGTTGTATTTATGCAGGGGTGCAATATGAAATGTTTCTATTGTCACAACAGGGACAGTTGGGACAGCTCAGGAGGAAGACATTATTCTGTTGATGATCTCGTTTCAGCTATTCTTCCCTATCGCGATTATTATGGAGATGAGGGGGGAGTCACTTTTTCCGGAGGAGAACCTCTTTTGCAAAGTGTGTTCCTCAGGGATGTGGTTTTTGAATTGAAAAAAAAAGGTATTAATATCGCAATTGATACTTCGGGTTCAGTCTTTAACAGTCATTCCCTTGCTCTATTTGAAATTGCAGATCTGATTATCCTGGACATAAAACATATAGAAAGGGAAAGGTACAGGCAAATCTGTTCTTTTTCTGGTGAATCATCTTTTTCCAATCTCGAATATCTGCAGAATAGCAAAAAGGATTACTGGATACGACAGGTAATTGTGAGCGGACATACCGATTCAGATAGCTCTGCAGAAGAACTGGGACAGATATTAAATTATAAAAACAGACCGGGGAAAATCGAATTATTGCCCTACCATGATATGGGTAGAGAAAAGTGGATAGCTGAAGGGGGAAAATACCACCTTGAAGGATTCAGAGCTCCAACACATGAGAGAATGGATCAGTTGAACAGAAGATTGTATAGTTCTTTTACAGAATCAAGAAAATAGGTGCACTGATCAATTATTCCCTCTTTGATTACCGGAAGATTGTGACTCCAACCGACTCCAGCAGAATCAACTTCCGCTCTATTGGCCATTGTAATCCCGGGCCTGAGATCATCTACTACAAGAATTTCCTCATTTTTGAGATTGAATTGTTTTTTTACCTCATCTACAGGCCATGTGTAGGGCTTTTGCTTTTCGGGATCACCGGTCCAGCCTATAATCCTATCTGGAATGAAACCGGGCAATTCCTGCTGTTTTTCATAGTGCGATAGGATAATGTCCTGCTCCGAGTGGGAAACTACAACAATGATTCCACCGCAGTCTCTGAATTCTTTTAACAGGGGTAGCATTCCTCTGAAAAAAGGGGGAGTCATCACAGTTGTGAATTCCCGCCATATATCATAACAGATTCTTTTTTCTTCATCAGAGAGTTTTAAAATGGAGTCAATGTATACAGAAAAACCCGGATCAAAATTAACCGTGAACCATTCTTCCAATGTCGATGTTTCACTCTCTCTACCGAGGCGTCGCATCTGTTCCTGATGGGCTAAATAATGAATTGCGGGAGTGCTGTCTACTGTTGTATCATCGTGATCTATTATCAGACATCTGTATTTCATCACATCATTGTATCATTAGTTTATTAATTTTTGTAATGGTTATTTTATGAGCTCATTATTTTATTTTGTTGAAAAATCTGATGTAATTTGCTATTATATAAAAACCCGAAAAGAAAATTATCGTTTATTTTTTAACATTATATAAATAATTAAAAAAGTCATCCCCGAATAACAGGAATATATATGAAAATTAAATCGAAATTAATGTTGTTGATATCAACTTTAATGGCAGCTGTTATATTCTCAATTGGAGTTTTTGTCGTTCTTCAGTTGAATGTAAATAAACTGGAAGCGGAAAAAGCTTACCTGGAAGTTCTGGATAATGCTCTTCAAAAGGAGCTGTTTGAAATGTCCCGTTTATTTTATCCCGATATGCTTTTCAAATCTCAGATAGATAATTACAGGCAGGCTCTCGTCATAAAACAGGGCGCTTTATCCAATTTAAAAAGAATTACAGCACTGAGGAAAATCAGTACAACAATCAATGATTCTCTGACATCGATAGAAAAACTCGATGAATTACAAGCCTCAACGATTCAAAGATTTAATTCGTCTGTAGAAAAATTGATCGAGAACGCCGATAAGGCAATAACCTATACTTCGGACTTCACTTTTGAAGACGTCGATTCTGAAATAGCCAGGAATAGTGAATTCCATCCGGCATTTGTCTTTTATGCTCAACAGGTACAGACCAACATACTGAATATGGTCAATGTTCTGGAATCTTCAATCGATATTTTAAATGCCCAGTATGAAGTTATCGGCAAGGCGATTGATAGTCAGACTCAAGTTAGTTACATGATTACAGCCGGTTTGATTCTAATCTCAATTCTTATCTCTTTTCTTATTTCCATAAGAACATCGGCGGCGATAGTCAAATCAATCAAAAGCATTGAAGATAATATCTCCGTAATGGCTTCCGGTAATCTTACAAAAAATTTCAATGAGCTGACTAAAGATGAAATCGGCGCTTTGAGCGGGTATATGAATACTTTTCAGAATGGATTGCGTCACACTATTGAAAAAATGAAAAACCTCTCTAACAGAAGTACCGATGTAAAAGGTGAGTTGATCACAACAACTACGGAGACTTCAGCTTCAGCCGAGCAGATTGCGGCCAATCTGGTTTCCATTAATAATCAGATGAAAGATCTCGACCTCAATATCAGTGGTTCATCAAAAGACATCGTGGGAATCTCCGGTTTGGTGAAAGACCTTAATGACCACATCTATGAACAGATGTCCATGGTAGAGCAATCGACAGCTTCAGTTACGGAGATGATCGCATCTGTAAACAGTGTTTCTAATTTGACTGATAAGAACAAAACAGCCATAGATGAACTGGTTAAAGCTTCTGATGAAGGTGGAAAAAACATTCAGGAGACAACAGTTATCGTTGAAAATATTAACAATTCTGTAAATGAGATCTATCAGATGGTGGATATCATCCAGAAAATTGCATCACAGACCAACCTTCTGGCTATGAATGCTGCTATTGAAGCGGCTCATGCCGGTGAAAATGGTAAGGGATTTGCCGTTGTCGCTGATGAAATCCGAAAGCTGGCAGAAGCCTCGGCAGTGAACTCGAAAGAAATTACAAGAACTCTGAAAGATATTATCGGAAAAATCGAAAATGCTTCAGTTTCCGGTCAGAAGTCCAATAGTTCTTTTTATATGATAAATAACAATATTCAGAACTTCAGGGAATCGTTAATCACAATTTCATCAAGTACAAGTGAACTTGATATGGGTGGGAGACAGATTCTTGAAGCTATGACAACCCTGGGTTCAACATCTTCGATAATTCAGGAAAAATCAGAAACTATCAATAAAAATTCATCAGCCGTCGATCAGAATATGACCACGGTTTCCAATATTTCAAATAGTGTCGTTAATGCTGTCTCGGAGATCTCTATGGGATTCAATGAAGTGACAAGTGCTGTTTATGGCTTGAGAGATATTTCAGACCGGGTCGGTGATGTCAGTGATGAGATAGATACGGAAGTCAGTCGCTTTATAACAGATCTTTCAGATAAAAAACTTCTTGAAACTGAAGTTGAAGAAGAAGTTGAAGAAGAAATTGTAGAAGAAATTGTAGAAGAAGTGAACAGCCTGGAAGAGGAGTGATTCTGGAAAGGGGATTTTTACTAACCGTAGAGAGCCTTGATGTTAAAGGTAAATGTGAAATACATCTTTACGGCTGTGGTTTATCCGGTCCCTTTAAGATAATTTTTACAGAGCATAAACCACTGTTTTTCGTCAGCAGAAGCTGCCCGAAAGAGTATACGTCATCTTATGAAAGAAAAGAGCTCAACCTACTGAGTTTTGAAAACCAACCGGTAGACGGTATCTATTTCAACAATCTCGACAGTTTTTTCAGCTGCAGAAGAAAGCTCCATGATAAACATGTAAAACTTTTTGAATCGGATATCCGCGCAGAAGACAGATTTCTTATGGAAAGGCATATCAATAGCGGTATTTCCATAGAAGGTGATGCTGTCAGAGAGGGAAAGCTCAACCTGTTTCGCAATCCCAAAATAGGAAGCGCAGAATATCGCCCTTCACTGAAATGGCTATCTTTTGATATTGAAACAGGAACTGATGGAACTCTCTATTCAATCTCATTTCATTTAACAGATAACAATAATGAGTTTAAGCATGTTTTTATGAAGGGGCAATCACCTCCGTCTGTGCAGGACTGGATCAGTTATTATGCAGATGAAAAGTCTCTTTTGCTCCAATTTATCTCATTTGTGAAACAACATGATCCGGATATCATCATTGGTTGGCATGTAATAGGTTTTGATCTTAAATTCCTTGAGGACCGCGCTGTTTTCCATGGCATACCCCTGAGGATCGGCCGCGGTTTTAAAAATTTGAGGATTCACGAGAAAAGAAGTGGTCTATACGCAGCGGAAATTGAAGGGCGACTTGTCATTGATGGTCCCCAGACTCTGAGAACCGCTTTTTATAAATTTGAAAACTATAAATTGGAAACAGTTGCCCGGGAACTGCTCGGCAGAGGGAAAGATATAACTCCTGAAAAAGACAAAGTCGCTGAAATTGAGAGGCGCTTCAAAGAAGATAAAGAAGCATTAGCTTTTTACAATCTTGAAGATTCAGTTCTTGTTACGGAGATATTTCGGAAAACAGCGATTATTGATCAATTGATTACCAGAAGCCTGATTACCGGACTTCCCGTTGACAAGGTTAATATGTCGGTTGCAGCATTTGATCACTTTATGCTTCCTCTTGTGCACAGAAAAGGATATGTGGCTCCCGATACGGTTGATATCGAATCAGGAGGCCATGCTGCCGGGGGATATGTCTTTACTTCCAATCCCGGTTTATATCCTCATGTTGTCGTTCTTGATTTCAAAAGTCTTTATCCCACTATTATGAGAACATTTTTTATAGACCCTCTATCGAGACTCAAATCAGATGTCGATACAGTTCAGACCCCGGTGGGCATCGCTTTTTCCAGAACCCATCATATTCTTCCAGGTTTTTTGAAGGAGTTGATGGAAAAGAGATCTGCAGCCAGAAAGAATAATGATGAATACCTGTCACAGGCTGTAAAAATATTAATGAATAGCTTTTATGGTGTTATGGGTACAACAGGCTGCCGATTTTATCATGCTGACCTTCCGACTGCGATAACCGGTACCGGCCAATGGGTCTTGAAAACATGTGCTTCTTATTTACGTGATCTCGGATATTCCGTCATATACGGTGATACAGATTCAGTATTTGTATCTTTGAAAGAAGAGGAATACGACCGGCCATCAATGGCGGGAAAACGATTGGAACTTGACGTGAACCGATATTTCACTGAATTGCTTAAAACAGAATACGATGTTCAATCAGAATTGGAAATAGAATTTGAAAAATACTACTCCAAGTTTTTTCTTCCTCCAATGAGAAATACCAAAGACGGAGCCAGAAAGCGATATGCAGGTCTGCTCGATAATGGCGAGATTGAATTCAAAGGATTGGAAACAGTCCGTTCCGACTGGACTGTAATGGCCAAGGAGTTTCAGCAGGAGCTATTTAAACGATTTTTCAGTGAGTCGGAATTGAAACAGTGGATTCGGGAGTTTGTCGGACAACTGAAAGACGGACTTTTTGATCATAAGATTATATACAAGAAACGTTTGAGTCGAAGAGCTGCTGATTATGTGAAAAGCCGGCCACCTCACGTAAAAGCAGCATTGAAACTCGATCCTGAAGGTTTGAAAAAACTGAGAGAGATTTCTTACATAATCACTGCCGATGGACCGACTCCTGTAGAATTGTTTAATGGAAATGTAGATTACACTCATTATATAGAGAAACAGATCCGTCCTATTGCCGATGGTGTACTCTTTGCAGTAGGAGAGGATTTCGATTCCATCATCGAGGGGCGTCAACTCAATTTATTTGGTGAGCCCTAATCCTCAGAGCTTGCTCAAAGATCCTTTATTCTAAAATGGTTTTTAAACATTTCAACAGAGCTATTCATGATTCTATTTGCGGGAAAATCGAGTTTCTTCAATAGGGCTTCAGCTTCAGTAAAGTTGCCGACATCAGCAGAGTAATGTGCATCACTCCCCATTATAAGCGGAACATCATATCTAATGCATTCCTCTATTATTTTGCGAACCATTATATCTCCACCGGGGCGGAAGCTTGTCGGTTTGAGAGAACTGTTGTTTATCTCCAGCAATGTTCCTGTTTCTTTGGATGCGGAAACAACTTCTTTTATATCGAAATTATATCGTGTATCTCCGGGATGGCCGATAATATTGACTTTTGGATTTTCCATTGCTTTTATCAGGGCTGTTGTGTGTTCCGCCTCCGTTCCGAATTCAAGACAGGGAGGGTGAAGACTGGCAATGACCAGTTCAAGGTTTTCCAAGACCTCCTCATCGAGATCTATTGATCCCTTGTAATCTATAATATTTGCCTCTGCTCCTTTGAGAATCCTTACTCCTTTAATGACTGGAGGAAGTATTCTCATATTGTAGAAATGGTATAGATGCGCTCCTCCCGGCATAGCCGGTGCATGGTCGGTTATGCCAAGGATTTCCAATCCATTTTCCACTGCCGCCCGGACATTTTCTTCAAGAGTACTATAGGCGTGTCCGCTTGAGACCGTATGACAATGTATATCGAGTTTATAATTCATTGAGGGGAATTTTGTTCTCTGATGATTATTTCATCGAGCAGTTCCGCAGCTTTTAAGACAACAGCTTTACAGCCATCATCTTCTGTTCTGTAGTTTTCCTTCAACCGGGAGCAGGTGGTTGTTTTCAACTCTTCTTCATAGCGGGAAACAAATTCCTGAATCAGTTTTCCGCAGTATTCACTTTCATGGGCTCTGTCTTTGACAAAGAGCTTGGCAAGAACCATAGCCGAGGCACTGACAGCTCCACAGAGCTTTTCACTGTAAACGCCACCGGATAGACCGGCGGCCAGTTTCAGGCTCTCTTTATCAAGTCCAAGATCATAAACCTTATTGGCTCCATAAAGTATTTTCTCCGAGCAGCTGTAATCTTCTTTTTCTTTAATTCCAAAATCGTTTTTTATCAGTTCATTAATCATGCTAGAATACTATAATAAATTGTGTATATTGAAAACAGGAGAAAGAATCGGTGGATGAATTATACAAAATGATTCTCGTAGATGATGAAGATGAAGTAAGAGGCAGGATTTCATCGAAAATATCTGAAGGAAGCGGCTTTTCCATAGTAGGGACAGCGGGGAACGGATACGATGCCCTGGAACTTATTGAGAAACATTCACCACATGTTGTTCTTTCAGATATAAAAATGCCTTTCATAGATGGAATCGAACTGGCGACCATCATTAAAAGGGATTTCCCTACAATCCGGGTTGCATTTATAACCGGTTATGATGAATTTGATTATGCCAGGGAAGCTATAGAGCTCAAAGTTTCCGGATATCTTACCAAACCGCTGACACAGAATGATATTTCCCGTTTTCTAACTAAGCTTAAAATAGATCTCGATGAAGAATTCAAAGAAAAATACAATATGGATATTCTGAGGAAACGCTATGAAGAGAGTATCCCATTGGTTATCGACAACTATTTCAGTTCCTATCTGGTTTCATCAACTTCGAGCCGAAATGAAGATATTGAGAATCTGAAACAATACGGAATCTCACTGGATGATACAAAATACCTTTTATCCTTTATAAAAATTGAAAGAAGAGAAACTTATTGGGACGTTGTGGAATTTGAAAAGTTGAAACTGTCAGTCCGTTCTGTAATCAATTCCATTTTGGAAAGACACAATTTCGATCACTACAGTTTTATGTTCAGTGACGGAATCATCTTCCTGGTTAAAGAAAAGGGTAAGTTTTTTTTACGGGACATAGACAGCGTGTATTATGAAATGGTGAAAATGTCCGAAAAATTCCTTTCGGTCAATATTGATATAGGTGTCAGTGATCTTCACCGGGAGTTTTCCCAGCTCTACATGGCATACGAAGAAGCGAGCAAAGCTATCGGATACAGCAAATTCCTCAATGCCGGTCGAATTGTCTATATAAATCAGCTTGAAAAGAGCAAGCCAAAAGTTCTCAGCCTGAAAGAGAACGATATAAAAAATATAGAGTACAACGTAAAGTTCGGAAGTGAAAGTGAACTGAGGAATGTCATAGGATCTCTAAAACTCAATGCTCTCCGGGATAGTAAAACAATTACAAATTACCGCCCTTACATAATTAATATGATGAATGTTCTTGTGAACTTTTCCGATTCAATCGACGCTGATATAAATGAGATTATAGGAGATGATATATTTCAGAAGATGCTTCAATTTCACTCTCTTGACCAGTTATTCGACTGGGTTCTCTCTATCCTGCTCAAATTAAGAGATTTGAATCTCAATACAAAAATGACCAATTCCCAGCGGCTTCTCGATAGTGCCGTCAATTATATACACTCTAATTACAGGGATCCTAAGATCTCGATGGAGGTAGTCTGTGAAGAATTGGGGATCAGTATTTCCTATATGAGTCTTCTCTTTAAAAAACACAAAGAAACGACATTTGTTAAATATCTGACCAGTGTTCGTATTGAGAAAGCGAAAGAACTTCTGAAACTGACTGGAGACCGCATAGTTGAAATAGCGGGGCAGTGCGGATTTAATGATGTCTATTACTTCAGTCACTGTTTTAAAAAATATATGGGAGTATCACCAAAAAAATATCGTGAAGAAAAAAATATTACATAATCTTTCAATCGAACAGAACATATTAATCGCCACTCTCTCTATTGTTATGATCATGCTGTTTATAACCAGCACAGTCTATTATTCTGTTTTCTCCTATAGGACTGACTCCCTTGTAGAAAGTCAGTCACGTGAAATCAACAAGCAGATTGTTCTCAACTACGAGAGTTATATCAATAGTGTAATAGAAACAGCCAATTATATTCAGTTTGCCTCTCTCAATCTCGATGTAAACGAGTCCTCTGAAAAACTGCAGGATGTATTCCTGTATAACTCGGAGATTAAGAAAGATGTGGTTTCCATTTTTCTCTTTGATGAAAAAGGGAAGAAACTTCTCGGCAATGAACTGAACAATCTTCTTTTTTACGATATCTCCAACGAAGAGTGGTTCATGAATGCGGTCAATGAAAAAGCTATATTCCATTTTTCAGCTCCCCACAATCAGAGCGTGTCTCTCAATAGAGATGATGTGGTAATCTCCGTTTCCCGGTCCGTCGAATATACATGGAATGGTGTAAAAAAAACCGGTGTTATCCTTATTGAGTTAAATTTTAGGACTTTGACAGACCTTGCTGATAAAACGAATCTCGGAGAGGGGGGGCATATTCTCATATTGAACGATGATGATTCCCTTATCTATTATTCAGGGACCATTGACGAAAAGGGATTTTCTGAAAGTCTGCAGATTGCAATTGATAATTTCCTCGGTGGTTTCAGGTCAAGAATCAATAATACTGAAATGTATTTGAATATCAATACATTGATTCACACGCGGTGGAGAATTGTCACAGTTAGCAATGTCAATGAAATAGCACTGGCACGACAGCAGATTCTATTAATACTCCTTTTCATTTTTATCATCGGTTTTTTCATCACAACTGTCGTATCGCTCATAATCTCCAGAAGAATCTCCCGGCCTCTCAATGAATTGAAAAAGACGATGTTCAGAGTGGAAAATGGTGATTTTGATATCAAAGTGGAAGTGACGGGGCAGAAAGAGGTTGTTCGCTTATCCAGGTCATTTAACAGTATGCTCGAGGAGATCAGGACACTCATGAAAAAAGTCGTCAGTGAACAGAAAGATAAGAGAAAAACTGAGTTGAAAGCCCTTCAGAATCAGATCAATCCTCATTTTCTCTACAATACTCTCGATTCTATTGTCTGGTTGGCGGAAAACCAGAGATCGGAAGATGTTATTACGACTGTTATCGCTCTGGCAAGATTTTTCAGAATCAGTATTTCCAAAGGGGAAACATATATCCCTGTAAAAGATGAAATCTCTCATATAAAGAATTACCTGACCATTCAGAAAATCCGATATGTGGATAAATTCGAGTATACTTTCGAAGTTGACCAGGAAATTTTTGATTACAAAGTGATGAAATTGATTCTCCAGCCTATTGTTGAGAATGCCATTTATCATGGAGTCGGAGATGAAACAGAGCATATTACGATCAGAGCATATAAAATGGATAAATTCCTCGTTTTTGAAGTAGAAAATACTGGTTATGGAATAACAGATGAGAGGATAGAAGAAATCTATGATATTTTAAAAGGAACTCATTCACAAAGCAGTGTCGGAATGAGGAATGTATATTTGCGGTTGAAGCTTTTTTATGGTGAGGACGCAGATTTAAAAATAACCAGTGTCCTTGATGAGATGACCAGAATCAAGTTACTTATACCGGCACAGACAGAAAATACTGAGGTTTCAAAATGAAATATATAAACATACTTTTAATAGTTTTACTAATGTTTTCATCGTGCAGGGGAAGTGAGAAATCAGCTTCACTGTTTTTATACAATCAAAATGATCCCTATGTCCGCATATTTGCCGATCAGATAAAAAAAGCATCAGAAGAAATTATTCTGATTGATTTATTTGATTCTCAAAATTCACAGATCATACAGAATGAGTTTATAGAAAAGCAGATATTGTCATCTGCCGATATTATGATAATCAATCCGGTAGACCGTCTGGGGGCATATTCAATAATAAAAAAATTGAAATCGAAAGAGATTCCGGTCATTTTTTTCAACAGAGAACCTCTGGTGGAAGATCTGAACATCTGGGATAAGGCCTATTATGTAGGAGCCAAAGCGGAACAATCCGGCCAGATACAGGCAGAAATGATTATGGAATTATTCGGATCTGATCCCCGCAATCTGAATAAATTCGATAAGAACAAAAACGGAATAATTGAAACTGTTATTCTTAAAGGGGAACAGGGTCACCAGGATGCGGAGATCAGGACATCAGAAGTTGTCAAAGCGTTTAATGATAAGAAATTTAGACTCGATATTCTGATTACAGAAGTGGCGAACTGGAACCGCGATGAAGCCTATGACAAAATGAAAGATATTTTAGATGAGTTTAACGGATCCATTGAACTTGTTATTTCCAATAACGATGCCATGGCACTTGGTGCTATCAGCATAATGAGACAATCGGGATTATTCCGCGATTCCAATAAAAACGGAATAATTGATTTCGAAGATGATTCATGGATTCCCGTAGTGGGGATCGATGGTCTCGATGAAGCCGTCGAAATGATAGACAATGGTTACCTCTATGGGACAGTTCTGAATGATTCTAATACTCAGGCAAAAGCAATAGTTGAGCTTACTGATTTTATTGTGAATGGAAAAGACCTGGAAAACATGTCAAATCCCCTTGTCGACGGCAAATATATCTGGATCGATTATAAAGTCCTTCAATAAAAAGAATATAAAAAAGTAAAAAAATCTGCAAAAAAACACCAATTTTAGAAAATCTGACAAACTTTGAATAGGATATTACATTGTTAGCTCCTGTATCGATGGTACGATTAAATCATATTTTTAAAGGAGCTATCTTAATGAAAAAAGTAGTATTACTTGCACTTGTTGCTATGTTGGCTGTTTCTGTATCATTTGCAGAAGGTCAGAAAGATGATGGAAAAGTTGTAATCGGAGCTAATATTTATAACTTTGCCGACAACTTTATGAATGGTGTTATGAGACCTGAGCTTGAAAGCTATGCAGCTGCAAAAGGTGCTGAAATTCAGGTTGTTGACTCAGAAAATCAGCAGTCAAAATTGAATGACCAGGTTGATATTTTTATCACAAAAGGTGTTGATGTTCTCGCAATAAACTTATGTGACCCTGCAGCAGCCGGAACAATTATTGCTAAAGCAAAAGCAGCTGGAATCCCTCTGATTCTTTTCAACAAAGAAGCAACAGAAGCGGGAGCAATGGATGCTTATGACAAAGTATGGTATGTAGGTACTGACTCTGCTGAATCAGGAATGATTCAGGGTGATATGATGGTTATGGACTGGAAAAATAATGCTGACTGGGACAAAAACGGAGACGGTGTTGTTCAGTATGTTCTTCTAAAAGGTGAACCGGGACATCCTGATGCTGAAGCAAGAACAAAATATTCAGTTAAAGCATTTGTTGATGCTGGAATCAAAGTTGAACAGCTTGCTCTTGAAGCAGATCCTAACTGGTCAGTTCAGCACGGAAACGATAAAATGGCTGCATGGTTAACTTCAAGTTTCGGTAATGATATCGAGTTGGTAATTGCAAATAATGATGGAATGGGATTCGGTGCTATCAATGCTATGAAAGCTGCTGGTGTAAGACTTCCTATCTACTCTGTAGACGCACTTGATCAGGCTCTTACTCACATAGCTGATGGCGAGCTTGATGGAACAGTTCTTAACGATGGTGTAAACCAGGCAAGAGCAACTCTGGACCTCGCTATAAACGCGGCAATGGGTAAAGACGTTACTGCGGGAACAGCATGGACTCTCCAGGCTGCAACTAAAGCAGTACGTGTACCTTATGTTGCTGTAACTCCTGATAACTACCAGGATTTCCAGTAGATTCTAATTTTACTAAATTGAATTGTTAATCAGAGGCTGTCGCAAGACAGCCTCTGATTTATGTACTATAATTATTTCGAAAGTATTAATGAGAGAGGTGTTTCATTTGCAAGAAGAATATTTGTTAAGTATTAAAGATGTATGCAAATCATTCTCCGGTGTCAAAGTCCTCAAGAATGTCTGCCTGAATATTAAACCGGGAACTATACATTCTTTAATGGGAGAGAACGGGGCTGGAAAATCTACTTTAATGAAGTGCCTTTTCGGTATCTATAAACAGGATGAAGGTGAGTTCTTCTTTAAAGGTGAACCATTTAACTTTACCGATCCCAAACACGCTCTGGAAAACGGCGTCTCCATGGTGCATCAGGAGTTGAATCAGGTTACTAAAAGAACTATTACAGATAATATCTGGTTGGGAAGATACCCGACCAAAGGTATGTTTGTCGACGAAAAGAAAATGTTGAAAGACACATTGGATCTTTTCAAAAGACTCAACATACATCTCGATCCCAGGACAAGACTCGATCAGCTATCAGTTTCACAGAGACAGATGGTGGAAATAGCCAAGGCTGTTTCCTATGATGCGAAAATCATAGTCCTCGATGAACCTACATCATCACTGACATCGCATGAGGTGGAAATGCTCTTCGACATTATGAGAGTATTGAAAGATGGTGGAGTCGGGATTGTCTACATCTCCCATAAAATGGAAGAGATATTTGAAGTATCCGACGAAGTGACGATTTTAAGGGACGGATTTTATATAGGAACTGAAAAAATCGAAGATCTGACAATGGAAAAAATCGTAAATATGATGGTCGGTCGAGATCTCGATGATCGATTCCCTCAAAAAGATAATGAACCCGGTGATATCCACATGGCAGTCAAGAATTTATCGACTAAATACCCACCTTTTGTTCACGATGTCAACTTCGAACTGAGACGTGGTGAAATCCTCGGAGTAGCAGGTCTCGTCGGTGCCGGCCGAACGGAGATGCTCGAAGCAATTTTCGGTGCCCGGACACTTACTTCGGGAGAGATTCATATTGACGGAAAAAAGATAGACAACTCTACTCCTCATAAATCTATAAATAATAAATTTGCATTATTGACGGAAGAGAGAAGAGAGACAGGTTTATATCCGATTGCCGATATAACTTTTAATTCCTGTATTTCCAATATTTCTTCGTATAAAAATAAAATGGGTTTTCTCGTAGACAAACAGATGAAAGAAGATACAGATCTTCAGATTAAAAATATGAGAATAAAAACCCCCAACAGAAGAGAGAAAATACGATCTCTCAGTGGTGGAAATCAACAGAAGGTAATCATCGGAAGATGGCTGTTGACAAACCCCGATATACTTTTATTGGATGAACCTACACGAGGTATTGATGTGGGAGCGAAATATGAGATATATCAGTTGATTATAAATCTGGCAAAAAGCGGTAAGTCCATAATCGTTGTTTCTTCGGAGATGCCGGAATTACTTGGAATTACCAATAGAATAATGGTTATGAGTAATGGATATGTTGCGGGAACTGTTAATACGGAAGAAACAACACAGACAGAAATTTTTAACCTATCAACAAAATTTTTAAATAATAGTAGAGAGGCAGAGGTATGATAAGTTCTGAAAGTAATATTCAGAAAAATCTTTTCAAAAAGAGCAGAGAAGAGTGGAAAGAATTATTAGTGAACAATGCTATAATTATTGTAATATTTGCGATTATACTCTTTATTGTTATCAGTGAACCTTCATTTGTTTCAATAGCAGTATTCAGAAATATTCTGACCCAGTCTGCAGTACGACTGATACTGGCATATGGCGTTGCGGGAATCATTATCCTTCAGGGAACAGACCTGTCCCTGGGGCGTATGGTCGGTTTTGCTGCAGTTGTTTCAGGTTCTCTTCTTCAGAGAGCTGATTATGCAAATCGCTTTTACCCCGATATGGAAGCTCTTCCATTAATTGTTCCTCTATTGATTGCAATTATTGTTTGTGTGGTTTTCAGTGCTATCAACGGTTTCGTAGTTGCAAAATTCCATATACATCCCTTTTTAGCCACTATGGGTATGATGATTACTTTATACGGTATTCTTTCAATCTATTTTGCATCAGGGGCTCCAGGTCCACAGCCAATTGGTGGTTTTGACGACAGATACACTCAACTTGTTATCGGTTCAACTCTGGGAATTCCAAACCTCGTAATCATAGCAGCATTGATAAGTGTTTTTATATGGATCTTATGGAATAAAACCACATTCGGAAAAAATATGTATGCTGTCGGTGGTAATCCTGAAGCTGCAAAAGTTTCCGGTGTTAATGTTATGGTAACTTTCCTGTTGGTTTATACACTGGCCGGCGTTATGTATGGAATCGGTGGATTCCTGGAAGCTGCCCGGATCGGTAGTGCAAACAATGGTACAGGTTTCGGATATGAACTTGATGCCATTGCCGCCTGTGTTGTTGGTGGTATCTCTTTCAGTGGTGGTATCGGAAAAGTTTCCGGTGCTGTTGCCGGTGTTCTTATGTTTACCATTATCAGTTACGGTATGACATTCATAGGAATGGATCAGTACTTCCAGTATATAATCAAAGGTATAATTATTGTTGCTGCAGTATCACTTGATACTAAAAAATATTTAAAGAAATCTTAAGACTAGATATTCTGAAATTACTCCTTTTTTTTGTACGGGACAGTCTCGACTGTCCCGTACTTTTTTTATAAGCTTAGATTCTTTTCTATCATTCTTATGATTGGCTTTCCGGCTTTTCTGATTGTTTCCTCATCGAGAATAATTTCTGTTTCACTATTTTCAAGGGCATTGATTACATCATCAAGTTCAATCATCTTCATGGTCATGCAGACAGCCTGCTCAGAGATGGATATAAACTGCTTATGAGGATTTTCCTTCTGTAGTCTGTGAATAATTCCTAGTTCAGTCGCTACTATTATCTGCCTGGCATCTGTTTCTTTTGCAAATCGGAGCATACCTCCTGTGCTTAAAGACTTGTCAGCCATTGCAACTACTTCAGGACGGCACTCAGGATGAGCAATAACGACTGCTTCGGGATATTCCTTTTTTTTCCTTTCTATATAATCAGGACGCAAACGCATGTGTGTCGGGCAGAATCCATCCCATAATATCATTTCCCGGCCAGTTTCTTTTGCAACGTTGGCTCCCAGATTTTTATCGGGAAGGAATATAATATCTCTGTCTGCCGGGATTAGAGAAATTATATCCTCGGCATTTGCCGAAGTACAGCATATATCCACTTCTGTCTTCAATTCCGCTGTACTGTTCACATAGCATACAGTCATTGCATTCGGATAATCCTTCCTGAACTCCCTAAGAGATTCAGCATCAGCCATATCCGCCATTGGGCAGCCGCATTCTTTTACAGGATGAAGAACTGTTTTTTCAGGAGAGAGGATCTTTGCAGTTTCAGCCATAAACTGTACACCACAGAAAACAATTATGTCTTCTTTTACATTCCGGGCTTTAATACTGAGTTCAAGTGAATCACCGACAAAATCAGCTATATCCTGAACTTCTCCCAGAACATAATTGTGAGCGATAATTATTGCATTTTTCTCTTTTTTCAGCTTTATTATCTTGTCTATTTTTTCCTGAAAGTAATCATTATTCATGTAATTCCTCTACCTTTTAAACAAATTGTCCTACGATTTCTGATAATGTATTTACTAGAAGCATCACTTCTTTTTCCTTTGAATCCCTTCCTAGAGAAAACCTGATGGAACTGTACATTTCTGCGGGTTTCAGTTTCATGGCTTTCAAGACTCTCGATGTGGTCCTTCTGCTGGAGTTGCACGCAGATCCTGCAGAAACATAAAATCCAGCTGAATCAAGATCTAAAATAAGGGTATCACTTTCACAACCGGGAAAACTGATATTCAGTGTATTCGGCAGTGTTGTCGCAATAGATCCATTTAGTTTAAAGCATTTTATCTTGTCCCCTATTCCCGTGTAAAGTAGATTCTTGAGATGCATTATATGTTTTGAGTCGTTCTCATAATTTTGCATACTGATTCGGCATGCTTCACCGAACCCGGCTATATCAGGAATGTTTTCTGTTCCAGAGCGGATATTGTGTTCCTGTCCCCCGCCATGCTGGACAGGTGCAACAGAAATACCTCGCCTGACGTATAGAGCGCCTACACCTTTAGGACCGTATAATTTATGTGCGGAAAGAGAGAGAAGGTCTACTTGAGGATCATTTACGTTTATGGGAATTTTACCGGCTGCCTGCACAGCATCAGTATGAAATAGAATCCCTCTGCTTCTGGCGATTTTAGAAATAACAGCAATATCCTGGATGACACCTGTTTCATTGTTGGCTGTCATAATAGAAATTAAACCTGTATTTGACTTAATTGAATTCTTTAGTTCTTCCGGATCAATACAACCTTGAGAGTCAACATCGAGGACAGTTAATTCTATGCCTTCCTTTTTTAGGAATTGAGCAGTTTCAAAAACGGAACTATGTTCTGAAATTGATGTGATAATATGATTTTTCCCTTTTTTGTAAAAGGGAATCAGCCCTTTTAAAGCCAGATTATTTGCCTCTGTACCACTGGCTGTAAAATAAATCTCATTAGAACCGGCTCCTATCAGATCAGCAACATTCTTCCTGCTGTTTTCAAGTATTTCCCTGGCTTCTCTCCCCATTTTATGGAGATTTGAAGGATTTCCGTAAAATTTTTTCATAGTATCTAATATTACATTTTGTACATCATCCATTACAGGAGTTGTTGAATTATAATCAAAATAGTAGGTTTTCATAAATAATCCTTGACTAAATTGTATAGTTTGATAAGAATATAATCAATAGTCTATAAACTTAGTAGACAAAGAAAACATTGAGGGAAAATGAATGAAACTATCAACCAGAAGCAGATACGCTGCCCGTGCAATAATAGAAATCGCAAAACACTCCAGCGAAAACCCTATTACGAGGAAGACAATTTGTGACAGCCAGGAGATATCATCATCATACCTGGAGAATATTTTAATCATACTGAAGAATCAGGGAATCATTAAAACAACCCGGGGACCTCGAGGTGGCTATTCTCTTGCTAAAGAACCTTCAACGATCACTATGTTTGATATTGTTAATGTTTTTGAAGGCTCAATCTCTGCAGTTCACTGCGTAGATGACCCTAAAACATGCTCAAGATATGCCAACTGCCCGACAAAAGTTGTGTGGGAGGAATTATTAAAAGTACAATCTAAAGTTCTAAAAAGTTTCACAATAGAGAAACTGATGAAAATTGATGATAATAATCAGAATTTAGATTATTCAATATAATTTTTAAAGGAAAAAAAAATGAATATATATGAAAATTTAACCAAGCTAGTAGGCAACACTCCTTTAGTTCGGGTAGGCTCGCTCTCGAAAAGTACCGGTAGTGATATCATTGGTAAAGTAGAATATTTCAATCCTCTATCCAGTGTAAAAGATAGAATTGCTCTTGCAATGATTGAAACAGCTGAAAGGGAAGGCAAAATTAAAAAAGGTGCCTTGATTGTGGAACCGACGAGTGGAAACACAGGAATTGGTCTTGCATTCGTCGCTGCGGCAAAAGGGTATAAAATAACCTTGGTCATGCCTGATACAATGAGTATGGAAAGACGGAATATCCTTGGCGCACTTGGTGCGGAACTGGTTTTGACTCCGGGCTCAACGGGAATGAAGGGTTCTATTGAAAAAGCAACTGAGATTGTTGCACAAAATCCGGGAAGCTATATGCCCCAGCAATTTCTAAATCCTGCGAATCCTCAAGTCCACCGCGACACAACTGCCAGAGAAATTATCCGCGACACAGATGGCCAGCTGGATTATTTTGTAGCCGGTATAGGAACTGGTGGAACCATCACCGGAACAGGCGAAATTCTGAAAAAAGAGATTCCCGGAATAAAAATTATTGCAGTGGAACCTTATGGTTCTTCAGTTTTATCTGGAGAAGGTCCGGGGCCGCATAAAATTCAGGGAATCGGTGCCGGATTCATACCGGGAGTTTTGAACACAGACGTGTTTGATGAAATTATAAGAGTCAAATCTGACGATGCGGCAATTACTACAAGAAATGTTGCGAAACAGGACGGATTATTTCTGGGAATTTCCTCAGGAGCAGCTTTGACAGCTGCCGGAGAAATAGCAGAAAGAGAGAAAGGCAAGAGAATTGTTGTATTACTTCCCGATAGTGGAGATCGATATCTCTCTACATGGGTTTACAATTCCTGAATATCAGAAAAATGAATATAAAGAGGAAAAATAATGAGTTATCGATTTAATACAAAAGCTATACATTCAGGGAATACCATTGATGAAACCGGGGCTAGAGCTGTTCCCATTCACAGGACCAGTGCCTATGTATTCAGAGATACAGAACATGCTGCCAATCTGTTTGCACTAAAAGAACTGGGTAATATATACACAAGACTTCAGAATCCCACACAGGATACTCTGGAGCAGAGAGTTGCCGATCTGGAAGGTGGAGCAGCAGCATTGGCTTTGGCATCGGGTACTTCTGCAATTTTTTATACGGCAATCAACACTTGTGCTTCCGGTGACGAAATTGTGGCAGCAGTAAATTTGTATGGTGGAACCTTTACCATGTTTAAGGAAATCCTGCCGGGATTGGGCATTAATGTGAAATTTGTAAATCCGGTAAATCCCGGAGAATTCGAAGATGCCATTACTGAGAAAACAAGACTGCTCTATACGGAAGTTATAGGGAATCCCTCACTGGATGTTGCCAATATTTCCGAGATCGCAGCTATTTCAGACAAACATCATATTCCACTGGCTGTTGATTCGACCTTTACAACTCCATATCTGATCCGTCCACTCGACCACGGTGCTCACATCGTGATTCATTCATTGACCAAGTGGATTGGAGGTCATGGTACAGGGATCGGGGGGATTGTAGTCGATGGTGGAAAATTTGACTGGTCAGATTCAAAATTTTCACTTTACAACAATGCCGATGCATCATATCACAATATGCGTTTCGGACATGATCTGGGAGATCTGCAGTCACTTGCATTTATTCTTAGGATGAGACTTATTCCTCTTCGAAACCTCGGTGCTTGTATCAGTCCAGATAATGCGTGGATCTTTCTTCAGGGACTGGAAACTCTTGCATTGAGAATGGAACGACACTCGGAAAATGCAATGAAAATTGCAGAGTATCTAAAGAAAAATGATAAAGTGGCCTGGGTGAGATATCCCGGATTGAAAGATGATCCCGCTTTCGCCAATGCATCAAGGCAATTGCAGAACGGATATGGTGGAATGGTTGTTTTCGGATTAAAGGGAGGAAGAACTTCTGGAGAAGCATTTATCAATAACCTACAGCTATTTTCTCATCTGGCCAATGTCGGTGATGCCAAAAGTCTTGCTATTCATCCGGCGAGCACGACTCATTCACAGTTATCTGAAGAAGATCTTAAAAAAGGTAGCATATCAGCGGATTTAATAAGATTATCAGTTGGTATTGAAGATATTAATGACCTGCTTGAAGATTTGGATCAGGCCATTAATTAAAGATACCTCTGAAGCAAGTTCCGAAGTATCTGTGTTCGGAAAGGTTGCGGCAAAGCTGCGGGGTATTCTGGCTCGCCGAATAAAAAAATGACCCCATTTCTTTAAAAAATGTTATATAATTCAGTTCATAATTACTATATTGTGAGTTTATATGACAGTTGATGAAAAAAATGGGGTCCGATTATTGACCCTGGAAACAGAGCATCTCGATGCATTGAATTCGGAAGAAGTGAAAAAACTTCTCATTAATGGATCAGCAGATGCAGAAAAAGTAATATTGAACCTGGAAAAGATAACCTTTGTTGATAGTTCAGGTCTGGGTGTTATTCTAACAGTTTTCAGACATATTAAAGAGAACAATGGGAAAATGCTTATCTGTTCGGTAAAAGAATCAGTGAAAGTGCTTTTCAAACTTGTCCGGCTCTCTCATATGATTGAGATTGTTGATAGTGAAAAAGAGGCATTAAATCAGATTTAAATGATAGATATGAGTGGTTCCTTCAGTAAAGCATTAAAATCGGATATTGGTAAACTTATGTTTATCTCCATTCCTGTTTTGATTTCACAATTATCACTTATATTATTTATTCAGTCTATTTTTCTTTTTTTGTATCAAAATCCAGAAAACGGATTTTCTCCTTTTATACTCTCGTTTGCGGTATCTCTGGCATATTTTTTTCTTTATCTTTTAATTAGGAAAAAATCTATTGATCATTTTTCTTCTTTATTTATTTTTACTTTGTTATCAAGTTTTTTTCTGATTGAGCTCCTTCTCCTGCTTCTATTTCATCTCAGTTACTTATGGGGATTTCTAATTTTAATTCAGATACTCAACGGCTATTTTCTGCTCAATAGAAAGTACTTTTATTTAATGATGGGACTCACTATTTCCGGTAATGTTTATTATTATATTTTTTATTTAAATAAAGATTTTAATCCCGGGATTACTCTGATCGTATTACTTACCTACCTACTATCATTTATCATCAACAACGATCGCCGAAAATCCTTTGTGAATCTGGAAGAAATATACGGCAGTCAACGGGATATCAATGATCGTTTTGCCCAGCTGGAAGAAAATATCAGTCAGGTTTTTATTTTATGCACCTATGATTTTAAAGAGTATTTCTATATAAGCTCCGGTTTTGAAAGAATGTTCACTATTTCAAGAAAACTTCTTATGAGCAGACCGGATATTTGGATGGAGTTTACCCATCCCGGTGATAGAGAACGTCTTTTTCTCGAGCTTGAAGCAGCCCGAAAAGATCATTTATATAGGGAATTTGATTTCAGAACTGTCAATCAAACTCAGGATAGCATCTGGCTGAAAGTAAAATTATTCCCCATTGAAACGAAAGACCGGCAGATTAAAGATCGCTGTGTCATGATTATCGATAATATCACGGAGAAAAAAACATCGGAATTAAAGCTTGCTGAAGCAAAATCAATGGATGCCGAATTTGCCGCGCGGATACAGAAAAACCTTCTTTTTTCTAATCCTGAATTAAATATTAGAGAAATGGATATTGCTGCCGAATCAATTCCATCACTCTCTGTGGGCGGTGATTTTTTTGATTTCTACCGGTTTTCCGATAGTATTGTCGATGTAATCATTGCCGATGTCATGGGTAAGGGCATGATAGCTTCCATGCTTGGAGCGGCTTCTAAAAGCGCATTTATGAAAACCCGTCTCGATTTGACTGTATTGGAGAACGACATACCTTCAATTGAAAAGATAATGACATTAACTAATGAAACTCTTTCTCCTGAGCTGATTAAGCTGGGCAAATTCATAACAATGCAGTATGCCCGGATCAATATGAAAAAGTCCCTCTTTTCTTTTATTGATAGCGGACATACAAGTCTTCTTTATTATTCTGCGAGACAGAAATGCTGCTGGTCAATAAAGGGATGGAATATGCCTTTGGGTTTTAATCCTCAGGAAAAGCTCATTACCAGCATTATTCCCTTTTCGACTAATGACCTCTTTTTCTTCTATTCAGATGGAGTTACAGAAACGGAAAATGAAGATGGCGAGCAATTCGGTGAGAAGCGATTGACTTATGTTATCAAAAACAGTGCTCACTTAACCTCAAGCCAGATTATGAATAAAGTAAGGAATCTCGTTTTTCATTATTCCAGTTCTGAAGGCTTCGCTGATGATGTGACTTGTATAGCACTGAAAATAGGAACTCTCGATGAGGTTTTTTCCAGAAGGGAGTGTATTTTTTCCGGAATAAGGAAATCTCTCAGTTCCATAAGAAAATTTGTTAAGGATTTTCTTTCTGATCAGTTTGAAAGTCTCGATGGGGAAGTGGTAAATTCTCTTGTTCTGGCTGTAAATGAAGCAGCGGCCAATATTGTTGAACATAACTATGAAAAAGATCCCAAACTGGAAGGTCATGAGATTTTTATAGAAGCTGGAAAGAACGACACTGTTTGCTTTTTCAAATTATATTATGACGGTTTAGATTTCGAATGGACCACATTTGATGTTCCTGATCTGAGCAAATTCAAAAGCGGTGGTTACGGATTGTATCTCATGAGAGAAATTATGGATTCAATCAGCTACTCCACCAATATTGATGGAGTTCACTGTTTGAGTCTGGTTAAAAATATCTGACTTACATCAGTTCTATTACAATTTTTGTGGGATTATGGTCAGAATATTGGAATTGCAGGTCGAAGGTTTTCACTTCCTTCAATTTTATATTGGGAGATAACAGAAAGCCGTCTATCACAGATGTAAAAGTTTTATCTTTTATATAGGCTTCGGCCAGAGATCTATTGGTTGGAGTATTCACATCGACCGCCCAATTCCAGTTATCCATTGACCAGTCTTCAGGCAGGGGTTTATAGAATACCGGAACTTCTTCTTCAGATTGAAAACTATTTTCGTCTGTTCCCGGAAGATAACTGTTCCAGTCTCCTCCAATAATGACATATTTGCCTTCTGAGTATTTTTTCATTGCAAATTCCTTGATGAAATCCAGTTGCTCTTTCTTCAGAAAACCACCCTTGTCATAGGCTGATTTATGAGTATTAATCAGAACAATACGTTCACCTTTTTCTCCATTTATTTCAGATACAAGCATACATCTGTCGAGAAAAAATACCTTTTTGGGCCACTTGTAATTCCCCGGTAGAGATATCCTGGTTGAATCCACAATGGGGTATTTCGAGAATATTGCCAATCCTGACAGAACAGAGCCGTATTGTGTACCTATAATAGTCGGGGCAGGAATGTATTTGACATCGAAATTTTTTGTAAAAGAACTGTTGTAATCTCGAAGTATTTCCGAAAAAGATAAATATTGGTCCTCTTTATAGGATCTTGTGCTTTTACGATCAATTTCCTGGACAAAATAGACCTGAGCACTGCTATTGGAAATAAAATCAATAATTCCATTTCTATTTGTATCATATTCACTTTCGGGAGCTCGAACCAGAGTTCCGCCATCCATGAAAAAATCCATGTTTTCACCCAGGCCGCCGTAACCTATATTCCAGTTTAGAATAGACAATGTCGAAGGCGAAAGCTCATTAGTTTTATTTGTCACTTCTGCCTTTTCCGAAAGGGGAGGTTGAAAGTCAGTTAATGTTAACCAAAGGACCAGAATTAGTAGAAACGTGATTACAATTGAAATTGCAATTAGTATATATTTCAGTATTTTATGCATTAGTTATATTAGATTTGGCATCTTACAATTGTCAATTGAAATAATAAAGTGAATTTATTACTATACCATTATCAGGGGGAGATACTATGAGTGTACATATAGGAGCTGAAAAAGGGGCAATCGCAGAAACGGTACTAATGCCGGGAGATCCCTTAAGGGCAAAGTTTATTGCAGAGAAATATCTGAAGGATGTTGTCTGTTACAATGAAGTCCGTGGAATGTACGGTTATACAGGAACTTATAAAGGACAGAGAATTTCGGTTCAGGGTTCAGGGATGGGACAGGCGTCTCTCTCAATATACGCAAATGAACTCATAAATGATTATGAAGTGAAAAACCTTATCAGAGTCGGGTCCTGTGGTTCTTATCATAAGAATATACATGTAAGGGATATTATTATTGCCATGAGTGCCTCAACTGATTCTGCCATGAACCGTGAGAGGTTTAACGGGAACTTTTATGCACCTACAGCAGATTACAAACTTTTTAAAACCATGACTGATACAGCTGAAAAACTGGGAATGGATTTTCATGCTGGTAATATCCTGGCCACAGATACATTTTATCAGGATAACCGTGAGGGCTGGAAAAAGTGGGCTGAATATGGAGTTCTTGCTGTAGAAATGGAGTCTGCAGCTTTGTATACGCTCGCGGCGAAATATGGTGCCAGGGCATTGGCAGTGTGTACAGTCAGTGACAATCTGGCTACAGAAGAGTTCACAACATCAGAAGAGCGAGAAAAATCATTTACTGAAATGATGATATTGGCGCTTGAGACGGTGGTTAATCTTTGAGATTGAGTCTCGCCTTGTAGATAATGTTACAAGGCGCGCTCTACTTGATTTTAATTATTGTTCAGCCCTGCAAGTTTCGGGCTTCATTCTCAAGATCCATTATCTTTGAAACTCGCCGGACATGACGACCGCCTTCAAATTCAGTACTGATATATTTATCAATCATATCTGTTACAGAATCGTGATAGTCAATTCTGCCGCCGAAAGCAATTATATTCGCATTATTGTGCAGTTTGGACATTTCCGCTGCAAATAAATTCTGTGGAAGAGCACATCTTATGCCATCGATTTTGTTTGCTGATATTGATATCCCTATTCCTGTACCGCAGAGCAAAATCCCGAATTTATATACTCCCGCCAGTAATTCTTTACATAATTCTTCTGCTTTGTCGGGATAATCGACTGCATCGCCTTCAGATGTTCCCAGATCCTTGATTTCAAAACCTTTGCTGGTAAGGTGAGCAACAATTGTTTCTTTTAATTCTACTGCACCATGATCATTTCCGATTAAAATTGTCTCTGACATATCATACCTTTCTGTTCAATTGTATTTTCTTATGTAAAAATAATACTTTCCAGATAAAGATTACAGAAGAAATTAATTTGATTCCGAATATAATTATAAATATGCAGAAGAAATTGTTAATTATCATTATCATTTTTCTTTCTTTTTCTCTTTATTCCTTCGATAGTGGTGATTTTCTGGGTATCTGGAAAGTCAAAACCCTGGAAACTGTACAGATAATACAATTGTACACTGATGGATTTGATTATTTTACAAACGGTTATAGGATCAGGGAAGAATACCTCGATGATCCCTATACTTATATCGAATTCGATTTTGTAGATGAAGATCTGCTGTACATCACCAGATCTGATGGAAGCCGCTTGCGGGGATTCTATCAGCTTATGGAAAACAGCGGCATAAACAAAGATGATTTTCCCTATTATATCTACATGGAAGATAAATATACCAACGCATATTATTTTCCAGTCAGACTTTCCCGGGAGGAGGTCTATGAAATCAACTACGACCTCCAGTTAAATCTGCGCGATGAGTTAATTCAGATCAGTTGCCTTGCGGAACTATCAAGAGAAAAAACTCCATAAAAAATAATCTTACTGTAACTTTTCAGATGTCATTTGTTTTAAATAGTAGTATATTAATTTGCACAGTAATTACAGGAGTTTTATTTTATGACTGAAAATTTTCCCTTTGCTGAACAAGCAGCAATCAAAGAGAGAACAATTCTTAAAAATGTTTATATATGGATGACTGCGGGATTATTTCTCACAGCTGTCGTGGCGAAACTATTTGTACAGACTTCGCTGTTTATCCCATTTGTTACAAATCCTATATTGTTTTTTGGAGTATTTATCGGTGAGATCGTGCTCGTAGTAAGACTATCTTCGAGAATAATGAATATGTCAGTGGGAGAAGCTGCCGGATCATTCGCAGTCTATTCCATACTAAACGGATTAACTCTATCGACGATCTTTATCCGGTACAATATCGGTACTATCTACACTGCTTTTTTTGTAACAGCCGGTACATTTGCAGTAATGAGTCTCTGGGCAGTGACCACCAAAAGGGATCTTTCAGGACTGGGACATTTTCTGATGATGGGTATTATCGGGATTATCATCGCATCGGTTGTAAATATGTTTATCGGTAGTTCTTCCCTGTATTTCCTTATTTCCTATGGGGGTGTTGCTCTTTTTACAATATTGACAGCTTACGATACTCAGAGGATTAAGAATATGAGCAGACAGATGAGTGGCTCCGATGAGGCTACTTTCACAAGATTGTCTATTATGGGTGCTTTGAAACTGTATCTCGATTTTATCAATATGTTTCTCTTTATGCTGAGAATATTCGGTAGACGAAGTTAATGAATGAAGAAGCCCGGGTTCTCGCTGAAGACCTGATCAGTTTTATCAATAAGTCTGTAACAGCCTTCCACAGTGTTCTGGAAATAAGAGGGAAATTGGAAAAATCCGGTTTTTCTCTTCTCGAAGAAGAAGATAGATGGGAGTTGGAAAAAGGCGGGAAGTATTTTGTCATCCGGAACAATAGTTCCATTATCGCATTTGTTCTCGGAAATAAAAATGTCTGGGATAGTGGTTATAAGATCGCCGGTGCTCATACAGACAGCCCTTCACTGAAGATTAAAAATGAAGGTGCTTCTGTCAAAGGCGGATTACTCCGCATGTCTGTAGAACCCTATGGCGGTGCCATTTTTTCGACATGGCTCGACCGCAACCTGTCCATAGCAGGGCGAGTGGTTTATGAAAATGATAAGGGTGAAATCCTTTCAGATTTTATCGATCTTAAAGATCCCGTTGCGCTGATTCCCAATCAGGCCATTCATATGAATCGGGAATTGAATAAAGGTTTTGAATACAATAAGCAGAATCATCTACAAGCGGTAATCAGCGGAGTTGATAAAGAGAACAGTGATGATCCGTCTTTCATTTTTAAATCTATGATAGCGGGTAAAACAGGTTTATCAGTTGAGAAAATCCTCGATATGGAACTCTTTCTCTATGATGTTCAAGAGGGATTGATCAATGGAATCAATGATGAGTTTATCAGCGCAGCAAGGATCGACAATCTCGCCATGTGCCATTCCATTCTTCTGGCAGTAACAGAACCTCCATCAGATAGTAATGAGACAAATATGGCTGTATTTTTTGATAATGAAGAGATCGGAAGCCGCACTATACAGGGGGCAGATTCATCTTTTCTGAGAGATCTTCTCGACAGGATAACTGTTGTTACCGGTGGGACTGCCGAAGACAGTTATCGTTCCAGAGCCAGGTCCTTTTCAATTTCAGCAGATGGTGCTCACGCTCATCATCCCAATTTTGCCGAATCACATGATCCGGCATATTCTCCTGTGATTAACGGAGGACCTGTAATCAAAGTCAGTTCAAATTATAAATATTCCACAACATCTGAAACATCTCCATTCTTCAAACGTTTATGCAGAGATGCGTCAGTACCCTGTCAGGAACTGATTAATAGATCGGATATTCCTTCAGGTTCAACAATCGGGACTATATCTTCGTCATTGACCGGAATTAAATCAATTGATGTGGGATCACCCATGTTTGCCATGCACAGCATCAGAGAAACAGCGGGAGTGCTCGATCACTATTACATGACAGAAGTTTTGAAAAGATTTTTTAAATATGGATTAAATAGCTGAAATATATGAGTAATATATTGAAAATCTCTCTATTTTCAGTTTTATTTTTTATAACGGCTCTTTCATTGTGGTCTCTTGATCGGGAACCTGAACTGATTGCGACATCGGCCATTTTATACGATTTTACAACTGGTCGTGTTTTATTCGAAAAAGAAGCCGACCTTCCCATCGCTCCTGCTTCCATGACTAAACTGATTACTTTATTTATAGGCTTGCAAAGTATCGAAGAAGGTCTGAACTCCCGCGAGGAAATTGTACATATTACCAGAGAGGGGTCCTCCTTTTCCAGGCCTGTAGGATCTTCGCTCATGCTGCTGGAAGAGGGACAGAAGGTCTCATATATAGATATTCTGAAAGGTTTGGCTATTTCCTCCGGTAATGACGCCGCTTATGCTTTGGCACACCACATCAGTGGATCTGATATTCTATTTGTAGAAGAAATGAATCACCTGGTTCAATCCCTCGGATATAGACAAATGTATTTTGAAGATCCAGACGGTTGGAGCAGTAATAATCGGGTTACAGCCAGGGAGTATGCACAGTTTGCCGCAGATTATATCAGAACCTTTCCCTTTGCTCTGGAAGAGATTCATTCACAAGAGTATTTTACTTATCCACAGGAAGAAAACCTTCCTCCAGCCGGTGCCAGAATTGTAACACCGAGAAAAAAGAAAAATACAAATATCCTTCTCGGAAAAGTAGATGGTGTTGACGGTCTTAAAACAGGGTACATTGATGAATCGGGTTTTAATTTTACGGCAACTGCTAAAAGAGGGGATAGCCGGTTTATATCTGTTGTTCTGGGTATAAAAGATGTATCATACTGGGACGGCATTGCGATAAGAGCTGAAGAAAGTGCCAGATTGCTCGAATATGGATTTTCAAACTACAAAACAATTTTTCCCTCTGAACCTGAACTGGGAAATATCCCTATGTGGGAAGGAAAAACAGATACTCTTGTAATTGAAATAAATAACATCCCCGGTTTTACCCTTTCCATGGAGGAAATGCTTTCCTTTAAATCCACGCTGAACTTACCTGAAGAATTGACAGCTCCCATATCAAAAGGTGATATGGTGGGCACTCTTACATTTCAAGCCGATGACAGGGAATTGGGAGTTGTCAGTATATTCGCTGCAGAATCCATTGAAAAGGCAAATATATTCAAAGTTCTCTGGCATAAAATCGTAAGACAGTATAGAAAACTGACTAATCCATAAATTCTGCCAGTTCCTCCCATCTCTTTAATTTATTCAGAAGTTCATTTTCTATAAAACTGTACCGGATATGAGCTTCAGTGATTTTTTCAGGACTGGCATCGCTGCTGCTGAATAATTCTTCGAGCTGATTTTTTTCCTCTTCCATCTGCTCTATCTGCAGCTCGAGAGTGTTGAATTCCTCTTTTTCCTTAAAACTTGCTTTTTTCTCTTTTTCAGTTTTCACCCGGCTATTGATTTTGCTTTTTTTAAGGTTCTCTTTTTCAACTTTTTCTTCATCTATTGTGTACTGTCTGTACTGGCTGTAATTTCCTGCAAATCCATTGATATTGCCATTCCCATCAAATATAAAAAGAAAATCGATCACTCTGTCCAGGAAATACCGGTCATGGGAGACGACAATCAGACAGCCGTTGTAATCGAGGAGAAAATCTTCAATGAGAGAAAGAGTCTGAATATCAAAATCGTTTGTAGGTTCGTCGAGTATGAGAAAATTGGGATTGGACAGAATTATTTTAATCAGATACAAACGCCGCTTTTCACCACCTGAAAGGTTGGAGAGTTCTGTAAACTGGAGACTTTTGGGAAAGAGAAAGCGCTCTAGAAGCTGAGTCGGAGTAAAAGATGATCCATCGTCCATTTTCAGGATTTCAGCCGTCTCCTTCAGATACTCAATTACCTTTAGCTGTCCCGGCATCTTTTCAGTCATTTGATCAAAATATCCGAAAACAGTATTCACACCTTTTGTGACTGAACCCGATTCTGTTATTATTTTTTCTGTAATTAAGTTCAAAAAAGTTGACTTACCACTGCCATTTGGACCGACTATACCAATTCTCTCACCTTTTCTGAATTTATAGCTGAATGGTTTGACAACTTCTACACTGTTGTAACTCTTGGAAATATTTACAAGATCTAGAACTTTTTTTCCCAGTCTTCTATCATTTACCGAGAACTCAGCAGACTGCTGGTCTTCACTGGTCTGCCTGTCCATCATATCTATGATTCTGTTTTTTCTTCCCCGGTCTTTGCCGGTTCTGGCCCGAGGACCTCTCTTAAGCCATTCAAATTCTCTTCGCAGAACAGTGGTTAATCTATCCTGCTCTCTTTTTTCAATATTTTCACGTATTTGTTTTTTTTCAAGAAACCACGAATAGTTTCCGTCGTATTTATATAATCTTTCATTATCGATTTCCAGAATCCCCGTACACATAGAATCGAGGAAGTACCGGTCATGAGTCACAATAATTACCGCTTTTGAACTTTTTTTCAGATATTCCTGAAGCCAGATTATTGTCTCAATATCGAGATGGTTTGTCGGTTCATCGAGGAATATGAGATTGCCGTCAGATACAAGTGCCTGGACAATGGCTACTTTTTTCTGCATCCCTCCAGATAGAGAAGACATAATGGCCTGTTTGTCAACTATTCCCAATTCTGTCAATAGGGAGCTAACGCGGCTCTCGAGCTCCCAGCAGTTCAACCGGTCCATATCTATCATAATTTTATCAAACTGACTGTGTATTTCTTCATTATCTTCTACGGCCATTTTATCTACTATTGACTCGTATTCCTTGACTGTGTTCATCAATGGCGAATTATCGCTGAGAATGTGTTCCAGAATTGTGCTGTTCTCATCAAAACTGCTTTTCTGTTTCAATATGCTGAAATGGCATTCCCTATTGATGGAAATATTTCCATTGTCATATTCTTCCTCACCTGAAAGTATTCTTAACAGAGTGGATTTCCCGCATCCATTTATACCTATCAGGGCTAGTTTGTCCCCGTCATTTATACCGAAAGACATATTCTCAAATAGAGTTCTACCGTTAACCAGCTTACTGATTGTATCAACTGAAATTAAGTTCATGGCGCAAGTCTAACGAAATGAATAATCTCGGTATATATAAAAAATAAAAAAACATTGTGTTTTTTGAAAAAAAAGGAAATGTGACTGATAATTATATCTGAATGATTGTTATTCATTTAGGAGAACATAAATGATTCTGATTTTTTCCACTGTAGCTGCAATTCTGATCTGTGTAACGTCCATTTTCATCGAGACAGTTATATTAAAAATTATTTTAATTACCTTACTGATTTTTATCCTTGTAATAATACTGTTTGAGAAAAATAGAACAATGAAAAATACATTCACTAATTCTGCAGTGAACAATGAGATAGATCAAACCCTTCAGGAGAATAAAAGACTCTCTACAAGATTGCAGGAAATCGAAGGAATGTACTTTGAGCTTAAAAAGACGTTCAAAGAAAAAGAAGAACGGGAGAAAATCCTTGTGGAGGATGCTTCATATTTGTGTACATCTCTCCCCTTAATGAAAGAGCTGGCGAATCTTGTTATTGTCAAGACAGAGGAATCGGCAATTAATCTGACAGAAAATATCTTTCAGATATCCAATAAGAGTTCTCAAGTGGGAATCCATATATCCAATTTCCTGAAGGATATGTTTTCCGGTGATAAGAGCCTGAAAAACAATGTTGAAATACTTAATATTGAGATGCAGAGAATAAACAAACTGATAGATGATTTCTCTGCGATTAATAAAAAATATACTGTAGATATGAAAAAGATTGAAGAAAATGTTTTGACAATAAATAATTTTTTATCGGGCATACGTGATGTTTCAGACAGAACTGGATTACTGGCAATTAATTCATCAATAGAAGCTGCCAGAGTTGGAACTGCAGGAAAGGGATTCTCCGTTCTTGCCGGTGAAATTCAGGGACTGGCCAGATCCTCAAAGGATATTTCACTTCAGATAGATGATGTAGTCAAAGTTATTTCTCAAACAGTCGAAGAGTCATTCTCTACTCTTGAATCAGAGATTGCACTGACTCTCAATGAATTGAGCAGGACGCAAACCGACCTTAATCAGATAGCGGCCAATCTCAATGACAAAGTTTCCGATGTTGAAAATCATGTTAAAGACTCAGATAATTTATCAAAGACTGTGACAGAGCAGCTCAATCATGTTTCTGTAAATATGCAGTACCAGGACATTACCAGACAGATTATGGAACATATAATAAGCACTTTGTATTTTTACAGAACAAAACTGGAAGAAAATGAACCTCAGATTATTGCAATGAATGATAATGGTGTAATTAAAGAAGAAGTTATAGAAAAAGCCAGTTCTTTTTTTACCATTGATGATGAATGGAGATTATTCGGATTGGAGAAAATTCTTAAAAGTACAGTTTCGGATAAGGGTAATGAAGATTTTAAAGGAAACGTTGAGTTATTCTGAAATTGTGGGGATATAAATGGATTCTGAAAAAAAATTCCTTGGTGATTTATTACCGGGTTTAAATGAGTTTTCACCTGGAGATCTTATATCTGCTATGGAACTCAAAGAATTAATAGAAGCAAATAAGGAAATTCTACCGGAAGATAGTAGAAATATTTTCCTGGATTTGGCAACTGTTTTTCACTGTTACATTCTTGAAGGTGAAAATGATGACCTCAATCGCAATTTCGAGAATCTTAAGAAAAACATCAATGACAACTGGGGAGCCCTCTCATCTGCTGAAAATGATAAAGACACTACTGATACGGATCCTGCAACAGTTCTAATAGAAGATGATGAGGTACTGAATTCATTTATACAGGAATCCCACGATCATCTCGATACAATTGAAGATAGAATTCTGACTCTGGAACATGATGCAAATCCTGATCTGATTGACGATATATTTCGTTCTATGCACACAATAAAAGGAGTGTCATCATTCATAGGTTTAAATAGTATCAAAAACCTCAGCCATTCGCTGGAATCGCTCCTCGATAGATTGCGTACTCAGGACCTGCTCATCAATTCAGATTTGATTAGTATTCTTCTTGAAGGGACGGATATTCTCTCAAATATGATTAAATTTATCGGGCAGGAAGCGGAATTCAAGAGTGATGGAAAACATTCCTATAGGATTTCTGAACCGGTAATAGATTTTGAATCTCTAATGAATAAGATTAGAAATATTGATAACCCTGTAATAGAAGAAGTCATAGAAAAAGGAGAGGAACCGACTGTCATTCCGCCAGAAGCTTCTATGGATGATCTGATTTCAGATGACATGATAAGAAAGTTTATTGAGGAATCTTCTGATCTGCTCGATACAGCGGAACACAGCATCCTGGAACTGGAGAACAAAACAGAAATAACTGAATCTGTTGATCATGCTTTCAGGAATCTGCATACCATTAAGGGAAATTCCGGATTTTTCGGGTTTCAGTCAATAGAAGAAAGCAGTATGGAAGCTGAGAACCTGCTTGATCTAATTAGAAAAGGGAAAAATAAAGCAGATAATCGAAGTGTTTCCTTAATTCTTCAGAAAATTGATCGAATCCGCAATCTTATGCACAAACTTCTTGTTCCAGCTTCTGATGAAGGGGATGATAACTACAAACCACTTGGTGAAGTCCTGATGAAAATGGGTGTCTCCCAGGACGACATCGAGCATGCGGCGTCTTTGCAGAATAAGAAACTTGGAGAGATCCTTGTTGAAGAAGGTATAGTATCCGACAGTACAATTAGCAAAGCTCTCGAATCTCAGAATAAAATGGTTCCCGGCGCAGCGAAATCATCAATAAAAAGAAAAGATATCAGAATAGATATGGATAAACTCGATCGACTTTTTGATATGGTCGGAGAACTGATCACAGCTGAGGCAATGGTTATTGATTCCGAAGATATTGCGGGACTTGAACTGAGAGATTTTAATAAATCAGCTCTCTATCTGTCAAAAATTACAAGGGAAATTCAGAGCATTACCATGTCTATGCGTATGATTCCCCTCGAGACTCTTTTTAATAAAATGAAACGGCTTGTGAGAGATCTCTCAAGAAAAATGGATAAACCTATTCAATTTCTTATCAGCGGTGCAGATACTGAAATGGATAGAAATGTTATAGAGGAGATTGCAGATCCTCTCGTTCACATCATCAGGAACGCTATTGATCACGGACTTGAGAGCAAAGAGGATAGGAAAAAGACCGGAAAAAACTCAACAGGTATTGTCGATCTGAATGCCCGGTATGAAGGGAATGAAATCTGGATAACAGTAAAAGATGATGGAGCAGGCTTGAATACGGCAAAAATCCTGCAAAATGCAATATCCAGGGGCTTGATCAAAGTTGATCCCGAAACACTGGAACCATCAGACATCTGGAAGATGATTTTTGAACCGGGATTCTCCACTAATGATACCGTTTCAGAAATATCCGGCCGTGGTGTTGGAATGGATGTAGTCAGGAGAAATATTGAAAAACTGAGAGGGCGTATAGACATTAATTCCGTTGATGGCGAAGGTTCGGAAATAGTACTTAGAATTCCTCTGACTCTAGCCATAATCGATGCTATCAGCTGTAACGTGGGTTCTATGACAATGGCTCTGCAGTCTTCAGATGTTATCGAGTTTTTAAAACCGACAGAAGAATTATTCACAAAAACCGGAAAGGAAAAAATTGTTATCAATCTGAGGGGGGAAATAATTCCCGTTATAGATTTAAACAATTTTTATAATATCAAAAATGGAAGAAAAAAAATTATAGATGGCGTTATAATAGTAATTAGAGCACTTGGTATAAAATCTGCGCTGATCGTCGATGAGATTTTAGGCAGCAAACAAATGGTTGTGAAAGCTTTGCCCGAAATGCTTGAGGATAGTAGAGCTGTATCAGGTTGTAGTCTTATGGGAAATGGTGATGTCTGCTTGATTATTGATGCTGCGGCACTGATCAAAGAGAAACTGGATTAGGAAGGAATTATGGAAGCGGTAAAACAGATGGAAGACGATATTTTTTGGGTGGATGATGACGATGATAACCAGGGGAATAATAAGTATCTTTTATTTAATCTCGGTAAAGAAGTTTTCGGCCTGAAAATCAGCAGCATAATACAGATAGTGGAAATGCAGAAAATTACGGAAGTTCCCGACATGCCTCCCTATATTAAAGGTGTAGTCAACCGCAGGGGTAAAGTAATTCCTCTTATGGATTTGAGAATCCGCTTCGGAATGAAGGAACGGGAATATGATGACAGAAACTGCATTATCATTGTCAGTGTAAAAGATAATTTTGTAGGTTTTATAGTGGACACTGTCGCTGAAGTTCATAATATTGATGAAACTAATATTGAACCTTCTCCCTCCTTTAAAAATGAATCTCTCTCTGAAAAATATATTAGTGGACTTGGAAAGATTGATGATGAAGTGAAAATCCTGCTCAATGTAGACAAAATTGTAACAGACAAAGATTTAGAAGATACTGCTGATTTATAGGATGCTGTTTTGATTAACATGATAGAAATTAATGACAGAGAATTTAAGAAAATCTCAGAAATTGTTTATGACCGTTTTGGTATTAATCTGACGGAAAAGAAAAAAGCCCTCGTACGGGGCAGGTTGAATAAATTGATCCTATCTCTGGATTTTACAACATTTTCCGAATACTACGATTATGTTACAGAAGACAAAAGTGGACAGAGACTGCTGAACATGGTTGATAAAATCTCAACCAATCATTCTTATTTTTTCAGAGAAAGCGATCATTTTGACTATTTATCGGAAAGTGTATTGCCGGCAATCTGCAAGAAAGCAGAAAGCGGACCTGACAAGAAAATCAGAATATGGTGTGCCGGCTGTGCTAATGGACAGGAAGCTTATACTCTGGCGATAGTATTGAAGGAATTCTTTGGAGATACATATAATCAATGGAAACCGGCTATTCTTGCGACAGATATTAGTATAAGCGCTTTGGAGACTGCTGTTGCCGGTGCATATACAGATGAAGGTATATCGGGAATACCTGCCAATCTTCAAAAAAAATATTTCACAACCGATAAAAATGGATTATTTACTGCAAAAAAAGATCTGAAAGATATGATTTTATTCAAAAGATTGAATTTTATGAATCAGACTTTTCCCTTTAAGAATAAATTCGATGTTGTTTTCTGTAGAAATGTCATGATTTATTTTGATAATCAGACGAAAGAAACTCTTGTTAACAAATTCTTCAATTATATGAAGAATGAATCATGGCTGTTCATCGGTCATTCAGAAACTCTGGGACGAAGCAACACTAATTTTCGATATATAAAACCATCAACATACATACGAGTCGGAGCCCGTGTTTGATAGAACCTGTAAAAATCCTGATAATTGATGATTCGGCTCTCGCCAGAGAAATTTTGACAAAAGGTCTTTCCCGTTATCAGGACATAGAAATCGTTGGATCCGCAGCAGATGTATATGAAGGCCGTGATAAAATTGTATACCTTAATCCCGATGTCCTCACGCTGGATATAGAAATGCCCAAAATGGATGGAGTTGAGTTTTTAAGGAGACTGATACCTCAATTTCCCATACCTGTCGTTGTTGTTTCTTCTCTTGCATCGGAAAGCGCTCAGGTCACTCTTGATGCACTCGATCTGGGAGCTGTTGATTATATTCAAAAACCATCATCTCGTTTCGGAAACAAACTGATGGATATGATGGATGAGTTACATACAAAAATCCTCTGCGCATCAAAAGTTAATGTGAATAGAATAAAGCAGAATTATAGTTACAAACCCAAAACCGGTAGAACTGTTTTGCATGGATCAACTGATAAAGTCATAGTTCTCGGTGCTTCTACAGGAGGGACTGTTGCCATCAGAAAAGTTCTGGAAGAATTCCCCCCCGATATGCCCGGCTGCGTAATCGTACAGCATATGCCTGGGGGATTCACAAAAATGTTTGCTGAAAAATTGAATAAATCATGTCTTGTTGAAGTGAAAGAAGCTGAAAGCGGAGACAGAGTATATAAAGGCCGTGTGCTGATCGCACCGGGAAATAAACAAATTTATCTGCAGCGTAGCGGAGGGAATTATCTTGTCAGCTGTAAAGACGAGGATAGGATCAATGGTCATTGTCCCTCAGTGGAACCTCTTTTTGACTCTGCTGCAAAATACTCCGGATCAAATACAATCGGAGTAATGCTGACTGGAATGGGAGCCGATGGTGCCGACGCAATGGTCCGGTTGAGAGATGCCGGTGCCAGGACTATGGCTCAGGATGAAAA
>Ga0070729_10000521_pt1 | contig 78419 bp, 68 predicted proteins | sample tdDd472_FD_66725 | JGI IMG/M metagenome (GOLD analysis project Ga0070729, IMG submission 66725) | Marine sediment microbial communities from the Atlantic coast under amendment with organic carbon and nitrate - tdDd47.2 | ecosystem: Environmental > Aquatic > Marine > Coastal > Sediment | place...
AGGAGAATGGGAACAAATAAACCATTTATTAGTTTTGAAAGATGAAAAAACAAATGCAGAATTTATGTTAGAAATAAAAAATAATAATATCTTAAAATCTATATTAATACCTGCTATAGTAGGTCAAGCTTCAAATTTTAATTTAAGACTAAATAACGATAAACAAATAAATACCCCAAAAAATAAAAATTAAAAAAATGAAACAAACCAAAACAATAAAACTGCTAATAGCACTAACAATCCTAAGCCTGCAAATGACAAATATGTCATAATATTATCTATATCATAATACTTTTCAATAGTAATATTGTTTTCTTCTATCCTTAAATATATCATTATACGGATTAAATGATTTATCCCTTGTTTTCTCTGGGTCTATAACTGTGCTAATTAGTTCTTCATTGATAGCCCCTGCTTGTACTAATTTTTTTCCATTATATTCATATATTGCAGAGTTTCCATTAAACACCAATTCATCATCCCCCCTTGTTTCAGTGCCAACCCTGTTTGCTACTGCTACATTAACCTTGTTTTCTAATGCCCTTGCTACCATAACATTGTCCCACACTCCAGTAACAAGATTAGAAGGGCATACAATCAAATCTGCTCCTTTCAAAGCTAAAGTCCTTGCAACCTCCGGAAATCGCCAATCATAACAAATCATAGTCCCCATATTCAAATCAAACTCCGGATAATAAATATTGGAAAAACCTGAATTACCTGCCTCAAAAATAAATTTTTCCTTGTAAAACAAATGTGTCTTCCTGTATATTTTATTTAATTCTGGAGTAGGAAAAAATATTCCAGCAGAATTATAAATTAATTTTCCGTCAAGTTCAGGGAAACCCAGAACAATTATTTTGTTTAGTTTTTTAGCCAGTTCTTCAAAATGTTTTAAATATTTTGACTTACTTTCTAATGTTTGCTCAGCAAGTTCTACTTTATCAGTATAGTAATACCCAGAAGTAGCAAGCTCCGGAAAAATTATAATTTCAGAATTTGTTTTATTTATCTGCCCTTCGATAAATTCTATGTTCGATTTCATATTATTAAGCTTCGGAGCAAATTGCGATATTGATATATTTAGTTTCATAAGTAGTTAAATTATTTTTCTGATAAGTACGTTAATTGATTGCATATTTGAGAATTAGACAAACCAATATTGAAAATATTATTAATATTTTAAAAAAAATGTTGTTGATATAATAATTATTATTTGCTAAATTGCACGTTGTCGTAGTAGCAATTTATAAAAAGTTGCAGAAATATTTTGTTTTAAGAATAAAAATAAATAAATGAACACAAATAAATTAATTACACTATTCGTAATTTTTATGTTAATCTTAGCTTCGAGCCAAGAATTATTTTCTTCGAAGCGTTCATCATATAGAAAAGAACAAAGAAAAAAAGCTGCAATTAAGTTCATCAAAGAACATTCTGATGAAGTTAGTAGCCTTGCAGGATTAGAACCTGACACAATCCAATCTAAAATAGAAGATAATAACTCTAATATAATTGACGAAGAAGATTCCGAAATCGGAGACAATGAACTCGAAGGAAAAGAAACTGAAAATCTAACTTCTGCTTTAAATCATATTGAAGCCAACGAAGAACAACCCTTAGGCGACGAAGGCGAAATAATAGAAGAACTCGAAAACGAAGATGATGTCGAAGTGGATTTCGAAACTTTCAAAGTGCTTTGGTTGTCATTCGTAGATGAAGACGAAGAAGACGAATTTACAGAAACAGGCATTAAAAAAACTGAATTGATGGACGAAGTAATGGGTTGGTTAGGTACGCCTTATCATTTCTCTGGCGATAGCCGCCGGTCTATAGATTGCTCTGCCTTTATCCGTAGAGTATATAGAAACGTAGCCGAAATTGAACTGCCAAGAACTGCTTATTACCAATCTTTAATAGGCGAAAAGATTACTAAAGAAGAATTAAAATTTGGAGACTTAGTTTTCTTTAAAACAAGACGGTATGCGCCAATCACTCACGTTGGTATTTACTTAGCTGATAATTTATTTGCCCACGCAAGCTCAAGAAAAGGAGTTACAATCTCCTCATTAAACTCAGCTTATTACAAAAGGGTTTTCAAAGGTGGTACTCGATTTACTGCTACCGAATTATCCAAATTAGAAAGAACATTCGCAGAAATGAATACCAAACATCAATAATTTCTATATCTCTTCTTATTATACAAAAATATTAAAAAAGCCTTGATTTGCATATAAATCAAGGCTTTTTTAGTATTGATTGAACAAGTCGCAATTATGTTCGCTATTATTTTGGTAATTCGTTTAAAGGAATTTTTAAGTAAAAAGTAGTTCCTTTCTCAACTTCACTCTCAAAAGTTATTTTCCCATTTAAAGCATCAGTAAACTTTTTAACTATCGACAATCCAAGCCCAGTCCCAGATATAGTCCCTACGTTAGTCGATCGATGAAAAGGTTGGAAAAGTCTCTTTTGGTCAGACTCTGGTATTCCAAGCCCATTATCTTCAATCTGAAAATGTGCAAAATCATTATCCTTATGTAGTTTATATTTTACAGTCGTACCCCGTTCAGAATATTTAATAGCATTAGTAAGTAAATTTTTCAATATATGTTTTATAAAATTACTATCAGTGGTACTAATGAGCGAACTTTCAGCAATATCAACCTCGAATACGTGATTAAAATCATCGATAAATTTTAATTCTTCTATTACTTCTTCAGATAGTGGCACTAAGTCCAACTCCGTAAAAGTTGGGATAGCCTCGTATTTTTCATTCCTACCTACAACCAAAACATCTTCCAACATAGAAGTCATTAGCTTCACTGACTTTTGTATTTTTTTAAGCTGCTTTTCAAATTCCGGTTTTTTTTGCATATCGAATAAATATTCGAGAATATAAGTAGTCGATAAAATCGCTGTAAGAGGGGTGCGGTATTCATGAGATACCATAGCAATAAACCTTGTCTTCAATTCGCCTAATTCCTTTTCTCTTTCTAAGGACTTTATTACTTCATCATTAGCATTAATCAATGCTTTTTCTGCTTTTATCCTATCATCTATCTCAATTCTTAACTCATTCAACGCATCTTCTAACTGTATTGTCCTATCATAAACTTTTTGCTTTAACTCTTTTTTTACCCTTTCATTTTCTAATTCTGCTTCTTTTTCAATGTCAAATTCACGTAGTATATTGAGAATAAGTGATAAACCATTTATTTCAATTATCTTTATACGGCTCTCCATTTTCATAGGCTTATCATGAAAATTATAGATTGCCACATAAGAAGCAATATTGGAGTTTTTATCATCAAAATTTATTGGTACAATTGGAGTAGTAGTGTCGAACATATATGACTGAATGTTAGTACCAATTATTAAGTCTTTATGTTGCCGAATTAGGTTTACAGCTTCATCGTTCAAATCAATTATTCTTCCCTCTAAGTCATACAATATAACTGGGTCAAAAATATAATCAAAAAGAAACCCATGATTCTCACTTTTATATTCATTTTTAACTAAATCCATTGTCAGCCTTTCCTAATAGTGCAAGAAATTGTTTTGCTTAGATTGTCGAGAAAACAAGGCTACCATAAATATATGAAAAAAAAATAAGAATAGCAATAAAAAAGAAAAGGCTTGGATTTACCCAAACCTTTTCTCAATTTTAACATAAACAATTATTTATTTACTAATAACTAATGATTTTCTAATAAATTTACCATTTAGCTCTATTATCAAGTTATAATTACCTACAGTATAATCTTCAGAATTTATTTTAAATGATTTTTCTGTATTAGGTGCCAGTTTGCCTTCATATAATCCAGCTACTTTTTTACCATTTATGTCATACAAAGCAATCTTTACGTTCTGAGCTACAGAGTTTTTCAAAGAAAGAGTAATCACTCCGCCCTCTTCAATTGGATTTGGCGTAATGTTAAGGTTAACCAAATCCAGATTTTCTTCGCTTACAGATTTGTAAACACCCATACCAAATAGAGTTATACTAATATCTTCATTGTTATCGGCATCGCTCATTACATAAAACTCTGCAGAATATAATTTACCTATTTCAGTCGGAGAAAAAGTTACATCAATTTTTGTTGATTCATTTGCCTTCAAACTTATTGGCAGATTTTCAGTCGAAAACTCAAAAGGAGACGAATCCCCATCAGACTCAAATCCAGTAATATTAATAGTAGCATTTCCATCGTTTTTAAGAATTATTGATTTTTTAGAATCCCTATCTGTTCCTACATAAGAAAATGATAAAGTATCATTAGGAGAATTATGTGTTAATGTTTTTACATCTCCAGCTCCATATTCTTTAGTTGCATTTAATTCCATATATTCTACAACCTTAGTAATTTTATCAATAACATATTGTTCAACAACGTCATGAGTTTCATTAAATAAACCGTCATAATCTGTACCTTCATAGTCAGCTGTTCTTAACATCATCATAGGAATATTCGTTCTACTTGGTACAACATCAGGCATAAATGTATTAAATGAATTTATAGTATCATTAGTTACATTAAATGGACCATTCCATTCACTTGTTCCTACTTCTTTCCATGCCATAAATACATCACAAGCAGCTAATGACTCAATAACTCCAGCAGATTGATAATTCCCAGTAGTTGTATTTAATTGGCATGCTTTTTCCCAATTCTCAGGTAATGCAAAAGTATGTGATTGGTTTTCATCTATCCATTTAACAACTTCATATTTACCATCAGCTGTGAGCGCGGCTTCTACTTCATGCCCCCTTGTATTTGATATTATTCTTAAAGGCATACCTAAATATCTAGGGTCTTCTGATGTAGTAAACAATGAATTGATTGATGAAGTATTCAAATCTGCAATAAAATTCAAAGTCCATGTCCCATTTTCGTATAAACCTTCAACTATGTGAATATTTGATACATTTCCACCAGCAGCTTGATATAGATTTATTCTAAAAATATAGGAATAATTATCAGTACCTAAAACTTTAAAACCATCAATGTCGTATGATACATTTTGTCCAATATTTACATCTGCAAATCCCATATCTGCTGCATAATCCGTAATAATACTTGCATCCATTACGTTAAAATCAGTCCAGGTCATTCCCTTATCTTCAGATTTACATACGCCAGGGGTTCTACTGTTTTCTTGATGAGGAAAATGATGATTAACTGCCATATAGATGTTACCATCTGAATCAGCACCTAAAGACGGAATATTCCCCCACGAACCTCCGTTTCCTGGGTCATATCTAAAATCATCAAAACCCCATTTTTCTGGTACTTTATCTACTAATTTATCACCAAATGCAACATCATAACCATGAATACCATAAGCCCCAAATCTATCTGTATCTTCTAAAGGAGCTAAATCTGAGGCAAAATAAAATTCAGACACTTCTTCGCCCCCATCAATACTAATCAAATCAACTTTATCCCACTTATAATTATTACCATTATCAGACTCATTAGATGTTGGTCCAACATAAGGGAATGCGTCCATATCTCTATAATCATAACCATAACCAAAGTATTCTGAAGAAATGTATGTTCTTGCACCTCGTTGGATAATAAATCCAGGATTATCAGGGTCCTCATCCCAATAAGTAAAATGACTATATACCACCTGATTCTCCCTAGTTTTAGAACCAGTTGGATTTGTTACAGCCAATGAGGGATAATTGTAATATTCAAATTGTGAATTATTCATTCTCGTAGTGTCATGCCCCCATGTTCCCGTGTTCATATCACGATAGAGCAAGTGAGCAATATCTCCAACAGGGTCGCCCTGATTTTCAGCATCTGTTATGTCCAGAGCAGCTATATAAAAAAATCCACTTTTTGGCTCATAAGCTACTGGACTGTGTTTATTGCCTCCCATATATTGATTCCATACTCCCATTAGTAACTCTCGTTCTGCTTGGAATGTATTTTGATTTTTTTTATCTTTAAAGATATTTATTTTATGCGGTGCTTTATTAGCTATTTGTGGCGAATGACCCGCATAAGTACTTTGCTTTGATTCTTCTGCATTGAGTAACCCAACCGAAAATAGCCCTAACATGAATAAGTATAATATTTTTTTCATGATTGCCTTTTTTATTTATAAATAAAACTATTATTTCATTATATAAACAATAGACACAGGGAAATTAAATTTGGTTACAATGCGACTCTATTTAATTATTATTTTATTTGACATCCAAAAAAAATGTGAGCAGATTTTCTGCTCACATTTATTAATACTTAAAAATAATTTTCCTTCAATTTCCTACATAACTAACTCAATTATATCAGTTATTAATGTTGGTCTAATACCGAGTATTATTATACATATAGTAGAAACATAAAGCGGAATGGTAGCAATACCATAATTGTCTGACATTTCTACTCCGTCTTCTTGCGGTTTGAAATACATATACTTTACTAAACCAATATAAAAATACATTGAAATAATTGAAGAAACAACACCAACTATCGTCAGCCAAGTAAACCCAGCATCTATAGCTGCATTAAATAATGTCCATTTCCCAAAAAACCCAGCCATCGGTGGTATGCCTGCAAGCGAAAACATAAACAACGCCATAATAAATGCCATAACTGGATGCTTAGTACTTAATCCCGCATAATCAGAAAAACTCATATTTCCATTATTCTCTTTTTCAAAAATCGAAACAATAATAAAAGCACCAAGCTGCATAAAAGTATAAGCAGTTATATAAAACATAATCCCTTGCCAGCCAGCTTCATTATTCGCAACTATACCCATAAGCAAGTAACCTGCATGAGCTACAGATGAAAATGCCAACATACGTTTGACATCTTTTTGCACTATAGCAGAAATATTACCAACGAGCATCGTTAAAGCTGCTAGAACTGCAATTACATTTTGAGTAGTAATAATTGTATTATCTAATAAATCACTTTCTGTTAATGGTGGCATTAACGCTTTTGCAATAACTATTAAAGCAATCAACGCAGCAGCCTTACCCGCCGTACTCATAAATGCAGTTACTACAGTAGGCGAACCAGAGTAAACATCAGGAGCCCAGTTGTGAAATGGAAATGCAGCAACTTTAAAACCAAGCCCAACAATTAAAAGTCCGATACCCATCTTTAGATAAACAGGAGAATGTAACTGATTAGTTGTAATCGCATTATAAATCTCAGGAAACTCAAAAGAGCCGGTAGCACCATATATCATCGCCATACCATAAACCAAAAATCCAGTAGCAAATGCTCCGAGCAAGAAGTACTTTAGTGATGCTTCTACAGAGCGAATATTAAACCTAAAAAATCCCGCCATAACATAAAATGCTACAGACATTAACTCAATCCCTATAAAAACAGTAAGCATATGATTAGAATGAGCAATAAGCATCATTCCGGCAACAGAAAACAGTACCATATTATAAAACTCAGTCGAGGAAGACTTAAATTTATCAAAATATGGTTTGGCAGCAATAAAACAAAGAATTGCAGAAAACGTAAAAAGCAAATCAAAATAAGCAGCATAGCCACCGAAAGTGATTGTATTTCTAGTTAATGAAGTAGCATGGTCTATAGCCATAATTTCTTCCTGGCTTATAGTCATCGTATAAATACTAAATATTGCCGATGCTACTAAGCCTATTAGAGCAAAGACAAAGCAAAATTGCGTATTTTCTTTTCTCGCATCTAAGACAATTGCAATGATTGCAAATATCGATATAGATACGATTGGAGAGGCTGCTAAAAATTCAAATCCCATAATAAAATAATGGTTATATTAATAATCTGATTTAATTACAAATAATACTAATCTCTAAATTAGTATTCTATAAAATTATTTGATAGAACTTGACTTATCTATCAATTTGTCAGTAAATTCTGAATTACTTTCTTCTAAATTAATTCTCTGTACTTTTTCAACTAATTGTTTGGTAGAACTCTCTGATATCTCTAAAAATGGTTTAGGATAAACACCCAACCAAACTATGAATACCACTATCGGCACTAACATTGCCCATTCCTTAGTATCCAAATCTTTCAAGCTTCTATTCTTTTCGTGTGTAATCTCACCGAAGAACACCCTTTGGTACATCCAAAGTAAATATACTGCCGCAAATATTACCCCAGTTGCCGCAAATACCGAATAATAAATATTATCTAATATTGGTGATATGAAAGCCCCGATAAGCGTTAAAAACTCACCGACAAATCCATTTAACCCAGGCAAACCAATTGATGAAAACATTGCTATTGCAAAAAATGTTGCATAAGCAGGCATAACTCTTGCTATCCCACCGTAATCCACAATCAACCTTGTATGTCTTCTTTCATAAATCATACCTATAAGCAAGAATAACATTCCTGTGGATAATCCGTGATTTACCATTTGGATTATTGCCCCTTGCACTCCTTCTTCTGTCATCGAAAATATTCCCAATACTACAAAACCAAGGTGGGAGACAGAGGTATAAGCAATCAATCTCTTAATATCTGTTTGAATCATCGCCACAACTGCACCATAGATTATACCAATAACAGCTAATACTGAAATTATATCAGCATAGTAAGCCGATGACTCCGGAAATAATTCTAAATTAAACCTAATCAATCCATAAGTACCCATCTTTAACAGTACCCCTGCAAGAATTACAGAGCCAGGAGTTGGTGCTTCGGTGTGTGCATCTGGCAACCAAGTATGAAAAGGAAATAATGGAACTTTTATCATAAACGAAAGTGCAAATGCTAAAAACATCCACTTTTCAATATCAAATGGTATTTCACCAGCATGCTCTTTAATCGCCAACAAATTAGAAGTAAAGCCCACTGCATTATTCAATAATTCTGTTCCAGCATATTGGCCAAGCCAGATAATAGCAACTAACATAAATAATGAACCAACAACTGTAAAGATGAAAAACTTAACTGCTGCGTATAATCTATCTTTTCCACCCCAAATACCAATGATAAAATACATTGGTATAAGTACTATTTCCCAAAATACATAAAACAAAAATAAATCAAGAGCAACAAATACCCCAGTCATTGCAAACTGAAGTAGCAATAGCATTGTATAATAACCTTTATGCTTTTCCTTAATCGAATCAAAAGAGCATACTATCGCTATTGGGGTTATAAAAGTAGTAAGTAATACCATAAGCATACTCATACCATCTAAACCTATCCTAAAGCCAATACCATAAGATTCTACCCAATTATTATCAATGACCGTCTGAAAATCAGGATTACTCTGGTCAAAACCCATATACAAAGCGATAGAAACAAAAAATGTAATCAACGATATGCCAAGTGAGATATTCTTAATTGCTCCCACATTTTCTTTGCTAAGAAATAGGAGCGTAAAGGCACCTGCCACCGGAATAAATAATGTTGCTAAAAGTAAGTTTTCCATAAAATTCGGAATATATTTTAATAATCATTTTGAAAATTTGAAAGTTCTAATAAAAAAGTTAATACACCAAAATGATGTCATTTTTCTACGGAACCTCAATCTTTAATACTTATAGTACCATTATGAAAATAATCACAATAATACCAAAAACCATAATCGCAGCGTAATTTTGTACAATACCGCTTTGCATTCCTCTGAACAAGCGACTCATATTACGTACAAGATAACCAGAACCGTTAACTATACCATCAACGATATTAACATCTACTACCTTCCATAAGAAAGCCCTTGAAATATTAACAGCCGGATCAACTATAAATTTATAGTAAAAATTATCTAAATACCATTTTTCCCATAATAATTTATATAGTAATGGCATTTTAGCTACTAACGCTTTTGGTTTTGCCCAAGACTCATCTGACTTATACCAAGACCGTGCTACAAACCAAGATAACAAACCCAATCCTGTGGCAATCGCCATCAATATATATTCTGTTGAAATAGATGGGTGCGATAATTCACCATGAACTGCCAAATTAATAGCCTTAGACGGAGCAAAAATTGGTGCCATATAATCAGACAAATAACTAGGTATATGTCCCATATACTCACTTATAGCATGTGGCACATTTAAAAATCCACCAAATACTGAAAGAACTGCCAATACTACTAATGCAAATACCATTGAAGTAGGAGATTCATGTGGCTTGGTATGTTCAACATCAAATCTCTCTTTCCCATGGAATGTTATATATAACAATCTAAACATATAAAATGCAGTAAAAATCGCTGCTATAGATAAGAACGCATAAACTACAAAATGACCGGGTGTATGCGATGCAAATGATTGCCACAGTATTTCATCTTTAGAGAAAAAGCCACTAAAAAATGGTATCCCTGCAATAGCAAGCGTACCCGCATAAAATGTTCTATAAGTCCACGGCATATATTTTCTCAAATTACCCATCTTCTTAATATCTTGTTGATGGTGCATTCCATGAATTACCGAACCAGCCGCCAAGAATAACAATCCCTTAAAAAATGCGTGTGTCATAGTGTGAAATAAGCCCGCAGTGAATGCTCCAATTCCAATTGCAGCAAACATAAACCCAAGCTGTGAAACAGTCGAATAAGCTAAAACTTTTTTAATATCATTTTGCACTAGTCCAATTGAAGCAGCTATAAGAGCAGTTGTTGCTCCAGTAATTGCTACAACAACCATAGTGTCCGGTGCCAAAGTAAATAATATATTATTTCTTGAAATCAAAAATATACCAGCTGTTACCATAGTCGCTGCGTGAATAAGTGCCGATACCGAAGTAGGTCCAGCCATCGCATCAGGCAACCAACCAGCCAATGGAATCTGTGCCGATTTACCAGTTACCCCTAAAAACATCAACATAGTAATAGCGACAATAACACCATTACCCATTAAAGCAGGAGCTTGTTCACTCGCTTGTTGTGCAATACCAGTATATTCTAATGTACCAAATGTTGTAAATACTAAAAACATAGCAACAAGGAATCCAAAATCTCCAATCCTATTTACAATAAACGCCTTGTTTGCAGCATCTCCAGTCCAAGTAATTCTAAATCCAGGAAATTTTTGGTCATACCAAAATCCAATCAATAAATATGAAGCCAAACCTACACCTTCCCATCCAAAAAATGTAAGAAGCAAACTATTTGCAAGGACTAAGTTTAACATCATAAAAACAAATAAATTAAGATAGGCAAAGAACTTATAAAAAGCCCTGTCTCCGTGCATATAACCAATCGAATATACATGAATTAAAAATCCTACTCCTGTAATTATCATCGTAAACAGCAAAGACAACTGGTCAACTTGATAAGCCACATTTACGCTGAAATCTCCAGCAGCAATCCAATTGAACACCTCTACTATTGCTGGAACTTCTCCAGTATTCGATACTAATTTTAAAAATAAATTTAATGTAATCCCAAATGACGCAAGGATAATTCCGCTTCCAATAATCCCGCTAATTTTTTCATTTTTAATGTATGAACCAAACAACCCTAAGAAAATAAATCCTAACAAAGGAAGCAGTGGTACAAAAACTATCGAATCGAACATTATATGTCCTGTTTATTTTTCATAATATGCTAAGCAAAATGCTTTTTTCTAAAAACAAATTGCAATATTGTGCAAAATAATAAATTTTATTTAATTTGTGATTAATAATTATATAATTATCTCGAATAATAATTAATATCTAATTTTATAATAATCCTTAAATTTTTATTTTCTTAATATTTCTTCACCATATTATAATCTATCATAACATATCACAACTCCAATTAGCTTTTTTTAATTTGCCAAATAATCTCGCTAAATTACGCCCTTCGTATGCTATTCTTCTTTTTTACTCTAATATACTGCTCGGATACAGATAATTCATTTGCAATTTCTTTGCACGACTTAGCCGAATTATCTTCTAAATATTTTATTATAAAACCATCAAGCCTACTAATTTTGGGAATATAAAAACTCATTCCCGAAAAATGTCTTAATAATAATTGCACTGTTTCAATCCCACAAATATCACTAATAAGTAATAATTCTTCAGTCAAGTCTTCTCGGCTTATTTTATCATATATATCTATTTTCATTAAAAATCTCCTAATAAATCTATTCTATAACAATTATAAAAGCCATCATCGAACCCTTTACCAGACCCTTCATCAGGCTCTTCACCATATTCAGAATCAGACCAAAGCAACGATGAAGCATCTAAATAATCAACTACTAATAATTTTATATCATCAGTATAAAAACTATCAACTATTCCTTCTTTGCTGACCTTGTCAATAAATTGTACAAATAACATTTTAACATAAGCTAACTTTACCTCAATCGGTATTTCGCTAATATCTTTGTTTTTATAATTTAGGTTGATATTATTTAATCGCACCCTAATTTCATTTTTATTATTTAGCTTATTATTATTTTTATGTTGCTTTTCCATCGTATCATTCCTTTTATTTGTCTAACAATATTATTTTACTTATATTTGCATATTAATTTACATAGTTATCATGCATAATAATTATATATTCTGTGTATAATTTACACATTTATTGCGTAATTACTATTGCAAATATATGTATTCATATTGAATATACAAGAAAATAATTTTAAAAATATTTAAAAAATATATGAATGATTATAAAAAAGAAGTAGGCTTAAGGCTAAGGCAAATTAGAGAAATTATGAACGAAGGTTCCAAACTTTCTTCCATACAATTTGGTTATCTCTTAGACGAAAATGGTGATAAAATCAGAAATTATGAAATCGGAAGAGCAAGCATACCCATAAGATTGTTATATAATTTATATAAACGAGGCATAAATCCCAATTATATAATTACTGGACTCGAATCAATCTTCGCAGATAACGAAGAAGGAAAAAGACTTGCAAAATTAACCTACCAAAGAAATACCAAATTAGAAATCGAAATCAAATTAAAAAATGTGGAAAGCAAATACACTAATGACGACAACGATTTGAAAGTTGCGGCAGGGAGAATTAAAAAATGACACCCGAAAACCAATACAAGAAATTTTTATACTCTGTAGATTTTGAAGATGTACTGATATTAAAACAAAAAATCGAACTCAAAGACCCAGACTCCTGGAAACTAAAAATAATCAATCAATTTTTAGAAAAAAACGGACAAAGCCAAAAACAAGACAACCAGCAAGAAGCATCAAGCATCGTAGCCAATAAAGGCTTCTTTAATGAAATATTTGAAAATAGCAAATCTAACAAATGGATTTCATGCTCAGTAGAAGGTAATTCGATGCAAGGTATCAGTATCAACGACGGAGATAAATTAATAGTCGAACGTTGCAACAAATTAAACGAAAACGAAGTAGGTATATTCAAAGTAAACGAACAGCTTTACGTAAAAAGATATAAAACAGGAAATTTCGATGAAATTATTTTAAAGTCGCATAATATAAATTACCCTGATATTCATCTAAAAAAAGAAGATTTAAAAATTATTGGCAAAGTCATAAGCTGTATAAAAGACGTAAAATAAAAATTTATCTTAATTAATTAATAAAAACAAGCTAATTTTGTAAATAATTATGAAACATATTGCAAATTAGTGTTTTATTAATTATATTGTGAAAATTATAGAAATAAAATCCTGAGGAAAAATGAAAAAACCATTTATCTTGGTAGTAGATGACAATAAGATTACAACAAAATTATTAAGAAGATATTTAGAAGCAAACGGCTTTGATGCAAAAGAAGCTTATGACGGTATTGATTGCTTAGAAAAAGTAGAGCAAGAGTTGCCAGATGCTATAGTTTTAGACGTAATGATGCCACGAATGGACGGCTACGAAACTGTTGCAAAACTTAAAGAACAAGAACACACAAGAGACGTACCAGTAGTAATAGTAACTGCACTTAACGACGTAGCAAACCAATTGAAATCCATTGAAGCTGGTTCCGATGATTTCCTTAGCAAACCTATCGAAGAAAAGCTCTTAGTTGCAAAAGTAAAATTACTATCATCGCTTTGTATTCAAACCAAAAAAGCAATTAAAGTAGTGGAAATATTAAATAAAGTTGTAAGTGAATCTGGTTACGGCACATCAGCCGAAGACCTACTCAAAGAACACGACTTAATATAAATAACCCATATTTTGGATTATGAACCAACCCAGTTGTTATAGGACAATCTCAAATAAATTAGTTAAATATTTCTAAAGATTATTGCCACGCTTACCAAAGAGCGTGGCTCTTTTTATTTATGTATAAATTTTTTATTATTATATTACTATTATCCTCTTGCACTAGAGTCTCCGATATTACTAAATCTTTACTCGAATTAAAAGATTTGGAATTCGAAATAATTAATACTGAAAATTATAATTTATCAGGTGCTGATATTAATAATTTTGCCTCAGTTAAGGATATGAATCTTATCGATGGCACAAAAATATTACAAGGTTTTACAAATAAAAAGTTAGATCTAACATTTAGAATTAACCTACAAGCAACAAATCCAAACACAACCAAAGGAAAAAAACTTAGTGCAAGGGCGACAATAAGCAAACTAAGTTATTCCATTCTTTTAGAAGGAAAAAGAACAGTTAGTGGGAGTATAGAGGAAAAATTTGAAGTCCCAGAAGGTGGTGGTTCGGTGATAATACCAATTAATGCTAAAATAAATTTAATGCAGTTCTTCGGTGGTAGCTCCTATAAAGAACTAATCAACTTAGTCCTTTCTATTGGCGGAGCAAAAAAAAGTGGTAAAAAAGTAGAACTAATAATTAACCCAACAATTGAAAGCCCAATAGGCGACTTAAGCCCAGGCAATATTAAAGTTTTTGAAAAAGAATATTGAAAAGAGAATTGATAATAACTTTAACAAATTTTCATTACTCTTTCAAACAAAAAAAGTATTATAGAGTATTTTAAAAGAGTAATTTTTTAGAGTAATTAAAATTTATCATAAACACAACAGTCATAAATAAGTATAATAAATTATTAATAATTTAAACTATCAATAAAAAATGTTAAACAAATTGAGTAAAAAAATATAAAAATGGAAGTTCCCCTTGTCTTTATTGTTTTGTTCGTATTAATAGGTTCTTTAAGCTCATTCCTAATTGCAACTTTTTCATATCTGTCTCAACATAGACTAAATGAATTATTAAAAACTAATGATGTCCAAGCAATCAAACTAAATGAATTGCGCAATAAATACGAAGAATCATTAAACAGCTTGTTTTTAATAGAATTCTCATCCTATGTAATTGCAGCATTCTTAGCCGGTAATATATTCTTCCATGACAACAACCTACTCTATTCTCTATTAGCAATAATTATTCTTATATTGTTAATAGTTGGATTACGGATAATCTTTTATTCTGTCGGAATACGATTTGCCGATTATAACGCACTAAAATTCACCAAAACTATAAATCTATTTATAAAGTTCATATCACCATTAGTATTTATCAGAAAAAAAATCACTGATTTAATCGGCGGAGACCAAAATGAAGATGCTTCAAGAGAAGAACTAACTGCATTAGTCGAATCTGCACTCGAAGAAGGCACATTAGACGAAGATGAATATAGAATACTAACCGGTATAATGAAATACAGTGATGTATTAGTATCTGATGTTATGACTCCAAGGACTGTAGTATTTTCTTGCGATGCAAACAAAAATATAGAAGAAGTTTCAAAACTCGAAGGACTCGAAGAATACTCAAGATTTCCAATTTGGGAAGGGGATAATATTGATGATGATATTATTGGTTATGTCTTGTCTCGCGATGTTTACGTAAACAAAATCAAAGACAACGGAAAACTAAAGCTTAAAGAAATTCTGAAGCCAGTTTATATGATAACTGAAAATTCTAAACTCGACATAGCCTTAGAAACTTTTCTCGAAAAAAAGCAACACCTCTTTGTAGTCTTAGACGAATATGGAGGTTTCGCAGGTATTTTAACTATGGAAGATGTTCTTGAAACAATACTCGGAGCAGAAATAGTTGACGAAGCAGACAAAACAGTAGATTTGCGTAATCATGCTAAAAGAAGAAGAGACAAAAGATTAGTCTCTCGAAAAAAAATTAAATAATTTTTTACTTGCGTATAATTTCAAAAGTACATAAGTTTGCATTCTATATTTGAACGGGGTATGGCGCAGCCCGGTTAGCGCGTCTGGTTTGGGACCAGAAGGCCGCAGGTTCGAATCCTGCTACCCCGACAAAAAAACCTTTCAAATATATAAAGTTTCTTAGCTCATAGTTAAGAAACTTTTTTTTTGTCTTAATTAATTTTAAATTAAATAATCAAAAATCAACAATTAATATTTTAGCTACCATACTTTATTAATAATTTTTGGTAATTTTGCAATTATATTATTGACTTTTATAATGATTATTTAAGACAATATTCCAGTTAAAGTGTCAATAGGTAAATGATATTAACATTTTGATAATATATTTTATACCCAATTTAGCAAAGAGAAAATAATGATGAAAAATAGATTATTCTTTCACGTTTTTATAATGTTCACAATAATATTCTTAAGTCCAAATCTAACCCAAGCAGATGTTTTCTATCAACCTCAAAACTTGGATTTCGAACTCGGAAATTCCGGCACTATGCCTTACGGCTGGAAATTTGACAAAGATGCCAGAGAAAACTTGTTAGTAGGTGGCATTGATACCGTAGAATTTAATTCCGGATTAAAATCGTTTGCCATTATCAACACCCAATCCGACAAAAAAGAAATATCAGGTTCTATTTACCAAAGTATCGATGCTTCCGAATACAGAGGAAAAAAAGTAAGACTAAGAGTAGCTATTAAAACAGATTTTAGTAACGAATTTTCTAAAGCATTTCTTTGGCTAAAAGACTACTACAACAAAGTAGAATACAGAAATTTCTCTGTTTCCAAAGAGCCTATAGTAAGCCAAATTTGGGATTATTTTGAACTTGAAACAATCATAGCAAGCGATGCAAATAGAATCAATATAGGTATTATGCTCGTAGGAGCCGGGCAAGTAAACATCGACGACATTACTTTCACAGTTATAAAAAATGGTATAAAATTCGATAATCCACCCAAAAATCTTGGTGCTGATGAATTAAAAAAATTAATTGACCTTTCAGAATTATATGGAGTAGCAAAATACTACTCACCAACTTTCGAATCTACAAGCATCGATTGGGATGATTTATTGTATAACACCATAAATTCTACTCTCAAAACAAATAATGACAACCAATTCATTGACACACTTTCCTACTATTTTAAAAATATCAATCCTGGTATTATTATCTCAAAGGACTCAATCCTTACTCCCAAAAAACCTAAGATAGACAAACCATTCCCATCAAAATTGATATACAAACACACAGGTGCTTACTCCAAACTTGCAAACAGTTTATTTAATTCCGAAATCAAAGATTTTTATCTGCCAAATAGAAAATATGAAGGCTCAATATTCCAATCTATTAAAACTAAAAAATACGGTGGAAAAAGAATTAGATTATCAGCACAAGTAAAAGCAGACTTGATAAACGAACACTCCAACGCTCAACTTTGGCTTAGAGTTGTAAGCGAGGGCTCAACAAAAGATATAAATGTTAATATGATGGAAAACCCCATCAAAAGTAGCAACTGGAAAAATTACTCAATAGAATGCGAACTCCCTCAAAATGCAATAAAAATTGTAGTAGCATTAGTAATGTTTGGCGAAGGTAACATTTGGTTTGACGATTTGAAACTCGAATATGAAAGTAATGGAAAGTTTTCGCCTATAAAGCTCTTCAATTCTAATTTTGAATCAGTAACATTAAATAAAGAAAACAAAAAACTTGAAATCAATGATTGGTCTTTAAGTGCAAAAAGTCGCTCCGTAGGATATACCTTAAAAGCAGATGACAAAGAAAAATTTGAAGGAAAATATTCATTAAATATATCAACAGACTTAAGAGGAAGAGTAATATACCCAGAAGATGATGCTTACTTCCAATACGCAAAAAACAAAATAAATTATAGAATCCCTTATGTAATAGAAACTGACAAAAATGGATATTCATACCCAAGAAATCCTAATTTCGAAAAGTTCAGTAATAACCTAACTAAAATAGAATATTCAAACAATGACAGAATATCACGTCTTGCCATAGTAATTGACCTGTGGAATTATATTAAACATTTTAATATAAATGAATTGTCTGATGTTCGTCTTCAAAATACTTTAATTGATGGGCTGAACAACGCCAGCTTAGCCAAAGATAAATTTGAATTCAACACAGTATTAAGAAAAATATTAGCAACCTTAAACGATTCTGGTGCTAGAATATGGAAAGGGAACAATGAAAAATATTTTGCTCTACCTATAAAATGGAATTGGATAGACAAAAACCTAATCATTTCAAATAAAACTCCAAACATCCCAGATATAGAAATAGGAGACGTAGTTTTAGAAATAAATAAAACAAAATCAGATTTATATTTAAAACAATTTGAAGAGCAAATATCTGCTTCTGCAAAAGGCTGGAAGCAATTAAGAGCCTTAGCACTTATGAGAATTGGCAAAAAAGATGAAATTGCAACACTTCTTATCCGAAAACCTGACGGTACAAAAGTAAGTGTAAATCTAAAATACTCTGTAAATCCACTCCTGCCAAAAGAACCATCACCTATTGACCTCTCAGAACTCGACGGTGGAATATTATATGCTAATCTTACATTATTAGACGATAAAGATTTTAAAAAAAATCTGCAATTATTTCAGAATTATGACAAAATAATTTTTGATTTACGAGGGTCTGCACGTGTATCCGAACACATACTTGGCTTTTTCATAGACTCAGCAATAGTAGCAAATCAATGGAAAATTAAAATTTACACTGGTCCAGAAGAAAAGCAACGTTCAATTAATTTCAGAACATCTGAAATAAACCCAATAGAAACAAAACTAACAAAAAACTGCGTATTTTTAATAAACGAAAAAACAATTGGATACTCCGAAATAATAGCAAACACAATCAAGCATTATAAACTATTTCCACTAATCGGCGAAGAAACTGCCGGAGGATTTGGCGATGCAATGTCGTTCAAACTTGCAGGTGATTATTATTTCTCAATGACTATATGGGATTGTTACGGACCAGATGAGAAACGGCTAAATCAAAATCCCATCCAACCAGATGTAAAAATCGGAAAAGCATCGCCGAGAAAAGTATCAGAAGCAGAACAATTAGACTTACAATTAAACATGGCATTAGAACTTTTAAAAAAATAAATGCTTCAAATATAGATTTATATTTTTTTTAACAACTACCAAAATTTAATAAAATTAGTATAATTATGCTTATCTTGTGCATATTAAAGTCTTGTATATTAAAATAATAAATTGAATATGGCAAAAAAATCAAATTTGATGGACAAATTTTTAACTATAGTTGAGAAAGTTGGTAATGCACTACCACACCCTGCTACTCTCTTTGCACTCTTTGCTCTCGGCACAATAATCCTATCGTGGTTATTCTCTATTTCTGGATTAACAGCTATTCATCCCATAACAAAAGATGTAGTCGAACCATTCAATCTTCTTTCAGTTGAAGGTATCCAGAAGATTTTGACAGGAGTTGTAACAAACTTCACCGATTTTGCTCCATTAGGTACTGTACTTGTCGCATTATTAGGTATTGGGATTGCCGAAGGTAGCGGATTAATTGCTGCCACTATCAGAATGATTGTCCAAAACTCCTATAAAGTCTTAATAGGTCTGATTTTGCTACTTTCAGTCGTTGCAATATTCAGTTTCCCAGAGTTTTCCGTTATCCTTTCAACTTTAATTTTCGCAATTGTCAGCGTTACAGCTATTTGGTTTGTCAATAAACGTTACCCAGACACAATCCTTACTTTCATCATAGTATTTTCAGGTATCCTCTCTAACATGGCTTCAGAAGTCGGTTATGTGTTATTAGTTCCATTAGGTGCAATAATGTTCATCGGTGCAGGAAGACACCCTATTGCAGGTTTCGCAGCAGCATTCGCAGGAGTTTCAGGCGGATATAGTGCCAACCTATTAATCGGTACTATTGACCCACTACTTGCTGGATTATCAGAAGAAGCCGCACGTATTGTAAGCATTGACTATACAGTAAATCCACTAGCAAACTGGTATTTCATGTTTGGCTCTACATTTTTTATAGCTATAGCCGGTACATTCGTAACTCAAAAAATTGTAGAACCACGATTAGGCAAATACGAAGGAGATGAAACTCTTTCAAAAGATGATAAAGATATAATAAAAAATATTACAAAAGAAGAAAAACGTGGAGTAGTTTGGGCATCAGTAGCTTGTATTATTTTTGCCGGTATATTATTTATCGGAGCGTACCCAAATGATGGTTTTTTAAGAGACGTTTCATACAATATTACAAATTATCCAGACATGGATAGCCTCTCCTTACTATTAAAATCACTTCATCCCTTCTTGCATTCCGTTGTAGCATTTATATTTATAGGAGCAGCTATGATGGGGATAGCCTACGGTATCGGAGCAAAAACTCTTAGAAATGATTCGGACGTAATGGACGGAATGGCTAAATCAATGGAAACACTTGGTATATACATAGTATTAGTATTTTTCGCAGCCCAATTCGTAGCATTTTTTAAATGGACTAATCTCGGACTAATTTTCGCAATAGAAGGAGCAGATTTCCTAAAAAGTTTAGAACTCGGTGCAATGCCACTGATGATAGCATTCATCTTATTAGCAGCATTAATAAACTTATTTATGGGTTCTGCCTCAGCAAAATGGGCAATTATGGCACCAGTCTTTATACCAATGTTTATGCTTCTCGGTTACTCCCCAGAATTAATACAAGGAGCCTATAGAGTAGGAGACTCCGTTACCAATATTATTTCTCCATTAATGAGCTATTTCGCATTAATCATAGCATTTATGCAACGTTACAAAAAAGATGCAAAAATAGGAACCATGATTTCCGTCATGTTACCATACTCCGTCGTATTCTTCCTAGTTTGGACAGTATTATTCCTTATTTGGTTCCAATTAGACCTACCATTAGGACCAGGCTCACCATTATTCATTGATGTGCCAGGTAATTAGTGCCAACAGATAAATCCTATATAGGAGTGTTTGACTCCGGTCTGGGTGGTCTAACAGTTTTAGAGCATTTGTACAAGTTAATGCCCAACGAAGATTATATATACTTCGGAGATAACGCCCGTGTTCCTTACGGTTCTAAATCCTCCGACACTGTAAACCTATACTCAAAACAAGCCGTAGAATTTCTAAAATCATTCCCATTAAAATTCATAGTCGTTGCTTGTAACACAGCATCGGCTATCGCATTTGAAACAATAATAAAAACTGCAGGCAACATCCCAGTTATTGGAATGATTAGACCAGCTTCCGAATCCGCAATCAAGCTAAGCTCAAATAATAAAATCGGCATAATAGCCACCGAAGCAACAATACGTTCAAAAGCATACCCAAAAGAATTATTAGAGCTAAACAACCAACTAATAATCGCAGAAAAAGCATGCCCTTTATTCGTCCCTCTGGTCGAATCTGACTTCATCGAACACAAAGCAACACAGTTAATTATAGAAGAATATCTTCACCAAATGAAAACAGAAGACGTTATCATCTTAGCTTGTACTCACTACCCATTCCTAAAAAATCAAATTCAAAACTTTCTTCCCAATGTAAAAATAATCGACTCAGGCGAAAATGCCGCAAATAAAGTCCTTCAGCACCTTCGGTCAAACAATAAACTAAGTAAAAACCCCACCGGAGAAATCCGCTATTTCACTACAGATTATCCTAATAATTTCATAAATACTGCCAGTAAATATCTAAGTTTTGAAATAGGAGATGTGCAAAAAGTATCTGTTGAATAATAAATTACTTTAAATAAGCCCACAATTTTCCCCACCACAAAACTAAATTCAATTTAAAATTATAAATTTCGTCTATATCCATGAACATACTCATTTATTTAAAAATTATAAAAACATAAAATTTATGGATAAAATTATTGTTATTGGTGGACTTTCCGCAGGTCCGTCTGCAGCTGCAAAAGCAAGAAGAGAAAATGAAAAAGCAGAAATTTTATTATTTGAAAAAGGTGAAAATATTTCCTACGCTACTTGCGGAATACCCTATGCCCTTTCCGAAGTCATAGAAAAAAGAGAAGACTTAATAGTAGTCGAACCACAACTCCTCAGAGATAGATTTAAAATCGATGTCCGATTAGAAGAAAAAATTATTAAAATTGACCCCACCCTAAAAAAAGTATTTAGTACAAAAGGTGAGTACTCATACGATAAATTAGTTTTTGCCTCCGGTGCATCCTCAATTATCCCTCCTATCAAAGGAATTAGCCAAGCCAATAATTGGTCGCCTTGCCGAAGCCTTAACGATTTTGACAAACTCAAAGAAACACTATCAAACCCAGAAATAAAAAATATTACAGTTCTCGGTGCAGGTCTTATCGGATTAGAAGTAGCCGAAAACCTAATAGAAATTGGCAAAAATGTTACAGTAATAGAAGGTGCTGACCAAATCCTTACTTTATGGGATAAAAAGTTTGCCGAATTCGGATCCGAAATATTAAAATCAAGCGGAATAAAAATCATCACTTCAACCTTTGTAAATGAATTTGGAGTAGAAAACAAAAAAATAAATAAAGTATTTATCGACGAAAATAATACTATCGATACTGATTTTGTTGTTATGAGCGTAGGAATAAAGCCCAGAACTGAACTACTTACCTCCATCGGAGCTGAACACCTAAGCAACGGAGCATTAAAAGTAAACGAATTTATGGAAACAAGTTTAAAAGACATATATTCTGCTGGTGATAACACTTCTATCAAAAACACCATTACAAAAAAGCATGATTACTTCCCCCTCGGCACTCATTCCAACAAAGGCGGCAGAGCAATCGGCTTAAATTCCACAGGAAGCCAAAGCAAATTCGAAGGTGCTTATGGAACAGCAATCATCAAATTATTCGACTATACATTAGCACGTACAGGAATGAATAAAAACAGCCTAGAAAAACATAATATCGATTACAAATCAGTTGTAACAATCGCCGGCTCAACCCCAGGATATTATCCAGACCAAAAAGACCTAATCAGCGAAATATTCTACAAACCTGATACATTAGAAATATTAGGTGGTGAGTTCTTCGGAGAAGTTGGCGTGGACAAAAGAGTAGATGTACTAAGCACAGCAATTTTTGCTAAACTAAAAATCACCGATTTATCAAAAATTGATTTTGCTTATGCACCGCCATATTCCCCCGCAAAAGACCCATTAGTCGTAGCAAGCTTTACTGCCGAAAACATAGAAAAAGACAAATGTAACCAACTGTCAATGGAAGATTTCGAAGAATTCATTAAATCTAATAATATTGATTCTTATTCATTAATTGATGTCAGAGAAAAATGGGAATTCGACGAAGGACATATCAAAGGAGCGATGAACCTACCCTTAGATGAATTAAGAGAGAATTTAGACAAAATCGACAAAAATAAACCTATAATCATTTATTGCCAAAGAGGATTAAGAGGTTATCTCGCCAGATTAATCCTTCACCAAAATGGATTTGAAAGAACAAGTAGCCTCGCCGGCGGTTATATTTTCTACTCAATGTGTAATCCAATAAAGAATTAATTGTATAATAACTCAAAAACATATAACCAACCACCCTCAAAGTGTTAATTCATACTCAATTACTTACAAAATCATACTCATAAGTATTCTGATATATCTGTTTAATTAACACATAAGTCATTTGCAGGCTTAGGATCGTTAGTGCTATTATCAGTTTTATTGTTTTGATTTGTTCCATTTTTCTAATTGATTTTTTTATTAATTCTATTATCGTTTTTAGTCTTTAAATCCTGACCTTCCCATTTTAATTATTTTTTATATTTTTATTTGAATCTATTTTTAACCGGTAAAAATAATAACCACCACAAAAACTAATTAGAGTGTCTCCTTTTAAATAAAAAGGACTCAAGTCATGTGGCTTCCATTTATCTTCACCCGATTCTCCAGGATAAAACATCAACATTTTTTTTGTCATTTTAGTGAACTCTTCATCACTGAGCCACAAGTAAAATATTTCGAGATCCAAATAATTTAATCTGTCATATCTTGGTGGTGTTACCCATGTAAATATCTCTAATAATTCAAATAACTTAATTGTATCTTTCACATAAAATGAATCTTTATCAGCTCTTGGCACTGAAGTTAAATATTGCTTAATTGTATCTTTTAAGTATACTGAATTATTCTCTATCACTAAAATTGAATTAGAAATAGAATCGCGGATCGAATAATCAAATCTAGTGGCTTTCATTTCTTCTATTTTAACAGTTTTCCACTCTCCTATCAGTTGTTTTAATATTGTGTCATTAAGTGGTACTGCTTGACCTCCAATAGCTTTCATACAAGTAAAAAATATAAATAATATTAATGTTTTCATAATTTTTGTCTTTAAGGTTTTAAAAAAAGTTGTTGCTCTTTTTGGCGTCTGCCTATCAATCCAAATACACCAGAAGTTGAACCTCCTGAACTTATGATATCCATCTCTAATGCAGCTGCTCTGAAATTCCCATTGTTTAGATTAGTTAAAAAGCGTCTTGTAGGAGGTCCAAATGCATTACCTACCCCCACATTATACACATAAGAGGCAGTAGCATCTATTTGATTCTGTGTCAGCGGTACTGTAATTCTACTGTTCATATATGGTAAAACTTTAGTTCCAAGATGATTGTGTAATAATGTAGCCGTATCAGACTTACTTATACCTTTTGGATAGCTTGTGGGATCAACTACTTGCCCATAGCCAATTGTGGGCTTTCCTTTTGGATATTTAGACCAAGGTTGAGGTGGTTTTGTTTTTGATAAATCACTATACATATAACTAACGAAACCTTCTTCAGGTGTAATTAATTCAAGTCCTGTCTCACTTACTTTGAAATTACCTGGTTGTATCTTTTTATCATTATTTAATACCTCCAACTCCATACTTATTTTTGCTTCTGCTCTGTAAAACCCTTGGAATTCACTCCTCGGTGTTTCTAAGTGCATTAAAGGGTTGTTTTTATTGCACTTTTGGTTTTTTTTATATAATTGAGTTTTTTTTGCACTATACTCTACTAATCCGTCAAACACACTTATATCTACATCCATAATAAACGATGATAATTCATACTTAGAATTTGTTATTCCAGCCATTATAACAGAAATCAAAATCATATCAAACCCCTGCTAAACTCGTAAGTATTCTGATATGTTTGTCCTGTTAGCACATAAGTCATTTGCAGGCTTAGGATTGTTAGTGCTATTATCAGTTTTATTGTTTCTGTTTTCATAATGTTAATCTATTTTATTTCATTAATTTTATTATTCTGCTTCTTGCATGGTTTGTCTCATACCCCCAAATCGGCAAATCATGTACAAATAATTTATCATTCCCTACCACTGTTGTTCTATATACCATCTTTGTTTTCATATCTTTTAGCATTATTTTATTCCCTGTTTTAGTCCAACCTCCGCCAATGATATTTCTACCTAAATATTTATAGATGAATGTTGAATCACTTCTTATATTTAACTCATTATTATTCAAAAGATTATAACGAATGGAATTACTATGCCTATAAAGACCAGTTGTAAATCTATATTCTATATCATAATTGAATATATCTTCATATTTAGAGAGTAAATGAGTACTTCCACTCATGTATTTATGTATTGATTGTTTCTCATAATCACTTTTAATATTTCCGATTTTAAACAAAACTACTTTCTCTAATAGTTTAAAACTATTTGTAAATTCTAATTTATTATCTATTAATTTTGCTTCAAATTCTATATTATATATAGTATCCCTAAAAAGTAATTTTCGTTCAGATAAAACAAAACTTCCAATCGAAATATAAAAATGAAATTCAGAATGAATATTATTTCTATCTATAAATTGTAATTCATACATTCTATCCTTAGTTAGAGTTAAATGTATTTTATGTTTGCTTATTAATTGAGAACTATTTAGGTTACCAGTATCATAATAACCACTAATATCTGCATTTTGACTATGCAAATTTATATTCATTAATATAATAAGTAAAAATAGTATTTTCATTGTTTAATCCCTGTTTTTCTCTAGTTTAATTCTATTCTGAATTTAATAGTGTTGGTATCATTCCTTTTATCCTGCTTCTTCCATGAAATTGATAATAACCTAATATAGGAATATCATGAATAAATATTTTATTATTGCCAACAACAGTCATTTTATAAGTCATTTTTGATTTCTCGTCGATTACTTTAATTTTATTACTAGATTTTGACCACCTACAGTCCAATATAGTTTTACCTAAAAATTTATACTGAAATGTAGAATCATCTCTAAAAATTAATTGATGTTTGTCTCCTGATGTAAACATTGTTAAATGGTCATGAAATGAAACATAAGTACCACTTATAAATTTATAGTCAATATCATCATTAAATAAATCTTTAAAATCTATAATTAAATCTTTTTGTGCTTGAAGTATTTCATCTATATCTATAGTTTTAATTATATTATAATTTAGATTTTTATGTTCTGTCAATATTACGCCCTCTAATAGGCTAAAGCTTTTTGTAAAAGTTAGTGTGTTAGCTTCATGTATTGCAATGAATTCAAATTTATATAAAGAATCTCTAAAGTGAATTTCATCCATTTCTATTGAAAAAGTTCCTTTCGAGATAATTCCACCGATCTCCATATCCGAATAACTTTCTTTCAATATGAACGTCAATTCATAAGTATTATCCTTAAATAACGTTAAAAAATATTCAACATAATTATGTTTTGATGGTATATAATCATTTTGATTAATTGATAAATTATGAGCTGAATTACAAAAAGAGACAGCATTATCAAAATTATCTTTAGCACTAATATTGTTAAAAAATATAAAGCTAATTATAGTATATATTATAAACTTCTTTACCATGATAAAAACTTAGGTATTTGGAGTGTGAAGTGTACCCAAAAAGCTATACACCAAATTAAACCCCTATAAATTTTTCTCATAATAAATTGAAAATCTATGCCAATTTTCCGATTATTTTTATAACTATCCAATATCATCACATTATCTAAAAACTGTATTAAATCCTTAATACGTCCAATATACAAAAATTTCATCTATCTATCAACGGTAAAATCAATTATGATATAGCACAGTCGCCCAACCTAACACAATATATCGATTAATGTTAGTCGGCTCATTCATTAAAAATTAATTTAATATTTTCAGTTCTTACCCCAACCTCTAAAAGCAATCGGTATTGCCTCTTCTATATCTTTCACTGGGATTATCTCTAAACCATCTTTTATTTCTTTATCAATATCCTTTACATCGCTTTTGTTGTCATAAGGACATAAAACAGTTTTAATTCCTATTTTCTTCGCTGCTAATAATTTTTCCTTCAGCCCACCAATCGCCGTTACTTTTCCCCTTAGGTTAACCTCGCCTGTCATTGCCAAATCTCCACGAAGTGGAAGACCACTCGCTGCAGAAATCAACGCCAATGTCATAGTTATTCCTGCCGAAGGACCATCTTTTGGGATAGCTCCATCTGGCACATGGATATGTATTTCTTTTTTCTTATTAAAATTCTTATCTATTTTGAAATTTTCATAATTAGAACGTACATAAGACAGAGCTGCAGTTGCAGACTCTTTCATCACATCGCCCAACTGCCCAGTCAAAGTTAGCTTCTCTACTCCCGGCATAATCGTAACCTCTACCGGCAATGTATCACCACCAACACTCGTCCACGCAAGCCCAGTCGCTACTCCAATCTTATCTTCCAAATCCTCTTTCCTTGCTTTAAACTTAGGCGATTTCAAATATTTCTCAATTTTTGCTTCGTCTATTACAAATTTTTTATCTTTAAGAACCTTCTTGAAATTTGGATTGTCTTTTAATGCTTTTTTTCTAACTGATTTGCTCTTTCTCGACTTATCATAATCATAAACAATATCACGTGCTAACTTGCGAAACAATGAAGCAATCGCACGCTCTAAATTACGTACACCCGCCTCCCGAGTATATTCAGATATTAATTTCGTCAGAGCCTTGTCCTGAAACTCAATATCAAAATCAACTAATCCATACTCTTTCTTTAACTTCGGTATAATATGCCTTTTTGCAATTTCAAGTTTCTCTGGGTCAAGATATGATGAAAGTTCGATTACTTCCATTCTGTCAAGCAACGGTGCAGGTATTTGATAACCAATATTCGCAGTAGCAATAAACATCACACTCGACAAATCAAACTCAGTTTCTAAATAATGGTCTGTAAAATTAATATTCTGCTCTGGGTCTAACACCTCAAGCAATGCCGACGATGGGTCGCCCCTAAAGTCCATACTCATTTTATCAATCTCATCAAGCAATATCACAGGATTAGTACTCCCTGCCTTCTTCATAGACTGAATTATCTTGCCCGGCAACGCCCCAATATACGTACGCCTATGCCCTCTTATCTCAGCCTCATCTCTTACTCCACCAAGTGAAATTCTAATAAATTTCCTACCTAATCCCCTCGCTATCGATTTCGCCAACGAAGTTTTCCCAACACCCGGAGGACCTACAAAACAAATTATTTGCCTTTTTAAATGTCCCGCCAAATTCAATATCGAAATAAATTCCAATATCCTATCTTTTGGCTGTACCAAATCATAATGGTCTTCGTCTAAAATCTCTTTAACATGATTGATTTCTAAATTGTCAGGAGTATAATTGTCCCACGGAAGCTGTGCCAAAGTCTCTAAATAATTACGATTTACTGCATAATCCGGAGACATCTGCGGAGTCTTCTTTAACTTATTAAACTCTTCATTCGCCTTCTTCAAAGCGTGTTCCGGCATCTTCGCCTTGTCAATTGCAGCTCTAATTTCGGCAAGCTCTGGGTCTAATTCCTCACCCTCGCCCAATTCCTTTTGCAAAGTTCTAATCTGTTCTTGTATATAAAACTTTTTCTGCGTTTTCTGAATTTGATCCTGAACTTTTATATCTATCTCGTCCTCAATTTTCAATAATTCAAGCTCATTGCTCAAAATCGATGACAATACAAAATATTGCTTCTTCAAACTTCGCTCCTGCAAAATCGACTGCTTCACTTCTACTTTTGCCTGAAGATTTGCAGCCGCATAATAAATCTTACGAATAGGGTCATCAATATTTTCATAAGCCCCAGCAATGTCAGGAGGCAAATTACTATTTACATGAACATAATCTTTAAACAGCCCAGAAGTCTGCCTAATCATCGCCTCTAATTCTTTATCTTTTTCGTTATATTTTAAAGGAACTTGCTTAATATGTGCTTCTAAGAATTTATCATTCTTAATCCGCTTATTAATCCTTCCATGAAAAACACCCTCAACCAATACCTTCAATAAATTATTCGGTAGCCTCAATACCTGAATTATCTTAGCTATCGTTCCATATTTATAAATATCATCAAAGCCAGGGTCCTCCTCCTGTGCATTCTTCTGAGTAGTAAGGAACATAAATTTATCCCTTTCCACTGCTTCGGCAACCGCTTTTAATGTTGATGTCCGCCCTATCAATACAGGAAATATCATATAAGGATATATCACAATATCCCTTAATGGTAATATTGTTAGGTTTTCAGGTATATTTACTGTTGTTGTTTCTGTATCGATTAACGATGATAATAAGTCTTCTTTTTTAGCCATTTTCTTAAATTATAGAATTAAATATATTTATAAACGTTTCATAAATTATAATAATTTATTTTTTATTTTTGTCTTATGCAAACCAAGAAAAATTAAACATAAACAATGCCAAAAAAGGTTTTTCACAAGTTTATTTCCAATTCTAAAAACAATATAATACCTCCTTTAGCCTCTTCAAAATATGCCAAATAGCAATAATAATATAAACAACAGCAAAAAAGACAGAAATTCTCATAAAAAAGATACTGATTCAAAACAATCAAGTAATCACCCCCACAACCACAATCACCAACATTCTCATAACCACGAAGGTGTCCACATACATCCAATTGTAGAAAATATGAAGATAGCATTCTTCTTAAATCTATTTTTTACAATTATCGAATTCATTGGCGGAATAATGACCAACTCAATGGCAATTATCTCCGATGCCATTCACGATTTGGGAGACACCGTAGCTATCGGCGGTTCACTCTATTTCGAAAAATATTCCCAAAAAGGTAGAGATACTAAATATTCCTATGGTTATAAACGCTTTTCGCCCCTCGCCGCATTAATTAATTCCATTATTCTTCTGCTCGGCTCAGCAATAATCCTCTATGAAGCCATACCACGCCTATTCTCACCCAGTTCAGTACACGCAGAAGGTATGTTCTACATAGCAGTATTCGGCGTAATAGTAAACGGATTCGCCGCCTATAAATTAAGCAAAGGAAGTAACAATCTCAACTCAAAAGCAATAATGCTACACCTAATGGAAGATGTTCTCGGCTGGGTAGCTGTCCTAATTGGCTCAATTATAATATTTTATACAGAGTTATACATAATCGACCCCATCATGTCAATATTAATAGCAGTATATATCCTAATCAATGCATCAAAAAACCTAAACCAAATATTCAAAATTTTCCTACAAGCAACACCTCATGACACAAATTTAGAAGAAGCAATCGCCGAACTAAAACAAATCCCAAAAGTAATCGGAGTCCACGACCCACATTCATGGACACTCGACGGCAATTATAATATCCTAACACTACACATCGAAATCAAAAACGAACTCAACCAAGCAGACCTAATAAACATCAAATCACTCGCCTCTGAAATCATCGAAAATCACAACTTCCAACACTACACATTAGAGTTAGAATTTGAAAACGAAACTTGCTCCTTCGGTAACTGCTAAATATTCCTATGAAATCCCATCAAACAATTACCCTTCCAAATGTTCAAACCTTCTCCTGACTGTGATATTATCTGCAAATTAATCATCATTCCTTTAGTGATTGATATTACTCTTTCTTTCGTAAATGACAATTAATATACTGTCTCAGATCTGTTTTTTTTGGCATTGTTTCATTTTATTCTCTTACTTTTTTTTTAATAATTAGCATTAAAGTTAAAAATGTTTTGAAGATAACAATCTTCAATTTTAATCTACCTCTTATTACCTATTTAATTTTAATTATTTATAATTATCATAATAATCTGGTCCAAGACATTTCCCTATAATATTTACCTCTGTTAGTTTCATAGATCAAGAAAATCTTCCATTTCGTCTGGGTCCATATTATATAAAATCATATCACCCATATCGCTACCCAAATCGTAAGAATCATAAAAATATCCTAGGTGTTGACAATTTTCTGGTTCTTCATCAACCCATACCAATTCTTTATTCTCGACTAAATTTGGAGTTTTATATTTTTTATTTGAAGCTACTAATTTTATTCCATTTTCACGACCACCTTTAATCTCATTCATTTCAGCTAATAATTCATAATAGTCTTTACCACCAAATACCCCATATCCATCATAGTCGGTTTCTTTCCATTTATTACCTTTATTATCTAACATAAATACGGTAAATGTTTTTTTGTTTTCACAATGTTTGTTAGATATTGACCTATCTGTATCTTGTGTTTTCCAGCTAAAAAATTCCATTATTTTATTCCTTTATTTGTTTTTAATAATTTCAACTTATGCAAGTACAAAATATATTGCTCTATTTATTACCATCTCTTTTTACTTCTTAATTGCCACCAATGTTCTCTAAATAGTACTTCTTGTGGCTTGTTAGTAATTAATCTTAAACTATTAACAAATCTTATTGCCTGGCAATAAAGATGATATTATAATGAGTGCTTTCATTTTATTTATTTGTTGTTTTTTTAATATTTCTTTAAATATTCTTTATCATCTCCATGATGATAAAGAATAGACCAAGGTATGGGTTCTTTCCAGTAATCTAACCCATGTAGTTTTAGATATTCTACGCACTCCATCTTTAATTTATGCTCTCTTGAACCTAATGGAAACACCAACCTTCTAAAATTATATAGTAATCTAGGAGGTAAGTTATATCCCATTGAGTCTGGCAAACATCTATTCCCTGTTTTATATTCTTTAAAATCTACTTTTAAATCTAATAAAAGATAATGCACAATTTCTATCTCATTATATGCTTCTCTATAATTTGAAGAATACGGACATAAAGCAGCACCAAGTAAGGTTAAATCATCTAATTTAATTTTTGGATCTGCACCTTCTTCTAATAAAATCTTTACATTTTCTAAACAACCTTGAACGGCCGCATGAAGTGGTGTAAGTACTCTTTTTCCAGTAAAATCCTTACCTACCTTATTTAAATCTGGATTATACTTTAGGAATAATTCTAACAATTCTGAGTTAAATTGCCTACATGCTTTTGAAAAAGGTGATTCCCCCGCATTGTTTGTAGAATCTGGAATAATGCCCATATCTAAAAATGTTTTTACTACAGTATAATTTTTTCTATAAACTGCAAGGGAAAAAGGAGTACTTACTTCTTCCTTTGCATGATAATATGCGAGAGAGTTATTTTTAGAAAGAATTTCTTTAATTTCTTCAATATCTTCATATACAACTGCAATAGCTAGTTCTTCAGCTGGTGTACCTAAAAAATGTCCATACGGAATAGAAACAGAAAATACAAAGTCATACCAAACACATGAGTTTATAGTCAATAATATTATTATATATAATATAAATATTTTAAAAATTCTCATTTTATTGATTCCAAAGAATGATACCCTTGTGTATATCTAGTTAATCCTCCATCTGATCTCAAGCCGAAAGGAGTCATCAATATATTTAAAGGATCTCCATAGCCAATATAGTTAACTGTCATGCTATATCTCTGGAGTGTACCCAAAAAGCTGGACACCAAGTTAAGCCACTACGAACTTTTCGTAATCATGTGTAGTGTAAATATGAATTTAGTAACTGTCAATCACCACTCTCTAAATTCTTTTGTTATGTCTTGGTTTTCTTGAGTATAGCCGTGAAATTGGCTGGCTTGATTTATCAATTTGACTATTTCGGAGCGTTCCATAACATCTATTAATGATTTATCAACACTGTTATTTAGCTTGTTTAATTGCAGTATCGTATCTTTTGCAATATTATTGAACAAGTCTTTAATTCCAATGTCTTTTGCTGAACTAATGAATGAATCTAAAATCATCTCGCATCTTTGTACGTGATTTGCTGAAAACTCGTCTTCAGAATGTTCCAGAATAGTATTCATACTATTAATCACATTCTCTTTTATTTGATTTAACTCTGATAATTGTGTTTCATTCATTTTTATTGGTAAATATTAATTTATAATTAATGAATTTACGAAAATTAATTAATATAAAAAAAGTAGAGATAAAATTAATTTATCTCTACTTTTTTATTTGAATAGTCCTAAATAGACTATATTAATTGGGTTGGTTGTTTGGAAGTAGTTATTTGATTTCAAGTAAATATGGCATTGCTACCATAGCTTTTTCTTTTTTAGAAATATCCATCAATTCAGCTGCATATTTTATATTAGATTTGAATGATTTGGGAAGAGCATTCCATGAACTCATTAAAGCTAACGGGTCTAAACCAAGTTTTTGTGCAAGTCCTTGACTTATTTTAACTTCTTCATCTTTTCCCATCATATTTTTGAAGAATTCTTCAAATGGGTCTTTTTTCTTTGGATAGGAAACAACAGAAACTAATTTTTCTCTTTCAAGGCCTAATCTTTCTTTTGCGATATTGATTGATTCTTGAAGTCCGCCAAGTGCGTCAACCAATCCTTTATCATAAGCATCTAACCCAGTCCAAACTCTTCCTTTCGCCAAAGCTCTGGTTTCGTCAAAACTCATTCCTCTGCTTTCAGCTACCCTGCTTACAAATCTATGATAAATACCTTCTGAAAGAGATTTTAATTGTTTCTTATCTTTTTCTGTAAATGGTTTTGTAACATTTAGGAAATCCGATGCTTCAGAAGTTTTTATGCCGTCAGTAGTGATATCCAAATCATTTACTAATCCACTAAAATTAGGAATTGATAATATCACACCGATTGAACCTGTTATAGTTTGTGGATGGGCTATTATTGTATCGCAAGCCATCGCCATATAATAACCACCAGAAGCTGCTACCGAACTCATTGATGCAAGTACAGGTTTGACGTTACGAGTTTTAACTATCTCTTCCCAAAGTTCGTCAGATGCTATAACTGAGCCTCCCGGACTGTCTATTCTGAGTATTATCAAATCTATATCTTCATCTTCTCGTGCGTCTTTTAGGTATTTTACAACATCTCCAGATTTGATAGCATATTCATCGTTGAATGGGTCATCAGAATTTGAACCACTTGAGATTGCACCGACTGTGTTTATAATTGCTATTGTTTTATCTTCTACGTCTTTTCCAGAGGAATGACCAGAGTAATTCTGAGGTGAAACCAATCTTAATTTCTTTTCTGCTTTGGTTTTATTTGTTGTTGATTCTGGGTTTGACTCATCAATTACTTCTGAATTATCATCACTATCTTCATTAGATTCGTTGTCATCTGTGTTTTCTGAATTATCTGAAGTTTCATCATCTGTTTGTACTTGTGCTATGAAAGCCGATGAATTGTCATCTCCAGATTCTCCAAAAACTTTTGTTTTCATAAATTCTTTTAAATTAGTTTCGCTAATTTGAGCATCTATATAACCATGTCTGAGAGCTTCATCAGAGGTATAAATGCCAGTATTCATAATAGTTCTTGATTTCGATTTGGAAATACCTCTGTAGCTTTCTATGCCTTCTAATAGACCTTCAAATCTCTGCTCTAATAAAATTCCAAGTTGGTATTTTGCAGAATCACTATAAGAATTACGGCTCATAGTCTCCCCTGCCGATTTGAAATCTTCAAATTTTTGAGTATAAAATTCTATACCTATTTTTTTGAAGAAACCTTTCATAAACATTGAAGAAATGCCATATCCATTCATTTCAAGCATACCTTCGGTAGGCATAAAAATTGAGTCAGCTGGCAGTGTAGAGAAGTAAGTATTTTCATCACCAACTTCTATGTAGGCATAAACAAATTTTCCAGACTCCTTAAAGTCTTTAATTGCTTCATTAATTTCTATTGCTTTGTTCATAGAAATCCCACTAGAAGGTTTGATGTAAATTCCTTCGATTTTATCATCTTCTTTTGCTTGTTTGATTGCCCCAAGAGTTGTAAAGAAAGAAGCCCCGCCAGTAGAGCCACCGAATATCTCTGCGAAAGGATTGTTATGAGTATATTCTTGAGCTCCGCCACTAAAATTCAAGTATAATACTGAATTAGATTTGGTTACAGTTTCTTCTTTTTCAAAATTAAAATCTTTGAAAACTGAAGTTATGCTCATAAACACACTTATAATAATTATGAAGCCTATACCCAAAATACCACCAATAATTGCAACTGGTATCCACCATCTATTGTTTTGCTTTGGTTGACGATAGTGAGGTGGCGGATAATTAGGCATCTGTTGTTTTGAATTGTTGTCGTTTTCGTTCATTGGAACCTTATATTTAAAATTTGTATTACTTATATTTGCTAAATTACGAAATTAAATTATTATTGTTACAAGTTCTATGTATATAAGTGTGTTGAAAGTAGAATAATTTTCTTAATGATTTGGTTTTTAGTTTATGGTAAAAGGTTCACATAAGTTCATGTTTGTTCATGTTTTTTTAACATTTTGATTTTATTTTGGAAGAACCACCCCTTCTGCTTCGCAGCCACCCCTCGACTTGATGGGAATTTTTTGAGCTACGGTTGTATGGTTTTCGGTGGACAGATAGGTTACACATGGTTACACTTTTTGTTAATTTTTAATATCCTTCGGTTATGCTTTTGGTGATAGTGGATAAATATATGGGTTTGTGGTTAGTTTTTTTATTTATAATATGAATTGTGGGGAAAGAATTAAGATAAATCGGCATTCTGATTGTTTTTATAGAAACGGTTTGTGTGCTTCGTATGACTGTTTCCATTCGCCAGACCACTTGAAGTGGTCTGACGATTTTTTCTGCAGTTTTTTTTTAGATTTTTACTTTTTTTTGTTTTTTAGGGAATGCATATCTGTGTTTGCTACTTTGCAAATATAGGAAATGGGGGTTGGTTTGGCAATATAATGGTTTTAAAAGGGTTTTAAAATGCTGTTTAATTTTATTGAAGACATTTCTTATTATTTTTTATAAGCATTTTTTCTTAGTATAATTCTTGCTATCTCGATAGAATCTTTATCCAAATTAAATAGTACTCTATAGTTTCCTATTCTTAACCTGTAAGCCGGCTTATAATTATTCAGTTTTTTTACATTTTGCACTTCTGGAAATTTCTCAATTCTTCAAGTTTTATTAATATTTTTTGGCGAACTGATTTCTCTATTTTTTTAAAGTTTTTTGAGTAGATTTTCTAAGTTTAATTTTCATTTGCTATGAAATATTCTAAATCAATTGTTTCTTCTCCGCGAGAGTCTATAATTAAATTCAAATCAACGATATTCTCATCAATAATAACTTCTATTTCATCTTCGTTAAATGTTTTAAGGAAATCCTCAATTTTATTTTTAATTGATTGTTGTTTGATATTTATTGTAATTGAGTTCATAGAAGATTACACGAAATATATTTATTTTCAGTGTTAGAAATAAATTAGTAATTTGATTGAGAGTATTCTTTTTGTATATTAGGGTGTTATTTATATGGAAAAAGATATGAGAAGTTATAGAGTATTTTCAGAGTCAGTTGCTTATCGTTGGGAAGCGAGGCAAAATTATAATCATGGTATTGGAAATCAAAGATTAGAGTATGCGTTTAACAAAGGTTATTGGGGACATGATCCTAAAGTTTATGGTATTCCTAATTTTTTATTAAAATAAGATAAAAATATGAAAATAATAATGCTAACAATGATAATATTTATTAAGATTCAAACACTTACTTTTGCGAATGGTGAGAGAGCTATTTCTTATGCGTCAGATTATTTTAACAACGCAAAATTATTAAAAAGCCACGTAATCACTTTAACTTTATTAAAAGATAGTAGTTATGAAATGAAACTTATGGATGTGAGCCACGAAAGTATGCAACATATATTTTTTATTTCATTTGGTTCTTATTATAGAAAAGGGAATAAATTTTATTTTAAGGATACGTTATATAAGTTTGAATTTGAAGCAAATATAGAAGAAGATGGGTTGACTTTTACAGATAAATTTGAATTATTAAAAGGAATGAAAATAAAAGGAGAATACCAAAAAGAGAATTTTAAAAGGACTACAATTTGGAGTAGAATAGAGAAGAATATGATATTACTTTCGAATTTTGATGAAATCTTTAACTATGATGTGAAATATAAATTTACAACTGGTATTTATGAGGTTAAAATTTATAATAGAGTGGAATTAAGTTTAAAAAGTGATTCTACATTTATTTTCAAGTTTTTAGATAAAGAAATAATAAGAGGAAATTGGACAAAGACTAATAATATAATAAATCTAAAAGATACTAAAAATAAAATGCAATATAGAATAACAGTCGTCGGAAATAATAAAATATTTTTACATAATATGCCAATAATAGGGTATAGTCATTATCATGGTCGGCCAAGAATAATGAAGTTAATAAAAAACAAGAAATAAATAAAATGAAAGCACTCATTATAATATTACTTTTATTGCTAAATTGCTTATTTACATCTGAAAAAAAATATGTTGGAGGTACCTCTAAACACTCCAGTGAAACGTTGTCAGATATTAATAATGATTGGACAATATATAGAGTGAAGACTCTAAATAATTACTTAGGAGAAAGATTAGGGCCACCTGATTTAACTTCAACTAATATTAATGATTTTATAGGGAAAAAAGGGATTATTTTATTTAGGGTTATCGGTTGGTCTAATGCAACTGGGCATATTACTCTATGGGATGGAACTAATACTGTCTATTCAACACGTAATTATATTAACCTACCTACGAAATTAAAATTAGAATCAGTTAAATTTTGGAGTTTACTATGAAAATTATAATTGTAATAATATTTTCATTAAATTTTTGTATTACTGGGGCGATGGATAGTATCGCTGTTAAAGAGCAAAGGAGAATGCTTAAAGATTTTACATTTTATAGATGTCTAGAACATTCAAGCATTTGTGATAATCCAATGGATATAAGCGGGAGTGAAATTGTCGAATTATCTGATTATAGTTTTGATGTTTTTAATAAAATAGATAGTATTGCAAAAGAATACATACTGAAATACAATTATAAAACAAAGCAAACAGATAAAAATATGTTATTAAAATACTGCTTAGATTTTTATAATAGTAAAAACCTTGATTCAATTATTAATACTTTTGATTATGAATTAATTAAAAATTTCCAATTTAATGAAGAATTAAAAAAATGAAACAAACCAAAACAATAAAACTGCTAATAGCACTAACAATCCTAAGCCTGCAAATGACTTATGTGCTAATAGGGCAATCGTATCAGAATACTTATGAGTATAGCAGGGGTTTGAGATGGCTTTGATTTCTGCGATTATGGCTGGTATAACAAACTCCAAATATGAACTCTCCTCATTTTTGCTGGATGTTGGTATAAGTGTGTTTAACGGAACAGCACGGCATATTGTAAAAAAAACTCAATTATACGAAATAAATCCAAAGTGCAACAAAAACAACCCTTTAATGGAATTAGAAACACCGAGAAAAGAATTTCAAGGGTTTTACAGACCGGAAGCAAAAATAAGTATGGAGTTGGAGGTATTAACTTCTGATAAGAAGATTCAACCAGGTAGTTTTAAAGTAAGTGAGAAAGGAATTGAATTTATTAAAAGCTGGGAAAGTTACAAAAAATACCTTTACGATGATGGAGCGGGGTTTATGACTGTAGGCTATGGACATAAAATACTTGAGGGAGAAAATTTCACTTCTGGGTTAAGTAATAGTGAAGCTACGTCTTTATTAATGAGCGATATAGAAAGAGTTGCAATAGTACCTATGAACAGAAGTATAACTTCCAGTCTAACGCAGAATCAAATTGATGCTACGGCTAGTTATATCTTTAATGCTGGACAAGATAACACGTTGGGTATGAATTTTGGAAAGCAACTTAATAATGGTAATTTTAAAGCGGCAATGGACGAAATTAATATAATGATATCAAATAGTAAATATTTGAGAGGATTGTATAACAGCAGAGCAGCTGAATAAACAATGTTTGGCTATAATATTTATATAAATAAATGGTATTAGTTTAATGTATGAAATAATAAAAAAAATAATAATCTTGCTTCTAATGGTAATTCAAACTATTATTATTTGCCCTAACCTTTACGCAGTTTCTAAAGATAATACTGATGAAGATAAATGGTATGAAGATACTGTATATCCATATATAGAAGACAAAGAACTCCAAGAATGTTTAGATGATTTTAAAAATCAAACAACTTACGGAATGGTTGAATGCTTTAAAATATCGAAAATTAAGTGGGAAAATAAGATTGACAGCATATATAATAAAATGCTATTAATTTTAAATGATTCAGTTAAGCAAAATTTCATAAATTCCCAAACCCAATGGCAAGAATATATAAAAGTAGAAAAAAAATTAATTATTAGCTATTATACTGATTTTTTAGAAGGTTCTATGTATAGAATTGCAGCTATTTCTGCAGTGATGAAAATGTATAGAGATAGGTATATAGCTTTAGAGTCATATTATTCTGATCTACCAAAGAATGAAAACCAAAACCCAACAACCCCAAAGGAATAAGAGATTATGCTACTAACAATACTAAAAGTTAGCCAAGTTAACTCCAAATACAAATTATGCTCACTTTTGATGGATGTACGATAAAAAAATATTTAATATTACGTCACAACATGGTGTATCTACATTTTTTAAGTATAATCCTAATCACAGTAAATTTGGAGGAAATATATGGCCTATATAGTTTTTATTATTTTAATAATACCCACATCTTTAATTAGCAACACAACATTTGAAATACAAAGTTATTGTAATGATTCATTTTATATTAATGTTGAAATTAATTATACTGAACGGCAAATTATTGTTATCTTAAAGGATAGCAACAAATTAAAAATAGACAGCAGTATAATAGAAAACTCTAAAAATATAGATACCATTTATCAAAAATCAAATTTTGTTATAATTACTTATTTGCTACCTGGAGGATCAGATTCTAAATATAGAAAAACTAGCTGTTATAGTGTGAACAATAATAAATTGATAAATTCTTTTGATCTATTGTCTTTTTATCATCATAAACTTAATCAACTATATAATGAAAACTCTCCTGCAATTGATGAGGAAACTTTGTATAAGCTTGTATTTAATTATTCAGGTTTAAATAATGGATTTATAGCTATAGAAGAAATAGATTTTGTTAAATCTTCAATTGACATTGAGGATAATAAGAATGAACACAATAAATACACAATTTTTTTTGATAAATAGGAAAGACTATTTTATACTGATAAAAAGTATATTGATTCAATATTTAGCAGGTCAAAAAATAAAATAATTGCATTAAACAACGTAGTTCCTATGATAAAGTTGAATATAAATACTCAGATATTCTATAAGAATACATGGATTTATTTATTTGAAAATAATGAAATAGACTAGGGTAAGAAAGATAATTCTGGTTTTAGTTAATTACTTTATTATACAATAATATTCAAGGGCTATTTAAGAAAACTAAATCAAAATAAAGAGTAAAATTTAAAATGAAAACAAAACCAATAAAACTGCTAATAGCACTAACAATCCTAAGCCTGAAAATGACTTATGTGCTAATAGTTTAAATATATTTCTATGTTATATTAATTCAAATTTAGACGCATATCGTCTGCAAAGTTTTTCGCAGCTAAATCATATTTTTCTTGTTGTTTATCTTCTGTTTTGGGGGACATATTTGAAATATTAAACATGATTAGCAGCTTCATTTCATCAGAGATATTATCATTGAGTTCTGCAGCTTTTTTAAGTGTATTGATTGCCCTTTTTTGGTTGCCAGAGCTAAAATAATATAATGCTTTTGTGTTATAATATAGACATTCTATATTAGGGTCTATGAACTCATTAATTGCAGATTTGGTTAACTGAGAGAAGGCATTTTCCAAATCACTTAATTCTATATAATTTCTTGCAATCATTATATAAATCATAGAAATTTGTGAGTCAGACAGGTGAGAAAGGTTCTCTAAACAAAATTCTGCCTTTTCGATTGATTTTTCATACTCTCTTTTATTGAATAATTTAATTATAACTTTTCTGTAATTTGAAAATTCGAGTAAGTCTGGGTCAAATTCTTCAGTATTATTATTTTCATTCTCATTGCCACTATTTTCATTATTATTACCTTCTCCGTTGCCGCCATACTCAATATTATTTTCATTAATAACTATCTTTGTTTCATCATCATATCTTGACAGTGCATCTTTTAGTAATTCATTTGATTCCTCTTCGTCTCCGGATTCTTTGAGGTGGGCAGCAAGGTAAGGAGCAATTAATTTTTTTTCTTCATCATCTCCCATTTCATATTGAATTTTAAGAATTGAAGATAAGATGCCATTTATTGAAACATATTCTTCATATTCGAGGCTTTTTCTGAAGTATTCAGAATAATAAGATTTTGTAAAAGAATACATAGTGGACTTTACACCATATTTTTTGAACGCCCCTAAACTTCTAATTATATTAGTTTTTTTTGAAATAATTCTTAGTTTTTTTATCAAATATAATATGTCTTTTTCTAATAACTTAGACAAAATATAGACAGAAAATTCATTGCCTTCGATACTCGCTGCAGAAAGAATATTAATTTCTTCGTCACTTAACATTTCTAAGCTTTTTGCTATTGCGATATGAGAAGAAGAAAGTAGTTTATCATCATCTAATGAAATAATCAAATTGCCATTTTCATCAAAGGGTGGGTTTATAAGGAAATATTGGTTATATTCGTCTATCAACCCTGGATTGCCAAGTGTTTTATTGTAAATCCAATTGTTAAAGTCTTCATTTTGTTTGTAGTGATTAATCAGATTTTTACAATGTTTAATCGTGTTTTCTTGAGATAAGTTTTCGATTTTAATAGAAGGAAAATCTATTTCGAGCAAATTATTAAATGGAATCGATGGGGAATTTAGATTTTCTTCATTGTAAGCAAAAATAATTAAACATTTATAATCTTTAAGGTTTTCAATTAACAACGATAATAATTCGATTGAGTTAGGGTCTGTCCATTCGGCATCGTCAAACATTAAAACGAAAGTTTCTTTTTCGGCTTTTGCTAAAAAAGTATCATATAATTCGGCAAGATGAGTATTTTTTATTTGTTTTGATTCAGAGTTAATTTCGCTTTTGTATTGCTTCCAGTCCCTTACTAATTCCTTTGCAGCTTTGATTGAGTCGCCTGCGAGTGGAATAGCAGACAAAGCAGACAAACTCATATTGATTGCTAATTTCTTTTTTGCAGAGATTTTTTTTGCTTTTAGTAGAAGGTCTATAGCATGTTCCATAGTCTTAAATGGTGATACATTTGATAAGTTAAACTGACCAAGAGGTTTTTCATTAGAAACAATGAGGTTTATTATAGGTTCAGTTTGTTTTTGACATTGAAGCGAGAACTCCCTAAGTAATGAAGATTTTCCCACACCTTTCTCACCTTTTACAAAAAGGGCGTTGAAGTTTCCTTTTTGCATTTCATTAATTAATTTGTCAAATTTTTCTATATGTGGTTTTATATTTAGTAGTTTACTCATCTAATTATTTTTTATCATTATTTTATAGGTTTCAACAGTTTTTTTATTTTTCAATATAAGCATATAGAATCCTGTTTCCAATTTATTTGTATTGATTGTAAAATTTTTATTAGCAATACCCTTGATTATTTCTGCTCCTCTTATGTTAATTAATCTATAAATTAATGGTTCTTTATTATTCAATTGGATTATTTTATCTGCGTCATTATTTATGACTTGAAATTTTTTGATAGAATCAAAACTATATTCTTCGATATTGGTATGGAAGGTATTGTATTTATTTTCAATTTTGTCCAAGGTATTGAATAAGAATTCCAATTCATTATCATCATTAACAATACCTAAGCTGATTATAAATGTAAATTGTTTTGATTCATTAGGATTAATTTTTATGCTATTTGACTTTAGAAAAAAGTTTAAATCTGTATTTTTTATAAGTAGGTCAGCATTTACTGAATTAATATAGCTTGAAAAAAGACTATCATTATTATACTGCTCCGTATTATTCAATTGGACTAGCTGATATTGATATTTATCTATATTTTTTATTGCTATTGCTCTGGGATTGTTTATATTTTCTAAAGAATCATATTTATTTTCGACCAAAATAATACGTTCATTATTATGATTAATAATAGAAATCTCTTCGTTCGTTATGCTATTATATTTTTGATTAGCTTTTGTAATTTCAGGGTCTAAATAGAATAAGAATGAAAAGTCATTTAAAGTTGTTGCGGATTTATTTAAAACTTTATAAGAAATGATTAGTGAAGTATTAAATTCTTCATCTTCAAAAAAATGCAGGTTTTGTTCTATTTGAATATTGATAGGGTTTGTGTTATATGCTGAGTCGGAGTCTTTATAAGTTGAGAAGATATGTTCTTCGCCGAAGAAATATGGTTTGGAATATGTATTTAGGTTTCGATTTTTTTCTTCTGGGACGTAAATATAATTAGCGTTGGAGTTGTCATCAAGAGGTATCCAGAGTGGCCAGATTGGTTCTTCGCCGCCGAACAATGCTATGCCATCTTCCAAATTATAAAGTCTTGAGCTTAATACTTGGTATTGGTCTTTAGATGATGAATCTAAGTTTTTAGTACTTTCTAATCGCCCTGGTACAAATTCAGATTGTTTATTATCAGGATTAAAAGCTAAAGAAAAGTGATTTTTATTATTTTTTTTACAAATTACACCAAAACTTATTGAGTGGAAATAATTTATAGAATCTATCGAGAATAAGCTATTGGAGGAATTACCAGAAGATTGTTTATAGCCCAAGAATCCAAAATTATTTACATTCGTTTTTATTTTGCTTTTTGTATTATTAATATTATCAAAAACATTTACTACTCTAAATGCGTAAAGTAAATTGAATGAGAATAAAAATGAGATAATTATTACAATAAATAATAAATAATTCTGGATAAATTTGTTCATGAAAATTAATTGAATTGAAAATATAATTACAATTTAAAGAATTTTTAATATTAAAAACAAATTTTGAAGATTATTTTTTGTTATTATCACATTATAACATTAATTTAAAAAAGAACATTTTATCCAATATCTGCCTAAAAATAATTATGAAAATTAAAATTATATTACTTTTCCCACTTATTATAGCCTCGCTTTTTTCCTGTGGCAATGATTTAAAAGATTTTTCAAAAGCGATGGACGGAATATCCGAAGCTTTAGATAGTACTTCAAAAGCTATTGGGACTATTGCAACAAATATTGATAGCGTTGATTCGGCTCTTAATGATTATTTCAAGACTACAGTTAATGAAAATGGAAAATTTATTGACTACAGTATCAAAAACCTAAATCTTAGGTATAGCTCTAAAAAATATGATAGTTTGAAATTAATACTGGATATAAATTTTGAGTCAAATACCGAAAAAGCTGAAGTTGTTTTCGCATGTCCAAAAGATACAAAAGATTGGGAAGTTGTAGAATATAAGATTATTGAAGACTAATTACTTTTTTAATAAATTTTATTTATGGAATAAGTCTTAATACTCAATAAGTTTTATTACTTTTGATATTATAATTATCTTTGTATATTATAAAAATATAAAATAGAAATAAAGGAAGCATTATGTTTTCATTAAAATTAGATGAATTACAAGAAGAAATAATCAGTGTAGCAAGAAATTTTGCACAGGAAGAGATTTTACCATCAGTTATTGATAGAGATAGAAATGCTGTATTCCCAAAAGAAATTATGCGTCAACTCGGTGAGTTGGGATTTATGGGAATGATGGTATCGGAAGACTACGGTGGTTCGGGTATGGATACTTTAACTTATTCTATGGTAATTGAAGAGATAGCGAAAGTAGATGCGAGCGTCGCAGTCGTTATGTCGGTGCAAAACTCCCTTGTGAATTGGATATTAGAAAGTTTCGGAAACGAAGAACAAAAACAAAAGTATTTAGTCCCATTAGCAAGTGGTGAACATATTGGTTCATATTGTTTGAGTGAACCTGAAGCTGGTTCTGATGCTCGAGACCAAAATACCTTAGCTATTAAAAAAGATGGGAAATGGATATTAAACGGTACAAAAAATTGGATTACTTCTGCTGATAATGCTGATACTCTAATAGTGTTCGCTCAGACAAATCATGAGCTGAAACACAAAGGAATTGCTTGTTTTGTTTTTCCAGCAGATACGCCTGGTGTAGATATTGGATTAAAAGAAGATAAGATGGGGTTGCGTTCGAGCGATACCTGTGAAGTTGGGCTTAATGATGTAGTATTAGATGACACTCATTTGATTAGCGAAGTGGGTCAAGGCTTTTATATAGCTATGAAAGGATTGACTGGCGGGCGAATAGGGATAGCTTCACAAGCATTAGGTATAGCACAAGGAGCATTAGATCTGTCATTGAAATATTCGGGTGAGCGAAAAACAATGGGTACGGAGATTTATAATCATCAAGCCATACAGTTTAAGTTGGCTCAAATGTCTATGAAAATATCTGCTGCAAGGGGTTTGGTACAAAAAGCTGCTTGGATGCGAGATAATAAAATAGATTGCAATAGAGAATCATCAGAAGCTAAATTATTTGCTTCTACTATTGCAAATGAAATAACAAGAGAGGCAGTGCAAATTCATGGAGGTTATGGTTACGTACGTGAGTACCATGTAGAACGTATGATGAGAGATGCAAAAGTAACTGAAATTTATGAAGGTACTTCGGAAATACAACATATAGTAATTGCAAGAGATTTGATAAAAAACATGTAATTCTCCTTTTTATTCTATACTTTTCATTACATTTTTTTCTTACTCTTTTATTACATTCTATTTCCAAAAATGAATAAATTATATTTACTATTGACAGTATTTTTGCTTATATACTTAGGGTTTATTGAATTAAATTCTGAAGTATTTTGGGCAGATAAAGTAATAAATTATTCATCACAGAGAACTAAGGGCAGCTGGTCAGCAAAGAATATATTAGGAAAACCTAATTTGTTCCCGCAGGGAGGCAAGGGAGTAGCTGCTTGGACAAGTCAGACAACTGAAACAAAAGATGAATTCTTAGAATTGGGATTTGCAAAAGCAATTAAAATAAAGCAAATATTAATTTTTGAATCTTATAATCCGGGCTCTATATCAACTGTAATCATCAAAGACCTCAACAATAAAGAACATATTATTTATAATACTATTCCAATTCCATATTCGAAAAATAAGAGAATATTAAAGATTAAACTACCAGAAAATGAAATTATTTCTAATTCAGTAAAGATTATAATTAAAAATAAAAAAGTTTGGGGCTATAATTACATAGATGCTGTAGGTATAGCAGATGATTTAAGTGATTACACTCCAAAAATCAATCTACCTGATAGCGTTGGAGTTAATGAGCTCAAAAATTTAGGGAGAAAAGTAAATTCGGAAGACAGCGATAGAAATCCTGTAATTTCGGGAGATGGCACTACTTTGTTTTTCGCACGTAGCAAGAGTAAAGATAATACAAATATTTATTATACAGAATTTGAAGATGACAACTGGGGAGCGGCAAAAAATATTGGTCCCATCTTAAATAATGAAATCTCTAATTACGTGATTTCGAGTAGGACTGACGGAAATAAATTGTATTTGGCTGGAAATTATAATTCTAAAATTAACGATGAAGAAGGGATTATATCATATTCTTCGAAAGTAAATGGCGAATGGCAAGTTCCGAAGCAAATGCGAATTTTGGAGTTTGAAAATAGGAGTAACTTCGCAGAGTATTTTGTAAGTATAAATGAAGATTATTTATTAATAGCAACACAAGGAGAAGATTCATTTGGCAATAAGGATTTGTATTATTCGCAGCGAGTAGATGATACCACTTGGTCAAAACCAATAAACTTGGGTAATAATATAAATACGCAAGGGATTGAATCTTATCCATTTTTAGCCAGTGATAACAGGACATTATACTTTACTTCAGACGGTTTGCCTGGGTACGGCGAAGCAGATTTATATAAGTCGATAAGATTGGACAATAGTTGGCAAAGGTGGTCAGAACCAATTAATTTAGGAGTACCTTATAATTCATTAGGTTGGGACGGAGGAATTTCAATCCCTTATAATGCAGAAAAGGCTTATATAGTTAGTACAAGAAATGGCTTTGGAAGTGAAGATATATTTGAAGTAGATATGACAACAGGGACTAGACCTATAAATTCAATATTACTGAGCGGACTAGTTAAAGACCAAAATGATGGCAATATAGTATTTGCAGAAGTGATTTTAGAGGATATGGAGTCAGGTAAAATAGTAGCAAATTCATTTACAGATTTAAAAGGATATTATAAGCTAATACTGAACAAAGGGCATAAATATTCTATTAGGGCAATAGCCGATGGATATTATGGAATTAATGAAAACCTAACGATTTATGTAAGCGAATTAAAGAAAGAATTCACAAAAGATTTAGTATTAAAGCCTATTTTACGTAATACTTCATTTCGTTTAAATAATATTTTTTTTACGACAGGCAGCTCAGAATTGCTGAAAGAGTCTTATTATGAATTAAATAGATTAGTGGAGCTATTAAAAGAAAATCAAAGTATGGTAATCGAAGTTAATGGGCATACAGACAATCAAGGACATCCACAGCGGAACGAAATATTATCACAATCGCGAGCCAACGCTGTTAAAGAATATTTGAAAAACTCTGGAATTAATGAAAAAAGAATAAAAGCAAAGGGTTTTGGCTCATCTATTCCTATTTCGGACAACAGCACAGAAGGAGGAAGAGCTATTAATCGGCGAGTTGAAATAAAAATTTTAGATTTATAATGAGATATAAAAATTAGTGCTAGTGAGAACTGATATTGAAAAATGATGAAAAAGAAAACAAAGTATATAATAATTAAAGAACTATGAAATAGAAATACATCAATTAAATTTTACTTAAATAACTAATTCAATATATCTTTTTTCTGTTAAATTTATTTATATTTTTGTTTAAATAGAGTGCTAAATTGGAAAGATAATTTATAATCATAATTTATAAATTAGTAAAATAAATAGGCTTGAAAATAAAATTTAAAATAAATATAGAAGCTATTCGGTTATTATAATTGAATAAAAACAATAGATTATTAATATTGCAAAATTGCAAATATTGTAATTAAATTTGTAAATATTAATATTAATTAATATATTGCAAATAATGGTTAATGATTCAAACAAATTGTAGATATATTTAGCTGCAATTATTACACAGATATTAGTTTATTATTATTTTTAAGGGGATACTTATGGAAAGATATCAAGAAATGGTTGACTTAGTTCAAACTTTCGAAAAAGATTTCGAAAAGTTCTATAAAAAAGGCAACAAGACAGCTGGAATTCGTCTTAGAAAGCACATGCAGTCTATACGTAGATTTGCAAAAACAATCAGAGACGAAGTTCAAGCAACTAATGCAGAAAGAGAAGATAGTTAATCAAGAGTAGTTTATTATCTAATAAATTCTTGTTTGTGTCTTATCTCCGATAAATTCTCCGATAAACAATTCTATTTAATTTAGTTTTATTTATTGGCGTTATTGTCGTTACTTCCATTAATATTAAGAAGCTCCATTGTGAGCTTTTTTAATAATAATCCATATTTTTCAAGGTTATCTTCTTCTAAGATTGCCTCTGCTTTTTTTGTGATTATCAATTTTTCATTTTCTAATTTGCTTAGATATATTTTAAGTAATGCTCCGTCATCTATTCTAATAAACTGCCCTGTGATATAGAATTCAATTTCCATTTCTTTCAAAGCTTTTAGTTCATGCTTTGAAGGTAGGTCATAGTTTTCAACTCCATATAGTCTATACATCGAATAGATAGAATCACGAGAATCCATATCATAAATTTCATAGAATTTATTATCCTTTCCAAATTCGAAAATGGTTTCACAAGCATAAAATGAACTTACAACTCTTGTTTCAAATAAATCCCATTTTCTTAGCTTGTCATTATTTATATAGTTAATACCACCTATCACAGTTGCAGCAGCAGGATAAACTTTTAATCCACCCTCTAAGCTATCATAAAGCATAGTATCTTTGATAGCTCCCGCAAACGCTCTTTGAATTGCTTTAAGCAGTGGTGGGTCATAAATTTTTAATTCTGACTTTTCTAACTGAAAATTTAATTTGGAATAACCTCTTCCCATTTTAACAGATTTTGCAGTAGTTCCTTCTACTAATTTCAAATCAACACCAAGCATATTTTCGAATTGATTGATATTGACCATAGCTAAGTAATCAGCGTTCAGAGAGTCAGAAACTTCTGAAATGCTGGGGATATGACCGATTATATTTTTAAGGGAGTCAATTTCTTCAAATGAAATTAAATTGTAACGATTTGTTAGTTCCGTAGCAAGTGTAAGAGCAGCATGTACTTTCCAGTTATCTAAGGAGTCAATCCCAAAACCAATTTGTGTCTTTGCAAGAACAATTTTAATTGGGACAAGGGAAAGCGAATCAATAGAAGTTGAATCCGCCGATAGAGTATCAGATTCAATACCCTTGATTATTCTTTCTTGGTTGTCAGAATTTTTTGTATTTTGCGAAAATAATTGCCCGATATTGAGGCAAAATAAAATCGAAATTAGGTATGCTATTTTATGTAATTTATTCATATATATGAAAATTAATTAATGTTTAATATAATTTTCCTTGTAAATTTCTTAATAAATTAATATCTTGAGAAACAAATGTTTGAAAGTTGAATATTATATATTTGCAATAATAAGGAAATAATTTTTTTAATCTATTAATTCATTTAAAGAAAGTGTAATTTATAATGAAAAAAACAGTTAATGATAAACTATTAATGGTTGATGACGATAAGAATATCGTCAAGCTATTAACTGTGCTTTTTTCTAAAACTTATGATATGAAAACTGCTTTAAATGGAGAGTCGGCATTGGAAATCATCAAAAGTGGTTTTAACCCTGGTGTTATAATAAGCGACCAGTTAATGCCCGGTATGGATGGAGTAGAATTTTTACAAATTGTGAAAAAATTGTTACCCAAGTCAGTAACTATTATTTTAACTGGGATAAGCAGCCCCAAGGAAGTCATCAAAATTGTAAATGACTCGGATGCTTATATGTTTATGAAAAAGCCATTTAATAATTTGGAATTGCTCCAATCTATCAAAGTTGCATTTAACCATTATAATAATACAGCCCAAAAGATAGAATTGACAAAACAGAATGAAAAAAATAAAAAAGAATTAAGTATAATTACAGAACAATTAAGTGCAAAAAACATTGAGACGGGTTCAGGAGTATCTCAAATTATTAAAGTACTTTCAAATTTATCAAAAATAAACGAACATTTCTACTTCAAAGACCATATTAATGATGTTAGCCAAATATCGCAACATCTTGCTATGCGTTGTAGATTAGATGAGAAATCTGTAAAACGAGTTGTATATGGTGCCTTATTACATCTATGTTGGATGATAGGTCTTCCTGATAGATATAAATTGATAAATATACACGGCAAATTAGATAAAATAGAAAGAGAAGAGATAGTCAACCACTTCAAAAGATATATATATGCGATGAAGCAAAATGAATCAATTAAAGAGTATGTTAATGAGGCAATTAAATTATTTGAACACGCCGATGGTAGTGGGTTACCAGTCGGATTGGTAGGTTTAGATTTCCCTCCAGAAGCTCAAATAATATCACTTGCAAATCTATATCATGACTTTGTATATAAATTACCATTAGAAAGAGTGCATGAAATAAAAAAAGAAGGAATAATCACACAGACAAAAGAAGTAACTTTTGCTCGTCATCAAGAATGCATCTCATTTATGCACAAAAATCTGAAATGGTATGACCACGATATTTTTGCAACATTCCAAGAAATGCTTAAAAAAAGAGACATACTCGCCTTAGCATTTTCTAATTCAGATTTGACTATTAAGATTAATCCGAAAGCTCATGCAGTTATAACTGAAGCTGATGATAAATTATTAAAACAATTTGAAGAATTGGAAGCTAAAGAAAGAAAAAATATAATTTTAATAGATGAGAATGGTGTTGAAGTGGATAGCTATACGCAAATAAAAGTACCGATAGAAGACATTCAAAAAGGTATGAAATTAACACAAGACATTCATCTAAATGATGAAACAATATTGATAAAAAAATTCACTGTTTTAACAGCAAAATTGATATTCAAAATAGAAGAATTAGCACAAGCAGGAGCATTAGGAGAACATTTATTTATCGTTGAGCCAGAAGAAATGGTTTAATAAGAAAGAATAATTTACATTACTCTTTACTCATTACAAATAAGACAAAGAAATGATAAAGAAAATATTTGCGATTCAGAATAATTAGATGTTATTTTTTAATAAATATAATTTATTTCATAGTTTTCATATCAAAAATTAAATTTATTAAGTATTTATACCGATAATAAAATATAATGGAATTAATATATAGGATTTTATGGATTTAGGAACTTTAGTCGGTTTAATACTTGCAATCGGTATGATTTTATTCGGGATTGGTAGTTCGGTATTATTATTTATCGACGTACCTTCTTTATTAATTGTATTTGGTGCTACTATTGGTGTAACATTGATGAAATGGCGATTAAATGAATTAATGGGTGCTTTTATTTTGTCAGCTAAAGCAACGTTTATAGAAAAATTAGAATCTCCAGAAGAATTAATAGAGCTTGCTACAACTCTTACCAAAGTGGTTCAAAAAGATGGCGTAGTTGCATTAGAAGGACAAGAGATACATAATCCATTTTTTAAAAAAGGTATTGATTTGGTGATGGATGGACACAGCCCAGAGTTTACTGAAAAAATCCTTAGAAATATTATGAATTTGGAAATTGACAAAACTGCCCAAGGTGAACAAATCTTTAGAGGAATTGGCGATTCGGCTCCGGGTATGGGTATGATTGGTACCTTGATAGGGCTGGTACTGATGTTAGCAAATATGAGTGATGCTGCATCAATTGGACCTGCGATGGCTGTTGCCTTGATTACAACTCTTTACGGAGCGATTATAGCACAAGTATTTATGATTCCATTAGCAGATAAATTAGTATTAAGACAGCAAGGAATTAAAGACACTTTAGAACTGATTGTTCAAAGTATATTAAGTATTCAACAAGGTACTTCGGCGATTATCATGAACCAATTGCTTGAGTCTTACCTAAGAAAACCATCGGCTGATGACGATAAAAAATAATTTTTTAGTTTAAAAAGTAAATTAAAGTAGAGTAGAAAAAATGCCACCACAAGAAGAATGTCCAAAGTGTAAAGTAGGCGCTCCGGATTGGATTGTAACATTTTCCGATTTGATGACGCTATTGCTTACATTTTTTGTTCTTCTATTGTCGATGAGCGAAACTACTGTAATTAAATACAACAAGGCAGCGGAGTCTCTTCATCAAGCATTTGCAGGTATGAATATTATGGGACAGCCCGTTTTATCAGTAGTGGAAATTCCAGACTTAAAACCAACACATAAAAAAGTAAGGATTGTTGAAAAAGATGATGCAGAGAATAAAGACCCTACAAGAACTAAAGAAAAAGATTATGATTATGAACGACGTGTTCAAGTAATCGAAGCTGTAGAACAAGTCGTTAAGGAAGAGCTTAAAAAAGAAATGGATATGGGGTTCGCCCAAGTAGAGTCAAAACAGCAACGGGTATTAATTCGATTCCCATCTGATGTATTTTTTGAGTCTGGTTCTGACCAATTAAATAAAAATATGCAACCAGTTGTTGAAAAATTAGCTTCTGCTTTGAATGGATTTCAAATTAAGTCCGTAATTAGCGGACATACAGATTCGATGCCGATAAATACTCGATTGTTTAGGTCAAATTGGGATTTATCTGCTAGAAGAGCCGGAACTATTGCTCAAATATTTGAGGATAAAGCGAATTTTATATCAAATCAGATGCAGATTATTGGATATGCTGACGGTATGCCTTTAAATGATAATACAACGGCTGAACATAGAGCTGAAAATAGGAGAGTAGAAGTAGAAATAGAACCAAGCGACATGAATTTCACCGAAGAAGTTTTCCAAAAAGTAATTGAAAGTACCATAGGGTCTTCCGAAACTAAAGAAGAAGTGGAAGCAAAAGAAGAGGATGATGATGTAATCACTGTAGATAGCTCAGACTTGCAACCAAGCAAATTAGATAAAATGATACAAAAAATCAAGAAATTCGCAGGTAAAAATAAACCTACTGATACCACTAAAGCTAAAGGTATAGACACCAGTGGAATAAATAAATAAGAATTGATTAATTACAAGTATAAATGAATAATCAAATTAATCATTTAATTTACTTTCATCTAATTCTTTTATTAATCCGTCCTTTATGTCATAGACCCAACCGTGAACTTTTGGATAACCATTTTTTTCAAATTTTTCTTTGACTATGTCAATATTTTTAATTTTTCGAATTTGAGCTTTAACATTTAGCTCTACTAATTTTTTCTCCCTTAGCTCATCACCTTTTATTTCATTAAGAATGCCTTGGCTATCGTTTTTTAATTGAGTTAATTCGTCTAACCATTCAGAAATTGGAGATTCTAAATTGTTATCACAAACTGCTTTTACTCCACCACAGCCATAATGTCCACAAACAATGATATGTTTTACTTTCAACACATTAACAGCGAAATGTATTACTGACATAGAGTTGTTATCATCTAATTTTACTTGATTTGCAATATTTTTATGTAGAAATATTTCACCAACATCTAAATTTGTGATAAGATTTGCTGCAACTCGGCTATCGGAACAACCGATATATAAAAACTCTGGAGACTGTGATTTTGATAAGTTCTCGAAAAATGAACTGTCATTTTTGAGCTTAGAAGCTGCCCACTTTTTATTATTTGTTATTAAATTTTTGTATAGTCTTTCCATTTCTTTTTTTATTTTTTATAAATATATATAGTTATGATTTTACAAATGCAAGTATATGACCATCTAAATCTGCTAAATAAGACACTTCATCTCCCCAATCCCTTTGGGCAAATGCACTAATTAACTTTGCACCTAAACTTATTGCCTTTTCTTGGTATTCTAATGGTTTAGATACTTTTAAATAAAGTTCACAACGGGGAATTTTACTACCTGTGCTTGGGTCTGGGGTCTTATTTTTAAATATTTTAACAATACTACTTTCTGGCATTATTCCTAATTTAAGATTAGGGAGCAAATTAAATTCCGTCATTCCTTCTACATCTAATACAGGGGTAATATTGAATAATTTTTCATAGAAACTTTTACTTTTTTGTTGATTAGAAACATATAGAATTATATGCAACTCATGTAGTTTATTTTGCATAATACTTTATTAATTTAAAAATTAATTCAAACAAAATTTCTTATTATTTGAGAAATATGTAATAATCATCAAGCATAATAAACCTGTGTTTTCCAAAACTTTGCCCCAATTGACCACTACGACTTTATCTTTACCAAAACAACCACAATTAATTTCTAATCCGCGCAGAATTGCACTTGATACCATTATTATAAAAATAAAAAGTAATGTGCCGATGATTGCAGAGTTTGCTTTAACTTTAACTCCTGCAATAAGCATTATACCAGCTATTACTTCTACCCAAGGTATGATTATAGCAATGGGATTAAGAAAGATGTCTGGCATCAATTGATAATTAAATATTTCAGTTACAAAATGTTTTGGGTCCATAATTTTAGGCAGCCCAGCCGTAACAAACATTAATCCAACCAATAACCTAATAGCTAAATTGAGATAGGGATTGTCTATAATTTTCTGAAAATTCATATTTAATTGTTATTTTTGTTTAAGAATATTACTCAATATAAAAAAATAATTTAAACTATGCCATTTATACGTTCAATTTCTGGAATAAGAGCTACACAAGGGGACTCATTAATCCCTTCTGAACTTTCTAAATATATAGCCGCTTTTTGTAATATAATGCCAAAGGGAAATATTGCAATAGGGTTTGATGGTAGGCAAAGTGGAAATTGGATAACAGATTTGATTATTGCTACATGCAAGGCTATGAACAGAAATGTTGATATGTTGGGTATGGTTACTACGCCTACTGTTCAGCTTATGGTAGAACATAAAAAAGATTATTCAGGTGGAATACAAGTTACAGCTTCTCATAATCCAAGCCAATGGAATGGGTTGAAGTTTATCAGGTACGACGGCGTATTTATTGATGCTGATGAAAACAATGCTATGTGGGATTTGATTGATAATAATAAGATTGAGTACCCAGATAATTATGAAGGCAAAGTATTAGAATATTTTAAAGGTGCTAATGAATTTCATATTAATACAATCTTGAATTCGAGTTTATTTGACAATCCAAATTATTTGAAGCAAATAAAAAATAAAAATTTTACTGCAGTTGTAGATGCAGTAAATGCTTCAGGTTCTATTGTTGTCCCACAGCTTTTAAATAAATTTGGAGTAACAACTCATGAACTATTCTGTGCCGGAAATGGAGAATTTCCCCACACCCCAGAACCAATCCCAGAAAATTTAGGAGAATTAGCAAATGAAGTCAAATTGCAAAAAGCTGACTTAGGAATAGCTGTTGACCCAGACGGAGACAGATTAGTATTAGTAGATGAAACCGGCAGACTAATAGGCGAAGAAAAAACTTTAGCATTATGTACACAATATATTCTATCAAATAAAGATTCTATACCGGGTGATAATTCAATAGTTTTAAATTTATCAACCTCCATGATGAGCGAACTAATCGCTAATAAGTATAATGCAAAGACTTATTATGCAAAAGTTGGCGAAATCAATGTAGTAAAAAAAATGAAGGAAGTAAACGCCTGTTTCGGCGGAGAAGGGAGCGGAGGGATAATACTGCCTAATGTTCATTATGGGCGTGATTCTTTAGTAGGAATTGCAATAATATTATTGCTTTTGACAATAGAGCAAAAACCATTGTCCCAGTTAGCAGATGAGCTTCCAAGTCTTAGTATTAAAAAATCAAAAAAAGAATTTAGTGGTAATTTTATTGCAATATTAGATTCCTTTAAAAAAGAGTTTGGGAAAGGTGCAAATATTGACAGTCAAGATGGTCTAAAATTTCAATACGAAAACTCTTGGTTACAAATTAGAAGTTCAAATACTGAGCCTATTATTAGAATAATGGCAGAAGCTAAAACTGATAGCGAAGCAAATATATTGATAGAGAAAGCAAAAAAAATGATTTAATATTTCAAAAATATACGAGGTAATATAACATGGGACTTATGAATTTAGCATTAATTTTTGGTGCAATAATTGGATTAATATTAGGGTATGTTATTGCATACTTAATGTTTAAATCAAAAAATATATCTAAAAGCGAATTTAATGAATTGACAGAACAAAATAACCAAATGAATATTGAATTAGGTGTCGAAAAAGAAAAAAATCTACAAAATTTATTATTATTAAAACAAGCAGAAGAAGAACAAAAAACAAAAACTTTAGAATTTAATCAGCTACTTGCCTCCAACGCCGATTACAAATCAAAACTCGAATCAGCAACCGATATTCTGCAAGAAACCAAAAATGAAGCCCTAAAAATCAAAAATGAAATGCAACAACTCACAAATCAATATTATGAACAAAAAGATAAACTCACCGAATTCAATGAAAAAAATAAAGTTTTAAATGAAAAATTAGAAACACAGAAATCTGAAATGGAAGGAATGGCAAAAAAATTCAACCTCGAATTTCAAAACATTGCTAATAAAATTTTCGAAGAAAAAACGCAGAAATTTACAGACCAAAATAAAACTAATCTAAATGACATACTCAAACCACTCAACGAAAATATTAATCAATTCAAATCAAAAGTAGAAGAAGTATATGACAAAGAGTCCAAAGAAAGATTCTCTTTGAGCAACGAAGTCAAAACCTTAGTAGAAATGAACAAACTCATAAGCGATGAAGCAAATAACCTGACCAAAGCATTGAAAGGCGAATCCAAAACACAAGGTGACTGGGGCGAAATGATTTTAGTAAGAATCCTTGAACAATCTGGACTTCGCGAAAATGAAGAGTATTATATTCAACCTTTTCTAAAAGATGCAGATGGAAACAATCTCACTAATGAACATGGTAAAAAAATGCAACCCGATGTTATAATCCAATTCCCAGGAGATAGAAAAGTAATAGTAGATTCTAAAGTTTCACTAACTGCATTCTCAAACTTTGTAAATACAGAAGAGCAAGACAAACAATCAGAATTTAGAAATTCTCATTTAGCTTCCGTTAAGAAACATATCGACGAATTATCTGCTAAAAATTACCAAGACTTCACATCAAGTTTAGATTACGTGATGATGTTCATGCCAAGCGAATCCGCATATATGTTAGCTATGCAAATCGATAAAAATTTATGGGAATACGCATATAATAAAAAAATTATTTTCATCAGCCCAACAAATCTAATTGCCTCGCTAAAAATGATTGAAGACCTTTGGAAGCGTGAATATCAAAGCCAAAATGCTCAAGACATTGCAAAACGTGGTGCTGCTCTTTACGACAAATTTGTAGGCTTCGTTGATAACTTAGAAAAAGTAGGCAAAAGCATTGACGACGCTAAAAAAAATTACGATAACGCCTTCAGTCAATTATCAACAGGCAGAGGCAACCTAATTAGCCAAGCCGAAAAACTAAAAGAACTTGGAGTAAAAACCAAAAAATCTTTACCCACCGAACTCTCGAAAAATAGACTTGAAGAATAGACTGTAAGAATAGTTTGGAATGATTACTTACCAATGTTACATACACTCATAATTATTCAATTATAAGTATTAATCCTTTGATTATCCTCTATTATTTCACTGTTCCTATACATCTATTTAATACTTAATATATTATTCATCGCAAACTATACAATGAATAGTTATTCTAATCGTCGCATAATATGCAACGAATAGTTATTTTAATCAACGCATTATATGCAATAAATATAAAACCTAATCGTCGTATAATTTGCAACGATTAATCTCTTTATTCGTCGCATTATTTACTATGAATTTAACATAGTTTTTTTAAAAGCAAATAAGGCTATTAACTTAGCGATATTATGGTAAGATTAGATACATATTTATATACATTCAAAGATTGGCCAAACCTTACTTGGGATTCGAAAAGATTAGAATCAAGTCTAAGCAACCTTAGAAATCTTCAAGGTAAATTAGCCGGGAAAATGGAACTTCTAAGTTTTATGGACAGAAATGAAGTAATATTAGAGTCCTTAACTATGGAAGTAAAAAAGTCCAGCGAAATAGAAGGAGAAGTATTTGACTTCAAGCAAGTTCGCTCATCTTTAGCTAGACAATTAAATATGAACGTACCAGGGCTAATACCATCACAAAAAAATGTAGATGGAGTAGTTAAAATGACTTTAGAAGCAATCGAAAATTATGATAAAAAAATGACTGCTCAAAGACTATTTTCATGGCACAAGAATTTGTTTCCTAAAGGTCTATACGATAGCAAAAAGTTAGATATAGGCTGTTGGCGTACCGGTAAACATGGCGAAATGCAAATAGTATCTGGTCCAATGGGCAAAGAAAAAGTACATTACCAAGCACCAAGTGCCAATGTATTAGAAGATGAAATGAAAAGATTCATAAACTGGTTTAACGATAAATCCGATATGGATTACGTAATAAAGTCTGGAGTTGCCCATTTATATTTCATATTAATACATCCTTTTGAAGACGGTAATGGTAGAATAGCAAGAGTATTAACAGATATGCTATTAGCACGCTCGGAAAACAGCTCATTACGGTATTATAGTATGTCTTCTGAACTAAAAACAAATCAGAAACAATATTATAATGAACTGGAAAAAGCACAAAGCAAAAGCTTGGATGTAACAGATTGGCTTCTATGGTTCTTAGACAGTCTTAAAAATGCAATAGAAACATCAAATAGAATATTAGAGAATACTTTTAAAAGACATCAGTTTTGGCATAATAACTCTACAAAAGTTAAAAACGAAAGACAAATAAAAGTACTAAACAAACTTTTTGATAATTTTGAAGGAAAACTCACTTCTTCCAAATGGGCAAAAATGAATAAATGCTCAAAGGACACCGCAATAAGAGACATACAAGACTTAATAAATAAAGGAATACTTCTGCAAAATGATGCAGGAGGCAGAAGCGTCAGCTATAGATTAGTCGAATAGTCTTAACAATTTCATAGCATATCAAAAATTGCGATGAATAATCATACTAATCGTTGCACATTATGCGACAAATATCATTTCTAATCGACGCAACTCAAAAATACAGATAACATTAAATTATCCATAATACCCCAAAACAAACAAACCGCCTAAATTTTTTAGGCGGTTTGTATTTAATATAATCTCTACTCAATAATTATTTTTAACTCTTAACCATTTATTGTCATCGCCGCTTGTGCCGCAGCCAATCTCGCTATTGGCACTCTAAATGGAGAACAAGAAACATAATCCAAACCTATTGACTGACAAAATTCAATAGAAGATGGCTCTCCACCATGCTCACCACAAATACCTAATTTGATATCCGGCTTAACTTTTCTTGCTTCTGTAACTGCATGCTGCATCAAAAAGCCTACACCTTCTCTATCAATTGCTTGGAAAGGGTCCACAGGATAAATACCCTTTTCAACATAAGCAGGCAAAAATGAACCAGAATCATCTCTCGATAATCCAAGTGTTGTTTGAGTTAAGTCATTTGTACCAAAAGAGAAAAATTCAGCAACTTGTGCGATTTTATTAGCTGTAATTGCACCACGTGGAATTTCTATCATTGTTCCGACCATATATTCAAATTTTACACCTGTTTCTTCCATAACTTCTTCAGCTATTTGCCTAATTACTTTATCTTGTCCTGACAATTCTTTAACATGACCAACAAGCGGAACCATAACTTCAGGAATAATATTTATACCATTTTTTATATTTTCAAGGGCAGCTTCAAAGATAGCGCGAGCTTGCATTTCTGTTATTTCCGGAAAAATAGTACCCAAACGACAACCACGGAAACCAAGCATAGGATTAAATTCTGATAGTTGTTCTACTCTTGATTTGACTTTAGATAAATCAACACCTAATTCATTTGCGATTTCTTGTTGTCCTGCTTCGTCGTGAGGAATAAATTCATGCAATGGTGGGTCGATTAGTCGAATAGTTACAGGTCGACCGTTCATAGTCTCAAAAACGCCCCTAAAGTCTTCTTTTTGTAGCGGCAATAATTTAGCTAAAGCTTTTTTTCTATCTTCTAAATTATCTGCTAAAATCATTTCACGCATAGGTCCAATTTTACCTTCCCCAAAAAACATGTGTTCAGTCCTTGTAAGCCCAACGCCCTCTGCACCAAAAGCCAAAGCATTTTCGCATTGGTCAGGTTGATCTGCATTCGTTCTGATTTTCATAGTTCTAATTTCGTCAGCCCATGACATTATTTTATCATACATTTGAAATGTTGGCGAATCTTTGCTTTCTAATGTTTTTTCTAATAATACTTCAATCACCTCTGAAGGCTTAGTCGCAATTTCTCCGTAAAGAACTTCACCAGTTGAGCCATCAATCGAAATGAAATCACCTTCATTAACAACAATGTCTGAACCATTAACTCTCATTTCACGAGCTTTATAATTTATTTTAAGAGCATCACAGCCAGCAACACATACTTTACCCATTTGTCTTGCTACAAGTGCTGCATGAGAAGTCATTCCGCCTTTAGCTGTTAAAATACCTTCACTTGCTATCATTCCTGCAATGTCTTCCGGCGATGTCTCAATTCTTACTAAGATAACGTTATCACCATTTGCCTTTGCAGTTACAGCATCTTCTGCGTTAAAAAATACTTTTCCGGAAGCTGCACCAGGACCAGCATTTAAGCCTTTTGCGAGGAGACCACCATTGTTAATAGCATTTTGTTTTTCCGTTGTGTTAAAAATCGGTCTTAATAACTGGTTTAAAGACTCTGCATCAATTCTTGCAATTGCCTCTTTCTCAGTTATCAAACCTTCTTCAACCATATCAACAGCAATTTTCATTGCAGCTATTGCAGTACGTTTTCCTACTCTGCATTGCAACATATAAAGTTTACCATTTTGGATTGTAAACTCAATATCAAGCATATCTTTATAATGTTGTTCTAACTTTTCACGAATATCTATCAAAGAATCAAAAGATGGTTTATCAATATCTTTCATTAATTCAATCACCATTGGGGTTCTCGTTCCTGCTACTACATCCTCGCCTTGTGCGTTCATCAAGAACTCACCATAAAAGATATTCTCTCCATTAGCAGCATCTCTTGTGAAAGCTACTCCAGTTCCGGATTTTTCACCTGAATTTCCGAACACCATTGCTTGAACATTTACAGCAGTTCCCCATTCATCTGGAATATTATTTAGCCTTCTGTATATAAATGCTCTTTCATTGTTCCAAGAACTAAACACAGCAGAAATTGCTCCCCACAACTGTTCTTTTGGATCTTCCGGAAAATCTATACCTAATCTTTCTTTAATCACAGCTTTAAATTCCGAAACCAATTCTTTCAAATCTTGCATAGTTAAATCGACATCTAATTCAACTCCACGTGCTTCTTTTTTAGCTTCTAATATCTCTTCAAATGGGTCGATATCTTGTTTCGTTTTTGGTTTCATATCCAACACAACAGAACCGTACATTGAAATAAATCTACGGTAAGAATCATAAGCAAATCTCTCATTTCCTGATTGTTCGATTAATCCTTGCACTGTAGTATCATTCAAACCAAGATTTAAAACTGTGTCCATCATACCAGGCATAGATGCCCTTGCACCAGAACGAACTGATACTAATAATGGATTTTCACTATCACCAAACTTTGCCCCCATCTCTGATTCTACTTTTTTAATAGCTTCTTCTACGTCTTTAGTTAAAGTCTCTGGATATGTGTTCTTGTTTTCATAGTAAAAAGTACAAACATCAGTTGTAATAGTAAAACCAGCAGGTACTGGCAATCCTATTTTAATCATTTCAGCAAGGTTAGCACCTTTCCCACCAAGTAAATTTTTCATTGAAGCGTCTCCGTCGGCATGGTTGCCGCCAAAGGAATATACATATTTCTCAGGCATAAGTTGTCCTATATTTTATTTTTCTAAATTCTCTTTTTATTCAATTACAAAGATAGGGATTAAATTATAAAATATAAATTATGTCGAGTGAAATAATTAAAAAAACTTATTAAGCCTTAATTATTTATACTTGTCTATTTGTTTTAACAATTTATGTGGAAGAAAATTAATTTTATTTTCAAATAAATAAAAAATAATTTGGTTTTGTTAGGATTACTAACTATATTGCGTTTGTAATTTTTTATCAATTATAAAAAGGTTTATATAATGGACAAATCAATATTCTACCACGCTGGTTGTAACGTATGTGTTTCAGCCGAACAAGACATTCTTAACTTGTTCAATCCTAACGATGTTACAGTGGTTCATCTTGGCGAAGAAAGAAGTTTAATTCCCCAAGCAGAAAAATCTGGAGTTAAATCAGTACCAGCATTAGTAACACCAAACGGCAACGTACTCCATATAAATTTTGGTGCATCGATGGAAGACGTAAAAGGATAATTTCGATAACCTACTCTTTAAATAATCGTAAAATTGTCTCGAAATAAGGAATCCTATAATAGCTGGGGTTCCTTATTTATTTTTTCTGGAGATATAATCTTATTATATTTGTTTTATCAATATGTAATTATTAATACCCATTTATGCAAAAAAGTGTTTTCGATACAGAATTTCAACAAGATAGCCTGACTAGTAAAATAGTTGTTGGTCTTGAACGAATTTCAGAAGCATTCAAAGTTTTATTATGGGATTATGCTAAGACTATCAGCTTAAGCCCTATTCAGATTCAAATATTAATTTTTATAGCATACCATAAATCTACTAATTCTAATGTTAGTGATATTGCAAAAGAATTTAATATAACAAAGCCAACTATCAGCGAAGCAATAAAAGTATTAGAAAAAAAGAATTTTATTTCAAAAATATTTTCAGAGACTGATAGGCGAAGTTATAGTATTTCTCTGACAAAATCTGGTGAGAACATAGTCAAAGAAACTGAAAATTTTGCTAACCCCATTTCAGAATTTGTAGGAGAATTACAAGGTGTTGATATGGAAAATCTATATTCTGGAATAAGTCAATTAATTAATAAATTGCATAAAAAAGGTATATTATCTGTCCAAAGAACCTGTTTTTCATGTAAATATTATAATAAAGAAAAAACATATTACTGTAATCTCTTAGAACAAGAATTAGAAAAAACAGACATTAGATTAGACTGCCCAGAACATATTACTTAGATTTATGACCATTATACTAAGATAAATTAACTTTTTAAAATAAGACCAATATGGTTCAATATTCTTATTCTAAAAAATATTCAAATAAATTGTCCTGCTCTTTATAGGCTTTATTATATTGGAAATAATAAAATACACCTAATAATAAATATATGCCATTCATACCATAGGCATAGGAAGAGTGTTCAGCCCCTGCTTCAAAAAATTGCGTCATAACAAGCATAGATATAAACATTATAGTCAATACAGCATAACCAAAGCTAATGACATTAAATATATTAAGATAATGAAGTGAAGCCCATTTGTAACCTAATGTAACCATCAAACTCATTAATACCAAATAAAATATAAACTCTGTAGGTGTAACCATACCTTTTGTTAGGTTATAACCCCAAAATGCATAAAATATCATTGCAATAAATGAGAATATTACGCCGAGATAGAATTCAACATTATCGTCATCTTGGGAGTTTTCTTTTAGTCTTTTAACTAAAAAACTTCCTAATCCATACATCAATGGAGCACCTAAGATATAAGTGAGCCAAGTTATTGCATCATCTATTGGTTTTGGTTGGTCTTTTATGAACAGTACTACAAATATTCCAGAAATAGCGAACGACAAGCTTGTTCCAACGAATAAGCCAGCTTTTTTAAGACTTTGTTTTGATGGTTTTAAATTCATATTCATTCCTTTTTATTAATATATATCGGTTGAAAATAATTTTTATTTAGCATTTTTTTCTGTCATTCTGCTTTATTTTTGATTTAGAAATAGATTGTAAATATAATCGTCTCTTAAGTGATATACAATAACCCAATATCTTAATAAATTGACAAAATTAGAAACAATATCAAAATTAGAAAGTAAATTAAGACCAATTTTAGTCAATTTGCCTTCTCCCTTTATAACATCTTTATATTCTAATCAGAAAAAGAAAATATTGAAGAGATTATCGGAAGATTATTTGAATTTTGATTTGAATATTGTGGAATTTGCACCACTAAAATTATGGGATATTAATTTTGCTTTCCCACTTTTTAACTCTGCTGGTATGTTTAAAAAAGGAGAGTCATATTACACAGTCGCAAAACAAGGTGCCGGAGCATATCTGTCTGGAACAACTACGAGCAAGTATAGAAAAGGAAATTTCAAAAATGGAGTGCTTCACCCATTTGCACCTTTCCCTAATTCTGGCTCTGCGGTTAATTGGATGGGACTGCCTAACGAAGGGCATAGTATTGTTGCAAAAAGACTATCTCTTATTGAAAAATTCCCTAATTGCCCCATCGGAGCAAGCCTAAGTTCTTCTCCTGAGGAATCTGAGATAGAGGCATTAGAGAATATAGTTATAGGAATGGACCTATATGAAAAAGCCAATGTTGATTTTTTAGAAATTAATGAATCATGCCCTAATGTTGCTGAAGGTCATAGTGTAAATAATTCCAGTTTAGACATAGGCTTAGTTGAAAGGCTTGAATATATATCGAAACACTTTTTAAAGAAAAGACAAAGAAATATACCTGTTATTGTTAAATTTTCTAATGATACAAATCTGGACTTAGTCTCTGAAATAATAGATATTTTGATAAATTTGGGGTTTGATGGAGTTAATTTTGGCAATACGAGTACTCAATATAATAATCTATCAAGCAAGATTGAACAAAAAGAAAAAAAAATATATCATTATTTTACAGAAAATTTTGGCGGTGGGCTAAGCGGAAGTATATTAAAAAGTCTTTCATTAAAGTTAGTTGAAACAGCAAGTGATTATCTAAAAACGAAAAATACCAAAGGTGAATTTTTAATAATTAGGACTGGAGGAGTCGATTCGCCTAAGGAATTAGATTTATCTCTTAAATCCGGAGCCGCCATTTGTCAATGGTACACTGCATATTTCTCCGATTTTGCAAAGTACGGACATAATATTTATAATAAATATAAAACTGAACTTAAAAAATTTTAGTTATTTTAACAAAATTATATACTCTATAACTTTATGCGATAAAATTCCGTATAATGATATAATATCAAAAACCAATCATAATAAGGGAAATAAATGAAGAATTTCAACAAATTAGTATTAGCTGTTTTATCATTAGCAGGCATAATAACTCTTAGTTCTTGTGATGTATCAAATACTACTATCGAAGAACATTATAATTTCGAATACGAAAACATTTTTTATACGGTTTACCCAGAAGATTGGAATATAGACGGATTTAATGAATTATCTTGGGGTCAAGACCTTAGCATAATTAATAATAATGTGATTAATAATGGAATGGTATTATTTTATTATAGAAACATAAATAACGGAGAAGTCTGGGAACAAATGCCTTCAACTAAATTATATACAGACCCAAATTTCCCTGAATTAAATTATTCTATTGAATTTCATGCAGAACATGACCTAAAAGGTTTTTTCGTAAGATACGTTGTAACTGATTTGATAAATGAAAGGTTAATTGATTATCCTATCGAAGTGAAAGTGGTAGTAATCGATAATACTTTCACCCGAATTAATCAAAATATTCCACATGATAACTTAATGAAAATGCTCAACTAACTGTTATTTGATACCCAACCAGTTATTTGCTTTTTCTACTTCGAAAAACAATTTAAGCATCTTACCAGAATTATAACCTGCAGTCTCTAAAAACTTATGAGACTGCAGAGTACTTAGACTTTCACTTACCAAAATAGCAATTTTTGCATCATTCGGAAGTTTTTCTGTTAGCCCAAATAATACACCAATATTCACAGTAGAACTTTGCTGTCTAACATCTAAAATTACTTTGTCTATAATTTTTGTATTATAAAGGTCAATTCCATATTCAACTAATTTTTTGGATTCTTCAACGTTGATATCACCCTTGGATATAACAGTTAATAGTTTATTTTCTTTAGATAATTCAAAGGTATGAGGCATAAAAATATATATTGGGTTTTAAAATTAAATAATTAAAAATTAATATTCTATAAACACGGCAATCTTCCACCATCAACAGGCAGATTTATACCATTGATATAAGCAGCGGCTGGGCTTGCTAAAAAACTAATTGCATTAGCAACTTCAGAAGCTTCCCCAAATCTACGAGCCGGAATCCCAGCCTTCATTTCTTTTTCTAAGTCAGTAATTTCTTTATTTTCTTTGTTTGCTTTTTTTTCGATAAGAGAACTAAGCCTATTTGTATCTGTAAATCCTGGTAGTACATTGTTCACAGTGATACCGTATTTCCCTACTTCAGAAGCTAAAGTTTTAGCCCAATTTGCAACTGCACCCCTGATTGTATTTGAAACTCCTAAACCCTCTATTGGAGCTTTCACAGAAGTTGAAATTATATTTATAATCCTACCATATCTTAGTTCCTTCATCGAAGGAAGCATTTTTTTTGCTAAAATTTGGTTACAAATCACATGATTTCTAAAAGCATTGAATAATTCTTCTGTTTCCGCTTTTTCCAATCTCCCACCAGCAGGACCACCGGTATTATTAACTAAAATAGAAATATCTTTAGTTAATGTATCCAAGGCCGATTCTAATTTATCAGGTTCAGAAAAATCCGCTATAATAAATCTATGAGTTTGTGAACCATTATTTGGCAGAAGTTTCAAAGCTTCTACTAATTTTACTTCATTACGTGAAATTAATGTGAGATTAGCACCATTTTGAGCGAATTCTATTGCTGTAGCAAGACCTATCCCTTGAGTAGAACCACATACTACTGCATTCATATTATTTAAACTAATGTCCATTTTACTATGTCTTTTACTTAATATTTTTATTAATAATTAAACAAATATATGAAATATTATTTTAATTCAATATTATTAAAAGTGGTTTGAATTTTTTAAAGATAGATTCATATAATGCGATAAAAAATTACAAGGTTTTGCTTATTTTCTCTATAGTTTCTAAAAGCCTATCTAAATCTCTAAATGAAGTATAAACATTTGGAGTTATACGTACCGAATCAATATTTTCATAAGTCATACCAACTGCATGAATTTTCCCAACCTTCCACAGATTTGAGTTCAAATCTGAGGTTGCCATTCCTTCTAATTTTATAGTACTAATTGCACAAGAATAATTCGGATTTAAGGAGGTCTTAATATTTACTCTATCAATTTTTTTCACTTGCGAAGACCAATAATATTTAAGTTCGTGAAGCCTATTTTGTTTCCTAGCTGAGCCAATAGTATTATGAAAGTCCAATGAATATCCTATCGCCATCTCTTTTGCAAACGAACGTGTTCCTAATGACTCAAATTTTCTTATATCTGATCCATCTGGCTCGTTCGCAGAAAGCAAAGCCCAAATTTTAGAAATTTTGTCTTTTTTTACATACATTAGTCCGCTACCAAAAGGTGCACACATAAACTTATGAAGACTTGTAGCAAAGTAATCACAATTCAAATCAGGGATTTTAAAGTCTAAAAGTGCAAATGAATGAGCCCCATCTACTAATACTTCTATACCCCGTTTTTTTGCTTCATCTGCAATTTTGCGTACAGGAATAATTTGCCCCATCCAGTTTATTAAATGGGTGATATGAACTAATTTAGTTTTATCAGTAAATTTATCTACATATTGTTTGACCATAGCATCTTCATCTTCGGAGGGAAGATTAAGATTGACCCAATTTAACTTGACACCATCTCTTTTTTCTCTTTGCTTCCAGGCATTCATCATATTTGGATAGTCTTGTTTGGTGAGAACTATCTCATCACCTTTTTTTAAGTCTAAGCCAAAAATAATAGTATTTAATCCTTCCGTAGTATTTCTATTAATAGCAATTTCTTCTGGTGAAACACCTGCAAGGGTTGCTAAATTTTCTCTTAGTGGTTCTCTGCCCTTATCAAGTATATGCCACATATAATGCGAAGGTGCTTCATTAGACATCCTATTGTACTTATCTTGAGCATTTTGCGTAATGATTGGCTGGGGAGAGACACCCCCATTATTCAGATTTATAATATTTGGAGAAACAGAGTAAGAAGAACGTACCCAACGCCAGAAATCTTTATCCGATTTATTCTTGGCTGATTCGAAGTCTTCTACTGCAGCATTCAAATAATTTTTATTTTCGTTCATCAGTCCTAAAGGCATCGCCAACGCTCCGAGAGTTACTGACATTTGTTTTAAAAAAGTTCTTCTTTCTGGCATAATATCTTCCAAATAAATTAACAATTATTTAATTAATTTTCTGTGCATATAATTTTTCTACATTGAAATAATTCATTTTATTCTTTAAGAGAGCTGTTTCGGAATAGTAATTATAAACTTAGTACCAATTCCGACAGAGGACTGTACGTCGATTTCACCACGAATAATTGAAATGCAATTTTTCACAATAGCAAGTCCCATTCCGGTGCCTTTGACTAAACCTATATCTTTTTCATATTTATAAAAAGGTTCGAATATTTGATTAACTACATCTTTTGTCATTCCATTTCCTAAGTCCTCAATAGCTACAGAAATAGAATCATCATCATCTTCCAAGCTAATCGTAATCTCCTTATCCTTCGGAGAAAACTTAGTGGCATTTGAAAGTATTCCATCTATGGCTTTAGAAAACATATCAATATCGGAAAGCACAGTTGCATTATTCGAATTTGAAATCAACTTAATCGGATGAGCAAAATTGTCAACTTGCTTAGCTCTTGTAACTGATGCTTCTAATATATTCATAATATTAAACTCGGAAATAGCAGGTTTAATTTCATTGGACATTACTTTCCCGAGGAATAATACATCGTCAATCATAAGGGTAATATCATTTATAGAATTTTCAATCTGCTTTAAGCTCTTATCAAATTTTTCTTTATCTCCCATCTCAAAATAATTCTTTAATATACTTGTAGTTATAAGCATTACAGTCAATGGAGTTTTATATTCGTGACTGATTAATGAAATAAAATTTGATTTCATTTGGTGGGATTTCTTCTCAGCTCTTAATGCCTCGACTAATTCTTCTTTGGTTTCAGACAGAGCTAAAGCAGTAGATTTTCTTTCCTCAATTTCAAACATCAGAGACTTATTAGAATCGATTAATTCTTTGGTTCGAGTTCCGACCAAACCCTCTAAGTTATTATTTACTTCTTGTAACCTTAATTCTGCTATACGCCTTGCCGTTATATCTCGTGACACAAATACTATTATTCTTTTGCCATTTGAAGCTTTAAATTTAAGGTATGATGTACGTCCTTCATACCATTTTTTTTGTTTTTTGAAAACTACATAAAAAATAACGGATTGTGATTGCTTTGTATTAATTGTATTTTTAATTGTTTCGTAAATTAAAGAAGATTGATTTTTATCTAATGTATTTTTAATATATTTTCTCTCTAATTTTAACTCTGAGTTTAAAATATCTAAGATATCTCCATCTTCATCAATGATATAAACAAAATCAGGCAGTGCTTTCCCAATGGCTGTTAGTCGTTCTTGTGCTCTTCCTAACTCTAATGTTATGGCATCTTTTTGCTTATTATAATCATTAATAGACTTTATCATTTGATTAAATGACTTGTAAAGCATGCCAATTTCATTTTCTCCGTCGTCATTTAATTGGATTGAATAATCTTTGCTATTGCTTATTTGTTTAGAAACATTTGCAAGTTTTAATATCGGACCAGAGACTATTTTTTGTAATTGTTTCCCAACGAAATATGCAATTAACAATAAAATGATTTCTACGATAAGAAAATAATATATTAAATTTTCTATTTTTTCATTTAGTTCATTTTTAGAAACTTGAATATAGAGTTTACCTAATTTATTTCCTTTATTTATGATATTATGATTTATATGGATAATATTATTTCTGGTAAAAACGGTGTCATTGTCCAAAATATATTTTTCTTTGGCTACGTAATTATCAGAATAATAAGATAACAATGAGTCGTTTGAATTATTTGATATTTCAGAATAAAGTACCGAATTGAGCAGCTCAAATGATTCCATTTTTCTTTCAATATCTTCTATATAATTAAATTCTAATCCTATTTGGCATTCATCTCCAACCATCCTAGTAAAAAGCAAATGTTTATCGATTAATTCTTTCTCAAAATAACTAATATTGAAAAATACTAAAATTACAATTCCAAATATTGAAGTAATTAAAGTAGTTAAAAAAATTATAAAAGTTAATAATTTTTTTAAGGAGATATCATTGACAATTGATTTCATTTAATATATATTTACTGCTATTTTAAGAAGATTACTATCAACTAATAATTTAGTTTTTTTGATTTGACTCAAATTTATAGCAAATTTAAGACTTTCATCTTTTAAAACATAATTAATATGAATACCTTTTTTAGCAAAGCCTAAACCATCTCCAATAAGAAGTACTGGGTTCCCATTTGCAATTTTAACTATATTTGGAATATCATTATTAACAGTGTTACTCACAAAAACTAAGTCAAAATTATTTATATCAACTATATCTTTTATTTCTTCTACTTCTACTGAACGATTTTTAATTTTTCTTTTATTAAAAAATTTTGTGATTTGAGTTCCAAAAGGATTTTTTCCAATTATTCCAATTTTAAATTTATTATTTACAATGTGATTTGCATTTTTTGGCCATTCTATATATCTACAAAATCTTTCTAAATATACTATTTTGTAAGTATTTTCCGTATTTGCAATTTCATTACCCTTCTGCCCGACTAATGTCAAATACAGAAAAATCAACAATAAATATTTGCCAATGAAATTCACAAGACCTTATCTAAATAAACTTTGATTGTTTGCTATAACCCATAATAATCAATATAATAAAAAAAATATTAAAAAATGCTACCTTTTTGCTACTATCTATTATATTTATTTTTGAACTTATTATGGTATATAATTATCAAAGTCTTGTTGTAATACTTTGGTAATTATGAACTATATCTTCTTATGAAAATAAATGACACTATGCTAATCGATAAAATCAATAATAAAATTGAAAACTTACTCATTGAAGGGATACCTATTGGAATTGTACCAATCCCTCCTGGGTCATGAATAATTCCATTAATTACCCCATCATAATCACCATCTCCACCATCAGTCAAATTTAAGGTTACAGTTAAGACTGAAAGTCCATTTATTACTTCTGTGCCGAATACTGCATCATCAAAATTTACCCATTCATTATCAGCATTTAATTTCCTATACACATAGTTTTGGTCTTTATAACTTAACGAATGGAAGTATAATTTGATTGAAGCCTCCGATTGGGAAACTTTAAAATCAAATACTCCAAATGGGTAAGCGTATTCGTCGTCGTCTATTGTTACATCTGTACTAACTTGTTGCAAATCATACCCTTCAACAACTTCTAAAGTTACATAAGAGCCACCAACTCCATCTAATAATGAAGTTACAGAAGACTGAGCACCATCAAGAACACCATCATTGTTCCCATCACCCGAATTTGGTGCATTGTTTTCAATATTTGATGTAACTCCGTCTTGGTCATCTTCTTCTTCACTATCATTACTACTATCACTTTGTACCAAATCTGCCTGCCAAAGACCCCTACCATAGGTAGAAGCATTTAATTTACTATCCCCAGAATGTATTTCTAACTCATTAATTACTACACTCGGAAGCCCAGTATTATATGCAGTCCAATCTCCAGAAGAACCATCACGATACCAAACTCCTATGTCAGTTCCAACATACAACATATCGTTGCTATTAGGTTCATATACTATAGTATTCATAGGAACATTAGGCAGACTTCCTGAAACATTAGACCAATTTGAACCAGCATCAGTTGATTTGTAAACTTTGCTCCCAGAGGTATAACCTGAGAGTGTAGCCCAAAGGGTAGTAGGAGTTTCTGGGTCAATAGCTAAATAAGTCAAAGAGCCAGTTCCTGGCTTCGTTACAGTATTCCAAGAACTTCCGCCATTGCTTGTGTATTTTAAGTTTGAACCAGTCGATTGATATATATAATCTGCATCTGAAGGAGCTATATGCAAAACAGATATTTTGCTTGCTCCAGTGTTTCCTCCGATGGAAGACCATGTAGAGCCATCATTTGTAGATTTCCAAACATTTACGTACCCAGCAATAATTGTCGAAGGGTCTGAAGGGTCTAATTCATAAGGAGTAACCCAAGAGCCAGTCTCTCCTCCTGTAAAAATATTTGATGAGAAACTGCTACCACCATTTATTGATTTTCTCAAGTCACCGTTTACGTAAGTTCCATACATTATCGATTCGTTATCCGAATTAATGATACATTCCATACCATCACCACCAATAACATCAGACCAAGAACCAGATTTTAATAATTTTGTACCATTGTCCTGTGCTCCAGCAATAACCTTAGTGCTTGAAGTAGTTGCAGTTCCTATTCTGTAAAATTGTGTGATTTCTAAACCTGAACCTAACCAATTAAAACTAGTTCCTGCATTAGCGGTAGAATAAAGTCCACCGTCATTGCAAACATAAAGTGTAGAATTATCAGGTGCAAAAAGAAGGTCGTGTTGGTCAGCATGAACTTCGGCTGAACCATTCTTATTGTAAGCTCCCGAAGATGTCCATGTAGCTACAGTAGTCCATGAGCTTCCACCATCTGCAGACTTTACTATATTAACTCCACCAATATAAACTGTTTCTTTGTCATTCGGGTCTGCAGCTATGCAAATGTCATAAAATCCTTGCCCACCGTGAACTGAACCATCAGAGTAATAACCCATATAATCATTAGTGCCATCATATCGTTCTGTCCAGTTATCTCCACTATCAACAGAGCGGAAAAGTCCCAACATACCATAATCACTATTATCAGCATATAAAGCATATAAATATCCAGTATCATCTGGTGTAACCGCTATAGCAATTCTTCTAGGAGTGCCAGCACCAGTTGTCAGCGTGGACCAATTTGCTCCTGCATCTTGACTTCGTATAATTGTAGAACCAGAGGCATAAATGGTATTTGGGTCTCCATGTTTCATTTCTAAATCATAGAAGGTACCAGTTTCAACTTGAGACCAATTTGCCCCTGCATCTGTGGTTTTATATACCCCTATGTTCCCGCAAGTATAAATTACATTATGGTCTGAAGGATCAATAACAATTTTTCCTATTCTTCTCGTTGCTGAAGTCGCAAAAGATAAACCTGTAGCGTTCCACGTAGTTCCACCATCAGTAGATTTAAGAATCCCAGTTGTATAAGTGTCTCCCCCATCCATATCACCAGTTGCACAGTACACAGTATTTGAGTTTCCAGGCTTATAAACGATACAGGAAATTCCCATTGATGTAAAATCATCAGTTAAAGCCGTCCATGATGAACCCTTATTTGTTGACTTCCATATTCCACCAGAAGCCGCACCTACTAAAATTGTATTAGCATCATTTGGGTCTATTGCAACAGTATTTAGCCTTCCTAACCCTGCATAACCACCCAAAGAAGTTGATGGACCTAAATTTGTCCAGTTTGGTGTAATTGCTTGGAACGAACTTTTATTTTTATGAGTTTTATAATACTTGTTTTTTTCTAATTGGAGATGGCCAGCTGCTGGAAAATTACCAGTAGGATACACACGTTGCTCCCAAAACCATTCCCAACGTTTGAATTGTTTATAACCGGCAACGTTACCTGACTTTTGCAATTTGACAGTACTTTTATTATTACTCCATTTATAAAAATTATTCTTAATACTATAAAAATTATCACCTACCCCATCAGCCCAAGGCTGTGCAGTAATTGAAGCAGTGAAAATAAAAATATTTAAAAATAAAAGTACGTGCCATTTTCTGAAACTCATTTTTCTTCCTTGAAAATAATTGAGAATTATCCATAATATACAACTATGATATTAATGTCGGCAATTAAACTTGAAACTTTAAATCTATTTAATAAATATTTTGCGTTTATTTCTCCGCATTCGGCTTAAACTCATTTTCATCAATTTCCGGATTAATCTTATAAGTATTTTTCGAATATTTATTCATAACTGGCGATAATACTTTTATCTCTGTTGGTAGATTCAAATCTCCGAATTTTTTGTAATCATTATACATTACTTTTATTACCATCATTCCCATAGGTGTGTTTTTTATAGCTTCTGTGCTTTCTAAAATATATGTCTCAGAATTAAAATTATATATAGTAGAACCATCTTTATCCTTTGATTCTAAAACTATTTGTTCATTTTTTTCACCCAAAATTGTACATTCAAAATTTAATCTGTTGAGTTTTTGGATACCAAAAAAATCTTTTTCTAACTTGAACATTGGGTCATTTGCAGGGTCATCTTTTTCTATATTGCCATTCATTGCTCTGAAATAATTTTCGCCATCGTACCATTCTTCTTGTGTAAAAATATCAAAATTACTATAGCTATGGTATTTGCCATTCTTATACTTTGTTACAGTTTTTCCTTTAAATGATTTGCCTTGCATCGACATTTCTTCTTCCGAATTGACTATTATAGAACTAAATTTTTCTACATCATCCGAGCCAATTGCTTCACTATAATTAGATAATAGTTCATCTACTGTTATCGATGTTTCTTTATATTTTGCATCCTTCCCACTCATTGGATTTATATCCATATCGTATTCAAATATATTTCCAAATTTTTCTAATTTTTCTTTTACATCTTTATTGCCAACTACTACAATATAGGATTGGTCTTGACTTAAATATTTCCGAGCTACATTTTGTACAGCCCTCGGCTTCATTTGTTTTAGTCTTGCTGGGTAAGTTTCTAATTTTTCTAATCTTTTACCCTTAAATTCAGAATTCTGAATAAGAGACATTACATAATCCGTATTTTCAAAAGACATTAAATAAGAACCGTATTTATATTTTTTAATCGCTTCAAACTCTTCATCACTCGGGATATTCTCAGCTAAATCATTAACTTGTTCCATTATCACTGTTATAGATGAGTCAGTTACATCATTTCTAACATCAGAACCACATAGATAAATATTTGCGTATTTATTCGCCCCTAATCCCCCAGTCGGAGAGTAAGTATATGCGTATTTCTCTCTTAAAGTTTTAAATAAACGACCTGAAAAACCTCCACTTATAATTGATGATGCAAAATTTAGATATTCGTAGTCATCTGAAGCATAAGGTACCGTGTTAAATACATACCTTACAGTCGATTGTGCTGAGCCTGGACGCTCTATAAAATAAACTCCTTTTGGCATAGACTTGGTCTCTGGGATTTCAACTTTTGGCAATTCTCCTTTTGGCATATTCCCAAAGTATTTCTCCAACAAATCAAGAATACCTAATTCTTTATAATCTCCAGAAACAGCAATACTTACGTTATTTGCTATGAAATATGTTTTATGATAATATACAAGGTCTTTTCTATTTATACTTACTATACTTTCTTCTGAGTTAGTTCTTGAGTATGGGTGATCGCTACCATAACTAACTAAAGCAGCCAATTTATTGGCCAATGATGATGGATTTGACTTTTCAGCCATAATCGATGCTTTAAATTGAGATTTTGCTTTTTTAATCTCATCTTCATCAAACTTTGGCTTAGATGTAATATCTTTTGCGATATTTAATACTTTATCAAGATGTTTATTCAACGATGATATATACACACTCAAATAATCATTCGAAGCAGAAGAACTTATTGATGCTCCAACCCCATCTAAAGTTTTTGCTATATCCAAAGCTGATAATTTATCTGTACCTTTTGTTAACATCTCCGCCGTTAGTTCAGCTAAGCCAGGTTTTGCATCATTTCCGTCAATTATATCATAAGAAGAACCGCCACCTATGAGTAAACGAATATTTAATAAAGGTTGTCTTTCGTCTTCTATCAGATAGACCTTAATCCCATTGCTCAGATAATGAACTGAAGTTTCTGGGAATTTCAACCTTATATCTTCTAATGGTTCAGGTTTTATTTTTTTGTCTAAAGGTTCCGACTGAGCTAAGCTAATTGTCATAATTATCAACAGTAATTTATATGTGATTTTAAGCATTTTAATTTTCTATTTTTCTTATTTATAATCTAATTTAATCTATATTCAATTTGGTATTTAAACTTATTATTGCAAGTTTATATATCATTTTTTAACGTAATTGAGTACAACTCTTTTGTTTGTCATTAAATATTTTTTAGCCACTGCTTGAATATCATTTTTAGTAACCTTCAAATAATTATCAATTTCTTTATTTATAAGAGATGCGTCATTATAATAGGCCTTGTATTTAGCCAAGTTCATCGCCTTTTGTAAAATATTTCTTTTTGATTGGATATTACCAGCTTCCACTATATTTTTTGTTTTTTCTAATTCTTCGTCGCTGACACCATTTTCCGCAATTTCTTCTATCTCGTCATACATCATCTCTTCTATATCTTCCAATTCATTACCCGGCTTAGCAACTCCTACAAGCAATATTGCTCCAGATTTTTCCAAACTGAGCGGTATCAATGAAGATTGAACTGCTACTTGTTCTTTATCTACTAATTTTTGATATAATCGAGAACTTTCACCCATTGCCAGTATATTTGACAAAAGATTCACAGCATAATAGTCTTCACTGCCTAATTTCGGACCTCTAAACCCAACAAATACTGCATCATGAGGAATTTTTTCATCTATAACTTTTTCTCTATACTCTTTTTTCAACTCAGATAATGGATGATTTTCCCTTACTATCTCTTTTTTAGGAATACTCCCAAAATATTGCTCTACATAAGGCTTTACCTCCGCAATGTCAAAATCACCTGCGATTACCAATACTGCATTATTTGGACGATAATAAGAGTCATAAAATACTTTAAAATTATCAATTGTTGCTTTGCTTATATGCTCTGCTGAGCCTATTGTCGTCCATGAATAAACCCCACCTTTGAACAAGTTTGAAACCATTTTTTCTAACATTGTGCCATAAGGGGAATTGTCATATCTATTTTTCTTTTCTTCGAGTACTACACCTTTTTGGGTTTTAACTCCTACTTCTTCAATTTGCAAACCTCGCATACGTTGAGACTCAATCCATAATGGTAGTTTTATCTCATTTTTAGGCAATTTGAATTGGTAAACTGTTTCATCAAATGAAGTATGAGCATTTAAGTTCCCACCTGCTTCATTTACATATTTTGGTATCATTGCCCTTTCGATATCCGTAGTTGCTTCAAACATCAAATGTTCAAAAAAATGTGCATAACCCGTATAGTTCATATCTTCATCTTTAGAGCCGACTTTATAATGAAGCACCGTAGAAATCACTGGTGCCGAATTATCTATATGATAAATCACAGTTAAGCCATTATCAAGACTTTCTTCATAAAATTTTACGTCATTTCCTTGCGAAATTGCCATGTTAATGCTTCCGATAAATAAAGAGAGAACAAAGAGTATTTTAGTTGTTTGATATATAAACATGTATTTTATCTGTTTTATTAAATTGATTTGCTTACAACGTACAAAGCTAACAAAAAGATACATAATTTTTGCTATATTTATTATGTGAGTTTGTTTTTGAGAAAGTATTCAAAAAGTAAAAACCTTCGGAAGGTTGGTACAAATATCACCTAATAAACTTCCCACTATAAACCAACTCACTTCCAACACTAATCCTATAAAAATACGCCCCAGAAGGATAATGGTCTATACGTACTGGCTGAAACAAAGTACCACCACCAGA
>Ga0070729_10000525_pt1 | contig 78068 bp, 69 predicted proteins | sample tdDd472_FD_66725 | JGI IMG/M metagenome (GOLD analysis project Ga0070729, IMG submission 66725) | Marine sediment microbial communities from the Atlantic coast under amendment with organic carbon and nitrate - tdDd47.2 | ecosystem: Environmental > Aquatic > Marine > Coastal > Sediment | place...
ACCGGCGCCTGCGACGTCTCGGGCACCCGTCCGAACCGGCACCAGCGGTGGTTCGGGGCAGGCGCGGGTCATGCCCCGCGCCCATCCATGCCGGTGGTGGGTGGGGGCGCAATCTCATCCCGGCGCAGAGTCCGGCGCCGGGTTGAACCGGGTGTCCGGCATTGCATGACATGGACAGGGGCGGGGCATGACCTGCCCCACGGTGGCGCTTGCACCTGGGGCGATGGGGGGCACCTGTCCGAACCGGCACCTGCGGTGGTTCGGGCACCCGTGCGAACCGGCACCTGCTGCGGTTCGGGCACCCGTCCGAACCAGCACCTGAGGTGGATCGGGGCACCCGCCCGGACCGGCCCCTTCGGCGATTCGGGGCAGGCGCGGGTCATGCCTCGCGCCCATCCATGCCGGTGGAGGGCGAGGGCCTCATCTCATCCCGGCGCAGAATCCGGCGCCGGGTTGAACCGGGTTACTGGCATTGCCCGACATGACGAGGGGCGGGGCATGACCCGCCCCACGGTGGCGCTGGCACCTGCGGTGGTTCGGGCACCCGTGCCGCACCCCACGTCCGAGACCCGACGGGCGTCCGAACGTCTCGACCCTGGAGACAACGGCGAACGACGCCGGCTCGACGATGTGTTAGGCTGCAGACCGCACCACAGCAGCGCGGGAATCTACGGGTGACAAACACCGAAATGGAAGCCTCGGCCGAGGAGCTGGCGCCGTCTGGAAGGGTGTACTCCGCACACATCGCGTACCCTGCCCCGTGGCCGGGTGCCGTGTTGGTTTCAACGGTTGGCGCATGCTCTTGATTGCGCCAGCAGTTGGCGTCGTGGTCGGCGTGCTCGCCCTATCGGCCTGGTGGGCGCTTGAGCTTGGTCGCAGATCGAGGATCGCTGCCGCTACCTGGACATGCGCCTGCATCCTGTTCGCTGGCATGGCCTGCGTCCGATTCGTGCCTCCCGGAGGCGCCCCGCCCTACGATGGACTCTTGTGGATCGTGATTGCGGGCTCGTTGGTCGTCTTCAACGTCCTGACGGTGTTGCCAATCTCGGTCGCGATGGAGCTGGTTGCCGACCAGCGGGACACCGGTCGATGAGAGTGACGGGACAAAGGTCGAACCCGGAAGTACGTTCGAGTCGGTCGCGCCTGCATGTTGCGGCGACGAGTCGACCCTCGTTGGCTGTCCCGGCTGCGCTGCCGAGACACTCGCGGATCGGCGGTTGCGAACTTTTGTTGGCACTTGTCCTGTCGGTTGTTGCAGCCGCTTGTATCGACGGTCGGGAAGCCATCCCTGATGACGAAGGACGAGCCTCTTCTTGCGTCTGCATCGACGAACGGTCCGGTATCTGCGTCGATGAGGGCGAGAATCCCGTGCCCGTCGACTGTGGTGAGACGGCAGTCTGTACGGTGGACGACGATACCGACGGCGCGATTCGGTGCATCGGCATCGTCTGCGACCCGGGCGAGGTGCGGTGCGGTGCGGGCGGCGCGGTGTCGGTCTGCGCGCCCGATGGCATGTCGTGGCTGGAGGAACCTTGCGATGGCGGTGCGGCCTGTTCGGACGGAGCATGCGTGCCCGCTCCAGCGTGCGATCCCGGCGCCGGCCGCTGCATGGACGGCGACCGCGAACAGTGCCTCGACGACGGCTCCGGCTGGGCGCCGGCCCCCTGCGACGACGTGCCGAACTGCGCCGACTCGGCCGCCGGTTGCGCCTGCGACGCCGGTGCGTGCGTACCGCGGTGGTGTGAACCGGGCGCGGCGCGGTGCGGCGCCGACGGGGTCGTGACCTGCGACGATGGATTCGTCGAGTCCGCGCCCGTGCCCTGCGACGAGGGGGCGACGTGCATCGCCGGCACGTGCATCCCGGCCGACTGTGCGGCCGGCGACCGGCGCTGCCTCGGGGATCGCCTGCTCGAGTGCGCGGCGGACGGCGGGGGGTGGCGGATCGCTGCCGACTGTACGGCGTCCGACCTGCTCTGCCTCGCGACCGACGCCGCCGACGTCGCGTGTCGCGCGGGGCTGTGCACGCCTGGTGCATCTCGTTGCGCCGACGCGACGACCGTGCAGACCTGCGGAGCGGACGCGACATGGGCTGAGACGTCGGAATGCGACGCCGACTTCATCTGCGAACAGGGTCTCTGTCGTACGTCGAGTGTCGGTCGAGTGTGTGCGGTCGACGAGCCCAACCGATGCGAAGCGAACCACGTGATGGCCTGCGTTCGTGGCGGTGGGGTCGACGTCCGCTCCTGGGTGCGCGCCGAGTCCTGTGGCGACGACGTCTGTGTCGAGGGCGCCTGCCGAACCCGCGTCTGCGAGCCCGACGAGGCGTGGTGCGATGGACCGGTGTTGCAGGCCTGCAGTGGCGATGGCCTGGCGTTTGGCACGACCGTCTGTGCCCACGCGGGTCACGTGTGCGACGCCGACATCGGCGCTTGTCGCCCACCGGTCTGCGTCGACGGCGCCGCCACCGACTGCATCGGGGACGATCGGGTCGACTGCCTCGGCACGGACGATCCCGGCGCGACCCACCCCTGCGGTCCGCTCGGCTGCGCAGACGGCGCCTGCGTCGACGCACCTCGCGAGACGCTGGCCTCGTGTTCGACTGACGCCGGCTGCGCGTCGGGTCGCTGCTCGAACGGGCGGTGTGTCGACGATGGGCAGATCTGGATCCCGCCGGGCCGATGGCCCGCGGGATTCGCGGACGACCCGTTCACCCCGGCGACGCTGCCTCTCGAGGGGCCCGAGCATGCCGTCGAGCTGCTGGATGGCCGCGTGATGCTTGCGTCGATGATGACCGCGGGCCGGCTCCAGTGGCCGGACGGCGTGCCGGGACCGGTCGGCGATTGCGATGGCCCACCATCGCTCTGCCCCGCGCGCATCGACCACGCGTGTTTCGGCTTCGAGGCGGCCGAGCGGTTCAACGTGCGGGACGGGCTCCAACGGTGTCTGCCCGACATCGACCTCACCGGCCCGCGCGACCCCGACGGCTGTCTGTCCGAGCTCGTGGCCGTCCTGCCGATGCGCCACTCGGTCCTCGACGGCGGCTGCACCGGATGGCGCGTGCCGACCGAGGCCGAGTGGGCCATCGCGCGACGCGAGGGCCGATCTGAGATGGCGATGGGCAGTCGTGGACTCTCGTCTTGCCTCGGCGCGGTCGACGACGTCCCCGCGAGCTGGTCCGCGTGCGACGGGCTCGAAGCGCCGCGGCCGGCGAGCACACGCGCGCCAAACGGATGGGGCGCATGGGACCTGCCCGGCAACGTGCGCGAGCTCGTCGCAGACCTGCCGCGCGCCTTCGACGACGGGACCGCCGTCGAACCCTTCGGCGGGTACATGGGGTCGTCCATGGCCGACGGCGCAGCCGTGATCGGCTGCGGATTCGAAGACGAGATCGCACGCTGTCGGGCGGGGACGCGCCCCGAAGTGCGCGACATCGACGCCCTCGGCGGCGTCGGCTTTCGCTTGATTCGGACCATCCCCACCGAGGACCTGCCATGATGGCGTTCACCGCGCGATGGATCGTCCTCGCCTCGTTCGCCGCTCTGGCGCTCGGTGCGGTCGCGTGTGGCGACACCGCCGAGCCCACCGATGTCGGCCCGGTGACGCTTGCCGAGTGGCTGACGGACTGCGTGCCGGGGCAGACCCGGTGCGTCGACGCGCAGCTGGCGACGTGCCCGGCGGCGGGCGGTGCGGCCGAGCTCGTGGCCTGCCCGGGGACGATGGCGTGCGACATCGCCGCGGCTGGCGGCGCGGCCTGCACCCTCGAGGCTTGCGCCAACGCAGATGCGGTCTGTCTCGACGATGCGACGGCTGGCGTGTGTGGCGCGGCGGGCGAGCGGCGGGTTCACGTTGCCTGCGCGCCCGGCGAACGCTGCGAAGCCGGCGCATGTGTCGCGCAGCCGCTCGGATGCGGTGCGCCGGGCATGGTGTGCGATGGGGACGTTCGGGTCGAGTGCACCGTGGGTGGGGACACCGAACGGGTGGATTGCGGCGCAGCGTGTACCAGCGAGGACGGGTGCACCTGTGCCGACGGCGCCTGCGTCGAGAGAGTCTGCATGCCCGGCGCGGGTCGGTGTGTCGACGGCGTGCCGCAGCGGTGCGGCGGCGCGGGGCTGCGTTGGCTCGAGCAACCGACCTGCGGCGCAGGCGAGCGATGCGACGCAGGGGTGTGCGTGATCGAGGATTGCGATCCCGGCACGGGGTATCGCTGCCTGGGCGACACCGTGATCTGGTGCGAGGACGGCACACCGCGGGTCGACGATTGTGCGGCACGAGGCGAGCAATGCCGAGACCTCGATGGGCGCGCTCGGTGCCTGCCGCAGGTGTGTGCGCCCGGTACATCGGTCTGTCGGGATGGTGGTCGGTGGACGTGTGCGGGCGACGGCAGTCGATATCTGCCCGACCCCTGCCTCGGCTTCGAACAGTGCATGGACGGGGCGTGTACGATGCTTCGGGTCTGTTCGGAGGGGCAGGATAATCTCTGCGCCGGTCAGCACATCTGGACGTGCGAGGGCAGCGCGTGGACGCCCATCGAAGCGTGCGATGGCGATGAAGCCTGCCACAATGGTGTCTGCGCACCGCTGCTCTGCGTGCCTGGCACGACCCGGTGCGCCGATGCCGATACGATGGTGACCTGTGACGATCCGTTCGGCACCGGTCCGGCCGAGCGATTGCAGCGCTGTGTGGCGGGCTGCGATGCGGCGTCCGGTCGCTGCGCGCGCCCGGTGTGCGAGCGTCCCGGGGCGACGTACTGCTTCGACGACGAGCTCTGGGCCTGCGCGGACGACGGGACGACGTACACGCGCGTCGATGACTGCGGCGGTGTGGGCTGCCTCAGCGGGGCGTGCGGCGGCACGGATGTCGGCGAGGGCGAGCCGTGCCGTGTCGACGAGAACTGCGCGGCCGGGCACTGTTCGAACGGCGTCTGTACGCCGGCGGGGTTCGAGTACGTACCGCCAGGTTCGTACTCGATCCCTCTGGTTCGATTCTACGAGGGCGTGTTTCAGAGTGAGCTGGGCCCGGTACGCATCACCACGTCGTACGGCATTCAGGTGGCACAGCTGCCTGTTCGTCAGGTCGAAGGGCCATGGCCCCCCGGGCTGGACCGCAATGATCCGAATGGCGATGGAGTGAGCGTCCGCGTCGATCGTGCGGGATTCGTGCTCTTCGACTTTGGCGACACATGGGCGTACGCGAACGCGATGTCCGTGTGGCATGGGTTGGATGAGTGCCTCGGGCGATATCCGTTCGGTAGACCGGTCGAGGGATGTGTCGGCGCGGGGATCGACGACGAATTGAGTCGTTCCGAGTGTCGTCCCTGCCAGGGGTTCAGAATGCCCTATGCGGCTGAATGGGCGTGGTTCGCTCACGGCCCCGGCGACTCGATCCGATACGTCGATGGCGTGACCGACTTCGACGCACCCGGTTCGTCGCCGATGGCCAGCTTCGAGGTGTTCGAAGGCTCGCACCCGGACGGGGCGTGGCCGCATGTAAGGCCGAATCCGTGGGGTCTGCGCCATACGGCAGGGCAACCCCGAGAGTGGATCCACGATTCGATTCCAGAAGAACTTCGAGGCTCCGTGACGGACGAGCTCACAGATCCGAGCTTCCGACTTGGATTCAACTACGCAGGCGCCGGCGGAGACACCCTGTACGAGGTGTCGCGTCGGTTCGTCGTCGACGGCTTCTACGACAGCCATCACACGAATCCGGCCGTCGTGCGACCGCTCGCGTTGCGACTCGTCCGCTCGGTCCACATGCCAGAGGACGACGAGTGATCAGGCCCTGCCAACCACGCTCCGCGTCGCTGCGCTGGTCCGGCGTGATGTTCGCCGTCGTCGTCGGGCTCGTGTGGGTCACGGCGTCCTGCGGCACGTCCGACATGCGTGCGGCAGCGTCGCAATCCGACGTCGATCTGGTGGATGCAGACACGCCGGACGCGAACGGTGACGAGGTGGGCCTCGAAGACGGAGGCGCTCGCGACGCGAGCATGGATATCGCCGATCCGGATGTGGCGCCGCCCCGGGACGTCATCACGGACGGGCGGGACACGACCCGCGATGCAGGCGCGGTTTGCGCCGATGGCGAGGCTCGGTGTGACGACGACGAGGTGCTGGTCTGTGACAGAGGCATCTGGGTCGGGCTGGATCTGTGCACCGGGGGCACCGTCTGCGTGGACGACGACGCGGGGGCGCGATGCGTCGAACCCGAGTGCGAGCCCGACACGACGTGGTGTCGCGATGCGACGACGCGGGCCATCTGTGCCGACGATGGCCTCGATGTCGCGTCGGTGCCGTGTGACGAGGGTGCGTGGTGTGAGGACGGGGTGTGCGTGCCGATGATTTGCACCCCCGGCGAACGCGCGTGCGTCGATGACGCCACCGTGGACATCTGTCAGTCCGACGGCCGATTCGTGCGCCGCACTCCGTGCGAGGGCGTGATGGGGTGCGACGTCGAGCGCGATGGCACCGGTTGCAGCTGTCGAGATGGCTCGTGCCAGCCGTGGGTCTGCGAGCCGGGGACGATTCGCTGCGCGCCCGAGGATCCGCTGCAACAGTCCTTCGAGATCTGTGAGCCGCACGGGATGGGGTGGGCCCCGACCGACCGGCGGCGCCCGTGCGTGGGGCGGCAGGTCTGCAACTCGGACACCGTGCGCTGCGCGTGGATCGCGTGCGACCCCGGCGACGTCGGATGCACCGACGACGGAGTCGAGGTGCGCGAGTGCGTCGGCTGGCCCCCACGATGGGAGTCGCTCGGCACCTGCGACCTCGCCGTCGAGCGGTGTGTCGAGGGCGAGGCGAGCGAAGACGCAGCGTGCGAGGACTGGACGTGTCTGCCGGGGACGAGCCGCTGCGTCGACGACGCTGACGATGTGACCGAGCTGTGTCGCGACGGGGATGGATGGACACGCGTGCGATGCACCGCACTTGGCGGGGACGTGTGCATCGACGGGGCGTGCGTCGCCGACGAGTGTCGGTTCGGACCCTCGTGCGGCGGGGCCGGCCGGTACGTCCAGACGTGCGATGAGGAGACGGGGCTTCGCGATCGCATCGACTGCGGCTTCCTCGACCGCTGTGACGTCGACGCGCTGACGTGCCGCCGCCCGATCTGCGACATCGACGACCCGTCCACCTGTCGGGACAACCAGTTGCGGCGCTGCAACGTGACGGCCGACGGCTACGGATTCGAGTATGTCGAGGAGCCTTGCGAGTGGGGATGCGCCGACGATGCGTGCGGCGCGTTGTACAACCGCTGCCACGACGATGACGACTGCGGGGACCATCGATGCAGCGGCGGTTTCGCCGTGGAGATCATCGGCGGGAGTCGCGTGCCGGCAGGCCACTGTATGCCCGAGGCGTGGGGGTGGGTGCCGTCCACATATCGGACGCGCGAGAACTACGTGGGCATGAACCCGGCGATCGAGCTCGTCGTGCCGGCGGCGACGGACGAGGTACCGACGGTGCGGGTCGATCTCACGTCCGGGTTTCTCGTCGATCGCACCGAGACGACGTGGGCGACGTGGGTCTCGGCGATGGGGGCGGGTCCGCCGCCGGATCCGTTCGATCGCCCGTGTTCGTCGTGCCCCGTGGGCACCGTTACGCCGTGGGCAGCGATGGCCTACGCCAACGCCCGTTCGGCCGCCGACGGTCTCGAGGCGTGCTATGCGTTCGACGGATGTGACGGGACAGCCGCGGCCGGAGACCTGATCTGCACATCGACGTCGGTCGTCGGGGGTGGAGCGCTGGTCGCGTGTGAAGGATGGCGGCTGCCGACCGAGGTCGAGTGGGAGCTGCTCGCCACAGACAGCGGTTCGCAGTGGACCCCGATCGGCAACGTGTCGAGCTCGCCGTGCGAGCTGCCGCGTACGTTGCCTCTGACGGGTTGGCAGTGCTGGAACAGCGATTCGACGCCAGCTCCCGTCGCCTCGCATCCCACCGATGAGACGATTCACGGGCTGTACGACACGTCCGGCAACGTGTCCGAGTGGGTGCATACCAGCGCGGTCGGTGGTCCGTCGGAGTTTGCCGAGGAAACCGACCCCATCCTGCCGTTCGGTGACGACGTCGATACCGCCTGGCTCGGCCTGCGGGGGTGGAACTACGCCGGCTTGTGGACGGGCATCGAGGCGTGGCGCCGGCAGGTGCTCGACGGCACCGTGCCGCTGGCGCACCCGGCGATCGGCGTGCGGCTGGTGCGGACGTTTGAGCCATAGGCCGCGACGTGCGCTCGCGATCGTACCGGCGCCTGCGACGTCTCGGGCACCCGTCCGAACCGGCACCAGCGGTGGTTCGGGGGCACCACGAATGGGGACGTCACGACGAACGACGAGGGCCAATCCGATTGCTACGATGCGTGGGCGTCCGCAGCAGTGCAGTCCGCCTCGGTGGAGGGAGAGTTTCGTGACAGATCGACCTGGTTTGAGACCGTTGATTGTCCGCTCACGCTCCGAGATTCGGACGGTGACACTCCTTGCCGCCTTCTCTGCGTTCCTCGCGATGACGCTCGCGTTTCACCTCTCGTCGTTCGCGGCGGGCGGGTCTGGGCTCCTCGATATTGGAATCGTGGCCGCGGCGTGGGCCTACATGTCGTTTGAAGCAGTCGTGCGCTTTCGGCACGGTTGGGTCACGTTCGATGTCCGATCCGAACAGATCCTCTGGTATCGGCCTCTGTTGCGACGATGGACCTTGAGAAGACTCGATATCGACAACGTTCGTGTCGACGAGCTCTCCGACGGTGTCTGGATCGCGGATGGCAACGTGCGGATCAGCGTGCCGTGCGACGCTACTCACTTCGAACGCTTCGTCGAGCGGCTTGCGGATTCGCGTTCGCGGTAGAGGGGGCAATGAGGCGGGCCGGCGACGCCTCGTTCAGCCGAGTCGGCTCCGGTCCCGGCTCCAGTTGGCAATCCGCCGAACGTGCCTCGCTCTGCCATTCACAAGCCCACCGGTCGCCGCCTCGTTGACTGTGGCATTCACTGACGATGCGATCCTGGTCTCCAACGCGGTCGGCGGGGTGACGATCGAAGCAGGCGGCGCAGACGCGATCTGTGCTGCTGATCCGGGAACTCGTGTCAGCGGCTGAGGGCATCGCGCACTGCAGCGGCCAGAGCGTCGAGGTCCTCGATCTCTCCGAGACGCCGCGTTTCTACATCGCCGAGCGCTACGCGAGCGACGGACAGCAGCGCGTCGCGCCCCCTGGCAAGGCCTTCGTCGCGGCCCAATGCCAGACCTTCGTCGCGGCCCTCGGCCAGCCCTCTCGCGTGGCCGTCCATGTGCTCGGCCTCGAGGCGTTCGCGCGCCCACTTCCAGATTCCTTCGGGCTCGAGGCGCTCTCTCGCCCAGTTCGAGAGGCCCTCGGATGCCTCGTGCGGGGCCAACGGCATGTCGTCGTTCGATGGGGCCATGATCCGCTCCTCCTATGCCGACCGTAGCTCGGCCAGCAGGTGGTGAGAAGCGACGAGTGCCGAGGATTCTCGGTGGGTTGCGAAGTGCTGGCGCTTCATTTCATCCTGGCGCAGAATCCGGCGCCGGGTTGAACCGGGGGTCCGGCATTGCCCGACACGACCAGGGGCGGGGCATGACCCGCCCCATGGTGGCGCTGGCACCTGCGGTGATTCGGGGCACCCGTTCGAACCGGCAACCGCGGTGAATCCGGCACCCGCCCGACCCGGCACCAGCGGTGGTTCGGGGCACCCGCCCGGACTGGCACCAGCGGTGGTTCGGGGCACCCGCCTGAACCGGCACCTGCGGCGGTTCGGGGCATGCGCGGGTCATGCCCCGCGCCTATCCATGCCGGTGTTTGGCGGGGGCTTCATTTCATCCCGGCGCAAAATCTGGCGCCGGGATGAACCGGGTGTCTGGCATTGCAAGACACGGACAGGGGCGGGGCATGACCCGCCCCATGGTGGCGCTGGCACCAGCGGTGGTCCGGAGCAGGCGCCCGCATCAATCCTCGCCGAGCAATCCCTCGTCGCGGAGCCAGCGGAAGATGATCGCGACGGGTTCGAAGAGCTCGGGGGGGATGGCGTCGCCGGGTTCGAGGCGGGCGGCGGCGCGGGCGGTGGGGACGTCGTGGACCTCGGGGACGCCGCGGCGGCGGGCTTCGCGGACCATCTGCTTCGCCGCATCGCCGTGGGCGGCGGCGGTGACCGTGGGGGCGGACGACTCGCCCGGTCGGTAGCGCAGGCCGACGGCGACGTGGGTGGGGTTGCGCAGCACGACGTCGGACCGGCCGACCGCTGCGCGGACGTCGCCGGCGAGCAGCTCGCGGTGGGCACGCTGGCGGCGGGCCTTGTGCTCGGGGTCGCCTTCGCTGCGCTTGTACTCGTCGATGACCTCCTGCCGGGTCATGCGGTGACGGCGAAAGAACATCGCTCGCTGCACGACGAGGTCTGCCGCGCCGGCCGCGAGGGCGCCGGCCGCGGCGAGGGCGCCGACGACGGTGAGCGCACCGGCAGAGAGGGCGACCGAGGCGTCGAGACCATGGTCGATGACCGCACCGCTCGCGGCGAGGCGGCGAAAGGCGATCGCAGCGCCGACCAGCGCGGTACCCACGGCGAGGGCGCCGATCGCCAGACCCGGGGCGAACATCCGCCGGCGGTCGGCCGACCAGGGCAGGGGCGCGGCGAACCGGCGGGCGTCGGGGCCCACCCGGTTCGGCGCGAAGAGGCCGCCGGTCTGGGCGATGCCGACGACCATCGCCGCCATCGCAGCGCACGCCACCGGGGGCCCGGCCACCGCGACGAGCACGCGGGCCGCGACCGCCAGCGCCGCGATCGGATCGGCGAAGGTCCCGTCGAGCGACCGGGCGAGCAGGGCCGCCAGCGTGCGTGCCGTCGCCGGGGCTGTGGCGATCACGCCGAGCAGCGCGCCGAAGAGGGCGGCGGTGCTGACGGCGCGGGCGCTGTACGGCACGTCGCCCTTGCGCCGCAGCTCGCGAAGCCGCCCCGGGGTCGGGTCTTCGGTGCGGTTGTCGCTCACGGCCGCGCCTCGATCGCCGTCGCTCGGGAGCGTCGGGCACGGGCGTCGCTGACGCGAGCGGACGCCCCACTGGCGTCCGCTGAGGCCGATGCGGCGGGAATCGTGACGATCACGACACTCATGGCAGCGCCTCGATCACCGCAGAGGTGAGCGCGGGCCCGAACGTGGTCAGGGTGCCGACCACGACGATCAGGCCGGCCCACGTTCGCAGCGGCATCGCGAGAAAGAGCACGGGCAACCGGGGCAACGCGCGCTGCATCGCGCCGAGCGCAAGGTCCACGGTCAGCGCCGCGGCGACCACCGGGGCCACCGTGGCGAGGGCCAGCACGAGGGACGCCTGCACCGCCGCTGGCAGCGATACCACCGACGTCAGCGCCTCGAACCCGGCCGTGAGTGGCACCGCCTCGAGACCGAGTCCGAGGCCGGCGACGATGGCGATGTGCCCACCAGCGGCGGTGAACACGGCGAGAAAGGCGAGTGCATAGAGCGTCGCCATGGGCGCTCCGGGCTGCACCGGCCCGACGTCCCCGCCGCCGAAGCTGCCTCGGCCAAGGGCCTGGTCGGCCACCGCGCCGGCGGTGCGCGCCGCCTCGAACAGCACCAGCGCAGGCAACGCCGCCAGCAGGCCGAGGGCGAGCTGCGCCGCCGCGACCTCGACCAGCTCGGCGCTGCCCAGCGGCACGGCCAGCGGGCCGGACCACGTCGCCAGCACGAGCACGGCGAGCACTCCCGATCGCACCGTCGGGCTGGCGCGCAGGCCGCCGAACACCGGCAGCGCCAACGCCGGCACGAGGCGCAGGGCATGCAGCAGCAACGACTGCACCACCGCCGTCAGCAGCGCCTCGAGCCCCGGCAGGTCGGGGATCACCGCTGCACCTCGGCGATCATCGCCAGCGTCGCTTCCGTGAACGCGCCGACCTGGGCCCCAATCCACGGCCCGGCGACGACCAGCGCGGCGATGACCGCGGCGGCGCGGACGGCGAAGGCGACGGTCTGCTCCTGCACCTGCGTCGCCGTCTGGATCGTCGCGATGAAGAGCCCCGCGACGGCCGCGGCCCCCACGGGCGGCGCCATCACCAGCGCGGCGAGCAGCAGCGCCTCGCGCGCCAGGGTGAGCAGGGTGTCCGCCGTCATCCGCCCACCCACGGGTAGGTGTATCCGACCACCAGCGCCTCACCGAGGATCAGCCAGCCCTCGACGAGCACGAAGAGCAGCAGCTTGAACGGCAGCGAGACCGTCGTCGGGCTGAGCATGTGCATGCCGAGGCTCAACAGGACGGAGCCGATCAGCAGGTCGAGCACGAGAAAGGGCAGAAAGAGCAGGAACCCGATCTGAAACGCCTCCGCCAGCTCGGTCAGCGTGAACGCAGGCAGCGCCACGGTGAGCGGCATCGGCGCGTCGGGGTCGAGCTCGCGATCCTGCATGCGCGCGATCGCCGCGACCTCGGCGTCGCCGGCGTTCGCCGCGAGAAAGGCGACCCACGGCTCGGATGCATCCGTCGCCGCCGCGATCCACTCCGACGGCGGCGCCTCGGCCATCGCGGGGTCGTCGAGCATCGGCAGGATCGTGTCGCCCATCCGCTGCGCGACCGGCGCCATGACAATCGCCGAGAGCATGAAGGCCAACGCCGTGATGACGAGGGTCGGCGGCACGCTCGGCGCGCCGAGGGCGTTGCGAAGCAGCGAGAACACGATGAGCTGCTTGGCGAACGACGTGGCGACCACGAGCACGAGGGGCACGAGCCCGAGCACGGCGAGCAGCACACCGGTGGCGATCGGGTCCATGGTCATCGGGCTCCCTCGCGCTCGTCGGGCGGCTCGAGCCGGACCTCGTCGCCGGGGTCGAGGGCTCCGGTCGACGCGAGGCGGCGCGCGGCGTCCCCGGTGCCCGGCGCAGCCAGGTGGCGGTCGAACGCATCGTCGTCCGCGTCGTCGTCGCTCGCGTCCCACACGCGGCGGGGCATCTCGGTCAGCGGCTGCATCCCGGCGGGGGTGATGCCGACGACCACGACCCGGTCGGCGACTGCGACGGCCACGACCTCGGACCGGGGCGCGACCCCCGACCGGGCGAGCACCTGCAGGCGCCTTGTGCTCGAGGTGCCGACCCCCGCCCGTGCAGCGAGGCGCAGCACGACGACGGCGAGTCCGGCGACGACGACGAGGGCGCCGAGGGATCGGGCGAGCAGGGCGCCGAACCCGAGCCCCGTTGCGTCGGCGGACGCACACCCGGCGCACACCGTCGCCGCGAGCGCCACCGTCGCCATCCCCCCTCTTGCCCATCGCACCGAAGTCGCCATCCGCACCGACGTCGTGTGTGTGTCTGTTGTGCTGTCAACGATACGATGTGCCGCCGAGGCCGACAATCGACTCGCTTCGCGCGCCCCGAGTGGCGTGCGATACCGGGTGGGCCCCTGACACCGGATGGCGCATGTCGACCCCCTGGAAGTTGTACTACTGGCCGATGCTGCCGGGCCGCGGCGAGTTCATCCGCCTCGTCTTCGAAGCCGCCGGCGCCACGTACGTCGACGTCGCGCGCCTGCCGGAGTCGGACGGCGGCGGAGTGCCCGCGGTCGTGCGGATGATGCGCAACGCCGAGCACGGGCGGTATGCCGGGTACGCGGCGCCGTTCGTCGAGCGCGACGGGGTCGTGCTCTCGCAGGTCGCGAACATCCTGCACTCGATCGCGCCCGGGCTCGGGCTCGCGCCGGCGTCGGATCGGGATCGGTCGCACGCGCTGCAGCTGCAGCTCACCCTCGCCGACGTGACGACCGAGGCGCACGACACCCACCACCCGGTCAGCAGCGCGTTGTACTACGAGGACCAGGTCGACGCGGCGAAGCAGGCGGCGGCGTGCTTCGTGCGGGACCGGCTGCCGAAGCTGCTCGGGTACTTCGAGCAGGTGCTGGCCGCGGGCGACGGGCCGTGGTTCTTCGACGAGACCCTGACGTACGTGGACCTGTCGATGGCGCACGTGCTCGGCGGGATCGTGCACGCCTTCCCCACCGCGACGGAGGCCGTGCTGACGACGACGCCGACGCTGGTGGCCCACCGCGCTCGGGTGGATGCGCTGCCGGCTGTGGCGGCGTACCGGGCATCGGACCGGTGCATGGCGTTCAACGAGCACGGGGTGTTTCGGTACTACGAGGCGCTGGATGCCGCGGCCCGTGAGGCGGTGGCGGGCTGAACGGGCCAAAAACACGCGCGGCGCCCGGGCCGAAGCGCGGGCGCCGCTGTCGTGCCTCACCGGCGGATCAGCGCGTGGCGCGATCCACGATGGCGAGCCGAGCACGCTCACGAGCGAGCTCTTCGACGTGCTCGTTCAGCTCCTCGTCCGAGACGAAGTCCGACTCGTCGAGCTTCTTCTCGAGCGCGGCGACGCGGTCCCGAGCGTGGGCGACGTCGATCTCGTCGGCGCCGTCGCAGTGGCTCGTGAGCACGGTGACGCGGTCGGGCATGACCTCGGCGAAGCCGGAGCCGATGGCGAAGGCGCGCTCGCCGCTCGCAGTGCGGGCGACGATCGGACCGGCGTTCAGCAGCGTCAGCAGCTGGCGGTGCGCCGGCAGGACGCCGAGCTCACCGAGGTTGCCGGGCAGGGTGACCTCGCTGACCGAACCGCTGAATGCGGCGCGCTCGGGGGTCACGATCTGGAGTTCGAGGGTATCCGCCATGAGTCAGGCTCTCGAAGTGCGGGGGGCCGGGATCAGTCGACGAGGGTCTTCGCCTTCTCGCGCGCGTCGTCGATCGTACCGACGTAGAGGAAGGCCTGCTCGGGCAGGTGGTCGACCTCGCCGTCGACGAGGGCGCGGAAGCCCTCGATCGTGTCCTCGGGCTCGACGTAGATGCCCTTCATGCCGGTGAACTGCTCGGCGACGTGGAACGGCTGCGACAGGAAGCGCTGGATCTTCCGGGCGCGCTCGACCGTCCGCTTGTCCTCTTCGGACAGCTCGTCCATGCCGAGAATGGCGATGATGTCCTGCAGCTCCTTGTAGCGCTGCAGCACGGCCTGGACCCGACGGGCGATCGTGTAGTGATGGTCGCCGAGGATCTCGGGGGCCAGCAGACGCGACGTCGAGTCGAGCGGGTCGACGGCGGGGTAGATACCGAGCGACGCGATCTGACGCGAGAGGACCGTGGTGGCGTCGAGGTGGGCGAACGTCGTCGCCGGCGCCGGGTCCGTGAGGTCGTCAGCGGGCACGTAGACGGCCTGGACCGACGTGATCGAGCCCTTCTTGGTCGTCGTGATGCGCTCCTGCAGGGCGCCCATCTCGGTCGCCAGCGTCGGCTGGTAACCAACGGCCGAGGGGATCCGGCCGAGAAGCGCCGACACCTCGGAGCCCGCCTGCGTGAAGCGGAAGATGTTGTCGACGAAGAGGAGCACGTCGGTGCCCATCTCATCGCGGAAGTACTCGGCGCAGGTCAGGGCCGAGAGCGCGACGCGGGCGCGGGCGCCGGGCGGCTCGTTCATCTGGCCGTAGATCAGCGCGCAGCGGCTGTTCTCCCAGTCGCCGTTCGCCGCGATGACGTTCGACTCGAGCATCTCGAAGAAGAGGTCGTTGCCCTCACGGGTCCGCTCACCGACGCCGGCGAAGACGGAGTAGCCACCGTGCTTCTGCGCGACGTTGTTGATCAGCTCCATGATGAGAACGGTCTTGCCGACGCCGGCGCCGCCGAAGAGGCCGATCTTGCCGCCACGCGCGTAGGGCGCGAGCAGGTCGATGACCTTGATGCCCGTATTGAACATCTCGGCCTGCGTCTCGAGCGCCTCGAACTTCGGGGCCTCGCGGTGGATCGGGTGGAAGAGCGTCGCCTCGGTCTTGATCGACTCGGCGATGTCGCTCTTGGCCACCGTGATCTGCTCGGTCTTGTGCGGGTCGGCCTTGTCCATGACCGTCAGCGTGAAGGCGCTGTCGGTCTCTTCGACGAAGGTGCCGCGGACGAGCGAGCCGTCCTTGAGCTTGAACACCTTGAGGTCGTCGACGGGCTCACCGACGACGTTCAGGATGCGACCGAGGACCTCGCGGCCCACGGGCATGCTGATCGGCGCGCCGGTGTTGGTGACCTGCATGCCGCGGACGAGACCATCGGTCGAGTCCATCGAGATCGTGCGCACGCGGTTCTCACCGAGGTGCGTGGCGACCTCGAGCACGAGGTTGTTCGGCTCGTCCGAGATGGACGGGTTCGTCACCGTGAGCGCCGTGAGGATCTCCGGGATGTCCGTACCGTCGAACGCGACGTCGACGACCGGTCCGATGACCGAGACGATGCGGCCGGTAGAGGCGGGCTGATTCATCGTGTCTCCTGCTTCGATACTGCGGGTACGGCTCAGCCCTTGAGGGACTCGGCGCCGGAGGTGATTTCCATGAGTTCCGTCGTGATGATCGCCTGACGGGCGCGGTTCATCTGCAGCGTCAGCGAGTCGATGAGATCGCTGGCGTTGGTGGTCGCGTTGTCCATGGCGGTCATTCGCGCACCCTGCTCCGAGGCCTCGGACTCGAGAAGCGCCCGAAGGATCTGGCTCTCGATGTACTTCGGCAGCAGCGTGTCGAGCAGGCCCTCGCGGGACGGCTCGTAGATGCGGTCGACGAGAATGCGCGTGTCGGCGTCGCCTCCCTTCACCAGCTCGGACGTGAGCCCGGCGAAGGATTCGGGGGACAGCGGCAGGATGCGCTCGAGGACGACTTCCTGGGTCAGCGCGGACTTGAACTCGTTGAACACGAGCCAGACCTCGTCGACGTCGGAGTCGAGGAAGGTGTTGGTCAGCGTCCGGGCGAGCTGCGCGGCGCGCTCGCCGGCGGACTCGGCGGACATCACGGCGGCGGTGTCGACCGGGCCCACCACGTCGGGGGTCCGGTTGTAGTACGAGCGGCCCTTGCGGCCGACCGCAGACACCTTCACCGACCCGTAGCCTTCTGCGTTGTCACGCAGGAAGCCGTCGGTTCGGCGAAGAATCGACGCGTTGAACGCACCGGCGAGGCCACGGTCCGAGGTCATCGGGACCAGCAGCGCGGTCTCGGGCGCCTCGCTCTCCTTGAAGAGCGGGTGCGAGTCCGGATCGACCTCGCTGACGAGGGAGGCGATGACCTCCTTCATCTTCAGCGCGTACGGCCGCGAGGCCACGACCGCGTCCTGGGCGCGGCGCAGCTTGGCGGCGGCGACGAGTTTCATCGCCCGCGTGATCTTCCGGGTGTTCTTTACCGAACGGACCCGGTTTCGAATCTCCTTGAGGCTCGGCATGACGGCCTTTGCGCGGAGGGGTGCGGGGTGCGGCGGATGCCGGCGTCAGCGACGCGGCGTCCGGGCAGAATCAGGCCTGGAACTGGGCCCCGAAGGCCGTGAGCGCGGCCTTGATCTGGCCGTCCAGCTCATCGTCAATCTTCTTCTTCGTCTTGATGCCCTCGAGGATCTCGGGGTGCTTCTGCTCGACGAAGGCGAACATCTCTTCTTCGTACTTGCCGACCGTGGCGACGTCGTAGTCGTCGACGTAGCCCTTCGTGCCGGCGTAGATCACGAGGACCTGCTTCTCGACCGGCAGCGGCGAGTACTGCTTCTGCTTGAGGATCTCGGTCATCCGCTCGCCCTTCGCCAGCTGCTTCTGCGTGGCGGCGTCGAGGTCCGACGCGAACTGGGCGAAGGCCTGCATCTCGCGGTACTGCGCGAGGTCGAGGCGCAGGGTACCGGCGACCTGCTTCATGGCCTTGATCTGGGCCGAACCACCGACGCGCGACACCGAGATGCCGACGTTGATGGCCGGGCGCACACCGGCGTAGAAGAGGTCGGTCTCGAGGAAGATCTGACCGTCGGTGATCGAGATGACGTTCGTTGGGATGTACGCCGAGACGTCACCCGCCTGGGTCTCGATGATCGGCAGCGCCGTCAGCGAGCCCGCGCCCTCGGCGTCCGACATCTTGGCGGCGCGCTCGAGCAGGCGGGAGTGGATGAAGAAGACGTCGCCCGGGTACGCCTCGCGGCCCGGCGGGCGGCGGAGGAGCAGCGAGAGCTGACGGTACGCGACGGCCTGCTTCGAGAGGTCATCGTAGATGATGAGCGCGTGCCGACCGGTGTTGCGGAAGTACTCGCCCATCGCGACGCCGGCGTAGGGCGCCAGGAACTGCAGCGGCGCCGCCTCGATGGCGGGCGCGGCGACGACGATCGTGTACTCGAGCGCGCCGTACTCACGCAGCTTGTCGACCACCTGGGCGATCGTCGACTGCTTCTGCCCGACTGCCACGTAGATGCAGTAGCACGGGTTGTCGGCAGGGTTCTCGTTCTGCTGGTTGATGATCGTGTCGACGGCCACGGCGGTCTTGCCGGTCTGGCGGTCGCCAATGATCAGCTCGCGCTGGCCACGGCCGATCGGCACGAGGGCGTCGATCGCCTTGAGGCCGGTCTGCAGCGGCTCGTGGACCGACTTGCGCTTGATGATGCCGGGCGCCTTCACCTCGACACGACGCGAGTGCGGCGTCTCGATCGGGCCCTTGCCGTCGATCGGCTGGCCGAGGGCGTTGACGACGCGGCCGACCATGGCCTCGCCGACGGGGACCTCGACGATGCGGCCGGTGCGCTTGACGGTGTCGCCCTCGCGCACGTCCTGGCCGGTGCCGAGGATGGCGGCGCCGACGTTGTCGGGCTCGAGGTTGAGCACCATGCCCATCGTGCCGCCGGGGAACTCCAGCAGCTCGCCGGCCATGGCCTTTTCGAGGCCGTAGATGCGCGCGATACCGTCACCCACCGAAATGACGGTGCCGGTCTCGGAGACCTCGACCTTCTGGTCGTAGTCTTCGATCTGCTTGCGGATGATCCGGCTGATCTCTTCGACGTTGATCGCCATGGAGGTCCTCGGGGGGCGGTGGGCGGCGAGGGCCGCGTCCGTTCAGTGCGTGATCAGAGTTCGTTCAGGATGCGGCCGCGCAGGGCGTCCAGCTGATTCTTGACCGACGTGTCGTACACGTGGCCGTCCACGGTGACGCGCAGTCCGCCGAGCAGCGACGCGTCCAGAGACACGGCGAGGCGGACCTTGCGGCCGGTCAGGTTCTCGAGGGTCTTCGTGAGCTTGACCCGCTGCAGCTCGGAGAGCTCGGCGGCGGTCGCGACCTCGGCGGTCACGACGCCTTCGCGGGCGTCGGCGAGGTGGCCGAAGGCCGCAGCGATGTCACCGAAGTACGCCAGGCGGCGCTTCTCGGCGAGCAGCATCAGGAAGTTGCGCAGCATCGGGTCGGCCCCGAGCTGGTCGCAGACGGCACCGACGACCGCCTTGCGCTCGGACTCGGTGACCGTCGGGTTCGCGAACACGTTCGACAGGTCGAACGAGTCGGCGGCGAGGCCGGCGAGCGCGTCGACCTGCGTACGGACCGACGTGAGGGTCCCGCGCTCGACGACGATGTCGAGCAGGGCCTTCGCATACGGCGTGGCGACTTCGTTGTTGGCCATGCGATGGGCTCCGTCAGTGAACGGTCGGCGAGCTGGTGCGCACGGCGTCGATGCCGGCGTCGATCAGGGACGCGCGGGCACCGGCGTCGAGGCGCTTCTCGAGCTCGGCCTTCGCACCCGCGAGGGCGCGATCGATGAGGCGGGCTTCGATGTCGGCGGTGGCGCGGCGCGCTTCGACCGAGGCGGTCAGCGCGGCGTCGGCCTTCATCTTCTCGGCGGCGTCACGGGCGTCGGCGACGATGCGCTCGCGCTCGCGCTCGCCCAGCTCGCGGAACTCCGCCAGCAGCGCGGTGCGCTCGGCGTCGAACGCCTCGAGGCGCGCCATGTGCTCGGCGAGCTCGGCCTCGGCGGCCTCGCGCTGCGCCTTCGACGCCTCGATGTTCTTGAGCAGCTCGCCGCGGCGGTCCGCGTAGAAGCCGTTGATCATCTTGCCGCCGAGGAACGCGATGGCCCCGACGTAGATGATGAAGTTGACGATCGACGCCCCGAGGCGCCCCCAGTCGGGGCTCGGCGCGCCGCCTTCACCGGCCGCAGCAGCGACGTCGGCGACGAGGGCAACCGCAACACCGACCCCGAGGGCGACGGCAATGCGCGTGGTCGTACGGTGGTTCATGCGAATCCTCCTCAGGCCTGCGCGACGCGGTTCACGATCGCGGTGGACAGCGCCGAAGCCTGGGCTTCGAGCTGCCGTTCGGCGACCGCCATCTCCATCTCGAGCGCCGAGCGGGCGGACGCCAGCTCGGCCTCGGCCGCCTTGCGGGCCTCGGCGAGGAGCGCCTGCTCCTGCTCGCGGCCCTCGGCCTTGAGTGCTTCTCGAATCTCGGTGGCTTCGGCGCGGGCCTCGGCCAGCTTCGTCTCGTACTCGGACGCAGCCGCTTCGGCGCGCACGGCGAGGTCTTCGGCGTCGTCCAGGGCCCCTTCGGTCAGGGCACGGCGCTTCGACACGATCTCGAGGTAGGGCTTGAACAGCAGCGTGTTCAGCAGCGCCATCACCGCGAGGAAGAGGACCGCGCCGATGATCGACGACAGGTCCATGTCGATGCCACCACCGGCGCTCCCCACCAGGGTCGGAAGCTCGATCAGGGCGTTGGGGTCGCTCATTCGTCGACTCTCCTTGCTTCGCGGGTCATTCCGCGGCGCGGGGTCCTGGCGCGGGCCGAGGGGTCTCGGTGCGCCGTTGCGCAGTGGGCTCGTGGGTCCGCCGATCGGCCGTCGACATCGACCGAAGCGATCCCGCCCGGTCGCATTTTCGATCTGCTCAAAACCGTCCTGATTCCAGGGGGTTGCGAACAGGGTCGCTGCGCCCGGGCCGAGCGCGGGGCGGAGTTACCACGGGGGTATGGGGGTGTCAACCCGAGACGAGAAGCCATTTTGCGCCTCCATCGCGGGCCGCGAGGCCGTCCGTTTCGAGCTTCTCCAGGTGCGCGAGCGCGGATCGCGACGCGAACCCGTGCAGAGCGGCCGGCACGTCCTCGTACGCCCGCGCGGTGACCGCCATGAGGTCTCGTGGCTCGGGGGCGAGGGCCGCGACGACGCGGGCTTCGCGGCGCAGCCGGTGCGCCACGTACGCGGCCGACCGCGCGCCGACGTCGGGCAGCACCGGCCCGTGGGACGGCCAGCCCGGCACGTCGCAGCCGGCGAAGCGCTCGAGGCTCGCGAGGTAGTCGTGCATCGAACCGTCCGACGGATCGACGACGATCGTGCCCGTACCGGCCATCAGGTCGCCGACGATCCAGCCCGCGCCGGTCTCGACGGCGAGGTGCCCCGGGGCGTGGCCGGGGGTGTGCCAGAGGGCGAGGCCGTCCCAGGTGTCGTCGCCGCGCACCACGACGTCGTGGTCGTCCGGGTCGGCGGCGATCCGATCCCAGGTGTGGGCGTGCGCGACGACGGGGCGGCGGGTCGCCGCGCGCCAGGCGTCGAGTCCGCCCACGTGATCCGGGTGGTGGTGCGTCAGCAGCAGCGCGTGGACGCGGTCGCGGCCGTCGGCGTGAGCGTCGGCGGCGTCGAGCGCGGCGTGCACCGCGTCCACCCCCGCCGGGCCGAGGTCGACGAGCGTCCAGCCGGTCGCGCCTCGGGCGAGGTAGCTGTTCGTCCGCGTCGCCGGCGGCAGCGTCGGCGTCACGAGGGGGATGCGCACGAGCCCGTCGCCGACACGCTCCGTCACCGTGGGCTCGCCGCCGTGGGCCTCGCTGCGTTCGTCGTTCAGCTTCATGGCGCGGCCCCGGTCTCGGGGTCGTCGCTCGCGCGCACGTTCGCGTAGCCTTCGGCAGCGAAGCGCCCCTCGGGCAGTCCGAGCCGCAGCTCGGCGTCCGGCGGCGCGGGGGTACGGTGGTCGCGGATCGCGCGCTTGAAGGCGGCGAACCCGCCGCCGTCGCGCCACGCCTGCTCGGTCGCGCGCCCCATGTCGAACCCGCCCTGGGCGAGCTCGTACTCGACCCACGCCCATCGCGCGGACGTCGCGCGGACGTCGACGCGGCCACGCAGCTCGCGCTGCAGGCGCTTGAGGGTGCGGTCGACGGGCTTCACGCCGGCGAAGGGCTGGCGGTCGAGGGGCGTGTTGCGCTTGGCGACGAAGGGGGCGACGCCGAGCGCGGTCGGGTGGATCGCGGCCAGCTCGCGGCAGAACTCGATGAGCTCGGCGATGTCGTCCTCGGTTTCGCCGGGCACGCCGATCATCATGTACACCTTCAGCGTCCGCATCCCGTACTCGGCGGCGTAGTGCGCAGCGGCGAGCAGGTGAGGGGCGCGGATCGCCTTCTGCAGCGTCTTGCGCAGTCGCTCGGACGCGCCGTCGGACGCGACGGTGAGGGTGCGGTAGCCGCCGGCCTGGAGGAGCTCCATGAACCGGGGGCTCAGGCGGTCGGCGCGCAGCGAGCTGATGCCGAATCCGCGGCCGGACGCGACGATGCCCTCGAGGATCGGGATGAGCTTCGGGTGGTCGCTCACCGCGGCGCCGACGAGGCCCACCCGGGGCGCGGCGTCGGGGATGGTGGCGAGCACGCGGTCCGGGTCGGCGAGGCGCATGCCGCCGTTCGTGCTGCGGCGCATCACGCAGAACGAGCACCGGCGGTGGCAGCCCCGCTCGGCCTCGACGAGGTGCATGTTCGCCAGCTCGGTGTGCGGCGTGATGATGCGGCTGGCGGCGGGCAGCTTCGTGTCGTCGACGGCGAGCACCGGCAGCAGTCGCTCGCCGTGGATCGCGGGGACCCAGAACCCGGGCTGGCCGCTCAGCGCGACGAGGGCGGCGTCGCGGTCGGGGGTGTCGCGCAGGGTATCCGCGACGACGTGCACCGCCTCTTCGGCCTCGCCCATGATGACGACGTCGGCAAAGAGGCCGGCGGGCACCGGGTTCGAGAAGGTGAGCGGGCCGCCGACCACGACGAGAGGATCGGACGTGGTGCGGTCCTCGGCGCGGATGGGGATGCCGGCGAGGTCGAGGCACTCGAGCAGCCCGGGCAGCTCGAGCTCGTAGGCGAGGGACACGCCGATCCAGTCGCAGTGCGAGACGGGGGTCCAGCTCTCCCACGTCATCAGCGGCGTGCGGCTCTTGCGCCACGCGGTCGGGTCCTCGGGCAGAAACGCGCGCTCGGCGACGACGTCGTCGCGATCGTTCAGCGTGCCGTAGATGACCTGGTAGCCGAGGCTGCTCATCCCCGCGCGGTACGGGCTGGGGTACAGCATGGCGACACGGGACGGCGCGACCTTCGAGATCGTGCCGATCTCGTCGGCGATCACGCGCTCGATGTCGGCGCGGAGCTGGTAGGACGTGGCCATGGCGCCCGGCGGGTTCGATGCCTCGCCGTGCCTAGAGCCGCCCCCCGCTGCTGGCAAGCCCGAATCGGGCGGCCGTCAGTCGGATTCGCGGGTCGTGCCGAACGCGATGCCCATGGTGAGGCGGGCGGTGGGCACCCAGGCGCGCTCGCGGGCGCCCGTCCAGTCGTCGTCCTCGTAGAAGTTCTCGATCGTGGTCGTGTACGCGGGCAGCATGCCGTGCAGTCCGATCAGCACGTGGATGCTGGACGTCAGGTCGACCTCGATGCCGGTCGAGAGGGTGATCTCGGGGCCGACCCCGGTGAACACAACCTCTTCGCGGCTCGGCTCGGTGTCGCCGTAGTCGACGTCGACGCGGTCGCGCAGGTGCTGGCTGCCGAAGCCGAGCCCGGCGGCGAAGAACGGGTAGAGCACCGGGCCACTCGAGAAGCGGCCGCCGACCGAGAGGCGCAGCCAGCTGCCGACGAAGCCCTCGTCGGGCGGGCTCGCGAGGGTCGTCTCGGCGATGCCGACGTCGACGAGCAGATTGGACGCGATGTGGCGGTACCCGAAGCCGAACATTGTGCCCGCCTCGCCGCCGCGGCCCGTCCAGCCGCCGACGCCGGTGCGCATGACGAAGAGCTGCGAGATGCGGCCCTTGTCGCGCAGGTCGCGGGCGGTCGCCGGGCCCGGCGGGTCGTCGCCCCCGGTCTCTGCCTCGGGCACCAGCTGGGTGACGATCTCGGCGTAGGCGCGCTCGAGCTCGTCGAGCCCGGACGCTCGGGCCGTGGCCGACGGGCCGTCCGCGCTGACGAGCACCGTCCACGAGTCACCGAGGCTGACGTGGGCGACCGTCCACGTGCGCGAGCACATCGCGTCGACGACGGTCAGGTCGGTGCGGTTGATGCTGTGGGCGAGCAGCGCCCGGGCGGCGGTCCACTCGTTGTCGGCGAGGGCGTCGTCGGGGCTGCGCTCGATGCAGACGGTCTGCGCAGCGGCCGACGCGCTCCCACAGAGCACGAGGGCCGCGACGACGGCGGGCACGAGATTCAGACGCATGCCGGATCCGGGATCAGGGGACTGCGTCTGGTTCTGACAGTGGCGGGCGACGAGAGCAAGCGCCCGGGGTCGACAGGGCGGGGTACGGCGGGCATCGTTGCGGCATGACGCCGATCACGCCGCCACCGACCCTCGACCAGATCCGCGCCGCGCACGCCGTGGTGCGCGAGGCGTTCGCGCCGCCGCCGCTGGTGCCGTGGGGCCCGTGGCGGGCCACGGCGGAGTACGCGTTGCCGACCGCGTCGTTCAAGGTGCGGGGCGCGCTCGTCGCGGTACGGCGTGCGCTCGAGGCTGGCGCGGCCGGCGTCGTCGCGGCTTCGGCGGGCAACCACGGGCAGGGGGTCGGCTGGGCAGCTCAGCGGCTCGGCGCGCCGGCGACGATCGTCGTCCCGCGGGACTGCCCGGCGATCAAGCTCGAGAAGATGCGCCGGTACGCCGACGTGATCGTGTGCGAGGACGCGGGCTACGACGCTGCCGAGGTCTTCGCGCGCCGCCTCGCCGAAGACCGCGGCGCGCCCTTCGTGAGCCCGTTCGACGACCCGTGGGTCATGGCCGGCAACGGCGGCACCATCGCCCTCGAGATCCTCGACCGCTGCCCGGACGTGTCGGCGGTGGTCGTGCCGGTCGGCGGCGGCGGGCTGTTCAGCGGACTGTGGGCGGCGTTCGACGCCCTCGCCCCGCACGTGCAGCTCGTGCCGGTGCAGTCCGAGGCGAGCCCCGCGTTCACCCGCAGCGTCGCCGAGGGCCGGTGGCACGCCACGTGGCCGCCGGCGGCCACCCTCGCCGAGGGGCTCGAGGGCGGCGCCGGGCAGACGTCGGTCGCGCTGGCCATCGCGTCAGGTATCGGCGGCCGAACCGTCCACGAATCGAGCATCCGCGACGCGATGCTCACGTTGCACGACGCCACGGGGGTCCCCATCGAGGGCAGCGCGGCCGTGATCGAAGCCGCCCGCCGAGAAGGCCTGCTCGACGACCTCGACGGCGAGGTGATCGGCATCCTCACCGGGGGCAACGTGGCCCCCGCGACCCTGGACACCCTGCGCACCGCACCGGAGCCCACCGCATGACCGACGAGACCCCGCAGCTCGACCCGACCGGCGACGACGACTCGTTCGTCCCGAAGAAGACGTCGCCGTGGATCCCCGTCGCGATCGTCGGTGCCCTCGTCGCCTTTCTCGCCCTCGCGCCGATGCTGCTCGGCGCAGGCCCGTTCGGCCTGCGCTTCATCACCTCGTCGTCGGTGCCGGTGCACGTGCTGAACACGTCCGGCCAGAACCTGACGATCGAGGTGCCGTTCGCGACGCCGCTGGAGTCCCCGGGCGGGACCTTCCTGTCGACCAACTCACTCAGCGGGCCGATCACCCTGCGGGCGATCGACGAGAGCGGCGAGGTCGTCGAAGAGGTCGAGGTCGATGCGCGCGGCGAGGTCATCTACAACGTGCTCGGCAGCGAGTGCCTCGCTGTCATGGACGCGTCGACGTACTACGGCGCGGACGGCCCGGGGCTCGTCGTCGTCGACCGCATCACGCAGGACACTCGCGTATACGTCACCGAGGCGGACACCGTGATCCTGCCGCGGCGCACGATGCCCGATCAGGCCGAGGGCGAGGTGCACTGGATCGAGCCGATCAACTGCGAGACGCTCGACCCGTCGCGCGAAGAAGAGCTGCTCATGTGGGCGGAGTTTCGCCTTCGCCAGCGCCGCGAACGCCTCGAGGACGCGCGGGACGAGTACTACGGGCGCTGATCGAGGCGGTGGGGTCGGGTGCGCTTTCGGGGTGGCTGTCTGCCGCGGCACCGAATCGCTCGGCGGTCGCCGACCCCGCGCGTACATTGGCACGGCGCTGCCATCCGGCTGCCACACCGGTCGGTGAGGATGGCGCATCTGCCCGATCCGGAGCCTGCATGCGCATCTCGCCCATCGCCGCTGCCACCGCGTCTGCCGCGGCCTTCGCCCTCGCGACCGTCGCCTGCGGCGGCGCCACGCCCGCGTCCGAGGCCAGCCCCGAGACCGCGTCCACCGTCGCCGCCGACGTGCAGACGGCGGCCGACGCCCCGCGGATGCGCAACGTGATTCTGCTGATCGGCGACGGCATGGGCCCGCAGCAGATCGGTCTGCTCGAGATCTGGGCGCGGCGCGCGTCGTCGTCGACCTACGTCGGGCCGACGCACATCGAGCGCATGGCGGATGCGGGTACGGTCGGCCTGTCGATGACGGACCCGGTGGACGCGCTCGTCGTCGACTCCGCGTGCTCGGCGACCCAGCTCGCGACCGGCGAGGCGGCCCTCGGTGAGGTGATCGGACTCGACGCAGAGGGCAACGCCGTGCCGACGATCCTCGAGCTGGCCGAAGCCCGCGGCATGGCGACCGGGCTGGTCAGCGACACCCGCCTGACGCACGCGACGCCCGCCTCGTTCGCGGCGCACGTGCACCACCGGTCGCACGAGAACGAGATCGCGGCGCAGATGATCGCGTCGGGCGCAGACGTGCTGCTCTCGGGCGGGCTGCGTCACTTCGTGCCGGCGTCGCTGGATGGCGCGGGGGACGACGACGCGGCGTGGCTCGCCGACCACGGGGTGCCGTTCGACGTCGCGTCGCGCCGGGACGACGACCGCGACCTGATCGCCGAGGCGGTGGCCGACGGGTACGCCCTGGCGTTCGACCGCGAACAGCTCGCTGCGGCCACCGGGGGCGAGCGGGTGCTCGGCCTCTTCGCGCCGTCCGGCATGATGGACGGCATCCAGTGGCACCAGACGGTCGACGATCCGGCCCGCGCCGAGCCGACGCTCACCGAGATGACGGTCGCGGCGCTCGACATCCTCGAAGACGACCCGGACGGGTTCTTTCTGATGGTCGAGGGCGGACAGATCGACTGGGCGGGGCACGACAACGACGCCGGGCGCCTGCTGCACGAGATGCGAAAGTACGACGACGCGATCGGCGCGGTGCTCGCGTGGGCCGAGGGGCGCGACGATACCCTGATCGTGCTCACGGCGGACCACGAGACCGGCGGCTTCGGCCTCAGCTACAGCGCGTTCGACGTGCCGGTGCCGGTCACGATCGCCGGCGATGGGTTCGCGGGCGCGCCGTACCAGCCGAACTTCAACTTCGGCGATCCGTCGCAGCTCGATGGGCTCTTTGCCCAGACCCTGTCGCTCGAGGGGATGCTCGCCGAGGTCGGCGACGACGCGGCGCCGGACGCGCTGATGGCGGTGGTGAACGAGCACAGCGCGTTCGACATCACCGAAGCCGAGGCGACCGAGATCCTCGCGATGGTGCCGAACGCCTACCACGTCGAAGGACACAGCTACCTCGACGCCGAAGAGCTGCCCCACGTGCACGACTTCGCCGCGTTCTATCCGTTCGGCCTGTCGTCCCGGCGCGGGCTCATCGGGCGCGCGCTGGCCACGCAGCAGAACGTCGTGTGGGCGTCCGGCACGCACACGCACACCCCGGTCGCGGTCGTGGCGTGGGGCCCGGAGCCGGTGCGCCGCGCGTTCGGCGGCCTGACCCATCACGTCGCGATCGGGCAGACGCTGGTCGACGTGCTGACGGCCGAGTGAGGCGCGTCAGCGGCTTGCACCCACCGCGAGGCTCAGCTCGATCTGGAAGTTGCCGCCTTCGGTGGGGGTCAACACGATGCCGGCGGACGCGCCCACGAGGCACTGCTCTGCGAGGGAGTTCGGCGGCATGACTTCGGCGTGGGTATGGGCGATGTGCCCGGCGCCGTCGACGCGCAGCACGACGTCGGCGCTGGCGTCGATCGGGTTCGGCGCGCGAGACAGGCACTGGCGCGCGTTCGCGGTGAAGCTGTCGATCGGGCCCGCAGGGTCGGCGTTCGTGGCGCCTTCGCCGGTGAGCTCGACGGACTCGACGGTGACCTCCACGCCCCGGGGCGCCGGCGCGCGCTCGGCCGAACGGGCGATCATGAGCACGGCGATGTCGTCGACGAGGTCGAGGAACTCGGCGGCCGTCGGATCGTGCCGCTCGAGGGTGCCTTCGCCGAGATGGCGGATCGCCGCCCAGTCGGCGCGAGCGGCGTGCGGGCTCACGCGGACCTGCTCGGCGACCTCGGCCACCGTGGCGGCGAACCGGAACGACGGGGACGCGTCGGCGATGCGCGTGCGCACCGCGGCCATCGAGATGGGCTGCGAGAACTCCGACTCGTCGCCTCCGCCCGGCGGCTCGTACCGCACGAAGACTTCGGCGAGCTCGGCCGCACCGACCCCCGGGCTCACCCCCTCGGCGAGGCTGAGTTCGATCAGCGCGGTCACGTCGTGCCCGGCGCCGATCTCGCCGGCGTCGACATCCTCGCGACGAAAATCCTCGTCGGCGATGTCCCGGTTCTCGTAGCCGATCAGCCGGTAGCTCGACACGACCTCGGGGTTGAGGGCGACCTGGATCCGCACATCCTTCGCGAGCACGTCGAGGGTGCTGACGAGGTGGGTGCCGACGGCGCGCAGCGCCTCGTTGCGCGAGGCGATGTACGCGTAGTTGCCGTTGCCGCGGTTCGCCATCTGCTCCATCGTCGCGTCGTTCAGGTTGCCCATGCCGAACCCGAGGGCGGTGAGCGTGATGCCGCGGTCGCGGAACGACTCGATCATCGTCAGGATGCCGTCGTTCGTGGCGCCGACGTTGAAGTCGCCATCGCTGCAGATGATCACCCGGTTGATGCCTCCTTCGACAAAGTGGGCCTCGGCGAGGTCGTAGGCCGCGCGGAGCCCGCCTTCGCCGTTCGTCGAGCCGCCAGCCTGCAGGCCGAGGATCGCGTCGATGATCGGGCCCCGATCAGCGGCGGACGTCGGGGGCAGCAGCGTACCGACGCTGCCCGCGTAGACGACCACGGCGACGGTGTCGTCCGGCCCGAGACCGTCGAGCAGCCGCTGCAGGGTGTACTGCACGAGCGACAGGCGGTTCGCGCCGCGCATCGACCCGGAGACGTCGACGAGAAAGACGAGGTTCGCCGGGCGGCGATCGGCGGGATCGACCGACTCCGCCTGCAGACCGACGCGCAGCAGGTGCCGACCCTCGCCGAACGGGGACGGGGCCGCCTCGAGGTCGACGCGCAGCGGGTGTTCGGCGCCCGGATCGGGGGACGGATAGCCGTAGTCGAAGACGTTGAGCCACTCCTCGACGCGCACCGAGGCCGGCGCTGGCAGCCGGTGGTCGAGCACGTCTCGGCGCGCGATGGCGTAGCTCGCCGTGTCGACGTCGACCGCGAACGTCACGAGGTGGTCGTCTGCCGCGGTCGTGACGCCGTTCACCCCGGGATCGACGTGCCGGTCGCCGGTCGCCCGGGGTCGGTTCGTACCGCGGCCGCCGGTGGAATCCCGCCGAAGACCGCTGGACACGCCGAGGCCCCCGCCGCCGGATCCGCGACCGATGGAGCCGACGCCGCCAATCGGCTGGTTGGCCGGATTCGCGATGAGTGCAGCATCGAATGCCGTCTGTGAGCCGGCCGCGGCGAAGTCCTCGCCGAAGGTGGCGGTCTCTCCGTCTGACGGCTCGAAGACGGCAGCGAGCGGGGATTCGTCGGCGTTCTCGGCTGCCGTCTCGTCAGACGGGTCGGTCTCGTCAGACGGGTCGGTCTCGTCGGTTTCGTCGGCCTCGCCGGTCTCGTCAGACGGGTCGGCGCTGTCCTCTTCGGTCGCCCCGGACCCTTCGTTCGACGCCTCGTCGGGCGCCGTCGTCGTCGTCGACGCGGGCTCGGGCTCCGGGGCGCATCCCGCCGCAGCGGCGAGGCCGACGACGAGCGCGAGAACGAACGCGAAGTGCGAGCGGGTGTGCCGCGGTCCTGCCATGCCTCGATCCGGTGCTGATTGGGTCCGGCGGTGAGGCCGGCACACCGAGAGAGACACCCGATCGGGTCGCAGGTTCCCGCGGCGCCATCGCACTGCGGGTCCGCCCACGATCAGGGCATCGCGCCGCGGGACTCGGCGATCGTCCGCAGCGTGTTGCGGTACAGCCGCTCGGGGTCGGTCAGCTGGTCGTCGTCGTACTCGGCGTTCGGCGCATAGAGCGGCCCGCGCTCGGCGTCGCCGGGCAGGTACCGGCGCATGTCGATCGAGGCGAGGTGGTCGGCCGCGTCGGCGTTGGCGATGGGGCCGCCGCGCAGCACGCCCGGCAGGCCCGCGCAGAACGCGAGCGTGTCGTCGCCTTCGTCGCGCAGGTCGAACTCGAGGCCGACGAGGTCGCCGCGAGACACGGACTGCACGACGTCCCACGGGGCGGGGCACGATTCGACCTCGGCGACGAGCATCAGCGCGGACCACGGGTCGAGCCACGAGACCTCGAACGGCAGCGTCAGGTCGGCGTTGCGCACGAACCACTGCAGCATCGGTTCGGGGGCGTCGTACACGATCGGGTTGCGGATCGTGGACTGCAGCGCCAGCGGCCGGTCATCGAGGCGGATGGTGATGCCGACGTAGGGCATCGCCTCGTCGAAGAGCGAGAGCAGGTGCAGCGGCAGGCGCAAGAAGGTCTGCCCGTAGGCGTCGCGCTGGCTCTGCACGCCGGTCACCACCCGCACGGTGTGCACGGTGAGCGGCTGCATCGCGAGGTTCGCCCGCAGCGGGTTGCGCACGAGGTGGTCCGGCAGCGCCGGGTCGTGGCCCACGTCGTCGGCGACGGTGGTCAGCGGCTCGCCGTCGAGCCACACGCGGGTCTGGTCGGCGAACTCGGCGCCCGGCGAGAAGGCGACGGGCACCGTGCGCACGGCGTCCTGGTGGTTGCGCAGCACGAGGTCGAGCTCGACGAGCCACCGGTTGGCGCCGCCGTCTTCACCGCGGGCCGGCAGCCGCTCGACGTACACCGACGCCGAGAGCACCTGCACTTCGGTCGCCGCCGCGGGGAAGTACCGCCCCTCGGTCTCGGTCAGCGGCGCCACGAGAGCCGACGCCGGTGCGGCGAGGGCCAGCGCGACGAAGGCGAGCGTGAGGGGCAGGGCGCGGTGCAAGAGGACGACTCCGAACGGGTGAGACGTGGCTGTACCGTCTGAGCGGTGGGTGTGGCAACCTCGCGAGCGGCCAACCTGTTCCGCCAATGAGCCGACGATGACGACACCCCTCGACCCCACGATTGCCGATCAGGCCCTCGCCGACCTGCGCACCCTGCTGCGGTTCGACACGACGAACCCCCCGGGCAACGAGGGGCCGGCGATCGAGTGGATCGCCCAGCAGCTCGCGAAGGACGGCATCGAGTCGACGATCGTGACCAGCGACGGCCGCCCGAACCTCATCGCGCGGCTCGCCGGCGACGGATCCGCAGGGGGCCCGCTGCTGCTGGCCGGGCACGTGGACGTCGTGCCCGTGGACCGGGCGCACTGGTCGCAGGATCCGTTCGCCGCCAACCTCGTCGACGGCTACGTCTACGCCCGTGGCGCGATCGACATGAAGTACTCGGTCATCATGGCCATGGTCGCGATGCAGCAGGCGAAGCGATCCGGTCGGACGCCGAACCGGGACCTGATCTTCGCCGCGGTCAGCGACGAAGAGGCCGGCTGCACGCACGGCTCGAAGTTTCTCGTCGAGCGGCACCCGGGGCTGGTCGAAGCGGACTACATGATCGGCGAGTTCGGTGGCTTCTCGCTCGATATCGGCGGGGTGCGCTACTACCCGGTGCAGGTCGCCGAGAAGGGCGTCTGCCAGATGCGGATGACCGCGTTCGGCGAGCCCGGGCACGGGTCGATCCCGCACCGTGAGAACGCCGTCGTGCGGCTCGCGGAGGCCATCGCGAAGCTCGGCTCGACGCGCCTGCCGCAGAAGGTCGTGCCGGTGATGGAGGCCTTCATCCGCGGGCTGGCCGCGCACCAGCCGGCCCCGGCGAAACACGTGCTGCCCCTGCTGCTCAACCCGGCGATGAGCGGGTTCGTGCTGTCGAAGGTCCTGCCGGATCCGACGGTCGCGAACAGCATGGCGTCGCTGCTGTCGAACACCGTGTCGCCGACGATGCTGGACGCCGGGACGGCGAAGAACGTCATCCCCGGCGCGGCGTCGGCGATGCTCGACGGGCGCCTGCTGCCCGGGCAGACGAAGGACGACCTGCTGCGCGAGGTGCGCGCGGTCATCGGCCCCGACCTCGACCTCGAGATCGTCACGTACCGCGAGGGGCGATCGAACGAGGGGTTCGAGTCGGACGCGCTCTATCAGGCGATCTGCGACACGATCCGCCGCCACGACCCGTCGGGGGTGCCGGTGCCGTACATGGTCAGCGGGTTCACGGACGCCCAGCAGTTCGGGCGGTTGGGGATGCAGTGCTACGGCTATGCGCCGGTGCGGTTCCCCGCCGAGGACGACGTGAAGTTCGCGAAGCTCGTGCACGGGCACGACGAGCGCATCCACGCCGAGGGCTTTCGCTGGGGCGTGGGGTGCTTCGTCGACCTCGTGCACCGGTTCGTCGGGCTCGCCGACGGATGAGCGGGACGGTGATGACCGGGCCCGTGGTGACCGGGCCCATCGGGTCGGTCAGAACTGCAGGCCGACCGAGAGGGCGATCACGCTGTTGAACTGGCTCTCGCCCTCGACCTCGGAGTCTCGCATGTCGACGAGGTCGCGGGTGTAGCGGAGCTCGGCGCTCAGGCCGCCGACCGGCGTTTGAAACCCGGCGCCGACCGCGCCGGCGATGCCGAAGGTGTATGGCGCGTACGCGTCCTTCACGTCGTCCTCGGCGTCCCCCACGACGGAGTTCGCGCCGAGCAGCAGCTGGGCGTAGGGGCCGGCGGCGATGTACGGCGCGATCGGGCCGGGCAGCAGGTCGAACTTCGCGAACACCGGCACCTGCAGGTACGACAGGCGCACGCTGGCGTCCTCGGTGCTCAGATCGCCGAGGTCGAGGTTGGCGCCCTGCACGGTGTAGAGCAGCTCGGGGCGCAGGGCGATCGGCCCGGCGGACAGCGACGTGAACGCGCCGACGTGAAAGCCGGGGCGCATCGTCGTGTTGTCGACGTCCGCGCCGACGATGTTCGACAGGTGGCCTCCGGCACGGATGCCGATGCTCTGGGCATGGGCGGCCGAACCGACGAGGGCGAGGGCGAGGGTTGTGGCGAGAGCGAGGGCGATGCGACGCATGGTCGGGCTCCGTGGCGGCGTGCGGGTAGGGGTCGGACGCTGCGGCGGGCCCGCGCATTCAATGCGCAGCGATCATCGGGACGAGAGCGCGCTCTTGAGCTTCTTCGGCAGCGTCTCGGCGAGCCCGGCGAAGGTCTCTGCGACCGCGCGGGGCGTCCAGCCGGCCTCGGCGAGCGAGGCCATGCGGTCGGCGTCGAGGGCCACCTTCGCCTCGCCGTCGAGTCCGAGGGCGTCGAGAAGCTCGCGGCCGGCGAGGGGCGCGCGCAGGTACGCCAGCTCGACCTTGTCGCCGGTGAACGTCACCAGCGGCTCGTCGGACGGGTACCGGAACCCTTCGGTCGGCTCCTCGCCGAGGGTATCGACGAAGGTCTGCCACTCGCGCCAGGGCACGAGGGCCAGGTCGTCGATCACCTCGAAGCCGGCCTTCTTGAGGGCGGTCTTGAGCTTCTTCGTCGGCGAGTCCAGCTCAACGGCGGTGAAGCCGCGGCTGATGACGACGTTGCCGAGCTGTTTCGTGACGTCGGCGAGGATCGACGTGAGCGTCGCGGGCACGTCCGTGCGGCTGCGGCCGAAGAGGCGGGCCTCGACGATCTTCGGGTCGAGCCCGTCTTCGATCGCGGCGCGGATCGTAGGCATCGACACGGCCCACGTGCTCACCGGCTCGTCGGGATCGGTCGGGTCCGTCGCGCCGGACAGCCGCCGGGCGAGGTACTCGTCGCCGACGTCGCCCTCGGCGCGATAGAAGACGATGTCGTGGTTCGGCTGCAGCACGAACGGCCGCGCCGCCTCGATGCGGGCGATCTCGCCGGCTTCGTCGACGTCGGCGTCCCGCAGCAGGCGCGCGCCGAGCGAGGTCAGGCGCACGAGCCGGTCGCCGCCGACGTTCATCTGCACCTCGGGGGTGCGGGCGAGGTCGATGAGGCCGATGCGCGCGGCGAGGTAGACCCAGTACTCGACGAGGCGCAGCACCTCGGGATGCGGCTCGCCGTCCGGCGTGTCCGGCACGTCGTCGTCTTCGCTGATCAGCAGCGAGGGGACGTCGGTCGTGATGCGCGTGGCGAGATCCTTCGCGCGCACCCATTCGCCCGGCGTCGCGAATGACAGGGCGTCGAGCAGGGCGCCGCGCACCTCGGACGGTGTGTGCAGGAAGTCCCGACGAAACGTCTGGCCGAAGTTGTGGCGGTGCCCCTGGTTGTTGCGGGCGTCGCAGCGCTCGTCCCAGTCGGACATCGAGCGGTATGCGCGCAGCAACATCTTCGCGCGGCGGGTCCGGGGCGCGAAGAAGAACGGGTCCGCGCCGGGCCCGACGCCGAGCACACGCTCGTGGTCGGGCTGGATGAGGTCGAGCTCGAGCCCGAGGCTGTAGACGAAACGGACCTGGTCGACCTCGTCCCAGTCGTAGAGGATCGACTTCGGGTCCTGCCACAGCAGCCGGTCGTTCACCGACGACCACAGCGGCTTGGGCGGGATCCCCGACTTGGTCAGCTTGATGCTCTTCTCGAGCGTCGCGTCGATCAGGCCCAGCAGCTCGTAGAGCAGTTCGCTCTCGTTGCCGGGCAGGACGCCTTCGAGTTCGCCGTCGTACGTCGGGAGCTGGCTCATGCGGACCGGGCCGTCGAGGTCAGGGGATGAGGCTGCTGAAGCGCGGCGAGTGCCCCAGATCGCGGAGCCGCCGTGCCAGAATGTGCACCCGCGCCGTGTCGACGAGCGCTCGGGTCTTGTCGAGGCGCTTCCAGATGAGCGACCGGATCTCCGGTCGGCTCATGAACACCTCGAGGGTCGTGGCGTCCTCGGTCGTGAGGACGGTCACGTTGTGGTGGGCTACGTGTCCGGCGGTTTCGTCGGTCACTCGTCGCTCCGGACCCGGTCGGGGGATCACTGCGCCCGCGGCGCGTCGCACGGGTGTGCATCGCTCGCCGCCGGCTCGGCGCAGAGGGTAGCGGACCGGTCGGTTCGGCGTCAACCGGGCGCACCGTTCGCTTGCCCGAAGTGCCCGCCGAGACTAGGCCTGCGGGTCGTCCCCGCCCCCGTACGTCATGGCCCCGATCAAGGACACCCTCGCAGCCTGGCTGCTGCCCGGGCGCGCACCGGCCAGCACGCTGCTGACCCTCGCGCACGTCGCGTACTTCGCGATCGTGGCGGTGCAGGGGGGCTCGTTCGTGCAGCTCGACAGCTGGGCGCTCTTTCGCGCCGGGGCCAACGGGCCGTGGGCGATCGACGGCGGCGAGCCGTGGCGGCTGGCCACGTACGCGCTGCTGCACGGCGGGCTGCTGCACATCGCGATGAACACGTGGGTGCTCGTGCAGCTCGGTTCGGCGATCGAGCAGCGGTTCGGCACCGCGCGCTTCGTGGCGTTGTACGTGCTGTCCGCCGTGCTCGGCGGCGTCGGCAGCGCGACGCTTGGCGCGGGCATGAGCGTCGGCGCGTCGGCTGGACTCTTCGGCGTGATGGGCGCAGGCATCATCGCGGCGCACCGTACGGGCACGCCCCAGGCGATCGCGCTGCGCAATCAGCTGCTCTTCTGGGCCGGGCTCATCCTCGTGATCGGATTCGCCGGCGCGCGGGTCAGCGGCGCCGGCTTCGACAACGCGGCCCATGTCGGCGGCCTCGTCGGCGGGCTCGGCATGGCCCTCGTGCTGTACCACGTCGAGCGGATCCAGGGGCGTGCCCGTGCGGTGACGCGCGTCGAGAACGTCCTCGCCACGGTGGTCTTCGTCGCGTTCACGCTCGGGCCGCTCGCGCTTCAGATCGTCGCCCGCGACGTACCGGCGGACCGACCGAGCTCGGACGGTGCGGTGTTCGCCGCGGCGCGTCCGATGTGGGCCGAGTGCCGGGACGCGCTCGCAGACGGGGTCGACGACGCCGACTTCGCAGACTGCCGCGACTTTCGGCTGATGCTCTACGACCGTGCAGCGCCCTACCTGCTCGAGATCGCGATGCACGAGACGCTCGGCGACGACGCGGCCGCGGCCCGGGAGGCGCGGCTGTACGAGCGGCTCTTCGGGTCCTCGCCCGAGGCGGCGCTGCTGCCAGCGGACGTGATGGTGCCGCTCTTCGTCGAGCAGATCGACGGGATGCTGGCGCCGCGTTGAGCCAGCCGGTCAGCGCAGCTCGAGCGCCTCTTCGATGCGTTCGACGACAACCGGCGACGGCTCGATGGTCATCCGGTCTTCGAGCGCGGTGCGCAGGGTGTCGCTGCCGAACGCGTCGACGGCTTCGATCGCGGTGAGGCGCCGCTGCACGTCGTCGTCGTCGAGCCACGCGCGAACCACGGGCGTCGACTGCTCGGGGTAGAGGCGGGCGAGCAGCAGCACGGCGTGGTGCTGCAGCAGGTCGCCGGACGCCGGGTCCGTCGCCAGACGCGCGAGCTCGTCACCGAGCCACGCGTCCGGCCAGTATCCGAGGGCCGACAGGGCGCGCTGGCGGTAGAGCGGGAACACGTCCTCGTCGGTCGCCAGCACCCGCAGCGCCGGTACCGGCGCGTCGAGGGCGCCGGTGAACGCGTCGGCGTCCGGGATGCCGTGGTGCGCCGAGAGCAGCAGGCGCGCCGTCTCGAGATCGGACGCGTCGACCTCGACCGGCACGGTCGGGTCGGGCGTGGTGCCCGGGTCGACGACCGGGTCCGGGCCGAGCTGGGCGGCCGCCGGCGACGCGAGAAGCGCGAGGGCGAGGGGCAGGGTGCAGAGCAGGCGATGTGCCATGGAGGCCTCCGTAGCGTGCATCGAGTACGACGCAGCGGGCGGTCGATTCATTCGGTGGGGTCGGTGCGCGACGTGCGCTTCGTCAGCGGATTCGCGCGCAGCACGATGCTCTGGCCCGTCGTGATCTCGGCGGTGCCGGACCAGGACGCGAGCGGGAACATGAGGTTGTTCACGTCGGGGCAGTTCGGGTTGCCGTTGCCGATGTCCGGGCACGCGGGCGTGTCGTCGATCGGGTCGGTGCCGCCGAAGCCGCGCTCGGTCGTGTGAAAGAGCCCGAGGAAGTGACCGAGCTCGTGGGCGAGGGTCTGGCCGGTCAGCTCGTTGCCGCCGCGGCGACCGAGGTTGTTCGCCGAGAAGACGAGGCCGGTGCCGGGGGACCCGTGGATGCCGGCGACGCCGGGGATGCCGGCGGATACGCCGAGCGTCGAGCCCATGTTGCCGGCGAAACCTCGGATGAAGAACACGTTGACGCTGAGCAGGTCGGACCGGGTGTCGCCGGGCTGGCGGCTGAGCTGGACGAGCTCGAAGACCTCGTCCTGCTCGCGGATGACGCTGAACCGATCGGCGACGTCGCCGGTGACGTCGATGTACCGGACGTCGCCGCGCACGATGCCCGCCTGGCCCCACGCGGTGTCGAACGCCGAGAGCATCTCGGCGAAGTCGCTGCTGTCGTCGGCGTTCTCGGAGTCGAGACCATTCACCCCGACGAAGTAGAAGTTCATGTCGAGAACGAGGGTCTCGTCGCCGGGGTCGAGCCCGGCGGTCTCTTCGAGCACGATCCAGCACAGCTCGTCGTCGGCGCCGCCGGTCCAGCCAATGTCGACGGTGACGGTGCCGGGCTCGATCAGGTCCTGCCACCGCGGCCCGCCCGGGACGAGCACGGGGGCGACGGACTGGAAGGTGATCGGGCTGAACCAGAACGACGCGTACCGCTCGAGCAGGAGCGTCTCGCCGCCGGGGAGCTCGAAGGACTCCGGATAGACCTCGCCGCGGCGGTCCCACGCGACGAAGAAGAACGACGTCGCGTCCTCGGACAGCTCGAACGACACCCGGTGGCGGTTCATGCTGCGTCGTTCGATCGGATGATCGACATCGTCGGCGGCGATGAAGTCGCTCTCGCAGGTGGGGTTCAGCGCGTCGCCCGCGTAGGCAGGGTAGCACCAGCGTCCGTCGTCGTCGCCGACGCACTCGTATCCGTCGCGACAGTCAACGTCCTCTTCGCAGAGCTGGACACAGAGGTTGCCGTTGAAGGCGCCGCGCAGGCAGGCCCGCCCGTCGCCGTTGCAGTCCCGGCGGGACTCGCAGTCGGACACGGAGCACATGCCTTCGGGGAATCCGTCGTCCGCCGTCAGGCAGAGCCCGCTCGCGCACTGGACGTCCGCCTCGCATGCGTCGCCATCTGAGCGGGACTCGGGCGCGATCGTCGCGTCCGTACCCGTGTCGGCGGCGGTGGCGTCGTCGGCGTCGGTGGCGTCGCTGCCCGAGGCGTCGCCGATCGCGTCGATCTGCGCGGCATCGGGCTCGGGTTCGGTATCGGACGACGACGAGCCGGTGCCGCAGCCCGCGATGGCGAGCAGGGCGAGCGCGCCGACGACCGCTCGCGCCGTGGCGAGGGTGGGGTGCAGGGAGCGCATGTCAGTCCTTCGTGAGCGGGTTCGCCCGCACCATCGCCGCCTGGCCTTCGGTCACGATCGTGTGATCGGCGCCAGCAAGCGGGAACATGAGGTTGCGGAGGTCCGGGCAGCTGCCCGGGAATCCGGACCGGCACTCGGGGGTGTCTTCGACCGGGTCGAACGAGTCGAGGGACTGCTCGGTCGTGTGAAAGAGACCGAGGTAGTGACCGATCTCGTGGGCGAACACGATCGCGGTGTAGTCGGTCCCGTCCGTCCCGTCCGGGGCGTCCGTCCCGAAGAACTCCGAGGTGAACACGACGCCGCTGTTGGGCGTGCCGTGCAGGCCGGCGGGCCCGGGGATCCCGAGCGAGATACCGATGACGCCGGAGCCGTCGCGGAACCGGAACGCGCGGGTGAAGAAGACGTTCACGCTCAGGGCGTCGTCCACCGTGTCACCCGGCAGGTCGGTCTCGGCGACGAGGCGCTGGGCGTCGCCCTGGCCGCGGATGAACGAGTACCGCGTGGCGACGTCCTCGGCGACGTCGAACCAGCGCACTTCGCCGACCGAGAAGCCAGCAGGCTCCCAGATCGCCTCGAACTGCTCGACCATCCGCATCAGGTCCTCGTTCTCTTCGGCGGTGTCGGCTGACGCGCCGGGGACATCGACGAGGTGGATGTTGAGGTCAATCGTCGTGCCGGGGGTCGACTCCTCGTGGACGTACCAGCAGAGGTCGCCGCTCGCGGTCTCGACGTTCAGCGCGTGCGCGCCGGCCTGCAGCTGGCTCTCGAAGGCGGGGGTGAACGGCACGATGATCGGGTTCGTGTAGCCAAACAGGTACGAGTTCGCGATCTGGTAGCCGTTCGCCCCGCTCAGATCGATCTCGTCGCCGTCGGGCAGCTCGATCGTGCTGGGCTGGATGGCCGCGCCGTCCCGGGCGAAGGGCACGATCATGTACGAGGTCGTGTCGTCTGCGATCTCGTACTCGATGCGGACGGTGCCCCGGTCGGGGGTGAGCCCGCAGGTGATCTCGAACGGGTAGTCTTCGAACTCGGTCGCGGGCTCGACGGGCTCGGTCTGCGAGGGGATGCAGATGCCCACGCCGCCGCCGACGCCCTGGCAGACGTATCCCGTGCGACACTCGCTCGCGGCACTGCAGATGCGGACGCAGAAGTTGCCGTCGGGGCGCACGAGGCAACGGTTGTTGAACTCGCCGCGGGCGCAGTCGACGAAGGTCTCGCAGAACTGCGTGGTGCAGTAGCCGTCCGGCCAGTCGGGGTCCTGCAGGCAGGTGCCGCCGATGCAGTCGTCGTCGACGTCGCAGGGCTGGCCGTCGAACGCGCCGGTCGACTCGGGGGTCGGCAGACAGGCCCCGCCGTCGCCGGTCACCGGCAGGCAGCTGTAGCCGTCGCGGCACGCGGCGTCGGTCTCACAGCGCACGGCGCAGACCGCGGTGTCGTCCGCGTTCACGCAGACGGCGTCCGGCGAGAAACAGTCGTCGTCGGTGGCGCAGCCGGGCGTGTTGCAGTGGCCGTCGGCCCAGTCCGGGTCGGGCAGGCACTCGCCGCCGGCGCAGGACGCGTCCTCGGCGCACGGCTCGCCGTCGTCGGATCCGACGAAGACGGGAGTGTCGGGTTCGTCTTCGACCGAGCCGTCCTCTTCGACGGCGTCGGCGTCGGATTCGCCGGCGTCCGAGCCGGTGGCGTCCTGCTCGGCCCAGAAAGCGTCCCAGTCGAAGCCGTCGGTCTGGCCCCCGGACGAGTCCGAAGAGCCACAGGCGACAGCGCCGGTGAGGAGGACGGCGAGGACGACAGACTGGCGAGTCATGAGGGATCCACGGGCTGGGCAGAGACCGGTCGCCGCCGGACCCTAGCCGATCCCCCCACGCGGGGCCACCTGTCCCGGGGACCAGCCCGACGCGCCCCGCGCGCTGCCATGCGCGGGGCGCTCGTCGCGCGGATCAGGGGGCGAGGATGCCCTCGAGCAGCAGCTCGATCCCGGTCGTACCGTTGCCGTCGACCGCGGCGCCGAAGACGGGCAGATCCGCCTCTTCGTCCGGCACCTGTGTCCACTCGCGGCCGTCACCGATCGACGGGCTCGAGGTGTCGGGGCGGTCGTACGTGTCGCTGCCACCGCCGTCGACGAAGAAGCCGAAGGTCGGGGCGTCGCGCCGCGGGTTCGTGTCGGGCTCGCGGCCGACGAGGGTGAGCAGCGAGATGCCGAACGTGTCGTTCGATTCTGACGCGTAGGCGTCGTTGCCGTCGAGGTCGAAGAAGCCGCCGAAGCCGTTGAGCACGCCCACGCCGAAGTTGAACATGCCGCCGACGTAGGTGTCTTCGCCGGACGCATCGACGAAGACGCCGACGCCGAGGTCTTCGCCGTAGCCGAAGGCGTTCTCGGCATCGAATGCCGCGTCCTCGTCGCCGTACTCGTCGTCGCCGGCGAGGTCCTGGAACGAGCCGACGCCGAACCGGAACGCCGCGCCGTGGGTGAGCGACGAACCGAGGTACGTGTCGTTGCCGTCGAGATCGCGCAGGACGCCGAGGCCGTGCCAGTGGCCGAAGCCCTGGGCGCCGGCGCCGGCGACATAGGTGTCGGCACCGCCGAGGTCGAGCAGGACGCCAAGTCCGCCGGACAGCGGCAGGTCACCGGTCGGCGCCTCGTCGCCCGGGTAGCCGACGCCCGCACCCTGGGCGGCCGAGAAGTTCACCGGCGCGAAGCCGACGCGGTTGCGGTAGAGCGCGCCCGTGTCGCCGGGGTCCGCGGTGTAGACGTCGTCGCCGGCGCCGCCGACGAGCATGCCGATGCCGCCGGGGCCGCCGAAGCCCTGCACCGCGTGCACGCCGGTCACGTCTGCGCCGCCGTCGCCGAGGATCAGCAGGCCGAGGCCCATCAGGCCCGACCCCTGCGACCACGCTTCGGCCTGCAGGTCGGCGTCGCCTTCTTCGTCGTAGAGCACGCCGATGCCGAAGTACCCGAAGCCCTGGCCGAGGCGCAGGGTCGTGTAGCTGTCGCGGCCCGCGCCGAGGTCGTAAAGCATGCCGACGCCGCCGAGGCCCGAGCCCTGACGGCCGACATCGGACAGGGTCACCGGCCCGTCGCCGCCGCGTACAGCTTCGGCGCGCCCGGCGCCGTCGCTCGGCAGGCGGCCGCCGTCTTCGGGGTCGGCGACCTCGACATAGCCGTAGGTGTCGGCCCCGCCCATGTCGATCGCGGCCGCGATCGGCAGGTCGAACGGGATCGATGCGCCGACCGGCACGTCGTACGTGTCGTCGCCGCCGAGCTCGACGAGCAGGACGATCGGGCCATCGGCCGCGGTCCACACGTCGTCGCCGGTGCCGCCGATGTGCAGCCAGCCGCCCTGCAGCTCGTACGAGAACGAGACGTCGGTCAGGTCGCTCTCGAAGCTGTCCGGGAACGCGTCCATCGCGACCGCGAGGTTCGCCGCTGCGGATGCAGCGCGGCCCCGGGCGACACCGTCGAAGAAGCGGGTGTCGAACGCCTCGTCGAACACGATGCCCTCGGGACCTTCGTCACCCGCCATGAACAGATGGTGGGCGGTCTGCTCGAGGCCGAAGAATGCGTCGACCTGCCAGTTTGCGTCGCGGTAGTCGCGGGACATCGACTCCAGCAGGGCGGCGACGGCGATCTCGACGTCATCGGGCAGCGCCTCGATCTCCGTGACCTCGTCGGGCTCCGGCGGCAGCCCGCCGGCCTGCGCCTGGTAGGCCGTGATCGCTTCGACCAGCGGCGAGACGTCGTCGGGCACCACGGGGTCGGCGGGGTCGATCGGCTCGCCCCACGCGGTCAGCGCGAAGCCGAGCACCGCGCTGGTGCCTCGCTCGGCGGCGACGTCGACCACGAGCCCGCCGAGCTCGTCATCGAGCGCGGTCGTCGCGAGCAGCGGATCGCCGCGCAGCGGGTTGACGGTGTCGATGCGCCAGGTGTCGTCCCGGTCCTGCACCGTCACGAGGGCGCGGTGGTCGGTGAGGGTGAAGGACACGCCGCAGCGGGTCGTGCCGGCCAGAGCGGCCGCGTCGGCGACGAGGTCGAGTTCACCGTCGGCGAGATCGGGGCCGAGCAGGCAGTCGCACGCCGCCGGCACGCAGAACGAGCCGGCGTCGAACGCGACGCACTGGTTGCCGGCGCCACACGCCTCGTCGCTGTCGCACTCGATCGTGCAGAAGCCGCCGGCGTTGTCGTCGATGCCCTCGAGGCAGTAGTCCGCCGCCGCCGAGGTGCAGACCGTCGGGTCCCGCGGATCGCCGTCCGTCGTGCAGGGGCGTCCGATGGCGCTGGCCAGCGGCATCAGGCGGCCGCAGGTGTGGGCGCCGCCAGTGTCCGGGCTGTCGCAGAACGAGCCGATGACGCCGTGGTACGCGACGCACTGCGAGCGCGAGCCCGGGCACGAGCCGACGCCGAAGCAGGTCTCTTCGCAGGTGCCGACCTGGCCGTCACGGGCCGCGGTGCAGCGCATGATGCCGAGGTCGCACGACACCGTGCGGGTGGCGTAGTCGCAGGCGATGCCGATGGGCTCGCAGCGGCCGTCGAACGTGTTGCAGAGGCTGCCGTCCGGGCAGTCCGGGTCTTCGGCGGTGCAGGCCGTCGGCGGCTCGTAGCACCGGCCGGACTGCGGGTCGCACTCGAGGTCCTCTTCGCACGAGGTCAGCTCGCACTCGCCGCACTCGAACTCGAAGTTCGACGGGATGCAGTGGTTCAGGCCCGAGAACGTCTCGAGGCAGCTGTAGCCGAGCGGGCAGGGGCGCTCGGCGTCGCACTCGTAGGCGCAGAAGGCGCCGGTGCCGACGTTGATGCACAGGTCGTCCTGGCCGCCGCACTCGGCGTTGTCGGTGCACGGCGAGCCGCACGCCTTGAGCTCGCTCTCGACGCAGAGCCCGGTGATGGCGTCGCAGTTCTCGCCGTCGTCGCACTCGACGTCGTCGCACCGATCCTCGCACGCGAGGATGACGGGCAGGCACTGGGCCGCTCCGTCGGCGAGGTTGTAGCACGCGTACCCGTCGGGGCAGACGAGCGGGTCCTCGCTGCAGTCGACGCCGCAGCGCGCCGCGACGCACTCGCCGCCGGCCCCGCAGAACTCGTCGGCGCCACAGTCGACGTCCGTGCGACACGGCGGGCCGGGCAGCCCGATGCACCGGTCGGCCTCGGTGCCGCACTCGAGGTCACGGGCACAGGGCGCGCACGGACCACGCGGGCTGTTGCACTCGCCGTTGAGCGGGTCGCAGAACTCGCCCTCTTCGCAGCTCACGTCGGCGCAGCGATCGATGCAGGTGCCGATCTCGGGCACGCACTGCTGCACCGGGCCGTCCGGCGTGTTCACGTCGACGCAGATCGCACCCTCGGGGCAGCTGTTCGGGTCGCCGCTGCAGTCCTGTGCGCAGCCGGTGGTGCGGTCGATGTCGTTGAAGGTGAGGCAGAGGTCGTTGTCGAACCCGCACTGCTCGTTCACCACGCACGGCTCGCAGTACTCGAGCGGCTCGACGCACGCGCCGTCCTGCGTGGGGTCGCAGACGGTGCCCGGGTCGCACTCGACGAACTCGCACGGGTCCTCGCAGCGCAGCGACTCGGGCACGCACTGGAAGACGCCGCTGCCTTCGCCGATCGGCACGCAGTCGGTGCCAGAAGGGCAGACCGTCTCGTCGTCGGCGCAGTCGTAGCCGCAGAACTGGCCGCCGTCCGGGTAGGTCAGGCAGGCGTTCGTGTCGCCGCTGCAGTCCGCGCTCGTCTCGCACTCGGTGCAGATGATCTCGCCGGGGGTCGGCGGACCGGTGTCGACGCCGACGTCGCCGCCGTCCCCGCTCGTGTCGTCGCCGGTGTCGTCGGCATCGGTACCGCCGGTGTCAGTGGACGTGTCACCGGCGTCGAGCGCGGTGTCGGTGCCGGTGTCGTCGGACGTCGAGGGCCCGCCATCGCCATCGCCTCCGCAGGCGACGAGGGCAAAGACGAGGAAGCACGGCAGTGCAAAACGAGCCGAATGCATGAGACGCACGGGACACGAGGTACGAGGGGTACCTCATAGCTACCCCACCCCTCGATCTCGTCGCAAGCACCGACGCATCGTTCGCCCGTCGCCGGGCGTACTTCGGGGCGGGTCGTGGTGCTGCGCCGCGGTGCTTCGCCGTGGTGCTGCGCCGCGGTGCTTCGCATCCGTGGCCGTGCCGGATCCCGGGGCGGGGATCAGTCGTCGTCGTCGGCGCGGGCGCGGGTCAGCGGCAGCGTCTTCGTGATGTCCGACGTCTCTTCGTCGTCGTCGATCGCGTCGTCGTCGTCCGAGGTGCCGTCGTCGTCCGAGCTGGCGTCGTCCGACGTCGCTTCGTCGTCGGAGCTGTCGTTCGCCGTCGCGTCGTCCGCGTCGCCTGCGTCGTCGTCGCCCCCGTCGATCCCGGTGGCGTCCCGATCGACCGTCGGGTCGGCGTCGTCGATCGCCGGGTCGACCGTGTCGTCCAGCGGGTCGTCGAACGCAGACAGCTCCTGCGTGCTCGCGCCGGGCTGACCACCGGGGGCGTCCGGCGAGCGGACGCCGACGTCGACGATCAGGACGGTGATGTTGTCGCGCCCGCCAGCGTCGAGGGCGAGCGACACCAGGTCGTCCGCCATCGCGTCGAGGTCGCCGTCTTCACGGGACAGCACGGTCGCGATCGTCCGATCGTCGACGAGGTCCGAGAGACCGTCGCTGCAGAGCATCATCCGGTCGCCCGTGCGGACCCGGAACTCCTGCGTGTCGATCAACACGTCGGGTTCGAGCCCGAGGGCGCGCATGATGACGTTCGACATGGTGGCTTCGGCCATCTGGGCCTCGAGCTCACGGCCCAGCGCCAGCAGAAAGTTGCTGAGGCTGTGGTCGGTCGTGACCTGCGTGAACCGCTTGTCGCGCAGCAGGTAGGCGCGCGAGTCGCCAGCGTGCGCGATGGCGACCATGTCGTCATAGAAGAGGGTCGCGACCGCGGTCGTGCCCATGCCGTGCAGGTCTCGATTGTTCGAGGCGTGCCGGTAGATCTCTTCGTTGGAGAAGCGCAGCGAGTGGGCGAGCTGCCACGCAGGATCGGTGAGATCCTGGTACGGGTCGTCCTCGCCGGTCGTCCGCTCGGCCGGCACGCGGAACGAACGCTCCGCGGTGGCGACGCAGATCTCGGACGCGACGCTGCCTGCAGCGTGCCCGCCCATCCCGTCGGCGACGAGATAGACGCCGAAATCCTCGAGGACGAGCGCGTCGTCTTCGTTGTGGTCCCGCACGAGACCGGTATGGGTCCGTACCGAATGGTTCAAAACGAACCACGATCGGTGCTGCGGGGTCCCCACCGCGTCGACCGGAATCGTCGACGGTCCCTCGACCGGTGTGCTGGACACGCGCTCCTCGGATGCTGCTCCATGAGACGCCCGGACTCCTCGCGGACGCGACCACCATTGGAACACGACGCCTGTGAGAGATGCAAGCGCCGGGTCGGATTGTCGAACTGACGCGTCGCGTCAGCGCCGCGCGGCCAGGGCATCGGATGCTGCACCGATCCAGCCGGCATCGTCCCCGAGGGCCCCCGAGGCGAAGGTCAGATCGCCGGCCGAGACCGCGACCGTCCGGGCGCGAACGCGGGCCTCGACGTGGGTACGAAGGCGCGGGGACCGGTCCAGCGCGCCGCCCCCCAGGACGACCATCGCCGGATTGACGAGGGTGCAGGCGCCGGCGATCGTGTCGCCGAGCGCGTCGCCGAGCTCGACGAGCAGGGCATCGGCCCAGGCGCATCCGTCAGCGGCTGCGGCGTCGACCGCGGCGAGGTCGGGCCGCTCGACCGCGCCGGACGCCCCGGCGTCGATGGCCGCCTGCAGCCGCCGGACGATCGCCGCACCGCCGACGCGACTCTCGACACAGCCACGCTGGCCGCAGCCGCAGGGGTCCGACCAGCCGGCGACCTTTACGTGACCGATCTCGCCCGCGTTGCCGCCCGCGCCGGTCACGACGCGCCCGCCGAGGGACAACGCGCCGCCGACGCCGGTGCCGACGTAGACGGCGAGCACCGGGTCGAAGCCGTGGGCGGCCCCGCTGGCGAGCTCGCCGGCGAGGATCGCGTTGAGGTCGTTCACGAGGCGCAGGGCGCCTTCGTCGCGGCCGAGCCGCCGGGCCACGACGGCCGCCACCGGCTCGTCTCGCCAGCCGAGGTTGGGCGCGTTGCGGACGACGCGGCCGGCGCGGTCGAGCTGCCCGGCGATGGCCATCCCGATCGGGGTCGACGCGTCGACTCCGTCCAGAGCGCCGATCTCTTCGGCGAGTACGTCCGCGAGCCCACTCGGCGAGGGGGCGTCGACGCCGTCCCGCCAGCGTCGCCGACGCACCGCGCCGGGGCGCAGGGCGTCCCCGTCCCGCGTCACCGTGCCGACGCGAACGTGGGTGCCGCCGACGTCGATGCCCACCGCAGCGATCGTCATCGCGCCGATTCCTCGGCGACGAGCCCTTCGATGAGGGCGCGGATCTCGTCGCGTCGCTCGGGGGTCGTGGCCTCGGCACGGAGCACGAGCTTCGGCGAGGTGTTGGACGCGCGGACGAGCCCCCAGCCGTCGTCGAAGGTGACGCGGGCGCCGTCGATGTCGATGACCGTGCCGACGTCACGCAGCCGGGCGACGACCCGGTCGACGACGTCGAACTTGCGGTCGTCGGGACAGGCGGCGCGGATCTCTTCGGTCGCGTACATCGTCGGCACGTCGGCGAGGCGTTCGCCGATCGAGCCTTCACCGGTCGACAGCACCTCGAGCAGGCGAGCGCCGGCGTAGAGCGCGTCGTCGAAGCCGTACCAGCGGTGCTTGTAGAAGATGTGCCCGCTCATCTCGCCGGCGAGCAGGGCGCCGGTGCTCTTCATCTTCGCCTTGATGAGCGAGTGGCCGGTCTTCCACATGATGCCCGTGCCGCCACGGGCCTCGATGTCGTCGTAGAGGGTCTTCGAGCACTTCACCTCGCCGACGATCGTCGCGCCGGGCTCTTCGGCGAGCAGCGCCCGCGACAGCAGGATCATCAGCCGGTCGCCCCACTGCACCGTGCCGTCGTGGTCGACGACGCCGATGCGGTCGCCGTCGCCGTCGAAGCCGATCGCGAGGTCGGCGTCGTGCTCGCGGACGGACGCGGCGAGGATCTCGACGGTCTCGAGGATCGTCGGGTCCGGGTGGTGGTTGGGGAAGGTGCCGTCCGGCTCGATGTACTGGCCGACGACGTCGAACCCGAGGCGTTCGTACAGGGCCATCGCCGTCGGACCGGCGATGCCGTTGCCGCCGTCGATGACCACCTTCAGGCGGCGCGGCCCGGGCTGGATGTCGCCGACGACCCGGTCGAGGTAGGCGGGCACGATGTCGTGGGCGCGCTCGGACCCCTCGCCGGTCACGAAGTCCTGCGCGGTCGCCCGCTGCTTCAGGGTCTGGATGGCGTCGCCGTGCAGGGTGCCGGCGCCGATCATCATCTTGAACCCGTTGTAGTCCGGCGGGTTGTGCGATCCGGTGATCATCACGCCGCCGCCGAGCTCGAGGTAGTGCACGGCGAAGTAGAGCAGCGGCGTCGGGACTGCGCCGAGGTCGATGACCTCGAGCCCGCAGGCGACGAGCCCGGCGACCATCGCGTCGCGCACCCGGGGCCCGGACAGCCGGGCGTCGCGGGCCACGGCGAACGTGGTCGCGCCGGCCTCGCGGGCCATCGACCCGAGGGCCCGGGCGATGCGGCCCACGGTGTCGTCGTTCAGGTCGGTGTCCGCGATGCCGCGGATGTCATACGCACGAAAGATCAGCGGATTCACGAGTCCTCGGGGTCAGGTGAGGGTGCCCGAACGCTTGCGCAGCGACGCGACGATGTCGCGCACCTGCTGCACCCGATGGCGCGGCGCGACGAGGACGGCGTCCTCGCTGTCGACGACGACGAGGTGGTCGAGCCCGACGGCGGCGAGCACGCGGGCGTCGTGCCCGATCAGCACGCTGTTCTTGCAGTCGATGGCCACGACGTCGCCCATGGTGACGTTGCCGTCCTCGTCGGTGTCGGCCACGTCGGGCAGGGCGTCCCAGTGGCCCACGTCGCTCCATCCGAACGAGGCGGGCACGACGCGGACGTTCTCGGCGCCTTCCATGACGCCGTAGTCGATCGAGATCGAGGCGATGCGCTCGAAGACCGCGGCGAGGGCGTCGTCGTCGCCGGCCTGCAGCGCGGCGTCGACCTCGTCGAGCTGGGCGCGCAGCGCGGGCAGCTGGCGGGCCATCTCGTCGAGCATCGTGTCGACGCGGGCGAAGAACATGCCCGCGTTCCACAGGTAGTTGCCGTCGGCGAGATAGCTCAGGGCCGTCTCACGGTCGGGCTTCTCGACGAAGGCGTCCACCGGCGCGGCGGTCTCGTCGCTGGCGGCGCGGCGGATGTAGCCGTATCCGGTCTCGGGCCGGGTCGGCTCGATGCCGATCGTCACGATGACGCCGGGCTCGGCTGCGGCCTTTGCCGCGGTTTCGACCGTGCGCCGAAACCCGTCCAGGTCGCGGATGAAGTGATCGGCGGGGAACACCGCCAGCACCGTCTCGGCGCCGGCTTTCGCGCGCACGGCCATCGCCGCCATGCCGATGCACGGCGCGGTGTTGCGGCCGACCGGCTCGAGCAGGACGTTGCCGGCGGGCAGCGCCGGGACGGCCTCGCGGATCGGCTCGGCGAGCGCGGCGTTGGTCACCACCCACACGGCATCCGGCTCGACGAGCCCGTCGAAGCGCTCGACGGTCTCGGCGATCATCGGGCGGTCGCCGAAGAGCGACAGCAGCTGCTTGGGGCGGTGGCGACGACTGAGGGGCCAGAAGCGGGTTCCAGCGCCACCAGCCATGATCATCACGTGCATGGCATCGAGCCGGGGATCGGGGCGCGTCCTGTGTACTCGCGGCCCACCGGATCCGGCAACGGGGTCGGCGTCACCCGCCGGTCCATCCGGCGAGTCCGGCGACGATGGCGAACGTGCCGAGCGCCCAGCAGTAGAAGCTGAACCGGTGAAATCGCGCGCGGCGCAGGGTGCCGAGCAGAAACACCAGCGCGCCGATGCCGGCGAGTGCGGACGTCACCGCGCCGATGCCCCACGCCATCGCCTCGCCCGGCGCCACGTCGAAGAGCCCGCTGTCGAGCTTGAGGACGGCGGCGCCCGCGATGGCGGGGATGGAGAGCAGGAAGGAGAACTCCGCCGCCTTCATGCGCCGCGCGCCGAGAGCGAGCGCCATCACGATCGTCGCGCCGCTGCGCGAGATGCCGGGCAGCACCGCGATGCCCTGAGCGAGGCCGATCAGCAGCGCCTCGCGGGGGCCGATGCCCGCGACCGCCCAGCGCCGTTCACCGGGTTCTTCGCCGTCGTCGCGGCGCGCGACCCACAGCATGACGCCGTTGACGAGCAGCAGCGCGCCCACGACCGGCGCGGTGACGAAGGTGCCCTCGACGAGGTCGTCGAGGGTGAGGCCGATGATCCCGGTGGGCACGCTGGCGATGACGACGAGGATCGCGAAGCGCAGCCCCTCGTGTTTCTCGAGCGCCGCCACCGGGCCGCGGGTCATGGCGACGAGCCCGCGGACCGCGTCGACCGCCACCCGGGCGATCGTGCCGCGGTAGACCGCGACGACCGCGACGAGCGTGCCGATGTGCAGCAGCAGATCAAAGCCGAGCGCGAACTCGGCCTGGGCCCCGAGGAGCTCGCGCGCCAGCCTGAGATGCCCCGACGAGCTCACCGGCAGAAACTCGGTGAGCGCCTGGACCAGGCCGAGCACGATCGCCTCGGGGATCGTCACGGCTCGTCAGCGGTCGGGGCCGCGATCCAGTGCTTGATCGCCGCGTGCTCGGTGTCCCACCTGTCGCCGAGCCGCAGCTCGAGAAACTGGCGGTAGAGCGTGTGGATGGCGCCGTCGAGCTCTTCGATCAGGTACATCCGCTCGAAGAAGCGGTCGTCGTCGTGCTCGGACAGCACGGCGGGCAGCTTCACGCCGGACGTGTGAAACGTCGTGGCGTCGAAGAGGAAGGCCCACTCCCGCTCGCCCTTGAGCAGGCGCAGCTTCGCGCGGCGGACGCGCTTGCCGACCTGGAGCGCCTTGTGCGCCTCGGGCGAGTACGCGGGCGCGCCGCCCTTCAGTCGGCTCTGCTCGGCCTCCTGCAGGTCGGACTCGAGGACGAGCTGGTCGTCGAAGCCGAGCTCGACGTGGCCACCATCGATGGTGAAGGCACCATCGAACTCTTCGGCGCGGTACCACAGCCAGAGCAGGAACTCGGCGCCGAGAAACTCTTTGCGGGCAGACAGTTCTGCGAGATCCACGGGGCCTCCGATCAGCCGAGAGACGAGAAGCGCGCGTACTCGACGTCTGCGAGACGACCGACGAGGTCGTCCGACAGCCCGCAGTTCAGCGCAGCGACGTAGGGGTTGGAGTGCACGAGGCGCAGCTGGAACGTCGACTCGAAGAGCTCTTCGAACTGCTCGCGGCGCCCGGTGGACTGCGACCAGAAGCGGACCTCGCGCTGATCGACGTTCCAGACCATGTCGACCATGGTCGCGGCGGGCAACATCTGCTGCTTCATCTCGCGGGCGACGAACTCGCGGATCGCTTCCTTCTCGGACCGCAGCAGCTTCGCCTTCTGGAATTCCTGCTTCTTCTGCTCTTCGCGGCGCGCGATGCGGGCCTTGAGGAGCGCGCCGGGCAGGGACCACCGATCGACCCGCAGCCCGAGGCAGACGTAGTCGTTGTGGAAGACCTTCGCCTTCGTGAAGTCCGTGTCGAGCATGTCCTCCGCGCAGCACCAGCCCCAGCGGAGGTCGTCCTCGGCGTCCGGGGTCAGGTCGACGAAGCGGAATTCGTGAATGCGCTCCATGAACGCGTCGCGGTAGCCCGCCTCGGGCACACCGTCGACGTGGTACAACGCACAGGAAATCGAACCTTTGAAGGCACCCAACGTCGGCCTCGGGTCGTGGGGTCGTGAAAGGGCGACGATGGTGCAGGCGCGAGCGACGCGGGTCAATGGCGGTTCGCACCCGCCCAGACCCACGGCCCTCGTCCAGCGTGCCGGCGCCGAAACGCCGACGCATCGCGCCGGTTCAGCTGTAGTAGGGATTCGTGCCGGCGTCGTGGTCGGTGACGTCGACGATCCGACCGAGGTCGGGGAACTCTTCGCGCAGCAGGCGCTCGATGCCGCCGGACAGGGTGGCCTGCGACGAGGCGCAGCCCTGACAGCCGCCCGAGAACCGGATGTAGACGTCGTTGTTCACGAAGTCGACGAGGTCGACGCGGCCGCCGTGGCTGGCCACCGCCGGGTTGATCATCTCGTCGATCACCTTTCGAATCTGTCGCCGCATGTCGGCCTCCATCGCGCCGGGCTCGGCGTGCGAGATAGGCAGTCCGCGGCGCCGGTGCAAGCACGTCCTGAGACGGCGAGGCCCCGATGCATGCGAAGGGCGTACACGGGGCCTCGGATCGTCGTGGGCAGGCACTACGTCTCGTCGGATCGCGAGCCTGCACGAACCACCCCGCGGCGCTCGATCCCGGCCGGGACGCACGCCGTTCAAAACCGTGGGCGCCGAAGCTTCGGCGTCGTGGACAGGCTCCACTCCTGTCGCTGAGGGTAGCAGCGCCGCGAACCGGGGTCGAGCGGTTCACACGATCGTGCAGACCGGATCGAGCCGCGCGACAAACCGGGTCAGTCGACGACCGCGATGCCGCCGAACGAGCGGAGTGCCCGGGCCGTCTCGTCGAACGCGACGACGAGAGCGGCGTGGGCCGCCTGCGCGCGAGCGAGGTCTTCGGCGCGCGCAGCGTCTTCGAGGTCGCGCGCGAGCAGCGAGGTGCGAACGGCGCCGATGGTGGCCGCGCTGCCCTTCAGGCCGTGGGCACAGTTGCGGGCCTCGCCGAACTCGCCCGCGCCGAGCGCGGTCTGCGCGCCCTCGATCCAGCCTCGCCCCTGGTCGACGAACTCGTCGACGAGCGTCGTGAAGAACTCCGGATCGCCGGTGTCGTCCCCCAGCGCGACGAGCTGTCGCACCACGTTGGTATCGAGGATCGCATCCATGGCGTGGAGACCCGGAGCAGTGGAGCATGCACGTGAAGCTGTCGCGCCTGGGCGAACGTCGGCGCCCGGTCGGCTTGGCCGTCAGTCTACCGCGCGGCAGACTTCTCGACCAGGGGTCTGCACGGAGGCCGATGACACCAGCACGATCGGGCTTTTCGTCAGCCCGCACCCCGGCCATCATGGCCTCGTGAATCGCTACCTGCCCGCGCTCGTTTCGGCCCTCGCGCTCGCCTGCTTCGCGCCCGGCGAGGCGGCCGCGTGGCTGGGTCCGCCCCCGCCGACCGAGGGCGACAAGTTCGTGCTCTTCGAGGATCGCGCCTGGCCCGAGGGCCACGTCATCGACGTGCGGCTCGTCACGGACGACCCGTGGATGGCGGACCCCGACGACGTGCAGGCCGCCCTCATCGACGCCGTGGATGCGTGGGCGAGCGTGGGCTGCGCGCCGATGGTCGTCGGTGCGCCCGTCTCGCGGGTCGAGGCCGACGGGGGAGTCGGCGACGTGCTCGTCGTGCCGGACGCGGCGACCGTACAGGGCCAGCCGCTGCTCGCCTGGACGACGGACGAGCTGGACGGCGCCGTCCGCGTGCGGGCGACCGTACACCTGAACGACGTCGACTTCGCCTGGCCCGCGTCGACCTGCGGGCCGGATCCGGACATGACCGGCGTGCTCGCGCACGAGCTGGGGCACGTGCTCGGGCTCGGGCATTCGGACGACCCGACTGCGGTGATGCGCAGCCCGGTCGTGCCCGGCGACACGTGGACGCTGCGGATCCCGCGGGCCGACGACCGCGCCGGGTTGTGCGCGGCGAACGCCTGCGCGACGTGCGCACCGCTCGCGCCGGGCGATCCCGTCGCGGTGTGTGCGGCGTGTGACGCCGACGCGCCGTGCCCGGACGGGTCGCGCTGCGTCACCGACGCAGGGGGCGACGCGTTCTGCGCGCCGATCTGTGCCGGCGACGACACCTGCGCCGACGGGGCCGTCTGCGCACTGTCGACGGACGAGAGCGGAGGGTGCGCGCCGGTCTGCGTCGCCCTCGACGCGCCCTGCGATGTGCGCGAGCCGTCGCGGCGCCGGCGCGGCTGCGCGGCAGCGACGGGAGCGCCCGGCGGACTCGCGGTTCTCGTGGTGGCGCTACTGGGTGTGCGGGTCCGCCGCCGTCGGACGCGCTGACGTCGCGGAGCCGCCGCCGCCGGACGCGCTCACGTCCCGGAGCCGCCGCCGTCGGACGCGCTGACGTCCGACCGGTGGGCGTACGAAGGTCAGGCGTCGCCGGACGGGTGCGCTGGGTCCGACGCGTCGTCGGACGGTCGCGGTACATCCGAGGCGTCGTCCGCGCCGAGCCCGAGCTCGTCGAGCGCCGGGGCGAGCCAGCCGGCCGCGGGCAGATCGCGCGCCCCGCCGACCGCGGCGCGCTTCCAGACGCCGGCTTCGTCGCGCCCGAGGGCGACCGTCGCGGGTTCGATGCCGGTCCAACCGCGGCCGTCGGGTGCGAAGATCGCCCAGGCAATGCCCGGGCGTCCGTCATCGTCGTCCGGCCCCACGCCGCGTACCAGCTCGACCCGTGTAGCGCCGGCGCGCGTCGAGCGTTGCAGGGCGCGAGCGAGCTCGAGCAGGGTGTCGCGTTGCATGCGCGCCGGTTCGTCGGACGCGATGCGCAGCGCCACCCGCGGGCGCCCGCGGCGGTGGTGGGTCTCGAGGGTGATCGGCCGCCACGGCACGCTCGACGTCAGGAACCGATCGACGTCGGCTCGGCGAAAGACCGCGCCCGACGCCCGCGCGTAGCCGGCCATCGGGCCCCGCACGACCCGCCCCGGTCGCCGCGGCACGAGGCGCCCGCTCTCGACCACGGCGGCCGCGAGAATGCAGAGAACGAAGGGCAGGACGGCGTCGAACAAGAGGGCGCTCGGGTGGGCTTGCGGCGCAGAGATCGCCCCCCCTATACTGCGCCGCGGCGTGCCCGCGAAGGGCATGCGTCGCGTGGGGCAACGCCCCGGGGATGGAGGCGAAGATGCAGATGCGCTCGTACCAGGCGTTGGGAGTCCTGTTGGCGCTGGGAATGTCCGGCACGGCGGTCGCCCAGACGTCGGACGGCGTCGGGGGACGCACCGACACGATCGGCGGCGACCAGTCCGCCGAAGAAGCCGCCGAAGAGGTCGACGAGCTGATCGACCTCTACGAGTACCAGCCCCGGTACTACTCGGTCTCGACGCGCATGTGGGCGATCGGCACGCCGAGCTTCGTGCTCGATGGGCCGTTCAGCCTGCACACCAACATGTGGCAGGACGGCGTGGCGAACTTCTCGTACGGGTTCGAGTTCACGACGCGGATCCCCGACAAGTTCGATGTGGTCGTCGGCCTCGACTGGGCGAACCTGCGCACCGCCGACGGCTTCTGGCTCGAGGACGGGGACCCGATCCGCGACGCCGACTACACCGAGAGCAACCTCTCGCTGATCAACGCGGACGTCAGCCTGCGCTGGTTCACGAACCTGAACAACGCCGAGACCGTGCAGCTGTACTACGGCTTCGGGCTCGGGATGGGCCTCGTGCTCGGCGAGTTCAGCAAGTACGACATCGACGTTGGCCAGTGCGGCTGGACGACCGAAGAGCGCGGCGGCGACGACGTGAGTCTCATCACCGACTGCGCGAACGAGAACGACGACCCGTACGTGCCGGTGTCGCGGCCCGAGGATCGGATCCCTCCGGTCCTGCCGGCGCTGTCGGCGACCCTGGGTACGCGGTTCCTCGTCGCGGACTCCGTGTCGATCGGGATCGAGGGCGGATGGAAGTCCCTGTACGCGTACGGCGGACTCAACGTCGGATACTACTGGAACGCGCTCCGCTGAGGCGGGGCGACGAGCGGCCGGCCCCGACCGCCGGCCCGGGAGCACACGCATGAACAAGGTGTTCGACAGCGCGGCCGAAGCCGTCGCGGACGTGGGCGACGATGCCGTCGTGATGTCCGGCGGGTTCGGGCTGTGCGGAAACCCCGAGAACCTCATCCGCGCCCTGCGCGAGAAGGGGCCGAAGGGGCTCACCGTCATCTCGAACAACTGCGGGACGGACGACTACGGCCTCGGGATCCTGCTCAAGAACGGGCAGATCAAGAAGATGATCTCGAGCTACGTCGGCGAGAACAAGCACTTCGAGAAGCTCTACCTCAGCGGGGAGCTCGAGGTGGATCTCGTCCCCCAGGGCACCCTCGCCGAGCGCATCCGCGCCGGTGGCGCCGGCATCGAGGCGTTCTTCACGCCGACGGGCTACGGCACCGTGATCGCCGACGGCAAGGAGACCCGCGAGATCAACGGCGTGCACTGCGTGCTCGAGCACGCGCTGCGCGCGGATTTCGCATTCGTGAAGGCGTGGAAGGGCGACACCCACGGCAACCTCGTGTTCCGGTCGACCGCCCGCAACTTCAACCCGATGATGGCGACCGCCGGCCGCATCACGATCGCCGAGGTCGAAGAGCTCGTCCCCGCCGGGGAGCTCGCGCCCGACCAGATCCACACCCCCGGCATCTTCGTGCAGCGCATCCTGCAGGGCACGGACTACGAGAAGTGGATCGAGCAGCGCACGACCCGTCCGCGCGAGGAGGCCTGAGCCATGGCACTGACCCGTGAACAGATGGCCCAGCGCATCGCGCAGGAGCTGCAGGACGGCTTCTACGTGAACCTGGGCATCGGCATCCCGACCCTCGTCGCGAACTACATCCCGGACGGCGTCGACGTCGTGCTGCAGTCCGAAAACGGGCTGCTCGGGATCGGCCCCTTCCCCTTCGAGGGGGACGAGGATCCGGACCTGATCAACGCCGGCAAGCAGACGGTGACCGTCCAGACCGGTGGCTCGATCTTCTCGAGCGCCGACTCGTTCGCGATGATCCGCGGCGGCCACATCGATCTCGCCGTGCTCGGCGCGATGGAGGTGTCCGAGCGCGGTGACCTCGCGAACTGGATGATCCCCGGCAAGATGGTGAAGGGCATGGGCGGGGCGATGGACCTCGTCAGCGGCGCCCAGCGGGTGCACGTCGTGATGACGCACACCAACCGCAAGGGCGCGCCGAAGCTGCTGCCGAACTGCACCCTGCCGCTGACCGGCGTCCGGTGCGTGCACCACGTGCTGACCGACCTCGCGCTCTTCGACGTGACCGACGACGGGCTGCTGCTCCGCGAGCTCGCACCGGGCGTCACCGTCGACGAGATCGCCGAGAAGACGCCCGCGAAGTGGGCGAAGGCGGAGTCGGTCGTCGAGATGGCGCTCTGAGCGAGCGCGCACGACCGGGTCGCGCGTCCCGCGGTGGTCCCGGTCGGGGCGGGCGTGGCGTCGGCGACGTCGTGGTCGTCGATGTGGACGCCGACGAGGCGTGGTGCGGCGTGGTCCTCGCGGACCGCGGGCGGCGCCTCGTGGTTCGGGGCCGCGACGGCACGCGGACGGTCGAGCCGCGGCGGGTGCACCGGCTGGCCCCGCTGGTCGCTTCGGCCACGACGCCGGGGCGGGTGACCGGGCTGCTCGACGCGCTCGACGACGCGGTCGACCGGGCGTACCCGCGACTCGCCGAGCTGTGGGCTCGCGCGGACGACGCGGACGAGTGGCCGTCGGTCGCCGACCTTGTGGCCGACCTCGGCGGCTCGACGGACGTCACCGAGGCGGCGATCGGCCTCATCGCCCTGCGCGGGTGCCCCTGGTTCGTCGCCGAGGACGCGTGCGTTCGCCCGACGACCCGCGAAGAGCGAGACGAGCGCCTGCACACGGCGGCCGAAGACGAGGCCGTCCGGGCGCGGCTCGGCGCGTTCGTCGCGGCGGTCCGCCGACGCGGTGCGGATCCGGCGGCGCCTCGGGTCGACGATGCGGACCTTCTGCGGGTGCTCGAGACCTGCGCCTGGCGTGGGGACCCGCTGGACGCGTCGCGTCGCGATCGCGTCGTCGACGGCGCCGCGTCCGCCGCCGGCGTCGCCGAGGGGCCGCGCTGGCGCCGGGCGTTCGACACCCTCGTCGCCATCGGGCACTGGGGCCGCGACCACGCTGTCGAGATCGATCGTCTCGGCCTCGATCGGGGCTGGCCCGTCGCGCGCACCGAACCCCCGTCGATGGAGCACCTGCCCCTCGTGGACGACGTCGTGAGCATCGACGGGCCGGGGACGGACGACATCGACGACGCGTTCGCCGCGCGGACCCTCGGTGACGGTGGGGTCGCCTTCACCGTCGTCATCGCGCACCCGCCTGCGATGATCGGCCTCGACGATCCGCTCGCCGTCGAGGCCGCCCGCCGTGGCACATCGGTCTATCTGCCCACGGGCACGTTCGGGATGCTGCCGCCGGCGTGGGGCGAGGACGCGCTCTCGTTGCGCGCGGGGGAGCAGCGCCCGGCGCTCGAGATCTGCTGGACCGGCGATCCGGACGGGACGATCCGCGCCGGGGGCGCGGTGCGGCTCGTGCAGACCCGGGTGAAGGCCAACCTCGTCTGGGCGGACGTCTTCGCCGGGACCGAGGGCGCCCGGTGGGACAGTGCCCTCGCCTGGGTGGACGCCTTTCGGGCGTGGCGTCGCAGCCGCGGAGCGCGGTTCAGCGAGCTGCCCCGGGCGCGGGTTCGCGTCGCGTCCGACGGCGCGATGACCCTCGCCCGGTCCGAGCGGTCCGGGCCCGAACACCGCCTCGTCGCCGAGGTGATGGTCGCCGCGAACGCGGTCGTCGGGCGCTGGTGCGCCGATCGGGGGGTCGTCGTGCCGTGGCGCGCGCAACCGATGCCGGACGACGCGGCGCGCATCGACGCGTGGCTCGCGGGCGAGGACTCGCTCGTCGGCGGTTGGCGGGCGGCCCGTGCGATGCCGGCGGCCTCGACGGTCTTCGAACCCGCGCCGCACCACGGGCTCGGGGTGGACGCCTACGTGCAGGTCACGTCCCCGGTGCGCCGGTTCACGGACTGGCTGGCACACGCCAGCATCCGCGCGGCCCTGCTCGGCGAACCCCCGATCGACGATCTCGCCGACCGGGTCGCCGCCGCGGAGGTCGCTGCGCGGGCGTCGGCGCGGGCGATGCGCCGCACGCATCACTACTGGCGGCTGCGGTGGCTCGAGGCGCAGGGCGACGTGCCGATGGACGCGGCGGTGCTGCGCGGCGCTGCCGCCGGGCGACGGGTCGAGGTGCTGCTCGTCGACCCGCTCGTCTCGATGCGGGTGACCGCGACGAGGGCGCTGGCGCCGGGCGATCGCGTGCGCGTGCAGATCACCGCCGTCGATCCCCGCGCGGGTCGTCTGAAGGGCCAACTCGTCGACGCGACGGGTTGACGCGCCTCGACGCGGTCGCCAGGTTCCGCGCCCGGTTGCGAACGTTGCGAACATCGCGCCGGGATCTTTTGAACGTGGGCGGCTCGCGCCGCCCCTGCGATGGAGCGATGGTATGGGTGTCGAAGGGTACGTGGTGGCAGTCGTCGGTGCGACGGGCGCGGTCGGGCGCGAGATGCTGGAGCAGCTCGCCGCCAGCGAGGTGCCCGTTCGTGAGGTGCGTGCCTTCGCGAGCCCCCGGTCCGCGGGGCGCGAGCTGCCGTACGCCGATGGCACTGTCACCGTCGAAGCCCTGACCGAGGGGTGCTTTCGGGGCATCGACCTCGCGCTCTTCTCGGCCGGCGGCGGGCGCTCGAAGGAGTGGGCGCCCCGTGCGGTCGCCGAAGGCTGCGTCGTCGTCGACAACTCGAGCGCCTGGCGCATGGACGACACCGTGCCGCTGGTCGTGCCCGAGGTGAACGACGAGGCGCTGCTTCGTCACCGGGGCATCATCGCGAACCCGAACTGCAGCACGATCCAGATGGTGCTGCCGCTGCAGGCCATCGCGCAGCACGTCGGCATCGAGCGCGTCGTCGTCGCGACGTACCAGAGCGCGTCCGGCGCCGGGCAGGCCGGCATCGACGAGCTCTTCGAGGGCACGCGCGCCGCGCTGGCGGGTGAGCCCGTCCCCGCGGAGACCTTCGCGCGCCCGCTGGCGTTCGACTCGATCCCGCACATCGGGGACTTCACGGAGTCCGGGTACACGACCGAGGAGCTGAAGATGCTCCACGAGACGCGCAAGATCATGGGGCAGCCGACGATGGCGGTCTCGGCGACCTGCGTGCGCGTCCCCGTACCCCGCGTTCACCTCGAAGCGGTCACGGTCGATCTGGCCGAGGCGACGCCCGTCGCGAAGATTCGCGAGTGGTTCGAGGGGTTCCCCGGGCTCGTTGTCCTGGACGAACCGGCCGAGGGGCGGTACCCCGTTGCGCGCGACGCCGAAGGACGCACAGAAACGTTCGTCGGACGGTTGCGGGAAGATTCTGTCCTCCCGGCGACCTGTCACTTCTGGGTCGTGAGCGATAACCTCCTCAAGGGAGCCGCTTCGAACGCGGTCCAGATCGCTGAATCCCTCCATCGTCGGGAGCTCGTCCGTGTTGCGTGAGTGGTTGCGTGTGATGGCTGCGGGGTCGACCGCCGCGGCCCTGGTCTGTGTCGCGCCTGCGGCGTGGGCGTGTGACACCGATCAGGTGCAGACGTGCGAGGTCCTCGACCTCGATATCGAGGCGTCCAACGCCGATGACGAGGACGGCGCCTACACGCTGAACATCGCGGACTGCCGCGACCTCGTGGATCGGGACGACGAGATCACCTTCCGGTGGGAGCTCGCCAATGACCCCGCCAGCGGGGACAACTACGGCGTGAAGCTGCAGCGAGGGGGCGATAGCGCCTGCAACCTCAACGCACCGGACCGGGACAACGAGGGCACCGACTGCGAGGTCATCGTCAACAACGGCGACCTCAACGGCTCGGTGATCACCGTCTCGACGTCCGTGGGCGAGGTGCTCGGCATCTCGAGCGGCGACGACTGCTTCGAGCTGGGTGGCACCCAGGTCGACTTCCGCATGTCGCTGATCGTCCCCGACATCACCTCGACGGACTCCGACGACACCTTCGTGTCGGACGACATCGTCCTCACCGTGGACGTGCAGCGCCCGACGACGCCGACCATCGAAGAGGTCAGCGCCGGTGGCAGCACGATCGAGGTGAAGTGGGACGACCTCGACGACGACGACCTCACCTACCGGGTGTACTACTCCGAGACGGAGCTGGTGGCCGGTGCGGAGCCCGAGCTCCTCTCGGGCGTGAGGTCGACCAACGAGCTGTCGAGTACATCGACGCAGGTGGACGATGGCGTGACCGAGGGCGTGAACTACTACGTCGCCGTCGTCAGCGTCGATTCGGTCGGCAACGAGAGCGTCCTGAGTGACGTCCTCACCGCCATCACGGCCCCTACCACGGACTTCTTCGAGGCATACCGCGATGCAGGCGGCGTCGAAGAGGGTGGCTACTGTGCCGCGGCACCGCGCTCGGCGGGGCTCGGTTCGATCCTGCTCATCGGGGCGGCGCTCGTCGCGTCCCGCCGTCGCCGTGGGGACGCCTGATGCGCCTCGTTCTGTTGACCCTCCTCGCTGCGGCGCTCGTCGCGCCGGCGTCGGCCCTCGCCGATGATCCGTATGCCACGCCCATCACGTCGCTCGTCGAGATCCGGCTCAGCGCATTCGATCCGGCGATCGACGACGAATTCGATGGCGAAGGACCGTACGAGGCGATCTTCAACAATCGCGCGCCGTACGGTCTCGAGATCGAGTACGACCGGCAGATCTATCGCGGAATCGGCTCGTTCGCGATCGGCTTCCATGCCGGCTGGACCCGCGTGAAGGGCTCGGCCCTCGCCGAGGACGGCTCCAGGAGCCCGGACGAGACGCGGTTGGTCACGTTCCCCTTGCGCCTGTCGGCGGTGTATCGGTTCGACTGGTTTCAGGAGCGCTTCAACGTGCCTCTGGTTCTCTCGCTCAAGGCCGGGCTCGACAGCGTGCTCTGGTCGATCAAGGGCGAAGACGGCGTGTCGGACTGGGAAGACGCCGACGGCACGTCCTTCACCGGGCGGGGCATGACGAACGGCTGGCACGCCGCGATCGGCCTGCACCTGAACCTCGACTGGTTCGCGCCCGGCATGGCGCGGTCGTTCGACGTCAACGCCGGCGTGAACAACACGTACCTCTTCGCCGAGTACATGATGACGTCGATCAACGACTTCGGCGGCGCCAACAGCTGGGACCTCAGCGAGAACAAGGCGGTGTTCGGGATCGCGTTCGAGTTCTAGCGTGAACCGCGTCCGACTCCGCGTCGCGTACCTCGGTGGCGCGTACCATGGCTGGCAGATCCAGCCGACCGTGCCGACGGTGCAGGGCGAGATCACCCGCGCGCTGTCGACGTTGCTGCGTCGCGAGGTGCGCACGTGGGGCGCCAGCCGCACGGACGCCGGCGTGCATGCCCTCGATCAGTGCTGCGCGTTCGACGACCCCGGCGATCGGACGACCGGCGAGATCCTTCGCGCGGTCAATCGCATGACGCCGCTCGACATCCGCGTCCTCGCCGTCGAGGCGACGGACGCCACGTTTCACCCCCGCCACAGCGCCCGCGGCAAGCGGTACCGGTACACCCTGTCGACCGGGTTCGGCATGCACCCGTTCGATCTGGGCCGCGCGTGGCACGTGCCGCGGGACCTCGACGTCGACGCGATGAACGCCGCTGCGGCGTACCTCGTCGGCGAGCACGACTTTACGTCGTTTCGTGCGCGCGGCTGTCAGGCGGACGGTCCGGTGCGCGAGCTCTTCGGCATCACCGTGCGGCACGCGGACTGGGATCGCGTCGAGGTCGAGGTCGTCGGCAGCGCGTTTCTCAAGTACATGGTGCGCAACATCGTCGGCACGCTGGTCGACGTGGGGCGCGGGTACCGCCCGCCGAGCTGGGTCGCCGAAGCCCTCGCCGCGAAGGACCGATCGGCGGCGGGGCAGACCGCGCCGCCCGAGGGCCTCGTGCTCGAGAAGATCTTCTACCCGTCGCACCCGTGGGCGACCTGACCGGGCTCGCGCGCGCTGCGGGTGCCTGCGAACCCTTCTGGAGCGGTGCTAACCGCGGCGTCGAGCGCGCGCGCGAGCGCGGACCCCGCCCGGTCCGACGTCCTTGAGGGACGGCACCGGGATGCGCGAGAGCATCGCCGCGCCGAGGGTCACCGCGAGGACCGCGAGGGGGATCGGGCCGACGAGGCAGGCGCCCACGACGAGGATCGCTGCGGCCAGCGGGGCGGGGAGGCCGACGAAGCGCGAGAGGTCGGACGAGCCGGACGCGATCGTGAACCGAACGAGGCGGAACGCAGTGGCGCTGATCCAGAAGACCGACACCGTCGCGGCGAGCGTGTCGTCGACCGGCACGAGCAGGGCATAGAGCAGCAGGGCCGGGGCGATGCCCGCGGCGACGAGATCGGCGACGCTGTCGAGCCAGCGGCCGAACGAGGAGGCGGCGTCCAGCGCCCGCGCGAGTCGCCCGTCGAGGTTGTCGGCCAGCCCGGCGGCGAGGAGCCAGCCGAGGGTCTCGACCGGCGCGCCGGATCGTGCGGCGATCGTCGCCGTCACGCCGGCGCCGAGGCCCACGAACGTGATCAGGGACGGCGCGGCGGCACGGGTCAACGCCCGAGCGCGGGCACGACGTGTCGGGCGCGAGGGGCCGGCCACGGCGGGCTCGGCGCCTTCGATCTCGTATGGGCAGGGTTCTGGAAACACGTCGGAAATCCTCCTCGACAGGTGCAGCTGGACCCCCTCTGGATCCGGGGATCGCCAGCTTGACACCCACCCCCGATTCGCCTAATGCGACGCGGGTTCTCAAGATACTGTGATGCGCGCGTGACGTCACGCGTTTGTCGCAGTTTGCCGAAGATCGCATCCGCAAAGGGTGCTACATGTCCCGTTGCGGACCCCCCGCAGCGAACAAGGAGAAGCGAATGACGGGTACTCTCAGAAAGTGGTGGATGGTCGGGCTCCTTTCGGGTGCCGTCCTGACCCTCGGCGCCTGTGGCGACGATGGCGACGGCGGCGGCGGCGGCGACACCGACGCGGGTGCAGACGTCGGCACGGACACGGACGGCGACACGGGCGGCAACACCGATACCGGTGGCACCGACACGGGTGGCACGTGCGAAGATCCGTGCTCGCGCAACCTCGACTGCGCCGATCTCGGCGACGACTTCGTCTGTGAAGAAGGCTGCTGCGTCGAAGACGGCGGCGGCACGGGCGAGCCGGAGTGCGATCGTCACCTGCAGCCCTGCAGCTCGGACGACGCCACGACCGAGAACTTCGTCTGCAACACCTCGGCGGGCGTCTGCATGCAGCGCTGCGCCGACGAGCTCACCGACGAGCAGCGCGGCGGCAACTGCCCCCTCGGCTCGTTCTGCTTCGAGCTGAACTTCAGCGGCGGCGCGCCGCCGGTCGACCCGAACACGGGCGACGAGCTGAATGGCGCCTGCTTCCCCGGCGACTGCGAGTCGGACATCTTCGACGAGAACGCCTGTGACGGCGTGTCGTCGATCCTCGACCCCGCGACGACCTGCGCCGGTGACACCTGCACCTGCCTGCCGATCGCGAACAACGCGTCGTACTGCATCACCGCCGGCACCGCCGGTCTCGGTGAGGACTGCGGCCTCGACACGAGCGACAACCCGCCGGCCAGCGACAGCTGCGGCGCGGGGCTCATCTGCCGTGGCAACGTCTGCGCCGCTCCGTGTGAGCTTGGCGACGACGCGACCTGCGACGGCACCGACGCCGCCGCGTCGTGCATCGAGGGCGCCGACTGCTCGTGCCTCGAGGTGCTCGACACCACGCGTCGCAACGAGCCCGGTGTCTGTGGCGTGGCCTGTGAGCCGTACTCGGTGGGCACCTGCCCCGACGGCACGCTCTGCATGCCGGCCATCGGCCGCTTCGGCATCAACGCCTGGTCGTGTGTCGCCGGTGAGCCGGAAGCCGGCCCGGGCGAAGAGTGCACCACGGCGGGTTCGTTCGCCGAGTGCCCCGAGGGCTTCATCTGCCTGAGCGAGACCGAGGGCGCCGCCCCGGTCTGCGTCCAGTTCTGCGACCCGCTCGGTGAGGCCACCGGCGCTGGCGCGTCCTGCGGTGGCGGCTCGGCCGGCCCCGAGCTCATCGGCGCCACGGCGTTCGGTGAGGCCAGCGCGTACCTGCCCCTCGCCGCCGGCGACTACGACGTGGAGATCCGCGCGGCCGCCGACGGCTCGCTGATCGCGCCCGTCACCGTCTCGGTCGTCGAAGGCGAGATCGGCACCGTGGTCGCCGCCCTCGACGGCGAAGGCGCCCTCGACCTGATCGAGCTCACCGACCTCGCCGACGGCGAGACCGCTCCCGAGACCGGCCTCCGCGCCCTGCACGCCTCGGGCGACGCGGGTGAGGTGGACGTCTACCTCGGCTGGGCTCTCTCGGGCGTGACCTACGGCATGAACGCCGGTTGGATCGGCGTCCCCGCCGGCGAGACCGCCCTCGTCGCCGCTGGCCTCACCGCCACCGTCGACCCGGCCGCCGGTGACGCGGTCACCGCCGTCGTGCACCTCGATGGCGACGACGCCATCGCCGTGACCGCCGTGTCGATCGCCGCTGGCGACATCCCGTCGACCGACGGCGACGCCGCGATCCGCTTCTTCCACGGCGCCGACGGCGGCCCGGGTGTGGACGTGTACGCTGGGTGCCCCAGCGCCGTCGCCTGCACCGCGCTGAACCAGATCTACGCCGGCATCGAGTACGGCGACGTGTCGACCCTCGAGGACTACCTCCTCGTCGACGCGGGCGAAGCCGACGTCTACGTCTTCGCCGCTGGCGACCTGCCGGCGACCGACGACCCGGTCTTCGAAGGCACGATCGACCTCGACGCCGACTCGTACACGACCATCGTCGCGTACTTCGACGGCCGTGAGCTCGCCGCGGGCCTCTTCGCGGACGAGTGGGACCTCGGCGAGGGCCAGTTCGGCTTCACCGCCATCCACGCGATCTCGGAGGCCGACCCGGCCGACGTCTTCGCCGAGTCGACCACCGCCACGCTCGCCGGCCTCGTGTACGGCGGCACCCTCGGTGGCGCCGACAGCGCGTGGGCCTCGCTGATGCCCGGCTTCTACCACATCACGCTCCGCGCCGGCGGCACCGAGGACATCGCCCTCGAGTCGGGCGTCTTCGAGCTCGCCGAAGGCCTCACCACGGTCGTCGTCGCTGGTTCGGCCACCGCCGACCCGGCCACGCTCACCTGGTTCGCCGTTGCCGACATGCTGCCCGAGCTTGCCGAGGGCGAGGGTGCCGGTCGCGTCATCCATGGTGCCGAGGCGGTCGACGCCGTCACCGTGAACCTGCCCGGCGTGCAGGAGAACATCTGCGCCCCGTCGGCGCTCGACGGCTTCGGCTTCTGCAACGAGTCGTGCGAGCCCTACCCGCGTACGGGCGGCGGCGGCTACGCCGGCTGCGACGACGAGACGAACACCTGCCTGCCGATCACCCAGCGTGACGACGAGCCGGTCGAGCCCGTCGGCATCTGCTCGGACGACGAGGGCACCGCGGCGGCGGGCGAGTCCTGCAGCAACCCCGGGTTCCTCGGTGGTGACTGCGCCGACTTCGCCGTCTGCCTGAGCGACACCGCCGACGCGCCGACCGGCAACTGCCAGGCGCTCTGCGAGCCGTTCTCGGCCGAAGCCGACCAGTGCGGCGACGGCACCTGCTCGTCGGTCCCGCCGCTCCTCGGCCAGCTGAACTTCTCGTTCTGCCTGGACGCGGACGACGTGGTCGCCGGCGAGGCGTTCGAGCGCTGCGCCGAAGACGACATCGGCTTCCCCTGCGCGCAGGACGGCACGCTCTGCATCGACCTCGGCTCGGGCGGCCAGTGCTACCCGATCTGCCGCGAGGGCTTCGATGACTGCGGCGACTACGAAGGCCGCACCTGCCGCACCGGTCAGCTGAACCCGGACGTGGTCCCGGGCTTCATGGGCCTGTGCCAGTAATCCGCACACGCGGATGAACCCGCGGGGGCGCGCCGGTTGCGGCGCGCCCCCGCGTCGTTTTTGCCGCTGTCGCTGCTGTCGGGCTTCGGCGGGGGGGCTCGAATCGTCGACGGCGCCCACGCTGCGATGCGCGGGGCCCGCCGCATGCGACCGATCGTCGCAGCCCGGTTTCGCCGGGCCTGTCCCGAAGGTCAGTGGATCCGCGGCCGGGTTCCCGGTGGGTGGAAGCCGTGAAAGCTGTTTATTTACAACGCCTTGAGTGCCGGTGACGCGCCGTGTCGAAAAGTCGTCGCAGGGCTTTGACAGGAATGTCGAATTCCCCCAGGATTGGGCGCCGTTGTTCTGGCGAGGCCAATTCAGGCGTCGCGCTTGTCCCGAAACCGTGGATCCTACATGACCCGCACCACGCTTCGCGTTCTTCTTTTCGGCGCTTCGATGGCTCTGGCCGTCGGCACCGGTTGCTCCGATGACTCCACGTTCTTCCCCGACGCGGGTGACGGCGGCTCCGGCGGCGAGAACCGCGACGGCGGCACCGGTGGTGGCGGCGGCGGCGGCGGCACGGACAGCGATGCGGGCGGCAACCCGTCGCTCGACGTCTCGATTGGCGACGACACCGGCGGTGGCGGCGGCGGCACCGAGGACACCGGCGGCGGCGGCGGCGGCGGCACGACCGACCTCGACTGCGTCGAGATCATCGACTGCATCAACGCGAGCGGCGGCACCCAGGCCGACCTCGAGGCGTGCATCGATCAGGGCACGCCCGAGGCGCAGGGTCAGATCACCGACATCCTCATCTGCCTGCAGGAGAACTGCGGCGAGGCCGGGTCGGACGAAGAGTTCGCCTCGTGCCAGCAGGAGTTCTGCAGCGCCGAGATCGCCGCGTGCACCGGTCAGGCCGCGCCCAGCGGTGACGCGAACTGCGAAGAGACCGTGATGTGCGCCCTCGGCTGCGCCGATCAGGAGTGCGCCAACGCGTGCATCTCGGACGCGGACTCGACCGAGACGGCTCAGGCCGCAATCGACTACTTCAACTGCGGCGTGGAGTCCTGCGCCGAAGCGACGTCGGCCGAGGAATTCCTCAGCTGCGCCGACGCGGCGTGCCCGGGTGAGTCGGCCGCCTGCTTCTGATCCTCACGGATCGCAGCGAACTGCGGGCCTCACGTCTCTGGCGTGGGGCCCGCGGCTCGTTTTGCCCTCGGTACCGGTGACACCTGCCGGGTGACGCGCGCTGAGCGTCACGTCCGAGAGACAGGCCGGGCAGGGACGACGACGCGCCCCGCGGTGCGAACCGCGCGCGAGAACCGTGCTCGGTGCCCGTGCGGACCACACCGGGATCCTTGATCGCCATCCGTGGGATCTCTACCGTACGGCGATGCGCCTTCGGTACGATCGGTTCCCCACGGATGCACGCATGCACCTACGACGGCTCGTCGCGATCCTCTTCCTCTTCGGCCTGGCAGCAGGCTGTTCGTCGGACGACGAGGGCCCGAATGCCCCTGCGGTGTCGTTCGACGTCGGAGTGGGTGGGGACGCCGGCTCGGTCCCGCTCGAAGAGCTCTGCGGCTCGATCCCGGCGGCGACGAACCCAGGCGGCGCGTGCACCGACGCGGTGGACTGCGGCGACGGTGGTGTCTGTGTCGCGCGCGGCGGTGAAGAGCCGCGGTGCGCCCAGATCTGCCTGCCCAGCGCGTGCGGCAACACCTGCGCGTCCGGGCAGTCCTGCGCGCGCCTGTCGGAAGGTGGCGGCCAGTACTCGGTCGACATCAACGGCGACGGCGAGGACGACCCGATCGGTGCGTGCCTCGAGCCCGTACCCGGCGACCAGGGTGCCTACGACCCGTGCGGCGAGGTCGGCAGCTGCCAGGCGGGCATGAGCTGCGCCGGCGTCGAAGGACGTGCCGTCGGCACCTGCTTCGAGGGCTGCTCGGGTGACTGCGCGGACTTCGATGGCTTCAGCGCGACGTGCGCCCCGACGAGCGACGGCGACGACGTGTGCGTCATCCCGTGTGATCCCGGGGCCGGCGACGGGGCGTGCCCGTCCGGGCTCGAGTGCGTCTCTCTCGCGCAGGGCGCCGCGGTTTGCGTGCGCTGACGCTCCTCGTACTCGCGGTCGGGCTCACCGGCTGCACGTCGAGCCCTTCGTTCGAGCGCATCGACGATGTCGGCTTCGTCGACGTGGGCGTCGACGCGGCGACCGACACGGCGGGTGCGACGGACGGCGCGACGCTCGCGTTCGGCTGCTCGCTGCTGACGCCGGATACCTGCGTGCGGCTCGGCACGGTCTGCTGCGTGCCCGACGAAGAGGTGTGCGTGCCGTCGCTCGGGCGGCCGAACCGCTGCATGCCGGCGGGCATTCGCACCGAGGGGCAGACCTGCTCGGCGCTCGACGCCTGCGCCTCGCTGCTGGTGTGCGTGGCGGCGGCCTCGGACACCGAATCGCGGTGCCACCGGGTCTGTGCGGCCGATGCGGACTGCGAGACCGGGTCGTGCGAGGTCGGTGTGGCCCCGGGCCTCGGGGGCGTCGGGGTCTGCCGCGAGGCGCTCGGATCCGCCTCCGCCGAACCGTGAAAAACACCCGCGAATGCGGCGGGTTGCGGGTCGAAAACGGCGATGTTCGCGTCTTGACACGCGGTTTTGGCCTGTGCTAGAGACCCGCGGCCCGGGCGCGCGGCCCGCAGGGCGCAGCGTTCGGCACCAATGGGCCGTCGTCTAATGGCAGGACACCGGTTTTTGGTACCGATTATCCAGGTTCGAATCCTGGCGGCCCAGCTCCCTCCCCGCGCGCGCGAATCCGCCTCTCACGCTCGAGACCGATGACCACCACCGCAGACGACTCGATCCGCATCTTCACCGGCAACTCCCATCCGGAGCTTGCTCGGGAGGTGTCGGAGTACGTCGGCGTGAAGCTCGGCGAGCGGACCCTCGGCACGTTTGCCGACGGTGAGGTTCGCGTCGTCATCGGCGAGAGCGTCCGCGGCCGCGACGTGTACGTCATCCAGTCGCTCTGCCGTCCGGTGAACGATCACCTGATGGAGCTGCTGGTGATGCTCGACGCGCTGAAGCGTGCGAGCGCCGGGACGATCACCGCGGTGATCCCCTACTACGCCTACGCTCGCCAGGACCGTCAGGACCGCCCGCGCACGCCGATCACGGCGAAGCTCGTCGCGGACCTGCTCCGCGCGGCTGGCGCGGATCGCGTCATGGCGATGGACCTGCACGCGGCGCAGATTCAGGGCTTCTTCTCGTGCCCGCTGGAGCATCTCTACGGATCGCGCGCGCTCGTCGCCGCGATGCGCGAGGTGGTCGACGCGACCGAGGGGGAGTGCGTGGTCGTGGCCCCCGACGCCGGTGGTGTCGAGCGTGCCCGCTACGCGAGCGCAAAGCTGGGCCTCGGCCTCGCGATCATCGACAAGCGCCGGTCCGGCCCGAACATCGCCGAGGTCATGCACGTGATCGGCGACGTGGACGGCAAGACGGCGTTCATCGTCGACGACATGATCGACACGGCGGGCACCCTGTGCAGCGCCGCGACGGCCCTGAAGGCCAACGGCGCCGAGGCGGTCCACGCCTTTGCCACCCACGGTATGTTCAACGGACCCGCCGTCCCGCGCATCGACCGCTCCGAGCTGTCGAGCGTGGTGGTGACGGACACGATCCCGCTGCAGTCCAATGCGACGGCCTGCGACCGGATCCAGGTGAGGAGCGTCGGCGCGACGATCGGTGAAGCGATCAAGCGCGTGCACGGCGAAGCCTCCGTCAGCTCTCTATTTGTGTGAACGAACCGGCGCCGGCGCGCCGATCCCCCGGAGACGAACGATGCAGGAACTCACCTCCCTTACGGCGGCCCCCCGTGCCGCGGGTACCAAGGGTCACGCTCGCCGGCTGCGCGCCTCGGGCATGCTCCCCGGCGTGATGTACGGCAAGAACGCCGAGCCGACGGCCGTGGCCGTGAACCCGAAGGAGACCGCGGCGGTGCTCAGCACCGAGTACGGCTTCAACAAGGTGTTCAACCTCGACGTCGACGGCGCCTCGACGCTCGTGATGGTGAAGGACTACCAGTTCGACCCGATCCGTCGTGAGCTCACCCACCTCGACTTCTACGCGGTGGACCCCGAGCAGTTCGTCACCCTGCGCGTGCCCGTGTCGACGACCGGCGCGTCGGTGGGCGTCAAGGCCGGTGGCCGGCTTCAGATCGTCTCGCGTGACGTGAAGCTCACCTGCCGCGTGAAGGACATCCCCTCGACGGTGCCGCACGACGTGACCGCCGTGCACGTCGGCGAGTCGGTGTACGTCGACGAGATGGTCGCGCCCGAAGGCTGCGAGTTCGTCTTCAAGAACCGCTACCCGGTGATTCGCGTGGCGCGGAAGCGCGGCGCGAAGGTGCGTGGTGGCGACGAGGCGGCCGCCGTCGCCGAATGATTCGCGGCGCGGGCCCCCGCCAACGGGGCCTGCGTACCCGCCGGCCCCTCGCGCCGGCCTGCTCTGCCACGCACCCCGGTGCGTCGGCGCGCACAGGAGCTCCGATGGCGAAAGACCATCAGGTGCCCCCGGGGCGCGCGCTCGTCGTCGGGCTCGGCAATCCGGGCTCGAAGTACACGGGGACCCGACACAACATCGGGTTCCTGTGCGTCGAGGCGTTCGCTGCCCGCTGGGGCATCTCGCTGAACGAGAAGAAGTTCAAGGGCGTCCTTGGCAGCGGTCACGCCGCCGATCGGATGGTCACGGTGCTCGAGCCGATGACGTTCATGAACCTCAGCGGCGAGAGCGTCGGGCCGGCCGCCGGGTTCTACCGGCTCACGCCCGCGTCGGTGATCGTCGCCCATGACGACATTGATCTCGAGCCGGGCCGCGTGCGGATCAAGGTCGGCGGCGGGCACGGGGGCCACAACGGCCTGCGGTCGTGCGACAAGCACCTGCCGTCGAAGGACTACGTGCGGATCCGCCTCGGCGTGGGGCGCCCCCCGGTGGGCGACGTGTCGGGCTGGGTGCTCGGCCGGTTCGCGAGCGCGGATCAGGCGCTGGTCGACCAGCTGATCGACATCGGCGCCGACGCGATCGAAGGCGTGCTCAAGGACGGCCTCCTGGCGACGCAGAATCGAATTCATTCGTTGTAATGCCGGGCGTCTGCGCGCATCCAGAAACAACGTGACCACCTGTGGTCGATGTGCTAGTCCGCCCGACCGAACAAGACGCCAGCTCGGGTGCATGCGCGCGTCCCGTCCCTCACGGGCGAGCGTCCCGAGTCACCGACCCCCTGGAGAATCGTCGTGGAGAATCTGATCTATGCCGCCCCGGCTGCGGGCCTGATCGCGCTCGCTTTCGCGTTCTGGAAGGCCAGCTGGGTCAAGAAGCAGGACGAAGGCGACGACACGATGAAGAAGATCGCGCGCCTCATCCGTGAGGGTGCGTTCGCCTTCCTGAAGACCGAGTACAAGTTCCTCGCGATCTTCGTGGTCGTTGTGGCGGTGCTGCTCTTCGTCGCCAACATGGGCAAGGACGGTGGCTACCTGGTGTCGGTGTCGTTCGTCATCGGCGCCGTGGCGTCGGGTCTGGCGGGCTTCATCGGCATGAACATCGCGACCCTCGCGAACAACCGGACGACGGCGGCGGCGCGCAAGGGCCTGCCCCCGGCGCTCGACGTGGCGTTCGCCGGTGGCTCGGTCATGGGCATGAGCGTCGTCGGTCTGGCGATCCTCGGTCTGTCGGGTCTGTTCATCGCGTACTCGACGATGTTCAGCGCTTCGACGGACATGGCGGGCATGAAGACCGTGCTCGACGTCATCGCCGGCTTCTCGATGGGCGCCTCGAGCATCGCGCTCTTCGCCCGCGTGGGTGGTGGTATCTACACGAAGGCCGCGGACGTCGGCGCTGACCTTGTCGGCAAGGTCGAGGCCGGTCTGCCCGAGGACGACCCGCGCAACCCGGCGACGATCGCCGACAACGTCGGTGACAACGTCGGTGACGTGGCCGGCATGGGCGCGGACCTCTTCGAGTCCTACGTCGGCGCCATCATCGGCGCGATGGTCCTCGGCTACGGCTTCTCGCTCGAGCACGGCTTCGTCGAGATGGGCCCGCTGCTGATCCCGTTGCTCATCGCCGCGGTCGGTATCATCGCGTCCGTCGTCGGTACGTTCTTCGTCAAGACGAAGGAGGGCGGCAACCCGCAGCACGCGCTCGACATGGGCGCCTTCGGTGCCGCTGGCGTGGTCGCCGGTGTCTCGTACTTCATCATCACCGCGCTCTGGCCCGAGAACCTCGAGGTCGAGGCGATGGGCGTGTTCATCGCGAACGTCATCGGTCTGGGCGTCGGCGTCGCCGTCGGCCTGATCACGGCGTACTACTGCTCGATGGGCAAGAAGCCGGTGAACTCGATCGCCAACCAGTCGAAGACGGGCTCGGCGACGAACATCATCGCGGGCCTCGCGGTCGGCATGGAGTCGACGGCCATCCCGATGATCCTCATCGCATTCGGTATCGTGGCCGCGAACCACTTCGCCGGTCTCTACGGTGTTGCCCTTGCGGCGCTCGGCATGCTCTCGACGACCGGCATCCAGCTCGCCGTCGACGCCTACGGCCCGATCGCCGACAACGCTGGCGGCATCGCCGAGATGAGCCACCAGGCCCCCGAGGTGCGTGAGCGCACCGACAAGCTCGACGCGGTCGGCAACACGACGGCGGCCATCGGCAAGGGCTTCGCGATTGCCTCGGCGGCCATGACGGCCCTCGCGCTCTTCGCGGCGTTCATGCTGCAGGCCAACATCACGACGATCGACCTCGCCAAGCCGCTCGTCATGGCGGGTCTGTTCATCGGCGGCATGCTGCCCTTCCTGTTCAGCTCGATGGCGATGAACGCCGTCGGCCGCTCGGCGATGGACATGATCGAGGAAGTCCGCCGCCAGTTCCGCGAGATCGACGGCCTGCTCGAAGGCAAGGCCGATCCGGACCCGGCGCGCTGCGTCGACATCTCGACCAAGGCCGCCATCCGCGAGATGGTGCGTCCGGGCCTGCTCGCTGTGGTGACCCCGGTCGTCGTGGGCTACCTGTTCGGTGCCGAGGCGCTTGCCGGTCTGCTTGCTGGCGTGACCGTCGCGGGCGTCCTGATGGCCATCTTCATGTCCAACGCCGGTGGCGCGTGGGACAACGCCAAGAAGTCCTTCGAGGGCGGCGGCTTCAAGATGGACGACGGAGAGGTGCACCCGAAGGGCTCCGAAGCGCACAAGGCGTCGGTCGTGGGTGACACCGTCGGTGACCCCTTCAAGGACACCGCGGGCCCGTCGCTGAACATCCTCGTCAAGCTCATGAGCGTCGTGGCGCTCGTCATCGCGCCGCTGATCGCGATCGACGCTTCGGCGGCGCCCGACGAGCCGGCCGAGGTGCACGAGGACGCCGGTGACGACGCGGCCGACGAGGCTGGCGACGAAGCGGGTGACGAAGAAGCCACCGAAGAGTAATCCAGAACGGGCGGACCGGGTCCCCGGCCGCCATCCCCCTCCTTGCTCGTCGCACGGTCGGCGGGCCTTCGCTCCAGAGGAGAGACCATGGCAACCCAGCGCCAGTACGAGACGACGTACATTCTCGTCCCGGACATCGACGCGGCCGACAAGGAAAAGGTCGCGACGCGGTTCAAGACGATCATCGAAGAGCAGTTCGGCGGAGAGATCCTCCGGATCGACGAGTGGGGCCGGCGTCAGCTTGCCTACCCGATGCGGAAGCAGCGCTTCGGTCACTACGTGTACAACCGCTACCAGGCGACGCCCGACGCGATCGCCGAGATGGAGCGCGTCCTGCGCCTCCTCGACCCCGTCATGAAGTTCCTGACGGTGAAGCTCGAGAAGGCCGGCGACGACACGGGTGCCCGTCCGAAGGACGGTGCGACCGAAGAGCCCGCGAAGGACGTCAACAACGACTGACTCGACGCGACAGGGCACGCGCGGTGACGCGACGAGCCCTGCGGAGGATACGCCATGCAGGTCATTCTCAAGGAAGACGTGCCGCACCTGGGCAACATGGGTGACGTCGTCACCGTCAAGCCCGGCTACGGCCGCAACTACCTCATCCCGCGCGGTCTCGCCGTCCTGGCGACGCACGGCAACAAGAAGCAGCTCGAGCACGAACTGCGGATCATCCACCAGCGCCGCGAAGCGCTGCGCGCGGATGCCGAGACCCTCGGCAACCAGATCGACGGCCTGTCGATCACCCTGGCGCGCCAGGTGGGTGAGGACGATCGGCTCTTCGGTTCGGTGACGAACCGTGACGTCGAGGCGGCGCTGTCTGCGCTCGGCCACGATGTCGACCGCCGCCGGATCATCCTCAAGGAGCCCATCAAGACGCTGGGCATCTACAAGGTGGATGTGAAGCTGCACGCCGACGTGACGTCGGGTGTGCTCGTGTGGGTCTGCGCCCTCTGATCGCGCGGACCGTTACCGCGCCCCGTTTTGGGGTGCGGTGGCGGCTGTGGTAGAACCACGCCATGCCCTCGAGGCCCCTACGCGTGATGTCTGCCGCAGCCGCACCCCAGACCCCGGTTGACGCCGCCGCCCCGGTGGCGCTCCGGTCCGTGGCGCCCGCTCCCGACCTGAGCGTGGTGATCGCGGTCTACAACGAGCGCGACTCGTTGCAGCAGCTGTCCGAGGAGCTCATCGCGACGCTCGACGGGCTCGGCATGACCTGGGAGGTGCTCTTCGTCGACGACGGCAGCAACGACGGGTCGCGCGAGGTGCAGCGGACGTTGTGCGAGGCACATCCCGGGTTTCGGGCGGTGCACCTGCGGCGCAACTTCGGCAAGGCCGCGGCGCTGCACGTCGGCTTCCGCCGAGCGCGCGGTCGGTACCTGGTCACGATGGACGGCGATCTGCAGGACGTGCCGGCCGAGATGCCGACGTTGCTGCAGCCGATCCTCGACGACGAGGCGGACCTCGTCAGCGGCTGGAAGTGGCCGCGTCTCGACCCGATCACCAAGCTGTGGCCGTCGAAGATCTACAACGGGTTCTCGCGCTACGCGACGGGGCTCGGGCTGCACGACATGAACTGCGGGTTCAAGGCGTACCGCCGCGAAGTCACCGACGAGCTGGCGCTCTACGGCGAGATGCACCGGTACATCCCCGTGCTCGCGGACGGCGCCGGCTTCATCGTGACCGAACGCAAGATCGCGCACCGGCCGCGGATCCACGGGCACAGCAAGTACGCGTGGCGGCGCTTCGTGCGCGGGTTTCTCGACCTGCTGACCGTGCTCTTTCTCACCCGGTACCGGCGGCGCCCGCTGCACCTCATCGGTGGGCTCGGGCTCCTGATGGGCATCTCCGGGTTCGCGATCCTCTGCTACCTCACGGCGCTCTGGGTGGGCGGCGAGGCGATCGGGGGGCGACCGCTGCTGATGCTCGGCGTGTTGCTGGTGCTCGTATCCGGCCAGTTCTTCACCTTCGGTTTACTGGCCGAGATGATGACCTATCATTCCCAGACCACGCGCACGGAGTACCCGATCCGCGCGCTGCACGGATTCGACGACGACCCGTCATGACGACGGTGTCGGGAGCCAACGGATGAAGCTGCCTCGCTCGGTCACGGAGATTGCGCCCAAGCTGGTCGGATACCGGTTGGCGTACGCCGGTCTGCGCGAGCCGCCGGCCCCGATCAACCTGACCCTGTCGGTCACGAACATGTGCAACTCTCGCTGCCAGAGTTGCGACATCTGGAAGATCTACCCCGCCGAGAAGGACAAGCTCGCGACCGAGCTGACCGTCGACGAGATCGAGCAGATCTTCCAGTCGATCGGGCAGGTGTACTTCTTCAACATCAGCGGCGGTGAGCCCTTTCTGCGAAAGGACCTCATCGACATCGTGCGGCTCGGATCGTCGCTGCTGAACCCGACGGTCGTGCACATCCCGACGAACGCTCTGAGCCCGGCTCGGGTCGCCGAGATGACCGAAGAGCTGCTCGTCGGTCTTCGGCAGTGGTCGCCGGGGACAAAGCTCACGCTGAAGCCGTCGTTCGACGGGGTCGGCGCGTTCCACGACTGGGTCCGCGGGATCCCGGGCAACTACGACAAGCTCGTCGACACCCTCGGCCGGCTGCGCGCGCTGCGTGCGAAGTACGATCACCTGCGGGTCGGCGTCGGCACGGTGATCAGCACGATGAACCTGCAGCACCTGCCGGACATCATCGAGAAGTCGCAGGAGTTCGGGGTCGACTCGTACATCAGCGAGGTGGCCGAAGAGCGCGACGAGATGCGCAACGTCGGCACGGGCATCACGCCGTCGCATGAGGAGTACGGGCAGGCGATCCGCGCGTTTCGGGCCGAGACCTTCGCCCGCCTTCGCGAGGCCGAGGGGCTCGAGCTGCTCACGCAGGGCATGCGCCACGAGTACTACGAGATCACCCGGCGCTGGCTGCGGGACCGCAAGCAGGTCATCCCGTGCTACGCGGCGATCTCGAACGTGCACATCTCGCCGTACGGCGACCTCTGGCCGTGCGCGATCCTCGCCGGGTCGAAGAGCCTCGGCAACCTGAAGGACGCCGGGTACGACTTCTGGCGCCTGTGGCATTCGAGCCGCGCCGACGAGGTCCGAGCGAGCATCAAGCGCGGGGAGTGCGACTGCCCGCTGGCGAACCAGGCGTACGCCAACATGCTGCTCTCGCCGCGGACGATGGCGCGCGTCGCCGCAACGGTGGCTCGCGCGAAGGCGGGCGGCGAGGGCGACGCCCCGATCGCCGCGTCCGCCGCCGAGTAGGTCCAGCGCAGCGTCGTTCAGCCGCACATCGATCGGCCGCACGTCGATCGGCCGCAGGTCGTTCCGGCGCACGTCGTTTGGGCGCAGGTCATCCGGGCGTGGGCCAGCGAGGGGTCGTGCCCGAGCCGATGGCCGCGACCTGCCGACTCCTTGCCAGGTCGGGGGTCGGACCGGCAGACTCCGGCGCACGCGCGACCCGCTGCGCCGCTGGAGGCTCATGCGCATCGATCTGCTCGGCCCCGTCCACCCGTGGCGCGGCGGCATCGCACATTACACGACGCGTCTGGCCCGACAGTTCGTCGACGAGGGCCACGACGTGCGCGTGGTCAACCTGACGCGGCAGTACCCGGATGCGCTGTTCCCCGGGCAGACGCAGCGGGACGAGCACGCGAGCGCGTTCGTCATCGACAGCGAGCAGCTCGTCGACTCGGCGTCCCCGCGGTCGTGGTGGCGGGCGGGGCAGCGCGTCGCCCGCCGTCGACCGGACCTGCTCGTCGTCCAGTGGTGGCATCCGTACTTCGCGCCGAGCTTCGGCACGATCGCGCGACGGGCCCGGGCGAGCGACGTCGAGACGGTGTTCGTCTGTCACAACGTGCTGCCGCACGAGTCGTCGCCCGTGGATGCGGTGCTCGCGCGGTACGCGTACGGTGGCGCCGACCGCTTCGTCGTCCACGCCGAGAGCGAGGTGCCGCGCCTGCAGCGGCTGGTGTGGCGGCCCCACGTCGCCGTGTGCCCGCACCCGGTCTACGACGTGTTCGGCGGCCACGAGGGCACCCGCGACGACGCGCGTGCTGCGCTGGGCCTCGAGGGGCCGCGCTGGCTGCTCTTCTTTGGCCTCATCCGCCCGT
>Ga0070729_10000528_pt1 | contig 77763 bp, 69 predicted proteins | sample tdDd472_FD_66725 | JGI IMG/M metagenome (GOLD analysis project Ga0070729, IMG submission 66725) | Marine sediment microbial communities from the Atlantic coast under amendment with organic carbon and nitrate - tdDd47.2 | ecosystem: Environmental > Aquatic > Marine > Coastal > Sediment | place...
ATGACCAACGTAAAGCAGTAAACAGAACGTAGCTGAATATTAATAAGAACCAGGGATAGGGCAGCGGGCAGCGGACCCGCGTATCGACAAGGACAATCGAGAGATTGGGGGAAAAGATCCGACAATGAGCACTGCAGCAGACAAACTAAACAACGAAGCAACGACCATTGCGTTCCAGGAAGCATCTGTAGATATCTGGGACAAGAAATACCGCCTTAAATCCAAGCACGGCCAGACCATCGATGAAACCATGGACGACACCTACCGACGTGTTGCCCGCGCGCTGGCTGATGTAGAGCAGGAAAGTGAACGCGACAAGTGGTACGAGTCGTTCCACTGGGCGCTGCGCACCGGTGCAATCCCTGCGGGCCGCATCATCTCGAACGCCGGCGCGCAGGAACATAAACCTGCTACCTCAACGATTAACTGCACCGTTTCCGGCACTGTCGGTGACTCGATGCATGACATCCTCGAGAAAGTTCACGAAGCCGGTCTGACTTTGAAAGCCGGTTGCGGTATCGGTTACGAGTTCTCAACACTGCGTCCGAAAGGCGCCTACGTTTCAGGTGCCGGTGCTCTGACATCAGGTCCGCTGTCGTTCATGGATATCTACGACAAGATGTGCTTCACCGTATCGTCTGCCGGTGGCCGCCGTGGCGCTCAGATGGGCACCTTCGATGTCGGTCATCCCGACGTGATGGATTTCATTAAGGCGAAGCGTGAAGACGGCCGCCTGCGTCAGTTCAACTTGTCACTGCTGGTTACCGACGGCTTCATGCAGGCTGTACGCGACGGTAAAGACTGGACCCTGGCGTTCCCGCTGGACCTGAAACAACTGGAATCGGAAGACGTCGATCTGAACGACGAGTCAGAAGTAGTCTGGCGCGACTGGCCGGTTACCGATGGTTATGTGACCAACGAAGAGGGTCTGGTCGCATGCCGTATCTACAAGACCATGCCGGCGGCCCGCCTGTGGGACCTGATCATGGCGTCCACCTATGATTTTGCCGAGCCGGGCTTTGTTCTGATCGACAAAGTGAACGAGATGAACAACAACTGGTTCTGCGAAAACATTCGCGCAACCAACCCCTGTGGCGAGCAGCCGCTGCCGCCATACGGTTCCTGCCTGCTGGGTTCGGTCAATCTGACCCGTTTTGTTGAGAATGCATTTGCTGAAGGTGCCGAGTTCGACTGGGAGAAATTCCGCGAAGTCGTGGCTGTGTTCACCCGCATGCTCGACAACGTTGTTGAAATCAACGGTCTGCCGCTGGGAGGCCAGCGTGACGAGATTATGCGTAAGCGTCGTCACGGCATGGGCTTCCTGGGTCTGGGTTCTACCCTCACCATGCTGCGCATGAAGTACGGCAGCACCGAGTCGGTAGAGTTCACCGAGAAAGTGGCCCGTGAACTGGCGATTGCCGGCTGGGAAGCAGGCCTCGAACTGTCGCGTGAGAAAGGCCCTGCTCCGATCATGCTCGAAGAGTTCGATGTGACGCCGAAGATGTTGCGTCAGCGTCCGGACATGGCTGCCGACGGCTACAAAGTGGGCGACAAAGTGTCGGGTCGTATCCTGCACGGTCGTTACAGCCGTTACATGCAGCAACTGGCAGAAGTGGCGCCTGCGCTGGTCGAAGATCTGATTAACGAAGGTGCCCGCTTCACGCATCACAGTTCAATTGCACCAACCGGCACGATTTCCCTGTCGCTGGCGAACAATGCCAGTAACGGTATTGAGCCGAGCTTTGCGCACCATTACGGCCGCAACGTGATCCGCGAAGGCAAGAAGACCAAAGAGAAAGTTGATGTGTTCTCTTACGAGCTGCTGGCCTACCGCAATCAGATCAATCCGAACGCGATGCCGTTTTCCGAGAACGAAAGCGAACAGCTGCCGGACTACTTTATTACTGCAGAAGACATCACTCCTACCGAGCACGTCGATATTCAGGCGGCAGCGCAGAAGTGGGTCGACTCATCTATCTCCAAAACCGCGAATGTCCCGACCGACTTCCCGTACGAAGAGTTCAAGGACATTTATCTGTATGCCTACGAACAGGGTCTGAAAGGTTGCACTACCTTCCGCTTTAATCCCGAAGCGTTCCAGGGCGTATTGGTTAAAGAGACCGATCTGAAAAATACCGAGTACACATTCACGCTGGAAGACGGCAGTGAAGTGACTCTGAAGGGCGATGAGGAAGTCGAATACGACGGTGAGATTCACACCGCAGCGAACCTGTTCGACGCACTCAAAGAAGGCTACTACGGCAAGTTCTAAGGCTTCCGCCCGCACAAGATTAAGGAATAAAGATGGCTATTAGTATTGATAAACCGATCGTCGGATACCGCGTAGGCAAAGACGAGCCGGAAGTTAAAGAAGAAGCACCGGCAAAAGAAGTTGCCCGTGAGACCAGTGCCGACGGCAAAGTCGTGCGCATGCACGAAAAGCTGGAGCGCCCGGATATGCTCCGCGGTTCCACCTATAAGGTGAAAACACCGGTTTCCGACCACGCGATGTACGTCACCATTAACGATGTTGTGCTGAATGAGGGCACCGAGCATGAAACCCAACGTCCGTTCGAGATTTTCATTAACTCGAAGAACCTCGATCACTACCAGTGGATCGTGGCGCTGACCCGGATCATGTCAGCCGTATTCCGTAAGGGTGGCGACGTGACCTTCCTGGTGGATGAGCTGAAAGCCGTGTTCGACCCGCGCGGTGGTTACTGGCAGCCGGGTGGTATGTTCATGCCGTCAATCATTGCTGAACTCGGCCACATCGTAGAGAAGCATCTGCGCTTCATCGGCATGCTGGGCGACGATGGTCCTGACGAGCATCAGCGTAAGTTGATCGAAGCCAAGCGCCGTGCATTTGAAGAATCGCAGAAGCAGACCGATGCGTTTGCACAGGATGCGCATCAGGCAGAGCCGGCCGCCGATGGTGAAGCACCGCAGTTCCCGCCGGGATCGCAGCTGTGCAGTAAGTGTTCGACCGTGGCTGTTGTCATGATGGACGGATGCATGACCTGTCTCAGTTGTGGAGACTCTAAGTGTGGGTGATTTGAGCGATGCTTTTTGCGGCTGACGTTGTTGGAAGCTTGCCCGAAGATCCTCACGTATTCGCATATACGCTCCGGTCTTCAACCAAGCTTCCGCCTAGTCAGCCACAAAAACCTTCGGCTCAAATCCAGTCGCTAACCCTGTTGTTGTTCCACACCAGAATTCTCGGCTGACAATGCTTTAGAAGGACAAATGGCAAAACGTCCGGCTGAAAAGCTCTAGAAGGCCGGGGAAGAAAGATTTAAATCCCTGTCGGGCCAAAGAAAATAATGAAGGGCAGTACGGGGTGGAAGTATTGCTAGACAGAAGTACCAAAAATAAGAAAGCCGGAACAGAAGAATATCCGGATCGAATCGCGGGGGACTTTGTGCGCAAAGTAAGTCCCTTTCTCTGAGGGCCCTACTCTGTAGGGCCCTTTTTTTCAGCGGCGCTTTTTCCACCTGACATCGTTGCTGATGTTTTCTGAAATCCTCACGTACCACCCGTACGCTCCGGCTTCAGAAAACATCAGCGCCTCGTCAGGCAAAAAAATCGCCGGCTGAAAAGGTGCGTGGGGCAAAGGCCTGGCCGGCGACCAAACTGGTCCGGCTGAAAAGGTGCGTGGAGCAAAGGCCTGGCCAGACGAAAAAATGCTCCGGCTGAAAAATGCCGTGATCGGTGGGGGGAGTCCGTCGGCAAAACATGCGGCTGAAAATGCTGCTGTGCTAACATCCGTGCAGGGCAATTTGATACAGGCGCAGGGGACTAAATGAGTCTTACCGTACCCGATTTTTCGACCGTCAAAATTCTGGTGGCGGGCGATCTGATGCTGGACCAGTACTGGTTCGGGCCAACCTCGCGAATCTCACCGGAAGCACCGGTGCCGGTGGTCAAGGTCACCAAAACCACTGCCCGTGCAGGTGGTGCCGCTAACGTTGCAGTAAACCTGTCGAGCCTCGGTGCCAATACGATGGTTACCGGCGTGGTCGGCGACGACGCCAACGGCATGCAGCTGAAAGAGTTGCTCGACCAGTTAGGCGTTGAGTCGGACCTTTGTAAATCACTGCATCCCACCATTACCAAATTGCGTGTGCTGAGCCGCAATCAGCAACTTATTCGTCTCGATACTGAAGACACCTATACCGCCGCTGATGCTGACGAACTGGCGATTGTGATCGAACGCAATCTGGCAGACCAGCATGTGTGTATTTTGTCCGACTACGCCAAAGGCAGTCTGGGCGACACTAAAACGCTGGTCGAGTTGTGCCGCAAGCACAAGGTGCCCGTGCTGGCCGACCCCAAAGGTACCGACTTCACGATCTACAAAGGTGTCACCGTACTCACCCCGAACCTTGGTGAGTTTGAGGCTGTCGTCGGCCCGGCGCGTAACGATGCAGAATTGATCGCCAAAGCGAAGGCGTTGCGCGAGGAGCTGGATATTAAGTATTTGATTGTCACGCTCAGCGAGCGCGGCATGATGATTGTGACCGAACAGGGCGAGCCTGAACTGTTGCCGGCAAAAGCGCGTGAGGTCTACGACGTCACTGGTGCGGGTGACACGGTTATTGCCACGCTGGCCGCAGGACTGGGTGCCGGTCTGGATATTTATGAAGCCGCCGGTCTTGCGAACCTTGCCGCCAGCCTGGTGGTGGCGAAGATTGGCGTGGCTTCTGTGACACCGTCCGAACTGCGTCTGGCCTTGCACGAACTGGGGCAGGGCGGCCGTGGTTTGCTCACCGAAAAACAGGCAGTGCGTGCGGTGAAGGAAGCGCAGAAACGCGGCGAGCGTGTGGTCATGACCAACGGCTGTTTCGATATTCTGCATCCGGGGCACGTTGCCTATCTGCAGGAAGCCAAATCGCGAGGCGACCGCCTGATTGTGGCGGTGAATTCCGATGACTCGGTTAAAAAGCTGAAAGGCGAAGACCGCCCGGTCAATTCTCTTGAAGACCGCATGGCTGTGCTCGCCGGTTTGGCGTCGGTCGACTGGGTCGTTGCATTCGAAGAAGACACACCGGCCCGATTGATCGGCGAAGTGTTGCCCGACGTGCTGGTCAAAGGCGGCGATTACAAGCCGGACGAGATTGCCGGTGGTAAAGCGGTGCTGCAGAACGGTGGTACGGTAGAAGTGCTCGGCTTCCTCGAGGGGCGTTCGACGTCTGCCATTCTGGATACCATTCGCGAGAAGTCCTGATTGCGTTTTCTTTATTCACTGCTGGTTCTGCTTCTGCTGCCGGTTGTCCTGCTGGTTTTCTGGGCAAAGGGTTTTGGTAAGAACCTTCGCGAGCGTCTAGGCAAGTTAGAACCTGCAGTCACCGGTGCTATCTGGTTGCACGCCGCATCCGTCGGTGAGGTCAATGCAGCGGTACCGCTCATAAAAGAATTGCGGAGCCGCTATTCGGGTTGCCCGTTGCTCATTACTACCTTTACGCCTACCGGTGCTCAACGCGCCAGAGAACTGACCCGCGGCGAAGTGCCCGTGCACTTTCTGCCACTTGATGCCGGCTTCGCGGTGCGCCGTTTCCTGAAAGCTGTGCAGCCAAAGTCACTGATCGTCATGGAAACCGAGATCTGGCCCAATCTGTTTCTGGAGTGCGCCCGTCGCAACATCCCGGTGAGCATGGTCAGTGCACGTCTGTCCGAAAAGTCGGTGCGCGGCTATCAGCGTTTCGGTGGTTTTATTGCTCAGGTGCTGGCGAAAGTGCGTATCGCGGCGCAAACCGACAAGGACAAGCATCGCTTCGAGGCCATCGGAGCCGATCACACCCGGATTGAAGTGACCGGTAATCTGAAGCTGGCGTTTGAGATGCCGGAGAACGCCTTGATAGAAGGGCGTGCAGTGCGCGAGAAGCATGCACAGAATCGCCCGTTGTGGATTGCAGCCAGCACGCATGAAGGCGAAGAAGAGCAGGTGCTGGAAGCGCATCGCTTGTTGCTCGAGAAGCACCCGAACCTGTTGCTGCTGCTGGTGCCCCGTCATCCGCAGCGGTTCGATGGAGTCGCGGAGTTGATCCGCCGGGCTGACCTCAGTTTTATCCGACGCAGCAGTAATCAGGTGTGCGACCGCCGCACCAAAGTTTTGCTCGGCGATACGATGGGTGAGTTGCTGACCTTCTTTGCGGCCTCAGACATTGCTTTTGTGGGTGGCAGTTTAGGTGACGTCGGCGGACACAACTTATTGGAACCGGCAGCTGTCGCTCTGCCTCTGGTTACCGGTCCGAACAATACCAATGCGCAGGAGATGGCTGACCTGATGGAATCAGCCGGCGCCCTGGAGATTGTTCACAACGGCCAGGAGCTGGCAGCCGCGGTTTCAGAACTGCTCACCGACGAGAAGAAGCGCACGCGTATGGGGGCAGCTGCGTTAAAAACCATGACCGATCATGGTGCGACACTGGACCGTCTGATGAAACTGGTCGGACCGACCATTGCTCATTGCCGCAGGCGGTCAAAGGATCGCTAGGCACAGTTGTTCATCGAAATAAAAAAGCCGCTTTTAGAAAGCGGCTTTTTTATTAGGCGTCTCAGTATTCACTTTTGCAAATAGTTATCTACAGCCTGTAAGTCGTCCGGAGACAAGGTGCCGGCAGCGCGTTTCAGCTTCAGTACGTTAACGATGTAGTCGTAACGGCTGCGGGCATAGTTGGTTTCCGCAAGGAACAGGTTGCGACGCGCATCCAGCACATCGACGGTGGTGCGGGTACCGACTTCGTAGCCTGCTTCGGTGGCTTCAAGCGCTACCTGGTTTGATTTGCGCGCCTGACGCAGTGCTTTTACGCGGGAAATTTCCGACTCAACACCGTAGTAGGCGTCGCGAGTCTCGCGCTGGGTCTGGCGAATGACTTTCTCGAAGTTCTCTTTAGAAGCCCGGTGACGGTAGACCGCCTCTTTAACTTCAGACGATACGCCCATGCCCGCAAAAATCGGAAACTTCAGCTGCAGGCCGATTGATTTGTCAGTTTGATCAGTATCGAGCGTAATGGAATTTGGTGAGAATGTCGGTGGGTCTGTGATAGGAAAATCCACCACATTCTGTGTGCTGTTGCCCTCTAGTTTTCTATTCCCGTAGGAAGCGGAAAGGTCCAGCGTCGGCAGATGGCCGTTGCGGGCAATTTTTACGTCGTAACGGGTCAGTTCGGTACCGATTTTGGCAGACAACACTTCAAGATTCTGTGCTATCGCGGTATCGACCCACTGATCCTGAACAGCTGGTTCGGGCATGATCAGAGGGAATTCATCAGCAGGCTCCGCCAGAAGCTCCGGATACTCGCCGGTGATTTCGCGCAGTGCTTCGCGGGCGTTGGCCAGTTCACGTTTCGAAACGATTTCGGTTGCGACTGCATCGTCGAAACCGGCCTGTGATTCCTGCACATCAGTAATGGCGATCAAACCGACTTCAAAACGGCGGTTGGCCTGCTCCAGTTGTCGTTCAATAGCTTCCTTCGCCGCGGTATTTGATTCCAAAGTATCCTGTGCGGCGAGTACATCGAAGTAGGCCTCGGCAACGCGGATCATCAGATCCTGCCCGGCAGCACCGTAGTCGAGTTGTGCCTGTGATACTTCCTGACCCGCTTTACCCATACGCTGAAACTGATCCCAACGGAACAGGGTTTGGTTCAGATCGAAAGACCAGTTCAAGCTGTCTGTGTCAGATTCAAAAGGCTGGCTGAACGGCTGACCCAGTACGAAAGTTACCCGGCTACCATCCGACTTTGTTTTATTCCAATTGCTGTTGAAATCGAGTTGCGGCAGCAGGTCGGCCCGGGCTTGTGGACGCGTTTCCATCGTTGCGTACATGTTGGCTTCCGCTTCGCGGATCGCCGGATCGTTTATTACTGCGCGCTGGTAAATTTCCATCAGTGAGTCGGCCTGAGCGGAAAAGCCCGGCGCGACGACTGCTGCAACGCAAAGTGTGGCAAGAATTCGGTTCATAGCTTTGTTTCCATGGCTCTTAAGGAGCCTAAAACGGGTGCCCTGTGCCAGCGGTATATCTGCAGCACAGCCCCGGAACTTCTACATCAGGCGGAATAATACTGGTTTCAGCAGGTGGATACCCGTTTTTGGGGTAACAACTTGTAACAGTGTGATGCAGGTTTATCGAGAGTTTTGGCGGGTTTTGGCGGGCCTTCCGCTGCAATGCTGCTCCGGAGTGCCTACTGGTCTTTGACGACGGAAGGGTCGTGGTCTGCGGCCCAGGCGCTGATACCGCCAGCCACATTGATGACGTTCTCGTAGCCGTTCGACAGCAGGTACATGGCGACCTGAGCGCTGCGGCCACCGAGGTGGCAAAGTACCAGTACCGTCTTCTCTTTATCGATCTCATCGATGCGGGCGGGTACGTCGTTCATCGGGATATGCAGGGCGCCTGCAACAGCGGCGGCTTCCAGTTCAGCGGGTTCGCGCACATCGATCAATACAACATCGTCTTGCTGCATCAAAGTGGCGGCTTCTTCGGGGGATATTTCCTGCATGGTTTTGCGTCCTTGCCTGTTTGGTTCGGGTAGTGGTGCTATCAGGTGAGCCTGAGTTTCCATAATCTGCGCCCGGGCGTCAAAAACACCCCCGCGCAAGCGTCTAATGTATGCAGCATCACTGCTTCTTACAAGCGTCGCCGGAGCTGTGTGAACCGTGTTGCGTATTATGGTTAAAAGCACCATCGGCAGCGGGGTTCATAGGCTATTCTTTGTGACATTTACTGACACATAAATCGGGGGATTGCGTCTGGACGACGCCGCGACAATTTGTCTTAAGCGGAAATCGAATCAACCAGCAGAAGTTGAACCGGGATGTTCCATAATCGCCAAACAGGATGTTTCAGTGCGCCACGGATCCGTGGGCGCCTCGTGGTGCCCTGCGTGGTCCGGTGCCGCCTTGCGTCAGGGTTTGGGGCGCTAACGTGAATACGCTATTTGATCCGCTGTTCATTGCGTTAGGGGTTGCCTGTCTGGTGCTCCTGCTGCTGTGCGTCTGGCTGTGGGCGATTCTCCGCAGCGACCGCCGCAAAATTGCCGCCTTCCACGAGGAGGTGGTCGACGTTGCCACGAATGTAAATTTTGGCAAGCGCATTCCCGTGGAACGGTCCGGCGACGACCTGGCCGGCCTCGGCAAAACCATTAACCGTTTGTTCGATGCGCTCGGCGAGCGTGAGCAGGATGCGCAAGCGCGCGAGACGTTGTTCCGCGATCTCGCCGATACGATGCCCGACGTGGTGCTGGTGCATACCGACAAGATTCTTTACGCCAACAAAGCCGCGGCTGAGCTGCTGGGCATCGACGCCCGCAGTTTGAAAGGTCAGCCGATGATTGATCTGGTGCGCCCTGCGTACCGCACCCGCATGCGCAACAACATCGACACCCTGCTTGGGGGGCAAAGCGAAGAGTTGCAGCAGGAACTGCAGTTGGTTGACGGTCATCAGGGCAGTCGCTGGGCCGAGTCGCGTTCGGTGTCGGTGGACTTCCGCGGGCAACCGGCAGTGATGACTCTGGCGCGCGACGTTACCTATCGCAAAAGCGTTGAAGCAACTCTGGGCAAAAACAAACATCAGGCGCAGATCACGCTTGAATCGATTCCGGAAGGTATCGTTACCACCGGTGACGACGGCGTAATTGATTACCTTAATTCGGCGGCGCAGGAACTGATCGGTGTTGTCGCAGACGACGCCATGGGCCAGCGTCTGGGCGACATTCTGGAGTTGGTGGATGAGGGCGACCGCCGTAAGCTCGGCGATCCGGTAAGTCAGTGCCTGATTAACCGCAAGCGCATCAGTATGGGCCGCCGGGCCTTGCTCGTGTCCTCCGCAAGTGACAAAGAAGTGTCGGTGGATGTTACTGCCTCACCTGTAATTGCACCGGATGGCAGCATCGACGGCGCTGTCATCATGATTCGCGACGTCAGTGAACTGCGTGGCCTGACCGCGCGCATGAGTTATCAGGCGGCGCATGACGGCCTCACCGGTTTGATTAACCGCCGCGAATTCGAGCGGCAGGTAAACGTCGCCCTGCAGGCCTCGGTCAACGAGAACATGGGGCACGTGCTGTGTTACCTCGATCTTGATCGATTCAAAACGGTTAATGACACCTGCGGTCATCAGGCCGGCGACATGTTGCTGCGGGAAATCTCCACACTGATTAAAGATCAGGTGCGTGACTCTGACTTTGTCGGTCGTCTCGGCGGTGACGAGTTCGGCATGCTGTTGGTCGGCTGTCCGTTGAAAAAAGCCAGACAGATTGCTGACGATGTTTGTGAAGCGGTACGTGCGTACCGGTTTGTCTGGCAGGACAAAATCTTCACCGTAGGTGTCAGTATCGGTCTGGTCGAGATCGGCCCGGACAGTGCTTCAACCGAAGACGTTTTAGCAGCGGCCGACTCGGCCTGTTACCTGGCGAAAGAGGCCGGTCGTGGTCGTGTGCATGTTTACTCGGCACAGGATGAGGCCAGCGCCCGTCAACGCGGCGAGATTCACTGGCTGCAGAAGCTGCAGGTAGCACTTAAGGACGGTCATTTCGAGTTGCACACCCAGCCGATTATTTCGCTGGGTGGTCGGGTGCCGTTCGGACCTGCTGTGGAAATCTTCCTGAGGCTTAAAGACGAAGACGGCAGCCTGATTCAGCCTGCTCAGTTCATCAAAGCGGCCGAGCGTTACCGTCTGATGGGGTCGGTGGACCGCTGGGTTGTCGGCTCAACTCTTGCCAGTCTCAGTCAGGGGGCAATCAAACTGCCTGATGAGCGCAGTTGTACTATCAACCTGAGCGGACAGACGATGGGTGAGGAGTCGTTCCTCGAGTTTGTCGTCGACAGCCTGGATCACAGTCAGATCGATCCGTCGCGGATCTGTTTTGAAGTGAGTGAGTCTGCTGTTGTAAATAACCTTGAGCACGCGAAGCGTTTTGTCGGGGTGTTGCACGGCATGGGTTGCCGCTTTGGTGTTGATGACTTCGGCAGCGGTATCGGTTCGCTCGCGAGTCTGCAGGGTCTCAACATCGACTACGTGAAAATCGACGGTGCTTTCACCCGCAATCTCGATACCGATACGGTCAATCAGGAAGTGGTTGGTGCGATCACCCGGCTGTCAAAAGCCGTGGGCTTCAAGGTGGTTGCAGAACAGGTAGAGGATCAGGCGAGCTTCGATAACTTGCGTGATCTGGGTGTGAACTTTATTCAGGGTAACTACATCGAGCCGCCGTCCAGTCTCGGCAGCAAAACCCGTCACTAACCCTTTCTGGCGCGAAACCCCAGAGCTGCCAGACCACTGAGCATCAGCCAGATGCCGGCTGGCAGTGGCACGACCTGCACGGTCAGTGTGTCTATCACGTTACCTAAGTGTGAGCCGTTGTCGTTGTCGACATGAACAAACTCAACGCGTTCTAATCCGGTCCACGCACCACCGAGCTCGATAGTGGTTTGGTCAGTAAACTGATCGATATACCGGTTCAGTACTCCGCCGTCTGCCGCGTAACCGGTGACCTGAATGCCATCCAGACCGGATGCGAGAAGAAAAATGTAGAAGCTCTCCAGTGAAAACAGTTCGTTGTCACTGTGCGTCATTGTGACGGAGCAGGTGGGGCAGAAGGCAAGACCGTTGCCGGTGTCTCCGTCTTTCGCACTTTCGCTGACGATGAAGCCGCCCTGCGTGGCAAACTGAAAACCGTCAGACACTACGGTAGTGGGGTCAGGATAGGCGCCGGGGTTTGTGGTGGTGTCGCCAGGGGGCAGTTCGTCGAAATCAACGACTGCTGCCTGAGCGGGGCCAATCGTCATTGCTAGCGCAATCGAGAATGCAGCAGTTGAAACGAGTCTTTTCAGCATGGCGATGAACCCTCCGGAGTTGCCTTGACCCTAATAGCGCTGCGGGGCAATATCAAACTCAAATTCGCGGGCTTACATAATGCAGTCCGGAAGGCCGTGGTCTATACCTTGAATGGCTTTAGCTTCTTCTCTACGGGAATGTTTTTCAGTTCCGCGTAAACCGGCAGGCCGTTTTTATAGACGCCGAAGTCTTCGCCCTGAATCAGTGGCTCGAGATATTTGCGGCAGGCAGGTGTGATGCCGAAGCCGTCTTCTGTGATAAAGCGTTTGGGCATCATCTTCTCGCGATTGGCCACGCGGCCCAGAGGCGCGGCATCGATCTTCCAGCGGTAAGGCTTGTCTGAAGTCCTGATAATTGCCGGCATCACTGAGTTCTGACCCTTCAGCGCCATTTTCACGGCAGCTTCACCTACGGCATAGGCCTGCTTGAGGTCGGTGGCAGAAGCGATGTGACGCGCGGAACGCTGCAGATAGTCGGCCAGCGCATAGTGATACTTGAAGCCCAGTTCGTCTTTCACCATTTGCGCAACAACCTGTGCGGCGCCGCCAAGTTGCTTGTGGCCAAAGGCATCAACGGTGCCCGAGTCGGCCAGAAACTTGCCGTCTTTATAGCGTGCACCTTCACTGACGGCGATCACGCAGTATTCGTTCTCTTTAACTGCCCGTTTTACCTTGGCGAGGAACTTGCGCTTGTTAAAAGCAACTTCCGGAAACAGGATGATGTGTGGTGCTTCATTGGCGCCTTCTCCGGCAAGACCCGCAGCCGCAGCAATCCAACCGGCGTGACGGCCCATCACTTCAATGATGAACACTTTGGTTGAGGTGCGCGCCATTGATGCCACGTCCATCGCCGCTTCGCGGGTGGAGATGGCAATGTACTTGGCGACGGAGCCGAAGCCCGGTGAGCAGTCGGTAATAGGCAGATCGTTGTCGACAGTCTTGGGCACGTGAATGGCCTGTACGGGAAAGCCCATCTTTTTCGACAGCTGCGAGACCTTGTAGCAGGTGTCGGCCGAGTCGCCGCCACCGTTATAAAAGAAGTAGCCGATGTTGTGTGCCTTGAAGACTTCTATCAGGCGTTCGTATTCCGCTTTCGACTCTTCCAGGCTTTTCAGTTTGAAGCGTGCCGAACCGAATGCACCACCCGGCGTGTGACGCAGCGCTGCGATGGAGCGGGCGCTCTCGCGACTGGTATCGATCATGTCTTCAGTGAGCGCGCCGATGATGCCGTTGCGCCCTGCATATACCTTGCCGATCTTGTGTTTGTGCTGGCGGGCGGTTTCGATAACCCCGCAGGCTGATGCATTAATGACGGCAGTTACACCGCCGGACTGGGCGTAGAAGGCATTTTTCTTGGCTGGCATCCGCTGGAATCCTGAATTCGAGTTTGTAGTTCGTTGATTTTTTGTTCTTTTTGCAACGGCTCGCGGCTAACCTGAAACCGGTTTCTATCCCCGCTTTCATCCCGTCGGCAGCGCATTTCAAGCTGTCCCGATAGTGCCTTAAAAGCCGCTTCCTGTCAGTCTTTACGGGGGGCGGATTTTCGTTGATTATCGGCACCCATAGGAGTAGCGTACGCAGCTTCAGCAGCCACAATCGTAGCAACATAGCCGGCCAAGACCGGTGCAGGGAAGAATTTATGAGAATCGTATTTCTGGGGGCTCCCGGATCAGGCAAGGGAACCCAGGCACAGCGTTTGATGGCCGAGCATGGCCTTGCGCAAATTTCCACCGGTGATCTGTTACGCGAGGCTGTAGCCAGCGGCAGTGAACTGGGTCAGCGTGCTAAAGCTGCCATGGATGCCGGCGAGCTCGTTACCGACGACATCGTGCTGGGCATCATCCGCGAACGCGTTGTGCAGGACGACTGCAAAAACGGTTTCATTCTCGATGGTTTCCCGCGCAACCTTGCGCAGGCTGAAGCACTGGAAGGTGTGCTTAAAGACATCGGCCAGCCGCTGGATGCCGCTGTGCTGCTGGACGTTGATCTCGACATTCTTATGAAGCGTCTGACCGGTCGTCGCACCTGTTCTATTACCGGTAAGTTGTTGAACGTTTACTTCTCTGATCAGAGTGAACTGGATGCCTGCACCGAAGCGGGTGGTGAACTGATTCAGCGCGCGGATGACAATGAAGAAACCATCGGCAACCGTCTGAATGTTTACCGTGAACAGACCGAGCCGTTGATCGGTTACTACCGTGATGCGGGATTGCTCGAAACCGTTCCGGGTACCGGCGAGATGGATGAGGTGTATCAGCGTCTGCTGAACGTGCTCAAGCTAGGCTGATAGCCTTAGTTAGTCTTGGAACGTCTTGGATAGCTGGCTTTAAAGCAAAGCCAGCAGCTTCCCGCCAATCAAATCTTTACGCCAGCCTTTGGTAGCCCGTGAATCGACGGGCTCGCCGGCTTTGCTCTGCTCGAGAATTGCGGTGAAGTCACGCTTGTTGGCGACAATCTCGGGCGCGATGCCCAGTTCTTCCGCGACCCCGCGGGTAACAGCACCCATTTCTTTGATCAAAACTTTATGTCTTTCATCAGGCGTCTGCTGGCGCTTGAATACCACCTCGCCGTTCTTTTGTGCCTCGGTTGCCTCGCGCAGCAGATGAATTAGTTTGGCGCCCTGTTTTTCAACAGTGGCCTTGGGTACTTCGGCGCAGGCTGCCAGTGCCTGTTTGTCTTTCGGGTAGTTTTTGGTGAGCTCCCGCAGCGCAGCGTCGCCCAGAATCCAGTTGCGCGGCTTGTCGAGTTTCACGGCGCGGTCTTCGCGCCATTCAGCCAGCGCCCGTGCCCGCGCCTGTTCGGCAGGAGGCATGAACGGAATACTTTTTACCCGCTGCCACGCGTTTTCCGGAGCGGGGCGATAGTGCTCTATGTTGCTTAAGTCGGCTGAGTCTTCACGTTCCCATTCGAGTCGTCCCAGCGACTCGAGTTTTTCCTGAACTATCTCTGCCATTTCGCCCAGATGCGCAACGTCTTCACTCGCGTAACGCAGTTGTGCATCGGTCAGTGGTCTTTGCAGCCAGTCGGAGCGGGTTTGGGATTTCGGCAGTTCGATGCCCAGTAGTTCTTTGCACAATCCGGCATAACCCAGCTGCGGCGCATATCCGCAAAGCCCTGCTGCGATTTGGGTGTCGAACAGATTCTGCGGCACTTTACCCAGTTGAAAGTACAGAGCTTCAAAATCCTGCTTTGCCGAATGCATAATCCAGCGATGCCGGGGGGCAAATAATTCTTCCCAGAGTTCGCTAACGTCACAGCCGCGCGCAGGGTCTACACAAAAGATCTCGTCACCTGCTGCCAGTTGCACCAAAGCCAGCTGCGGTGCATAGGTGCGCACCCGCATGAATTCGGTGTCCAGACAAATATCGGTTTGATTTGCAGTGGCAGTGATTACATCGGCGAGGGCGTCGGTGGAATCAATAAGATGGTTCGGTTGGTCGTTAGCGGTTGCCATAGGGTAGGAGTTTAGTGGATATTGGGCTTACATTCTTTATCGGCTCAATACACCTCTGGACACCTCTGGACACCCCTCGGTCATTCGGGGGCCTGCTCAAAAATCATGCGCAAACTGTTGGAACTCTACTGGTGGATCGCCTGTTTCCGGAAAGGCCCGGAAGACGTGCCGGCGTCGCCGTTTCTGGCCCAGCTAACAGCACTGGTCTATGTGCTGGTGCAGCTGCCGCTGGTATTTACCGCGCAGGGGAATGGCATCAGGGTCATCGTTAACAGCATCGGTGATCTGGTCATTCTGGTGGTATTCACCTGGCTGCTGCTGAAGATTCGCAGCAAGCCCGAGCGTTTTCTACAGACCGCGACGGCATTGCTCGGTACCGGTGTGATTATCAGCATTATTGCGGTGCCGCTGGGAATTCTGGCGCTCAATGCGGCTGGCACTGAAGCAGCATTTGCCCCGTCGATGGGCCTGCTGATTATCATCATCTGGTCCGTTGGTATCGCAGCACATATTTTCTCCAGAGCGATGTCGCGCCCGATGATCGAAGGTATTGCGATATCGCTCGTCTATTTCATTATTAACTATCAGCTGATCACGGCGCTGTCGCCGGTCACGGCAGGCGGATAAATATGCACGTTCATATCCTCGGTATCTGTGGGACGTTTATGGGCGGCATCGCCGCCATTGCGCGCGAAGCCGGTTATAAAGTGACGGGCTCCGATCGCGCGGTATATCCGCCGATGAGCGATCAGTTACGCGACCTGGGTGTTGATGTCATCGAAGGTTTCGATGTTGATCAGCTCGACCTGAACCCTGACGTATTCGTTATCGGCAACGTGATGAGCCGCGGTATGCCGGTCATTGAAGAGATCCTGAATCGCAAGCTGCCGTTTTGCTCTGGCCCGGCCTGGTTGTACGAGCACATTTTGAAAGACCGGCATGTGATTGCGGTGTCAGGTACGCATGGCAAGACAACTACCACCAGTATCGCCACCTGGATACTCGAGCATGCGGGCGCTGACCCCGGTTACCTGGTCGGTGGTGTACCAGCCAACTTCGATGTGTCCGCACGTCTGGGTTCCGACCCTTACTTCGTGATTGAGGCCGACGAGTACGACACGGCTTTCTTCGACAAACAGGCCAAGTTTCTGAATTACCGGCCCACCAGTCTGATCATCAACAACATCGAATTCGATCACGCCGATATCTATAAAGATCTTGATGCGATCCAGTGGCAGTTTCATCAGCTGCTGCGGATGCTGCCCGGTGACGGTCATCTCGTCGCCAATGCGAATGACAGCAATATTGATGAGCTGCTTGAGCGTGGTTGCTGGACGCCCGTGTCGCGTTTTACGGCTTCGCCGGACGCGGGGGCTGCTATCAACACGTCAGAGTGGACAGCATGCCGAGGTGAGGGCGGGCAGTTACAGATTTATCACGCCGGTGAGCTGCAAGGCGAGTGCGTCTGGCCACATCCGGGTGACTACAACATCGAGAATGCGCTGGCGGCACTAGTCACGTGTCACCAGGCCGGCATCAGCCTCGAAGATTGTTTGGGTGGTCTGGGCACCTATCGCGGCGTGAAGCGCCGGATGGAATTGCTAGGCGAATTCAGCGGTGTGCGTGTCTATGACGACTTTGCCCATCATCCGACGGCAATCAAGCGTTGTCTGGACGGTGCGCGAAGCATTTGTGACGGCCGCTTGCTGGCGGTTCTCGAGCCACGTTCAAACACGATGAAGCTGGGTGTTCATAAAGATGCGCTGGCAGATGCTTTAACGCCCGCCGATGCCGTTTGGGCGTATCAGTCGGACGAGCTCGGTTGGCAGTTGGGTGATGTGTTGGACGGCGCAGACGTCACCATTGCTTCCTCCGTTGAAGACATTGTGAGTGCGGTGACTACAGCTGCAGAGCCCGGCGACAGCGTCGTCGTCATGAGTAATGGCGGGTTCGGTGGTATCTACGGGTTGCTGTGTAAGGCGCTTGAGGACGGCTAAAGTTTGCGTAATTACCACGGGGAACGCATAGTGTTTCTATTGGTCGGCGTCACTAGATCGGTTTTGCTCCAAGGCATCGGCGAAACAGTGTCTCGCCGATGAAAGTTCCACCATTTGAATTTTCAGACCTGCTACGCGAGGTCTAAAAATTCGGTGTCACTTTATGGCTGAGAATCACACGACATTGCCGTTGTTCCCCTTACGCACCGTCCTGTTTCCGGGCGGACCGCTGCCATTGCGGATTTTTGAACCGCGTTACCTCGATATGATTTCAGCCTGCATGAAAGACGGCGGGCCGTTCGGCGTGATTCTTGCGACCCCGGATGGTGAGGGCGATACCTTCAGCGCCAACCGGATCGGCACAATGGCCAATATTATTGATTGGTATCAGGGCAGTGACGGCATCCTCGGAGTTACCGCACAGGGCGGAGCGCGTTTTGTGTTGAACTCGGTAGAACAGCAATCCGACGGTTTGTATATGGGCGACTATGACGCGCTCGACCCGGAACCCGCGGTACCGTTGCCGGCAGAGTTTAAGCCGATGGCCGATTTGCTCGAGAACATCATCGAAGACCTGGGGCTTTTGTACACCGACCTGGAAAAACGCTATGACGATTCGTCGTGGGTCGGGTATCGTTTTGCCGAAGTGTTGCCGATTAGTCTGGACGAAAAGCAATTGTGCCTGGAGCAATCCGATGCAGTGGCGCGGCTGGAGTATCTGCGGCCGATGCTGCGGGCGGTGCGGCAGGAAACGTCTAACTAAATTTTTGCCCGGTTGTTAGCTGTGGGCGGAGAGGAATAATGAAAACATGGATGTGTCTGATTTGCGGCTATATCTACGACGAGGCCGCAGGTGATCCCGATCATGGACTGGAGCCGGGAACCAAATGGGAAGATGTGCCGTTGTCCTGGCGCTGCCCCGATTGCGGTGCGGGTAAAGAAGACTTTGATATGCAAGAAGTGAACTGACACCGGATTTGTGGCGCGCGCGAAGCCGCGCCGGAAATCCAAATGGTGGAAGTTCCGTAAGAAAAACACTGTTTTTCTTACGTGGCGGAGATGCCTCGATCCAGAGTGCCATCCAAATGGTGGAAGTTCCGTAAGAAAAACACTGTTTTTCTTGCGTGGCGGAGATGCCTCGATCCAGAGTGCTGTACCAGCAGGTTACTCGCTACTAAGTTGCTTGAAATTCCACCCCGACAATCGCTGCACGCTATCTTCCCCAACCAAGTGCATGCCACCGACGATCACTAGTATGGTCTTGCCGTCGTTGCGATAGTCCAGGCTCTCAAGCTTTTTGACCCAGTTTCTGTTGCGCCGGACGACAACATTTTCATAAAGCTCCGGTATGGCACCCATGCCTTCGAGCAAAGCCGTTTCCATCGTGGCGTCATCGCCGGTTTTCCAGGCGCTTAGAATTTCATTCATCTCGGACTGCGCTTCCGCTGCGTCATTCAGCGTTTCCATCAGGAACGCGGTCTGCGCATCTACCGACATGCTGTCGAGAGCGCCCAACTGTTCGGACAAGGTTTCAAGACCGGCAATGCTTTTGCCGGTTGCTCTGGCTTCTGCAAGGTAGCGTGACTCGATACCCCAGCTCGAATCGAAACCCATTTGTCCCAGCCGCATCTGCGAGATCAGCATGGCGGCATACCAGGGTTTCTTGTCATCGAGCAGCATCATCGGGATGCCTAGTGACCCGGCACGGCTCTTAACTTCACGGTACCGCGAAGCGCCGATGAAATCCTGTAGCGTCTGTCCGGCGGCATCGCGGCCCAGAGTCTCCATGGCCATCATGGTGGCCATAGGATCAAGGTCGTCCATGTCGATTTCCATCAGTACGATATCTGCATCGGCCATGGCCTGATCGAAGGCTGCAGGCAGAGGGTAATCAGACGGGCGCAGGTAATGAATGGAGCCCAGCAGGATGATGCGGTTGTGACCGGTGTCGGTCTCCCAGATGGGTACGTTGCCGGCGAAGAGCAGAGAGCTCCACAGCAACAGGTATAAAGCAGTAATAGCGCGACGCATCAGATGTACTCTGCTGGCTCTAGCCAAACCACATCCGTGTCGATGGAGCCATCGTCGTATAAATCCAGCCAGCGATAGCCGGGTGGACGGGTGTCCAGTGCAAAGTCATCGCTTAACGGCAGGAATTGCGAGCAGGTGGAGGGGGTGCTGAGCAGTCGTACGCCATCGCGGGTGTGATCGGAGGCCTGATGTACATGACCCCAGACTACCGCCTTAACGTTCTGGTGGCGGAACACAATCTCGAGTAGTTCACGGCTTTTGCGAAGGCCTACGCCATCGAGCCAGCGGCTGCCCATATCAATCGGATGGTGATGCAGACAAACCATTGCGAACTTGTCACTGTGTATGTCGAGGTCCTGGTCCAAAGCTTCAAGGTCTTCAGGGCGCAGCTGGCCACCGTCGTCGTTGTACGCATGGCTGTTCATCATGTAGATGCGCCAGTTACCAAAGTCCGCGGTACCGCAAAACTGGAATGGTGGTTTGCCGAGCACTTCCTGCATCACGACCGGTTCGTCGTGATTGCCCGGGATGCAATAGACAGGTACATCGAGCGGCTTCAGCATTTTCACAAAGCGCAGGTAACCACCGCGGGTTTCGTCCTGCACCAGATCGCCGGTGGCGAGCACGCCATCGGGTGTGCGCACACCGTCGGTAATTCGTTTGATTACCGCTTTCAGGCTCTTCCGCGTGTTCACCCCCCGCATCTTTGCATCCTTGTGAGCATGCAAATGCGGATCGGTGATCTGGATCAGTCTGTGCGGTGTCGGTGCCACGTGAATACCTGTTTATACATGAAGGCATCACTATACATAGCCATAGTCTTGGCGACCTAGACGCGTATCACAATCAGCTGAAAGTCAATTAGTACGGGGAGTTTGGTGTGAACTGCCGCACAAAAAAGCCCTCTTAAAAGAGGGCTTTCTCGATGTGCCTTTTGCAAGGAGCGTTATGAGCGAAGGTAGAACGAGGCGAAACGGAGCGAAAGAGCGCAGTTTACAAGACCGTAAATGAGCATCTTGAGCGACGTTTCAACAAAGTTATACCGAGCGCAGTAGCTCCTTAGTAACGATAATGATCCGGCTTATAAGGACCTTCAACATTGACGTTAATGTAATCAGCCTGTTCCTGCGACAGCGTAGTCAGGTTTACACCCAACTGCTTCAGATGCAGGCGCGCGACTTTCTCATCAAGGTGTTTCGGCAGCACATAAACTTCGTTGTCGTACTTGTCCGGGCTCTGCCACAGTTCTATCTGTGCCATTACCTGGTTGGTGAAAGAGTTCGACATTACAAAGCTCGGGTGGCCGGTGGCGCAACCTAAGTTAACCAGACGACCTTCGGCCAGCAGGATGATGCGCTTGCCGTCCGGAAAGATCACGTGGTCTACCTGTTCTTTAATGTTTTCCCACTCGTACTTCTTCAGTTCGGCAACTTCGATCTCGTTGTCGAAGTGACCGATGTTGCAGACGATGGCCTGATCTTTCATCGCAGCCATATGGTCATGGGTGATGACATTGAAGTTACCGGTGGTGGTTACGAAGATGTTCGCCTGCGGTGCAGCTTCTTCCATCGTGACGATGCGGAAGCCTTCCATAGCCGCCTGCAGAGCGCAGATCGGGTCGATTTCAGTAATCCAAACGGTAGCGCCCAGACCTTTCAGTGACTGCGCACAGCCTTTACCTACGTCACCGTAGCCACAAACTACAGCAATCTTGCCGGCGATCATGACGTCGGTGGCACGCTTGATGCCGTCGACCAGTGATTCGCGGCAACCGTAAAGGTTGTCGAATTTCGACTTGGTGACCGAGTCGTTCACGTTAATGGCAGGGAACGGCAGGTCGCCGGCTTTCTGCATCTGATACAGACGCTGTACGCCGGTGGTGGTTTCTTCGGTAACACCGCCGATAGCGTCGCGGCGTGATGAGTACCAGCCCGGCGAGCTTTCCAGACGCTGCTTGATCGACTTAAACAGCGCGACTTCTTCTTCGCTGCCCGGGTTGTCGAGAATGGAAGCGTCCTGTTCAGCTTTCGCACCGAGGATCAGCAGCAGGGTTGCGTCACCGCCGTCATCGAGGATGCGGTTCGGCACACCGCCGTCCGCCCATTCCATCGCGCGGTGGGTGTATTCCCAGTACTCATCAAGAGTTTCGCCTTTGTACGCGAAGACCGGCACGCCGGCAGCAGCGATTGCAGCGGCAGCGTGATCCTGAGTTGAGAAGATGTTGCAGGAAACCCAACGGACTTCAGCGCCGAGGTCGACCAGAGTTTCGATCAGGACGGCGGTCTGAATGGTCATGTGCAGAGAACCCATGATGCGTGCACCGGCGAGTGGTTTCTTGCCCGCGTACTCTTCACGAATCTGCATCAGGCCCGGCATTTCGGTTTCAGCGATTTTAATTTCTTTGCGACCCCAGTCGGCCAGACCGATGTCGGCTACGTGGTAATCGTTTTCTACAGCGACAGCTGCTTCAGTGCTCATATCTATTACTCCTGCTTCAGCTTATGCGCTGGCTTTCAATGCGTCGGCTTTGTCGGTTTTCTCCCAGGAGAATTCGACGTCTTTACGACCGAAGTGACCGTAGGCAGCAGTCGCCCGGTAGCCGGGTTTCTGCAGATCCAGCATCTGACGGATGCCGTACGGGGTCAGGTCGAAGTGTTCGCGGACCAGTTCGGTCAGTTTGCCCTGATCAATGGTGCCGGTGCCGAAGGTTTCGACACTGATCGAGGTGGGCTCGGCCACACCAATCGCATAGGAAACCTGAACTTCGCAGCGCTCGGCCAGGCCGGCAGCAACGATGTTCTTGGCGACATAGCGACCTGCATAGGCAGCAGAGCGGTCAACCTTAGAGGGGTCCTTACCGGAGAACGCGCCACCACCGTGACGGGCCATGCCGCCGTAGGTGTCGACGATGATCTTGCGGCCGGTCAGGCCACAGTCACCCACCGGACCACCGATAACGAAGTTGCCGGTCGGGTTGATGTGATACAGAGTGTTTTCGTTCAGCCATTCAGCCGGCAGTACCGGCTTGATGATGGTGTCCATGACTGCATCACGCAGTGCGTCCAGTGAGATATCAGGATCGTGCTGGGTAGACAGTACAACTGCATCAACGCCTACGATCTTGCCGTCCTGATAGTTCAGGGTGACCTGACTTTTAGCATCCGGACGCAGCCAGGGCAGTTCGCCTGATTTACGAACGTCAGCCTGACGTTTTACCAGCTGATGTGACAGCGCGATCGGCGCGGGCATCAGTACGTCGGTTTCGTTGCTGGCATAACCGAACATCAGGCCCTGGTCACCGGCGCCCTGCGATTTTTCATCGGCACGGTCGACACCCATGGCGATGTCCGGAGACTGTGCGCCGATGGCGTTCAGTACCGCACATGATTCGCCGTCAAAGCCCATGTCAGAGCTGTTATAGCCGATGTCGAGAACAACGTCGCGAATGGTTTTCTCTACATCGATAGTGGCGTTAGCGGTAACTTCACCTGCAACCATAACGAAACCGGTTTTAACCATGGTCTCTAGTGCAACGCGGGACTTGGGATCCTGCTTCAGGTATTCATCGAGGAGTGCGTCAGAAATCTGATCCGACATTTTGTCGGGATGACCTTCGGATACGGATTCAGACGTAAATTGATAGTTGTTGCTCATGTAATGTCTCGTCCCTGCAAACAGTTAGAAAGTTACGAATGGTTTTTGGTGAAGCTTATAAGGCGGCAAATTATACGCAGATTCAATGCGATGTGTGTCTGCGCTGAACTTAACGCAGGGGCTTGCCAGTCTATGGATGATGTATAGCGATGGTGGGTGCGGGTGAACTCAGCCGCCGGGTTTGACTGCGATGATGCCGGCGTGCTCATTGCCTTTTGCGTAAGATGTTGAGCCACTAAGGATTTCTGCCGAAATGATGTCAAATCCCGCTGCTTTGCACACTCGCTCCAGAATGTCCGGATCCAGCGGGTTAATGAAGTCGGGGTGACCTTCCGGATCGGTGCCTTCAGGCAACAGTCCCGCGTAGTCGTCGACAAAACCCGGCCATGGGTCGCCGGCGGCTTTCTTTTGTTCGTAGGTTTCCGCGTGGATGTACCAGGGACCGGTATAGGGTGTGTCGGCTACCAGATACAGACGACCGCCCGGCTTCAGCCAGGTAAACATCTTCGCTACGGTCTTCTCAATCTGCGGGCCATCAAGAAAGTGCAGTACCCGTGAGGCCAGAATGGCGCCGAAGCTTGCGGCGTCGAAATCGACGGCGGGCAGGGCGCCCGGTTTGCTCTCAAATCTGTCACGCTGTTCGTCCGGAATGCGTTTCTCCAGTACTGCCAGATGTTTGGGCTCGATGTCGCAGGCAAAGATACGGGCACCCTGGTCGAGTGCCGCCAGCGTGGCGACACCGTAGGCGCAACCCATATCAAGGGATTGTTCGCCTTCTTTCCCGATTTTGCCGGCAAATGCCGCGAAATCCTCAGAATAGGCATCCAACGACTCGGTCATCCAACCGGTCTTGTTCATTGTCGGGATCAGACCTTCAACCGGTGATTCAGGCAGCAAATTATTTTCGTCAGACATGGCGTCGCTACTTCTCCTTGCAAGAACGGGCACGCTAGCGGGGTCGCCGCGCCTTGGCAAGAGGGGCGGCCGGCCGGACCGGCGCGAATGGGTGGACATAACTCCGCTGGTCGGGAATTCCGCTGCTGCGGGAGTGAAGTATCGCGCCTTCAAAGGCTTCTGTGGCAGCTCCGGCATTGTGACTCGCCGCCATATATCCGATAATGCGCGACCACCCGACGGCCTTCCAGCCGTCGCTATAACTACTCTAATTAAACAGATACAACATGGCTTCGAATCCAGAGAAAGACCTCAACCGGCAATCACGCAGAGAGCTGGCAAATGCAGTTCGCGCACTTGCTATGGACGCGGTGCAAGCCGCCAACTCAGGCCACCCCGGCGCACCGATGGGCATGGCGGACATTGCCGAAGTGCTCTGGAACGAATACTTCGTTCACAATCCGTCGAATCCACACTGGGTAAATCGCGACCGCTTCGTGCTGTCGAACGGTCATGGCTCGATGCTGCAGTATGCGCTGGCACATCTGAGTGGTTATCCGTTAAGCATCGACGACATTAAGAACTTCCGTCAGCTGGATTCAATCACTGCGGGTCACCCCGAGTACGACCTTGAGGTTGGTATTGAAACCACCACCGGTCCACTGGGTCAGGGCATCAGTAATGCCGTCGGTCTGGCACTGGCTGAAAAAATTCTTGCCGCTCACTTCAACAAACCGGGTTACGAAATTGTTGACCACAACACCTGGGTGTTCCTGGGTGACGGTTGTTTGATGGAAGGTATCTCGCATGAGGTTTGTTCTCTGGCGGGCACTCTGAAGCTGAACAAACTGGTTTGCTTCTACGACGACAACGGCATTTCTATCGATGGTGAAGTGGAAGGTTGGTTCACCGACGATACCCCGGCCCGTTTTGAGAGCTACGGCTGGCACGTTGAGCGCGATGTCGATGGTCATGACCCTGATGCGATTCAGGCTGCCGTTGACCGCGCGAAAGAGTCTGACAAGCCGTCACTGATCTGCTGTAAAACCATTATTGGTTTTGGTGCGCCGAATAAGCAGGGTAGTGAGTCCACTCACGGTGCGCCGCTTGGCGATGATGAAATTGCCGCAACCCGTGAAGCGTTGGGTTGGAATTATGCGCCGTTTGAAATTCCGGCACACGTTGCCGAAGGCTGGGACGCGCGTCCGGCCGGTGCCGCAGCCGAAGCTGAATGGACCCAGGTCTTTGAAGGCTACTGCACCAAGTACCCTGAACTGGCCGCCGAGTTCAAACGCCGTATGGCTGGCGATCTGCCTGCCGACTGGGCTGAGAAAGCCGCTGCTGAAGTGGCGAAAATTGCTGCCGGCGATGCATCAAACGCTACCCGTAAATCATCTTTGATTTCCCTGAATGTATTTGCGCCGCATCTGCCGGAACTGATTGGTGGTTCTGCCGACCTGACCGGCTCCAACCTGACGGAGCACGCTGGTTCTAAATGGATTAGCGGCGACGATGCCGACGGCAACTACGTGTCGTTCGGTGTGCGTGAATTCGGCATGGCTGCTATCTGTAACGGCATTGTGTTGCACGGCGGTTTCATCCCGTACAACGGCACATTCCTGACGTTCTCCGACTACGCACGCAACGCGCTGCGTATGGCAGCGCTGATGGAAATCCAGAATATCTTCGTGTTCACTCACGATTCGATCGGTCTTGGTGAAGACGGTCCCACGCATCAGCCTGTTGAGCACGTGGCGAGTCTGCGCCTGATGCCGAACATGAATGTTTGGCGTCCTTGCGACACGCTTGAAACAGCCATGGCCTGGCAGGACTCAATCGAACGCCGCAACGGCCCGAGCAGTCTGATCCTCACCCGTCAGGGTGTGCCCGAACAGGAACGCAGCGATCAGCAGGTTGCTGATGTTCGCAAAGGCGGCTATGTACTGCGCGATGCCGACAACGCACAGGCCGTGATTATTGCCACCGGTTCAGAAGTGCAGCTGGCGATGACCGCTGCTGAAGAGCTGGCCGCAGAAGGTATCGGTGCGCGCGTGGTGTCTATGCCTTGTGTCGAAGCATTCGATGCTCAGGACGACGCCTACAAAGAATCCGTATTGCCGGCCGCACTCGACAAGCGTGTTGCTGTTGAAGCAGGTGTTACCCAGGGTTGGTACCGCTTTGTAGGCATAAACGGCAAAGTCATTGGTATCGACCGCTACGGCGAATCTGCTCCGGCGGGTCAGTTGTTTGAGAAGTTCGGATTTACCGCTGACAACGTTAAGTCAGCCGTGAAAGAGGTTATTTAGTACTAAATAACTGTGTGCATCGAGGCGCATGGCGAAGGAGTAAAGGGACATGGCAGTTAAAGTTGCGATCAATGGTTACGGACGTATCGGACGCAATATGTTGCGTGCGTTGTATGAAAGCGGCCGCACCGACGAGATCAAGATTGTTGCGATTAATGACCTTGGCGACGCAAACACCAACGCGCACCTGACCAAGTACGATACTGCGCATGGTCGTTTCAACTTTGATGTTGCTGTAGACGGCGATGAGTTGGTTGTCGACGGCGACCGCATTAAAGTTCTGGCTGAACGCAACCCCGCAGACCTGCCCTGGGCTGAACTGGGTGTTGATGTTGTTCTGGAAAGCACCGGCTTCTTCGCCAGCAAGGAAAAGTCTCAGGCGCATCTCGATGCAGGCGCTAAAAAAGTGGTTATCTCTGCTCCGGCGGGCACCAACGTTGACGCTACCGTTGTCTATGGTGTTAACCACGATATTCTGAAAGCCTCGGACACCGTTATTTCCAATGCATCGTGCACCACCAATTGTCTTGCACCGCTGGTTAAGCCGTTGCACGAAGCGATTGGTGTTGAGAAAGGCATCATGACCACCATTCATGCCTACACCAACGATCAGGTGCTGACGGATGTCTATCACTCTGATTTGCGTCGCGCCCGTTCAGCGACCATGTCTATGATCCCGACCAAGACCGGCGCTGCTGCTGCAGTAGGTCTGGTGCTACCGGAACTTGACGGCAAGCTCGATGGTTTCTCAATGCGTGTACCGACCATCAATGTGTCTGTCGTTGACCTGACTTTCACTGCGGCGCGCGATACCACCGTTGAAGAAATCAACGAAGTAATGAAGGCGGCCAGTGAAGGACCGCTGAAAGGCGTGCTGGGTTACACCGAGGAGCCGCTGGTTTCTATCGACTACAACCACAACCCGGCCTCATCAACCTACGACGCTACCCAGACCAAAGTGATGGGCGGCAATCTGGTTAAAGTCTGCTCGTGGTATGACAACGAGTGGGGCTTCTCCAACCGCATGCTCGATACCACACTGGCTCTCGTTAACGCTAAGTAACTCCAAAAAAGAAATTTCTATGTCAGTTCTGAAAATGACAGAGCTGGACCTGGCGAACAAACGCGCCATGATCCGGCTCGACCTCAACGTGCCGGTCGAAGACGGCCGTGTCACCAGTGATGTGCGCATCCGCGCGACTTTGCCGACCATTGAGGCGGCACGTGATGCCGGTGCAGCCGTTATTTTGCTGTCACATCTCGGTCGTCCGACCGAGGGTGAGTACGAAGAGCAGTTTTCACTGGGGCCTGTGGCCCGTCATCTGGGTGTGTTGCTGAATCAGGAAGTGCGCCTGGTCAGTGACTGGCTCGATGGTGTTGATGTGCAGCCCGGCGAAATCGTGTTGTGCGAGAACGTGCGCTTCAACAAAGGCGAGAAAGCCAACGACGAAGCTTTGGCGAAACAGATGGCCGGCCTTTGCGACGTCTTCGTTATGGATGCTTTCGGCACCGCTCATCGTGCCCAGGCGAGCACTCACGGTGTCGCTCAGTTCGCACCGGTTGCCTGTGCAGGTCCGTTGCTCGTGGAGGAGCTGGATGCACTGGGTAAAGCGATGCAGGCACCCGCGCGTCCGGTGGTGGCGATTGTCGGTGGTTCGAAAGTTTCGACCAAACTGACTGTTCTCGAAGAGCTGGCCAAGCATGTTGATCAGTTGATCGTTGGTGGCGGTATTGCCAATACCTTTATCGCTGCAGCGGGTATGCCTGTCGGCAAGTCGCTTTACGAAGAAGACATGATCGATCAGGCGAAGGCCCTGATGGAGGGCTCAGACATTCCGATGCCTCTGGATGTGGTTAATGCAACCGGGTTCAGTGCCGACGCGGAAGCCGTTACCCGCGACGTCAGCGAGACTCAGGAAGATGAGTTGATTCTGGATGTAGGTCCGAAGACTGCAGCGGTTTATGCCGACATCATTGCAAATGCCGGTACCGTGGTCTGGAACGGCCCGTTGGGCGTGTTCGAGTTCGATCAGTTCGGCGGTGGCACCAAAGCACTGGGCGAAGCCATTGCTGCCAGCAATGCGTTCAGTATTGCCGGTGGTGGCGATACTCTGGCCGCTCTGGAGAAATACGACCTCAGCGACAAGATGTCGTACATCTCAACCGGTGGCGGTGCGTTCCTGGAGTTTCTCGAAGGTAAGAAGCTGCCTGCGGTGGCAGCACTGGAAGCGAAGGCTGCCGAGCTCGCTTAAGCAATCTACACGCAATCTAAGCCGAAACAACTAAACGGGCTGACTTGTCAGCCCGTTTTCTTTTTCCTGCTCTTTTTCATCCCTATTTAACAAAGCTGTGGGATAATTGTCTTATGTCTGATACAGCAATGCGTCGTACCAAAATTCTCGCCACCCTCGGCCCGGCAACGGACGATCCTGAAGTGGTTGAGCAACTCATTCGTGCCGGTGCTGATGTCTTCCGCCTGAACTTCTCACACGGTGAAGCCGACGATCAGCGCAAGCGCGTCACAATGGTGCGGGAGGCCGCAGCCCGTGCCGGCAAGCATGTGGGCATCCTCGGAGATCTGCAGGGACCGAAAATACGTATCCGCCGATTCAAAGACGGCCCGGTTACGCTGGATGAAGGTGACAAGTTCACTCTGGATACCGCACTGGAAGGTGAGTCCGGCGATCATACCCAGGTTGGCGTGGCGTATGAGCACCTGACCCGCGATGTGAAAAGCGGCGACCTGTTGCTGCTTGACGATGGTCATTTGGCGATGCGCGTAGAGTCAGTCGACGGCACGCGTATTAGTTGCGTTGTCGAAGTCGGCGGTGACCTGAGCAATCAGAAGGGTATCAACCTGCATGGTGGCGGCCTGTCTGCCCCGGCGCTGACTGAAAAAGATAAAGAAGACATCAAAGTGGCAGCCGAGTTGGAGATCGACTGGCTGGCAGTTTCTTTTGTCAGTGCGGCGGACGACATCGAGAATGCCCGCAAACTGCTGCGTGATGCCGGTGGTTACGGCCATCTGGTTGCCAAGATCGAGCGCTCCGAAGCAGTAACTAATCTTGAGAAGATTATCGATGCCAGTGACGCGGTGATGGTGGCACGTGGTGATCTGGGCGTTGAAGTGGGCTATGCCTCGCTGACCAGCCTGCAAAAGCGCATCATCAAAACCACCCGTAAGCGGCACAAGGTGGTGATTACCGCGACTCAGATGATGGAGTCGATGATTCACAATCAGGTGCCGACCCGTGCCGAAGTCTCCGACGTCGCGAACGCTGTGATGGACGGTACGGATGCGGTCATGCTGTCAGCTGAAACCGCAGTAGGTGAGCATCCCGTGAAAGCTGTGGCGACGATGGCCGAAGTCTGTCTGGGTGCAGAGGCGCATCACCTGGTGAGTCGTAAAAGTAAGCGTAGTGACGGTCACTTCAAAGTGATTGATGAAGCGATCGCAATGGCGGTGATGTACACGGCCGCACACATGGATATTCATGCGATTGTCGCGCTCACGGAATCCGGTTCCACTGCCTTGTGGATGTCACGGATGCGTTCCGATATTCCTATTTTTGCCTTTACCCGGCACAAGGTGACCCGTCGTCGTGTCACCTTGTATCGCGGCGTGTATCCGGTGCACTTCGATGTGACCCATACCGACCCCGAGCGTTTGCATCAGGACATGTTCAACAAGCTGCTGGAACTGCATCAGGTCGACGAAGGTAACTTGCTGGTATTCACGCAGGGCGACCTGAAGGGTATTGCCGGTGGCACCAACGCCATGAAGATTTTGCGGGTTACCAGCGACGAGAACTGAGTTCGTCTGATGCAATCCGCCGCAGCAACCGCAAAAGCCCCGCCGGAGATTGAACAGCGGCTGTATTTCTCTGGTGCAGTCCGTCAGCCGACCCCATAATCAGCCGTTAGATTTGCCGGCTGATCAGGTGTATCGGTATGCCATATAAGCTTTTCAAGAAATTCCCCAAACAGTTAGCAGGGCTGTTCACGGTTCTGTTCGCAGTGCTGCTGCTGGCGGCTTGCGAGAGCGGGCAGGTTACAACCGTGCTGCCATCTGCAGGCACGGATGCGAAAGCCGTTGCAGAGTCTGATGGTTTGGTACTGGTGGCCGGCGCGACGGGTGGCACCGGTAAGATGGTTGTTAAGCATTTGCTGGACGATGGCTACGACGTACGCGTGCTGGTCCGGAACCTCGACAAAGCGGAGGCGCTGTGGGGCGATAGTGTTGCCTATGCCAAGGGCGATGTGCGCAGGCCCGCCGAGTTAATTCCTGCCATGCAGGGAGTCACTTCCGTGATCTCGGCAATCGGTGCATCACCGACAAGCAAACGCAGCCGTCCCGAAGATGTCGATTTCGGCGGCGTTCGTAATCTCGCCGATGTCGCGGCTGCCAGTAACGTGCAGCACTTTGTATTGGTGTCATCGGCCGGCGTTACGCAGGAAGATCATTTCCTGAACAAGATGTTCAACAACGTGCTGATCTGGAAAGCCAAAGGTGAAGACGCGCTGCGCGCCAGTGGCGTGCCCTATACCATCGTGCGCCCGGGTGGGCTCACCGATAAGCCCGGCGGCAAGTCGGTTATCGTGTTTGCACAGGGCGACACCACCTCCGGATCTATTACCCGGGAGGATGTGGCGCTCATTTGTGTCGCGGCGCTGAGTCAGCCCAATGCTGTTGGCAAGACCTTTGAAACCTATGCGAGTACAGCCGGTGCGCCGGTTAAGACTGACTGGAAAGCCAGATTCGCCAGCCTGCAGTCAGATAGTGGTGCAGACTGACTGGCCCGATTTATTAGACCGGCCCACATCGACCAACCCCTTCGGAACGAATAACCTTTTTTACAGCTCTGCTTTCTCGGTATGAGGAATAACGATTTATGAGCAATAAACCTAACAACCCATTTGCAAGTTTTATGAAGACCGCCTCGAAAATTGAAGAAAATGAATTGCGGTCGGTACTTCTGGCCTTTGCTTTTGTGTTTACCCTGATGGCTGCGTGGTACATCCTCCGTCCGGTGCGTGATGCGATGGCATCCGATTGGAGCGATACGGAAGTCAGCTTCCTGTGGAATATCAACTTCTTCGCCAGTGCTGCGGTGGTGGCCCTGTACGGCTTCGCTGTATCCCGGGTTAATTTCAAATGGCTGGTGCCGGGTGTATACGGCTTCTTCGCGCTCACCTTCATCGGTTTCTACTTCGGTGTGGCCATGCTCGATGACCGCGACCTGATCGATAAGATCTTTTATGTCTGGGTCAGCGTGTTCAGTCTTTTCCATATCTCCGTGTTCTGGAGCTTCATGTCGGACCTGTTCACCAAAGAACAGTCGAATCGCCTATTCGCCTTTATTGCTGCGGGTTCCAGCGCCGGTGCGTTGGTTGGTCCGCTCATCCCGGCCTTATTCGCCGAGAACCTGGGCGTCGATATGCTGATGCTGATTGCTGCTGTCACTCTGCTGATTCCGATCGGCATCGTGTTGTACCTGGAAAAGCTCAAAGTGTCGGATCTGCACAACGAAGATGTGCATGCGGACCTTAGTGCGGCAAAAATCGGCGGTAACCCGTTTTCCGGCTTTAAAGAGTTCGTCAGCAACCCGTACCTGCTGGCCATTGGAGTATTCATTCTGTTGTACACGGCAATCGGCTCGTTTGTTTACTTCGAGCAGAAGAACCTGCTGGCGGAATACACCCGTGAAGAGCGCACCGAAATTCTGGCGATTGTCGATTGGGTGGTAAATATTCTGACTTTCGCTATCGGCATGTTTGCCACCAGCCGGATCGTGTCGCGTTTCGGTATGCCGGTGACGTTGGCGCTGGTGCCATTCTTTATCGCTGCCGGACTGATTATTCTCGCGTTTGCTCCCATCCTGATCGTCGTGCTGGCACTGCAGGTGGCGCGCCGTGCGGGTAACTACGCTATCACGCGGCCTGCCCGCGAGATGTTGTTTACCGCGGTCGATCGTGAAACCCGGTTCAAGGCGAAGCCGGTTATCGATATTGTTGTGTACCGCGGTGGCGATGCGATCAGCAGTATTGCCTTCGCAGGTCTCACCGAAGGTGTCGGTCTGGGGCTTGGCGCAATGGCGGCTATCGGCGCGGGTATCTCCGCTGCATGGGGTGCGGTAGGCCTGTATCTCGGCAAGATGTTCGAGAAGATGGGTGGCGATACCGATAAAGCGGGCGGCCAGGAAAAAGGCTGACGTCAGGAACTAAAGATTCCGAAAAATGAAAAGCCGGGTCGCGATTAGCGCCCGGCTTTTTCTTTGGTAGCTTTGTCGCTGTATCGGAATCTGTCCCGGCTAATCTGCTTTTGTCAGTTTTCTCAGGTCCGTCAGTAATTCTTCGGAATGCGTGGCGGGAGACACTTTTTTGTAGTGCTTCGCGATATTGCCTTCCGGATCTATGATGAAGGTCTCGCGTTTAGCCATCTCGAAGCTGCCAATCTTGGTGTAAACCCCGTACGACTCCGCAGTGGTCTTGTTGGTATCTGCCAGCAGCGGGAAGGGGAGTTCGTACTTTTCTGCAAAGGCAGCGTGCGATTGTTCATCATCGAGACTTACACCGAACAGCACGATGCCCATGTCCTTGAAATTGTCATAGTCGTCGCGGAAGTTGATCGCTTCAGTAGTGCAGCCCGGCGTGTCGTCCTTCGGATAGAAATACAGCGCCACCCACTGACCGCGGTAATCAGTCAGCTGGTGCAGGGCACCGGCCTGATCTGCCAGCACAAAGTCGGGAGCGCGCTCGCCGGTGTCCAGTGCGACAGCGGGCAGGATGATGAAGGTCGACAGCAGACCGAGAAAAACCTTTAACGGATTCTTTGTGCTCATAAGCTTCTGCTCCTCACATTTGTGTTGGGCATGTTGATTTGGCCATTGAATAGGGATTCGTGTCGTCTGCAGGAACAGATGCACCGGTTCTGATTCTAACAATGATGATGCATCGATTATGGGTGTCGCGTTAAGATGGGCGCAAGCGCATAACAGTGAGCTATTTGTGGCAGATCAGGGTACTTCTGATAATTCGAGCGATTCGAAAGACTCCGGTAGCGAGTGTTCTCTCGGTTTGGTGTTGCCGGGTGGAGGCGCTCGCGGCGCCTATCAGGTAGGTGTGCTCAAGGCACTGGCTGAGCTGCTGCCGCCAAGAACACCCAGTCCGTTTCGTGTTATCAGTGGTACGTCGGCAGGGGCGATTAACTCGGTAGTGCTGGCAAGCCGCGCCAAATTATTCCGTTCGGCCGTAGCCGACATGGAACTGGTCTGGAGCCACTTCCGTTCCGAGCAGGTCTACCGTTCTGACCCCTGGACGATGCTCAAAACCAGTCTGCATTGGTTTGTTTCTTTGGTCACCGGCGGCACCTTGCTGCGACCGCCGCCTTCACTTCTCGACAACGCACCGTTGCGTGATCTTCTGTGTCAGAACGTGCGGCTCGAGAATATTCAGCGCTCTATTGATCAGGGGCATCTGGATGCCGTCGCCGTTACGGCGGCCGGTTACGATTCCGCGCGTTCGATCAGCTTCTTTCAGGGTACTGACGACTGTCTGCCGTGGGATCGCGTTCGCCGTAAGGGCCGTGCGGCTGATATTCAGCTGGATTACCTGATGGCAAGTGTGGCGGTGCCAATGGTATTCCCGCCCGTGCAGATCGGTTACGAGTACTTCGGTGACGGCGCGATGCGTCACGCCACGCCGTTGTCTCCGGCCGTGCGGCTGGGCGCCGACCGGATTCTCGTCGTCGGTGTGCGCAACGAAGTGCCGGATCCGGTGCCTTCAGAGCCGCACCCGCCGTCGTTGGGCCGCATCGCCGGTTACATGCTCGATGCACTGTTTCTGGACGGGCTCTCTGGTGATCTCGAACGGCTTACCCGTCTGAACACGATTATCGAAAATGCGCCCGGCAAGGTGATCGAAAACGAGGGTGAGAAGCTGCGTTTCATCGAGGCTTTTGTCATGTTGCCCAGCGAAGATATTCGTGAGATCGCGGCCCGGCATGTGAAAGAGTTGCCCTGGTCAGTGCGGATGTTACTGCGTGGTGTGGGTGCGACCAGCAAGGGTGGCGCCCAGCTTCTGAGTTACCTGTTGTTTGAATCAGGCTTTACCCGTGAGCTCATCGATCTCGGTTACCGGGATGCCATGGCGTCAAAAGATGAGCTGCTGGAATTTGTGCAGGGTAAGCCGGTGGACGTGACGGCGGGTATTCACGGCTGGAGCGAACTGGAAGAAGAGTACACCGCCCAGTTCAAAGCTCCCGACTTTTCGGACTACAAGCCGGACTAAAACTCTAGAGCAGGAACAGCGTACCGAGGCCCAGAAAGGCGACGAAGCCGGTGACATCGGTGATGGTTGTCAGTACCACGCCGCCGGCCAGTGCCGGATCGATGTTCATGCGTCGTAGCGCCAGCGGGATGACAAAGCCGGCAAACGCGGCAGCCAGCAGATTGATGATCATGGCGGCAGCTATAATCGCGCCGACCTTCCAGTCGGCGAAGAACAGCATCGTTACGCCGGCGACTACTGCGGCCCAGAACAAACCGTTCAGTACCGCAACCAGAATTTCTTTGGTCAGCAGCCAGCGGGCGTTGGAATCCTGCACGCGCCCCAAAGCCAGACCGCGAATCATCAAAGTCAGTGTCTGGGTGCCGGCGATACCGCCCATGCTGGCTACCACCGGCATCAGTACGGCTAGAATGACGACCTTTTCGAGAGTCGGCTGAAACATCCCGACCACAGCTGCTGCTAGAAAGGCGGTCGCCAGATTGACGCCCAGCCAGATAGCACGACGCCGGCTGCTGGCAACAACGGGCGCGAACATATCGTCTTCTTCATCAAGTCCGGCCATGCTGAGAATGTCGTGGTCGGCCTGCTCCTGAATGACGTCGACAACGTCATCTACAGTAATCTGGCCAAGCAGGCGGCCGTCTTTATCGATGACCGCAGCGGTCACCATGTCGAGATCCTGAAATGCCTGGGCGACTTCGTCGTCGGTTGCTGTAACCGGAATCGCTTTGGCTTCCTCATCAAGGATGTCGCTGACGAGTGCAGTAGGTTCACTGGTAACCAGCCGCGACAGCAGCACGGTACCCATATAGCGGTTGTACTGATCAACCACGAAGATGCTGGCGGTGTTGTCCGGGAGCTTACCCAGCATACGCGTGTAGCGGAGCACCACATCGACCGATACGTTCGGCCGCACCGACACCGCATCCGGGTTCATCAAACCGCCGGCACTGTCTTCCGGCCAGGCCATAACAGATTTCAGGCGTTTGCGGTCGCGCATGTTCAGTGAGCGCAGGACCTGTTGTGTGATGTCTTCCGGCAGGTCGGCAACGAGGTCGGCGAGGTCATCGATTTCCATGCCTTCGGTCGCGGCAACGACCTCCTCGGTGTCCATGTCGTCTATGAGCCGGGCGCGTACTTCCTCATTCAGCTCGACAAGAACTTCACCCTCGTCATCCGTGTCGGTCAGTTGCCAGACGAGATTGCGCTTCGCCGGGGGCAACGATTCAAGCAGGCGGGCGATTTCGGAAGGGTGCAGGGCGTCAAGCATCTGGCTGATCTGCACGCGCGTGCCGTTATCGACCAGCGCACTGAGCTGGCCGATATCAGACGTATTGTGCTTCTGCTTGCCCATGCTGAGCCCCGGCGATGGTTGAGCGATACGTGTGTTGCCTGATGACAGCACCAAAGGTTGCGGAGGACTCAGGATAAAGAGCCGTCCTGCAGCAAGAGTTTAGCGGGGAAAGGGTGAAACTACTAATTATGCTGATAGCCGGAGCGCTATCAGGCCTGATTGCTTTCGCTTTTGCGGGTGCCTGAATGGGCCAGTTCGTTGTGGCGGGTAAGTACGTGCTGGAATTCTTCTTTCAGCGCCGCCGTGATCCGGTCGACGACATAGACGCTGCGGTGCTGCCCGCCGGTGCAGCCTATAGCAACAGTCATATAGTTGCGCCGCGCCTCGATGAACTCCGGAATTCTGTGGCGAAGAAAGCCGAGAATATCCTGAATCATGGTGCGCACTGCCGGGTCGTCCTCCAGAAACTCGATGACCTCAGGGTCACGCCCGTTCAGAGGCCGCAGAGGGATTTCCCAATACGGGTTTGGCAGGCAGCGCACGTCAAACACAAAGTCGGCATCGAAGGGCACGCCATGTTTGAAGCCGAACGATTCGACCATCAGGGAAATCTCACTTTCGTCGCGCCGACCGACGCGCTCACGAATCAGTTCGCGCAACTCGTAAACACTGGTTTGGGTAGTGTCGATCACGAGATCGGAGGAGTTTGAGATCGGGCCGAGCAGTTTGCGTTCGAGTTCGATCGCTTCCTGCATGCTCATGCCGTTGTTGCGTAACGGATGCTTACGGCGTGTCTCACGATAGCGCCGCAGAATCATGTCGGTGTCGGCATGCAGATAGATCACTTCCATGGTCAAACCTGAATCGCTCAGGGATTTGAACAGTTCGGGAATCTTGTTGAGATCTGCAGCCCGGTTGCGGGCGTCTACACCTACGGCGAGATTGGCGTAAGTGGGATCATCGCTGCCGGTCAATTGCTCGAGCATGGAGCCGAGCAATGTGACCGGCACATTATCGATGCAGTAGAAATCCAGATCTTCGAGCATGTGCAAAGCCACACTCTTGCCGGAACCGGACAAACCACTGACGATAATGAGCCTCATGGCAGGATGATTACCTTTCAGAGTTCAGCGACTAGCCGTAGCTGCGCTTTTGCGCATCACGGGCATGATGGTCGGTGATTTTTTCTTTGTGTTTGCGGACCTGGCGGTCCAGCTTGTCGACGAGTGCATCAATTGCGGCATACATGTTTTCGTCTATGGCTTCAGCAAACAGGGTGTTGCCACTGACGTGCACGGTCGCTTCCGCTTTGTGTTCGTGTTTTTCAACAGAAAGAATGCATTGGGTGTCGGTGATGTGATCAAAGTGTCGTTGGATGCGTTCAAGTTTTTCTTCTACGTACTGGCGGAGGGCGTCAGTGATTTCGACATGGTGACCACTCAGATTTAATTGCATACCAGACTCCTTTATTTTGTCTTCTTCTAGTTAGAGCGTTGCGCGCTTCTTTCGTTCACTGGAAGGCGGAATATTTAATGCCTCCCGGTACTTCGCGACAGTACGGCGCGCTACCTTGCTGCCTTCTGCTTCGAGCAGTTTGGCAAGTTTGCTGTCGCTTAATGGTTTTTGTGGATTTTCTTCGCCGATCAGGCGTTTGATGCGGGCGCGGACAGCTGTTGAAGATTCACTGCCGCCGTCAGCCGAGGCGAGCTGGCTGGAGAAGAAATAACGAAACTCGAATACGCCACGTGGCGTATGCATGTATTTGTTTGTCGTAACGCGTGAAATAGTGGATTCATGCATGTCGACTGCCTCCGCAACATCACGAAGAATCATCGGCTTCATAGCCTCTTCGCCATGTTCCAGAAAGTCTACCTGACGTTCGACGATACAAATAGCGACTTTTAACAATGTTTCGTTGCGGATTTCGAGGCTGCGAATCAGCCAGCGGGCCTCCTGCAACTGCGAACGCAAGGTGCTGTGGGCTTCTCCGCCTGCCAGTGCGCTGGCGTAGGCCTGATTGATGTGTAATTTGGGCGAGGTGCTGCGGTTAATGTCGACTACCCAGCGGTTATCCTGCTTCCGCACATAGACGTCCGGAATGACGTATTCGGGCGTACTGACTGAAATAGCGGAGCCCGGCTTGGGGTGGCAGGCGCGGATCAGTGCCAGCGCTGCTTCGATATCTTCGTCTGAAGCACTCAGATTGCGGCGCAGCATAGCCAGTTCGCCGTCGGCAACCAGTCCCAGTGACTCGGCGGCTATGCGCAGCGCCAGTTCACGGCCGGGTTCTTCCGGTCGCAGCGTGTTCAGTTGTAAGGTGATGCACTCGGCCAGATCGCGTGCGCCGACCCCGGCGGGGTCGAGCATCTGCACTTTCTTCAGCGTGGCTTCTACCTCGGCGCGCGAAAATCCCGCATCGGCGGGTAAGGTTGCCATGATGCCTTCGAGCGACTCGGTGAGGTAACCGTCGTCGTTGATGTAATCGATGATGGCCTGACCGATGACCACTTCACGCGGATCGAAGTGTTCCATTTCCAGTTGCCACAGCAGATGTTCGGTCAGCGTCTCAGTGCTTTGGTCAGACAGCTCCGCCTGAAAATCATTGTCGGGTGCACTACTGGTGCCGGCGGCGCGCTCATCCCAGTTGTTGTCGAAGTCATCACCTTCGACAACTTCGGTACCGCTGTCGATACCGTTGTCGATCTCATTGCCGTCGAGTTCTTTAAGGTCTGTATCAGCGGAGTCGCTGCTTTCATCGGAGGATCGCTCCTGGGGAGCATCCTGATTGAGCTGATCAGGTTCTTCCTGTTCCAGCATCAGGTTGGTTTCGAGGGCTTCTTCGATCTGCGCGTTCAGCTCCATAACCGGCATTTGCAGCAGGCGGATTGCCTGCTGGAGCTGCGGGGTCATTGTTAACTGCTGCCCCAGCTTCAGCTGCAGTGAGAGCTTTGCCATGTATCCCTATGTGTACCGGACGCCAACCCGGTTGATCCTTTCGCTTAACCTGCACCCATTATCCGACGTATTTGCCGCAGCGGGTAGGGTCTGCGTCAAAGTTTGAAGTCTTCGCCCAGATAAACTTCGCGAACGTGCTCGTTCTCGATGATTTCATCGGCGCTGCCCTGCGCAATGAGGGTGCCGGAGGCCAGAATATAAGCATGATCGCAGATACCCAGCGTTTCACGGACGTTATGGTCGGTGATCAGTACGCCGATGCCGCGGCCTGCGAGATGCTCGATGATCTTCTGGATATCAAGCACGGTAATCGGGTCGACACCCGCAAAGGGTTCGTCGAGGAGTACAAACGCCGGTTCGGCTGCCAGTGCCCGGGCGATTTCCACGCGACGGCGTTCACCGCCGGACAAGGCGATGCCCGGACTGTTACGGATATGGTTAATGCTGAGCTCTTCGAGCAGCTCTTCGAGCTTCCGCTGGCGATCTTCTTTTTCGAGTTCCTTGCGGGTCTCGAGTATGGCCATGATGTTGTCGGCGACAGATAGTTTTCTGAAGATCGAGGCTTCCTGCGGCAGATAACCCAAACCGAGTCGGCTGCGCTGATGCATCGGCATCGGCGTCAGGTTTTCGCCATCGAGCATGATCGCACCCGAGTCACAGCGGATCAGTCCGACAATCATGTAAAACGCGGTGGTTTTACCGGCACCGTTGGGGCCCAGCAAACCGACAACTTCGCCACTTTTAATTTGTATCGAAATGCCGTTGACGACATCCCGCATCTTGAAGCGTTTTTTTATGTTTTCCGCGCTGAGGATTCTCAAAGCCTGAATCTCTGGTCGTGGGTTATTCGGCCGGAGCTTCTTGCTCCGCTTCCTGTTCAGTGTACTTGGTTACGCCCGGCGATGTGGGGTCGATCATGATCTTAATGCCGCCACCGCTTTTGTCAGAGCGGACTTTAACTTGCCGCGAGACCAGATCATAAATGATGTTGGCACCGCTCATCCGGTTGCTGCCGTCTGTGAATTCGGCCTCTTCGCGCATAGTAATCGTGCCGTCTGTCAGATCGTAAATAATGACGTTGCTGCGGCCTTTATTCAGCTGCCCGGTTTCCGGATCAAGCTGCTGAAAGCGCGCCGGTGCACCGGTCAGCTCGGCATGGCTGAGTTGGTTTTCTTTAAAAGTAAGAACCGCTTTGTCACAAGTCAGCAGTGAGCCTTCGGCTTCGACGCGAACGTCGCCCGTAAACGTCCACAAACCGTCGACAAAATCGAGCTTATCGGTCTCTGCCAGGTTGGCCTCGATCGACAGAGCTCCCTGCGTGACCCGCAAACCGCGAAACACCAGGCTGTTTTTGTCGTAATCAAAGTCGGAAGAGTCTGCATCGATGGTGATCGGCATATCCGGCTGCAGTTCATACAGCCCGGCTTGCGCAGGCAGTGCAGTGAGGAGCATTGCGCCGGCCAGAATACTGGCAGCGCGGGCAATAAATTTACGGTGCATATTTACCATTAACGTTTGATAGTAGTTTTATTTGGTTGGTTTCCAGATCTGCTTCCATGCCGATGCCGTTGATGATCCGGCCGTCGCGCTCGATAACAACCTTGCGGTTGGTGTAGGCGCGTTTTTCACCGGGCACAACGTTGATCAGGCTGGTGGTTATTTTGATCTGCGGTTCCTGCGGGTCGTTCGACAGGGCAACAACATTACCTTCCAGTACAACGATCTTACCATCGGCAGGAATACGGCCCGTGTCAGAAAAAAGATCCCAGGGGGTTTCAGCTACAGGGTCGTAACTGAGCGCGACAGTGTCCATCGAGATGTCGTCCCGGTCCGGGTTTTGCTGAGCATGATCCGCGTTGACCCGGTAAATAATCGCACCGGTATCGTCGGTGCCCTGAAGTTCCGCCTGCTTGATGAAAAAGGCGATATCCAGTTCACCGCGGCGGCGGTTATCGTCTTCGGGATCTTCCGACTGGAGGATGTAGACGCTGGTGATGCCCGCAATAATGGCGAGCACAACCAGCCGGGTTGCGGTGCGGGTGTCTTTAATGAGCTCCACCGGCAGGCAGTCCTATCGCTCGTCCTGCCCGGAATCGATCTGTGAATCGATAATGAGGTCACAAACTTCCCGCACGGCACCGCGACCACCCGGCAGAGTGGTGCGCCAGTCGGCAATACGGCGAATGCTGCTGTGAGCATCGTGAACAGCAATGGCCAGGCCGACGGCTTCCATGCAGACCTTGTCGGGCATGTCGTCGCCTACATAAGCCACTTCATTCATGGTAATGCCGAGTTTTTCAGTCAGGTCTTCAAGCGTTTTTATCTTGTTGTTCTGGCCGAGATAAACATGGCGAATATCCAGTTCGTTCATGCGGGCTTCGACAGGACGTGATTTGCGCCCGGAAATAATCGCGATCTCGATACCGGCACGCATCAAGGCGCGCATGCCGTAGCCGTCACGGGCATGGAAAACTTTTTGTTCACGGCCTTCCGCATCGAAATACAACGCACCGGTGGTCAGTACGCCATCAACATCGAGCACCAGCAGCTTGATGGCCGCGGCGCGTTTCCAGATTCCGTGCTCTGTCATCGGAATGACTCCTACATGACGCCGGCGCGGAACAGATCATGCACGTTCAGGGCGCCGGTGGGTCGGTTGTTATCGTCAACGACCAGCAGGCCGTTGATCTTGTGTTCTTCCAGCAAGCGTACTGCCTCGGCGGCCAGCATATCTGCGGTTACAGTCTTGCAGCCGGTGGTCATGACGTCGGCCATCGTCGTAGTGTGCACGTCAATATTGCCGTCCAGCGCCCGGCGCAAATCGCCGTCGGTGAAGAGTCCGGCCAGTGTGCCGTCATCGTTGACCACCGCAGTCATGCCCAGGCCTTTACTACTCATTTCCAGCAACCCTTCGGATAAGGTGGTGGCAGTGCTGACTGACGGCAGATCGTCACCGGCATGCATCAGGTCCTCGATACGCAACAGCAAGCGTTTGCCGAGTGAACCACCCGGGTGCGACAAGGCAAAATCTTCTTTGGTGAAGCCGCGGGTTTCGAGCAGCGCAACAGCCAGCGCATCACCCATTGCAAGGGTGGCGGTGGTGCTGGCGGTGGGTGCCAGATTCATCGGGCAGGCTTCTTCATCCACGCTGACATCAAGCACAACATCTGCAGCAGTGCCCAGCGTTGAACCGGACTTACCTGTCATCGCAATCAGCGGCACGTCCATGCGCTTCAGCATCGGAATAAGTGTGAGTATTTCGTTAGTTTCGCCGGAGTTGGAAATGGCGATGACCAGATCCTTGCGGGTGATCATGCCGAGATCGCCATGACTGGCTTCTCCGGGGTGCACGAAAAATGACGGGGTGCCGGTGCTGGCTAGTGTGGCAGCGATCTTGCCGCCGATGTGCCCGGACTTGCCCATGCCGGTCACGACAACCCGGCCTTTGCAGCTCAGGCACAGCTCACAGGCTTTGTCGAAGCGTTCATCGATGCCGTTGCTCAGGCTTGAGATGGCGCGGGACTCGATTTCCAGCACTTCAAGGGCCAACTGTCTGACGTCTTTTTTACTCATATATATAAGACTATATCCTGCGGGCAGGCTATGGCTACAGATAGCAAAGACTATAGGTTGTACAGATGATATGCGATGAAGCCCGCGAACAGTATCGCGCCGTGATGCCGCTTGATGATGGCGACCTTGTCGCTTTTGAAGTTGTAGACCATCAGATACAGGCCGATGGTGAAGCCGGCCATGACCGGAATATGCAGGCGCAGGACTTCAGGTTCGAGCGCTGCCGGATGAATGACCGCGGCTGAACCGACTACGGCCAGCAGATTGTAGATGTTGGAACCGACAATATTGCCGAGTGCCAGTCCGGCTTCGCCCTTGTAGGCGGACATGACGGTGACGGCAAGTTCCGGCAGGCTGGTGCCGATAGCCAGAATTGTCAGACCGATGATCAGTTCGGACACGCCCAGGGCCCGGGCCAGTTCTTCAGCGCCCCAGACCAGCGTGTTGGCACCAACAAGCAGAATAGCGAGACCGACAATCAGCCATAACACGGCCGAACCCATCGACATGTCGTCAGGGATTTCCTCGTCGTACTCAATGGCCATCGAGTCATCGCCGGCTGAGGCATAGCCGAGACGCACGACCCAGACCAGGAAAATCAGTAGCGTGCCGAGCAGGATAAAACCGTCGGTGCGGGTGAGTGCATCGTCCAGAAACAGGAGGGCGGAACCCAGAGTAATGATGATGAGTATCGGAAACTCGCGACGCAGCGTGTCGGAGCCGCTGATCAGAATTGGCTGAATCATTGCGCCGATGCCCAGCACTAAACCGATGTTGGCAATGTTACTGCCGATGGCATTACCGACAGCCATGTCGGTGGCGCCGCGGCCGGCCGCTGCGATGGAAACCAGAATTTCAGGAGCAGAGGTGGCGAAGCCGACGATGGTCAGGCCGATGAGTAGTGGCGAAAGCCCCAGATTGCGCGCTGTGGCTGACGCACCCACAACAAAGCGGTCGGCGCCGTACAACAGCATCGCGATACCAGCCAGAATGGCCAGACTGTTAAGGAGCATCAGCGTCTTCCTGCAGTTATTGGCAGCAGTTGTTGAGCTCGGCCTAGTCAGCCCGCAGCTTGAACGTATAACCCGTAAGCCTGAATGATACACAAAAGCGTCAATACTTATGGCGCGCTTTGTGGGCAGTGTCTTTGCGAATAGCCGATAGGGTAGAATCTGCCGCATTGTTGCGGGGGCGCCAGCCTCGGTTTGCCCCCGGTTTGATTAGCCCGTTGTTATAGGTTGTGTTCTGAATGAATCCTCAGGAAATTGAAGCGCTGATCGTTGCCGGTCTGCCGGGTAGTGAAGTGCAGGTGTTAAGTGATGACAACACCCATTACGAAGCGGTTGTGGTCTCCGATGCGTTTGACGGTAAGCGGCCGCTCCAGCGACACCAGATGGTTTACGCCACGCTGGGTGAGTTGGTAGGCAATGAGATTCATGCGCTGTCTATTCAGGCATTCACGCCTGCAGAACGTGGCTGATTAGTTTTGGACAAGCTAGCAATCACCGGCGGAACTACCATTGAAGGTTCTGTTGTTATTTCCGGCGCGAAGAACGCAACGCTGCCGATTCTTGCAGCTTCACTGCTAACCGCCGACCCGTTCCGCGTCAGCAATGTGCCGCACCTGCGTGACGTCACCACCACGATCGAGTTGCTCGGTCGCATGGGTGCCGAAGTCACCATTCATGAAGGCATGGAAATTGAAGTCGATGCCTCAAAAGTTACCGAGTACCGCGCACCATACGATCTTGTAAAAACCATGCGCGCATCAATTCTGGTGCTGGGGCCTTTGGTGGGGCGCTTTGGTAAAGCTGACGTTTCATTGCCGGGCGGCTGTGCGATTGGCGCACGCCCCGTGGATATTCACGTTAAGGGTCTTGAAGCGATGGGCGCTGATGTTGATATCAGCGACGGCTACATCAAAGCTCGTGCCGAACGTTTGCAGGGCGCACACATTGTGATGCCGGCTGTAACTGTGACGGGAACTGAAAACCTGCTGATGGCTGCGGTTCTGGCAGACGGTGAAACCGTGCTGGAGAACGCCGCCGGTGAACCTGAAGTCGAAGACCTGGCGCTGTGTCTGCAATCAATGGGCGCGCAAATTGAAGGCGCGGGTACCAGCCGCATCGTTGTGACCGGTGTTGAAGAACTGCACGGCACCGAGTATCAGATTCAGCCCGACCGTATTGAAGCCGGCACCTTCCTTGTTGCCGCTGCAATTACCGGTGGTCACATTCGCCTGAAGCGGGTCAATCCGGCGCATCTCGAAAACGTGTTGCAGAAACTGCGCGAAGCCGGTGCAGTGATCGAAACCGGTGACAACTGGGTTGAACTCGATATGCGCGGTCAGGAGTTGCAGGCTGTCGACATTAATACGGCGGTGTATCCGGGTTTCCCGACCGACATGCAGGCGCAGTTCATGGTGCTGGATGCGGTGGCCAACGGTGCCGGTGCTGTTACGGAGAATATTTTCGAGAACCGCTTCATGCATGTGCCCGAGTTGCAGCGCATGGGCGCGGACATTTCCTTAAACGGCAATACGGCGGTGGTCCGTGGTGTGGAAGGATTGAAAGCCGCGCCGGTGATGGCCACTGATCTGCGCGCGTCAGCCAGTCTGGTGCTGGCGGGTCTGGTCGCTGAGGGCGAAACCGTCGTGGACCGCATTTATCACATTGACCGCGGTTACGAGTGTATTGAGGAAAAACTCAATCAAATCGGGGCGCGAATCCGTCGTCTCGGCTAGTTTTCCTGCAAGCCGCTATCCCGCCCGAAAGGGTGGTTTGCGCAAAGCCGGCCGGTAACCCCTCCTGAACCCCGCGTAAATGCTGGAAACTGTGGTCAATAGGCAGTTTCAGCGTGTATAATCCGCGCACTTTATAGCGCGCCAAGCGGCCAGCCCGGCTGTTTGGCGAATTTTCTGTAATTTTTCGGGAGGTTATGCTGGATGAGCGCAGACGAAGGTCTTAGTCGCCGCCATTTTCTAACGGTCGCAACCACTGCGGTCGGCGGTGTGGGTCTGGCCCTTACAGCGGTGCCGTTTCTTGCATCTTGGAAACCAAGTGCCAGAGCACAAGCGGCAGGCGCACCTGTAGAGGTGGATATCAGTAAGTTGGAAGAGGGTGCATTGCTGCGCGTTGAATGGCGCGGTAAGCCGGTTTGGGTAATTAAGCGTAGCCCGGCCATGCTGGAAAACCTCGCCAACTCAACCAATGAGTTGCGTGATGCCGATTCAAATGAATCGGATCAGCCTGAATACGCTCAGAACGCCACCCGTTCCCTGAAGCCGGAAATTCTGGTTCTTGTCGCGAGCTGTACTCATCTGGGTTGCGTACCGACCGATCGTTTCGAAATCGCTCCGGCTGATCTCGGTGCCGACTGGGTAGGTGGTTTCTTCTGCCCGTGTCACGGCTCGAAATTCGACCTCGCCGGTCGCGTATTCGCCGGCGTCCCGGCACCGACCAACCTGTCGGTTCCGCCGTACCGCTTCCTTAACGACAACGTCCTTCTTGTTGGTGATGACACTGGAGTTGCGGCATGAGTAATGCAAACACTGAAAGCCGTGGCGCTCAGTTCCTGGCATGGATTGATGCCCGCTTCCCGCTGAGTAAGCTCTTCAAGGAGCACATGTCCGAGTACTACGCGGGCAAAAACTTCAACTTCTGGTACGTCTTCGGCGTACTGGCTATCGTCGTTCTGGTGATCCAGCTGATCACCGGTATCTTCCTGACGATGAACTACAAGCCGTCTGCTGCCGAGGCCTTCGCTTCGGTTGAGTACATCATGCGTGATGTCGAGTGGGGCTGGCTGATTCGTTACATGCATTCCACCGGCGCTTCCGCGTTCTTTATCGTGGTTTATCTGCATATGTTCCGTGCCATGTTGTACGGCTCATATAAGAAACCCCGTGAACTGTTGTGGCTGATCGGTATGCTGATCTATGTGGCTCTGATGGCTGAAGGCTTCTTCGGTTATCTGCTGCCCTGGGGTCAGATGTCTTACTGGGGTGCTCAGGTAATTGTCTCGCTGTTCGGAGCGCTGCCATATATTGGCGAGCCGCTGGTTGAGTGGATTCGTGGTGACTTCTACATTTCTGACATCACTCTGAACCGCTTCTTCGCACTGCACGTTATTGCTGTGCCGCTGGCTCTGGTAATGCTCGTCGTTGTACACATTATCGCGCTGCACGAAACCGGCTCTAACAACCCGGACGGCATCGAGATTAAAGAGAACAAAGACGCGAACGGTATTCCGGTCGACGGCGTGGCATTCCACCCGTACTACACCGTGAAAGACGTGGTGGCCATTGTGCTGTTCCTCATCGCGTTCTCTGCTGTGGTGTTCTTCGCACCGGAGATGGGCGGCTACTTCCTTGAGCATGCCAACTTCGAACCGGCGAACTCTCTGAAGACCCCTGAGCACATTGCTCCGGTGTGGTACTTCACTCCGTTCTACGCGATTCTGCGTGCAGTACCGGACAAGCTTGGTGGCGTAATCCTGATGGGTGGCGCAATCGTTGTGCTGTTCCTGCTGCCTTGGCTGGACCGCTGCGAAGTTAAATCTATCCGCTACCGCGGCTGGATCTACAAGTTCGCACTGGGCTGCTTCACCGTCAGCTTCCTGGCGCTGGGTTGGCTTGGTCTGTTGCCTGCTGAAGGTATCTACACCACGCTGGCGCGTATCTTTACCGCGATTTATTTCGCCTTCTTCATTCTTATGCCTTGGTACACGTCTATCGAGAAGACGAAGCCTGTACCTGAACGGTTAACGTGGCATTAAGCGGGGAGACTACTGTGAGTAAAGATATGAACCTTAAATTCATTCGTAATGCACTGGCTGTTGTTGCTCTGCTATTCGCTTCTTCATCATTCGCGGCTGGCGGTGCCAGCCCGCTGCATGACAAAGCGGGTAACGACGTTGCTGATACCGCATCACTGCAGCGTGGTTTTGCCAGCTATGTGAACTACTGCATGGGTTGTCACTCAATGCAGTACGTGCGCTTCAACAGTGTTGGTGAAGACCTTGGCCTGACTGATGATCAGCTGATCAACAACCTGATGTTCGCCGCTGAGAAAACTCAGGAGCCGATGAACATCGCCATGCCGCCTAAACAGGCGGAAGCATGGTTCGGTCAGACTCCCCCGGATCTGTCGCTGATCGCCCGCTCTAAAGGCGCTGACTATCTGTACAACTTCCTGCGCGGCTTTTATCTCGATGAGAAGAAGGCCAGCGGCACCAATAACCTGGTGTTGCAGGGTGCGAGCATGCCGCACGTACTGTGGGAACTGCAGGGTCTGCGCCGCGCGATCTTTGATGAAGTCGAGTACGCCCCGGGTCAGACCCGCATGGAGTTCTCCGGCTTTGAACAGGTCACCGAAGGCAAGCTGACTGAAGAGGAATATGATCACTTCGTTCGCGATCTCGTGAACTTCCTCGACTACGCAGGTACTCCGGAGCAGATTGAACGCGCCCATCTGGGTGTCTGGGTCATTTTGTTCCTGCTGGTACTGCTGTTCTTCAGCTACCTGCTGAAACTCGAGTACTGGAAAGACGTTCACTAGTAGCTAGTGTACTGACAGGCTCGCACAAGTGAGCACAAGCGGAAAATAACACGCGCCCCGGCTTCCTTAACCGGGGCGCGGTTTTCCAAAAAGTTCGCCCTTAAATAGAAAGCTCATAGAAAGTAGGCCGGCGAACAATCAAACAAACACTTATAGGTTTTGCCCCGGCTTAAGAGCCTTCAGCAAAACCGGATTTGGAGAGAAGTATGGGAATCGTCGCTGATAAGCGCTCTGTTATGACGCTGTTTTCCAGCCCGACTTGTTTCTACAGCCACCGCACCCGTCTGGTGATGGCCGAGAAAAATATCAATATCGATGTTGTCAGTGTTGACGGCAAAGATATGCCTGAAGATCTGATTGACCTGAACCCGTACCACACGGTGCCGACTCTGGTTGACCGTGATCTGGTGCTCTACGATTCCCGCGTCATTATCGAGTACCTCGATGAGCGCTTCCCCCATCCGCCGCTGATGCCGGTTGATCCGGTTACCCGCGCCCAGTTCCGGCTGGCGCTGTACCGTATTGAGAAAGACTGGTACTCAATGGCGGAGCAGATCGAGAACGCCACAGAAAAACGTCAGGCTACCCGCGCTAAGAAGATTCTTACCGAAAGCATCCTCGGCAGTGTTGAAGTGTTCTCAATCAAGCCTTACTTCCTGAGCGACGACTTCTCGCTGGTTGACTGCAGCATTGCCCCGATCCTGTGGCGTCTGCATTCATACGGCATTGAATTGCCGGCGTCTGCCAAGCCGATTCATGCTTACATGAACCTGGTGTTCTCGCGTCCGTCATTCCAGGAAAGCCTGACCGAACTGGAGCACGAGCTGCAGCAGTAAGCTGCCCGCGCATCTCCCTTTCAGGCTTAGCCCCGCTTCATGTCCGACAACACTCCGTCAGATACGATGAGTTCCAGTCAGCCGTATCTCATTCGCGCGTTGCACGAGTGGATTACGGATAACGGACAGACTCCGTTGATCGTTGTTGATACCGAGTACGAAGGTGTAGTTGTACCTTATGACTACGCGGAGGACGGTCGCCTGGTGCTGAACATCAGCTGGACGGCCACGCGTCATCTGCACATGGACAACGACGTGATTGCCTTCAGCGCCCGCTTCGACGGCACGCCCTACGATATCAAAGTGCCTAATCGTGCAGTGATGGGCATTTATTCGCGTGAAACCGGGCAGGGTATGGTGTTCCCTGAAGATGGTTTGGATGATGGTGGTTATGACCCTGATGATCCGGATGGCAATGGAACTGATGGCCCGGGGTCAGCACCCAACGACAGTTCTGCCGGCACACCTGATGGCGATATTTCCGGCGGCAAGAAGAAAGACCGGCCTTCGCATCTCAAGGTTGTTAAGTAGCATCAGCAGTGCGAACAAAGTTCAATCAATAAAAAAACCGGAGCAATGCTCCGGTTTTTTTGTTCTGAATATGTCGAATATGTCTGCTGTGGAGAGATTGTCCGTGCAGCCGCTCTTATCCGTATAGAGTAGTGTCAATCAGATCGCACAGGCAGTGGATGATAACCAGATGCACTTCCTGAATGCGTGCCGTGCGGTCTGACGGTACGCGGATTTCCACATCGTTGTCCTGATACAGATTGGCCATCTCGCCGCCACTGCCGCCGGTTAAAGCAACCACGTGCATGCCGCGTTTGTGGGCAGCAGTAATCGCACGAACCACGTTGGGTGAATTGCCGGAGGTGGAGATCGCCAGCAGTACATCGCCTTCCTGACCAAGTGCCAATACCTGTTTGCCGAAGATGTCTTCGTACGCGTAGTCATTAGCGATGGAGGTGAGCGTTGAGCTGTCGGTGGTTAAAGCCACTGCAGCTAAACCCGGGCGTTCCATTTCAAAACGGTTCAGCAGCTCCGCTGAGAAGTGCTGGGCATCGCCTGCAGAGCCGCCGTTACCGCAACTTAAGATCTTGCCGCCTGATTTCAGGCACTCGACCATGATGTTGCCAGCTTGCTCAATCGCACCGGGCAGCGCTTCCAGGGAAGCCTGCTTGGTGGCGATGCTCTCTTCGAAATGTTTATTAATGCTGTCAGTCATGGTGGCTAATGTTACCTGAGCCATCTCAGCGTTTAAATGCGCCGGTCAAACAGGCTGCTCAGGCAATTCAGAAAGGGGCTCCCGCAGAGAAGGCTCCCTGAATCCACTCAATATCCGGCGCACCGGGGTCAGAATCCAGCGAGCCGCTGACGGCGACTACGTCAAAACGCACGGGCAGTGAGCGATACTCAGGTTTGGCTTGCAGGAATAGCTGTGTGGCACGGACGATGCGCTGTTGTTTAGCTGCAGTAACTGTAGCCAGGGGGCCGCCGTAAGATCTGCTGCGGCGATAGCGGACTTCAGCGACAACTAATCGTTCGGGTGAAGCCAGAATCAGGTCCAGCTCGCCGCTGCGGCAACGGAAGTTGCTTTCGATAAGCTTCAGTCCGCTTTCGCGCAGGTGGCGGGCAGCAATCTTTTCGGCAAGCGCACCGTCTCTAAGATGCGCAGCCTGCGTCACTAGTCTCGAAACTTATTCAGCCGACAGCAATGTGTCGGTTGAATCGAGAATCAGCTTCGGTGTTTCCGGCAGCGGGCGCGGGTAACCGTTCGACTGAATGTAAGCCCAGCTCAGTTCGCGATGAATGCGGCCGCCACGGTCGAGGCTGAGTTTGCCGCTTAAACCGTTTAGCGGAACCGCCATCGGTTCACGCGGGTTGTTTAGAAGCGGCACCATGCGATAGGCGTCGTAGCCCATCGCATAAAAACGCATCCGGCGCAGACTTGAACTGCCGAAGCGGCGTTCAACGGTGCCTTTCAGATTGTCGGCATCATTGCCCACCCCCAGCACCCACGGTGCATCCGGGAAGGTGATGTTGCGCAGGTCGGGCGCAGCCTTAGTGCCCGGTTGGAACACTGCAGAGGTCGCGTAAGTGGGAAAGCCGCCGGCATATTGGTAGCGCAGCTGTGGACGAATCTGTTTCGCTGTCTTGTTGTTTGCAGCGAGGAAAATGAACTCGGCGTCTTCACGCACCCGCGGTTCAAACTCCAGTGTCTGACTGAGCGTATTCTGCAGCTGTTGATGCCGCTGCTTACTTTCATCCAGCAACAGCATCTCCTGAATGGCGGGAGAGTAATCCTGCGTATCGCTGGTGTACGTGACAGCGCTCAGCAGATTGCCACCATAGCGGTTCAGTTCCGCGGCAAAGCTGTCGAGAACACGCTGGCCCCAGGCAGTGTCGGGCACCATGACTATGGCTTTGCGATGCCCTTCAGAGATGGCCCTGCGGGCGACCTGAGCGGCTTCATCTTCCGGCGACAGCGGGAACTGATACAGCCTGGCCGAGCCAAAGCCGCGCACAGTCGAGGAGGTGTTGTTTAGTGTCAGCGTGGTGACCGGCGGTGACATTGTTGCAACTTCGTCTACTGCTTCTTTCAGCAGCGGGCCGATGATGAAGTCGGCTTCATCACGCATGGCTTTCTCGAAGGCGCCGAGTGCACCATCGGCAGTGGCCGTATCGTAGAACACCAGTTCAGGGCGCTCCGGCAGGTCACCGAGATTGAAGTGAGCCGCCAGCAGGCCCTCGCGAATCGCTTCGGCAGTCGCTTTGGTGCGGCCGGAAAGCGGCAGCAATACAGCCACGCGTTCCGGGTAGTTCAGCATGGCACCGATTTCATCGAGCAGTTCCGGCACGATGCCACGAGCGGCAGGGTGATCCGGATACACGTCGGTCCATTCCTGCAGCGCCTGACGCAGGCCGGTGACGTTGTCGCGCTGCTGATAACTGAGATAACCCAGAACCAGCCAGCCGTTTACCACCGGATCGCTCGCGTTCGGGCGTGACGGCAGGTTCGAGCCGGCAGTCTGCAAACCCGCATAAACAAGCTTTTGGTTTTCCAGTTTGTCGGACTTCGAGCGGAAGGCATCTTCACGCTGCATTAATACGGTGACCGCATCTTCGGCGCGGCCTAAACGGAACAGGGCTTCGGCTTTTAGTAAGCGTACGCGAGGGGCGTTGTAGTCAGGGTCGGTTTCAGGAATACGGTTTAGCGCGTTTAAAGCCTGATTGGGCTGGCCGGTACCCAATTTTACTTCGGCACTGACCATTGACCACAAGCTCTGGTTTACATCGGTCAGAACCGGTTCGATCTGCGCCAGCATGCGTTCCGCAGCAGGCGTGTCGTTTGCCAGATGACGCTCTCTGGCTGCCAGAATCAGATAGCGGTTACGTGCAACGCCTTCCGATGAGTTGGCCAGTTCCAGATACTGGGCCGCTGCACCCGTGTGATCGCCCAGCTGCGACAGCTCTTCCGCATAACCTCTGGATTGCGTTGAGCCGAATGAGCCGCCACTATTGCCGGACGGACCTGAAGCGCAGCCTGCAGCCAGCAGGGCAGTAACAAGCATTGTGCTCAAAGGACGCAGGTATTGTTGGATCGGATATGTCATCAGAAGCTAAAAACTCATCAACAGTGCAGGCGGGCAATTTATATGTGGTTGCCACGCCGATCGGCAATATGGGCGATCTCACCGCCAGAGCCCGCGATGTGCTGAGCCATGTGGATCTGATCGCGGCGGAAGATACCCGCCGAACAGCTGGAATGTTAACCCAACTGGGTGTGCGAACCGAACTGATTTCCTGCCACGAACACAATGAAACAGAGCGCGCGGAGCAGATTGCAGCGAAGCTGGAGCAGGGCGCTTCGGTTGCGCTGGTCAGCGATGCAGGCACGCCCTTAATGAGTGACCCCGGTTACCGGCTGGTGAAAGCTGTGGCGGATGCGGGCTTGCCTGTTATTCCTGTGCCGGGTGCCTGTGCGGCAGTAGCAGCATTGTCTGTTGCCGGTCTGCCCAGCGACCGCTTTCACTTCGAAGGTTTTCTGCCGGCGGCAACCAAAGCCCGGCAGGCACGGCTGGCGCAGCTGTCCGGCAAATCCGAATCACTGATCTTTTATGTGGCGGTGCATAAGCTTGATGCCACGCTGGCTGATGCGGTGCAGGCGTTCGGTGGTGAGCGTCCCGCGATGCTCGCCCGCGAAATTACCAAGCTCTATGAAACCTTCTACCGCGGCAATTTGGATGAACTGCAGACACAGGTCGACGCCGACAGTGGCGGCCACAAAGGCGAATTCACGTTAGTTATATCCGGGCAGCGCGATAACGACGCCGGCAACGAAGACGATGTGCGTGCTGTATTAATGGTGTTGCTCGAGGAGCTGCCAGCCAGCCAGGCGGCGTCACTGGCGGCGAAGATCACCGGTCGCAAGAAGCGCGAGGTCTATGATCTGGCAATGCAGCTGAAAAGCTGACCGCTCCTGGGGGTGGGAACTTCCGCCCAATTATCCGTTGCATCAATAACTTGCACCCTCAGGGGCGAGCCGCTAAGGTGCACCCCGGAGTCGGCCAGGCAATCGCGCGTTCCTTGTGAACGGGAGGAAAGTCCGGGCTCCACAGGGCAGGATGCCAGGTAACGCCTGGGGGGCGCGAGCCCACGGAAAGTGCCACAGAAAATATACCGCCTGCTTTGCAGGTAAGGGTGAAATGGTGCGGTAAGAGCGCACCGCGCGTCTGGCAACAGGCGTGGCAGGGTAAACCCCATCCGGAGCAAGACCAAATAGGGGAGCTGACTCGCGGCCCGCGGGGCTCCCGGGTAGGTCGCATGAGGCTGACGGCGACGTCAGTCCCAGATGAATGATTGTCCACGACAGAACCCGGCTTACGGCCGGCTCCATTTCTTTCTCTTGGGCTATTTTTAGCAGCTAAATCAGGTGTTTATGCGCTGATCGGCAGGCTGTTTCGGCTGCTGCGGCGCATTTTTGCGCGAAAACCCGCGGAAATACTGGGATTTGGTAAAAAAGCGGCTTATCTAACAAAGCGCCAAAAGAAGGTCTCGTAACCTGCTGATTTATAGCAAACCAGCAACCCCGAAAACCACCAAAAACCACCCCTAAGTTGCTGTCCTGCAAAGGTTTTATCGGGAGTTATGTTGACACCCCTGCGGACCCCTTCATATAGTGTCGAGAAGTGGTGAATTGTGGGAGGAAATGGGCTATTTGCCCATATCAGAATGCTTAAGGGTGCGACCAAAATTACGCTCGATGCCAAGGGCCGTATGGCGATTCCGGCGCGTTATCGCGAGGAATTGCTGGCGCGTGCCGATGGCAAAGTGGTGTGTACGGTCGATGAATCCGATACCTGTCTGCTCCTCTATCCGTTGCCTGACTGGGAAGACCTTGAGCGTCGCCTCATGCGTCTACCCGGTACTAAACCCGCCAACCGTCGTATTCAGCGCCTGATGCTCGGCCATGCAGCCGAACAGCAAATGGATGGACACGGGCGAATTCTCATTCCACGTGAACTGCGTGATTACGCCGGTCTCGATAAGGCTCTGATGCTACTGGGAATGGGGAATAAATTCGAGTTGTGGGATGAAACCCGCTGGGATGATCAGGTGAATGATTATCGCGGCGATGAGGCAGCGGGCGGTTCCGAAGAGCTGGAATCACTGCTGATTTAGTTGTTGTTGCGCGCCGGTTGTTGAGGGCCGGTGGGAGACGTCATGCAAGACCTACATGTTCCGGTACTGCTGGATGAAGTGCTGGAGCATATGCAGGTTAAACCGGAAGGAATCTACGTAGATGGAACCTTCGGTCGTGGCGGACACAGTAAAGAAATTCTGCGACAGCTCGGGCCCGAAGGGCGCTTGCTGGTAATAGACAGAGATTTGGACGCTATGCGGGTGGCGAAGGAGTTAGCTCAGTCGGACCCGCGGGTGATTGTTGAACATGCGAGTTTCGGGGGGTTGCGAGAGATTCTGATGAAGCACGGGATCTTTGGCGAAGTTGATGGCGTGCTGCTGGACTTAGGCGTTTCCTCGCCCCAGCTGGATACCGCCGAACGCGGCTTCAGCTTTATGGCTGACGGCCCGCTCGATATGCGGATGGATGTGTCGCAGGGCATGACTGCCGCCGAGTGGGTGAACACCGCTACACATTCCGATATCGCCCGTGTGATCGCCCGTTACGGCGAAGACAAAAACGCCCGCCGTATTGCCACCGCTATTTGCGAAGCCCGCGAAACAGAACCCTTTACCACCACCCGTCAGCTTGCCGATGTTGTTGAAGCCGCCTCCCCGCGCTACGGCAAAGGCAAGCATCCTGCCACCAAAACTTTCCAGGCGATTCGTATCCTCATCAACGATGAGCTCGGTGAAGTTGAAAGTGCACTCGCTTGTGTGACTGAAGCCATTCGCAAAGGCGGTCGTCTTTGCGTCATCAGTTTTCACTCGCTTGAAGACCGTCTCGTGAAACGCTTCATGCGCGACGAGTCACGCGTTGACCCCAAGCTTGCGAAGTTGCCGGTCATCCCCGAATCCGCGCAACCGAAAATGCGTCTGATCAACGGTGCGATTAAATCCGGCGATGCCGAGCTTGGTGACAACTTGCGTGCACGCAGTGCCGTGCTGCGTGTAGCGGAGGTGGTCGCATGAGCCGCCGTGCAGTCTCAGCAGGCAACGACAATGGCCGCCTGTTCGTGGTTGCCGCGCTGATGATTACGTTGGTGTCTGCAACAGCCGTGGCCTGCATTTACAGCAAGCATCAGTCACGCAAGCTGTTTGTCGAATTGCAGGCGCTGAATACCGAGCGCGATGAGCTCGAAGTGAACTGGGGTCGCCTGCAGATTGAGCAGAGTACCTGGTCAACTCATTCCCGCGTTGAGCGTCTTGCCCGTGGTCAGATGAAAATGCGGACGCCGCAGCCGAACGACATCCGGTTGGTGCGCCCATGAAGAAGGCGAAGTTGAATAAAGAGCAGCGCCAGCGCAGTTTCAACGGCCGTTGCTACTTTGTCGCGTTCCTGCTGGTCGCCGGCGCTGTCGGTTTGTTCTCCCGTGCGGTGTATCTGCAGGTCGTGAACGAGGCGTTCCTTGAGAAGCAGGCCGATGCCCGTCACATCCGTGTGGCGCAGCTGCCGGCCTACCGCGGCACCATTACCGACCGCAACGGCGAAGTGCTGGCTGTGAGCACGCCGGTCGACAGCATCTGGGCGAACCCGCAGATTTTGCTCGAGTCACCCGGGCAGATCGCACCGCTGGCTAAGTTGCTGGGTCAGAAAACCAAAGACCTGAATGCGAAGCTGTCACGTAACTCATCCAAAGAGTTTGTTTATCTGAAGCGTCACATGAACCCGACCGACGCTGAAGAAGTGATTGCCAAGAACGTGCCGGGTGTATATGTGCAGCGTGAATACCGTCGCTACTACCCGGCGGGTGAAGTCACCGGTCACCTGCTCGGCTTCACCAACATCGACGATCAGGGTCAGGAAGGTTTAGAACTGGCATTCGATCACCGTCTGGCCGGCAGTCCGGGCAAGAAGAAGGTGCTGAAAGACAAATTCGGCCGTTTCGTTGAGGACATTGAAGCGATCAAGGCGCCTCATAACGGCCAGGAAATTATTACCAGCCTTGATCTGCGTATTCAGTACCTCGCTTACCGCTCATTAAAAGGAGCTGTGCAAAAACACAAAGCGAAAGCGGGCACCGCAGTTGTTGTTGATGTGCACAGCGGTGAAGTGCTGGCGATGGTGAATCAGCCTACCTACAACCCCAACAACCGCGCGAGCTTTCAAGCCAGTCATTTCCGCAACCGAGCGATCACCGATATCTTCGAGCCGGGTTCCAGCTTCAAGCCGCTGGTTATTGCCGCAGCTCTTGAAACCGGCGAGTACAAAGCCAACTCGCGTATTGATACTTCGCCGGGCTGGATTAAAGTCGGTCCGAAACAGATTAAAGACAAGAAGAACCACGGCCGGATGAGCATGGCCACGTTGCTGCACAAGTCGAGCAACGTAGGCGCTACCAAGATTGCAATGGATCTCGAGTCGGAAGACCTCTGGAATGTGTTGTCACGTTTCGGTGTGGGTCAGTCGACGGCCAGTGGTATTCACGGCGAGTCCGCAGGCCTGTTCAGTCACTACTCAAACTGGCGGCCGATTGCCAAAGCCACGCTCGGTTACGGTTACGGCGTGTCGGTAACTGCACTGCAATTAGCGCAGGCTTACGCGGTGTTCGGTAACGGCGGTTTGCAGCGCCCGGTATCACTGGTGCGCGTTGAGCAGGCGCCCATCGCACGCCGCGTGGTGCAGCCCGAAGTGGCTGATGCAGTGCTCGGCATGATGGAAGGTGTGACGCAGACCGGTGGTACCGGCACCCGCGCGGCCATCACCGGTTACCGTGTTGCCGGCAAAACCGGCACCAGCCTGAAAGCGGCGGCCGGCGGCTATGCCGAAAAAACCTACACCGCAGTGTTTGCCGGTCTGGTGCCGGTGAGTAACCCGCGTCTCGCTGTTGTTGTCATTGTTGATGAACCGAGTGCCGGCGAGTACTACGGCGGTTCGGTTTCTGCACCCGTTTTCGCCGATATCGCATCCGGTGCGATGCGTATTCTCGCGGTACCCCCTGATGACACGCACAGTGTGCGCGGTCCCAATCTGACACTGGCGGAGGTTGCTCCATGACTGCCGTCGCACTTGGAAAGCTGTTCGATGACTTGCCGCAGGAACTTGCGGCAATGACCGTTTCAGGGATCACCACTGACAGCCGCAATGTCACCCAAGGCGGACTGTTTCTTGCCGTGCAGGGTTTTGCCAATCACGGTCTCGAGTTTCTGGATCAGGCGCTCGAAAACGGCGCTGCTGTAGTGGCCTGGGAACCCGCGCAAGGAGTCGCCGAGCCCGAAGCTGTCGACGGCGTGCTAATGATTGAAGTGCAGGATCTGGGTCTTGCTACCGGCATTCTCGCAGACGAGTTCTTTGGTCACCCGTCGATGATTCTGAACGTGGCGGGTATTACCGGTACGAACGGCAAGACCACTACAGCGTGGCTGGCTGCGGAAGCGGCAAATCGCCTCGGTGCGAAAAGCGGTTACATGGGCACGCTGGGTTACGGCTTCGCTGACCAGTTAGAACCTGCGCCTCTGACTACACCCGGGGTTGTGTCTGTGCACCGTCGTCTGAGCGAAATGGCCGATGCCGGTGCAGCGAACGTATTCATGGAAGTGTCGTCGCACGGTCTCGATCAGGGCCGGGTCGATGCAGTGCGCTTCAAAGTTGCGGCTTTCACTAATTTGAGCCGCGACCACCTTGATTATCACGGCAGTCTTGAAGCCTACGGACAGGCTAAGGCTGCGTTGTTCACAGAGTTCCAACCTGAATTTGCAGTTCTCAACGTCGCGGATGAGTTTGGCAGGGAATTAGCCCGTTTGTTGCACAAGGATGTGCACCTTTTAAGCGTGTCAGCTGATCCGCGACACGAGGCTGCGTTGGTTGCAGAGTTGGTGAATGCCGGTACCGATGGTTTGCAGGTTCGATTCAGCGGTGAATACGGCGAAGCTGAGCTGCATTCATCATTGTGGGGTCGCTTTAACGTTGAAAACCTCGCGGTAGCTACCGGTATCCTGTTGGGCCTCGGTGTGTCGCTGGGCGATGCCGTGCAGGCGCTGGCGGAATGTGCCGCTCCTGCCGGTCGCATGGAGCCGGTTTCAGACAGTAGCGAGCAACCTCAGGTAATTATCGACTTTGCTCACACGCCCGACGCGTTGGAACAGGTATTAAACTGCGTGCGCGAACACTGCGACGGCGCACTGTGGTGTGTGTTCGGTTGCGGCGGTGACCGCGACACCGGTAAGCGCGCCGAGATGGGTCGTATTGCCGGATCTTTGGCAGACCGGGTTGTGCTGACTGACGACAACCCGCGCGACGAAGACCCGGCAGTCATTATTGATGATGTACTGCAGGGCTTTATCGAGTTGCCACAGCCGCAGATTATTCACGACCGTGCCGAGGCTATTACTACGGCGGTCGGTTCCGCCGTTGCCGGCGACGTTGTGCTGGTGGCGGGCAAGGGTGCCGAGAACTATCAGATTAGAGCCGGTGAGCAGATTGAGTTTTCCGACCAGTTGGTCGCCAAACAGGCGCTGGCTGAAATATACGGTGGAGTGCAATGACTATGAGCACTTTAGCCGTCGTTGCAGAACAGGTTGGTGGCCGCTTGATCGGCGCGGATAAAGAGTTTGATTCGGTGTCTACCGACACACGCAGCCTGCAACCGGGTCAGCTGTGGTTTGCCTTGCAGGGCGAGCGTTTCGATGCCGGTGACTTCATCGCGCAAGCCGCCGAGCAGGGTGCTGCCGGTGCTGTGGTTGGCCGCGAACTGGATGCGGCCATCGCACAGATCGAGGTTGCTGATACACGCAAGGCACTTGGTGACTACGCCGCTGCCTGGCGTCGTTCCAAAGACATTGTTTCCGTCGGTATTACCGGCAGTAACGGCAAGACCACGGTTAAAGAAATGGTATCCGCCATTCTGCGTGCCGCTTACGACGATGACAAAGTTGTGTTGGCCACCAAAGGCAACTTCAACAACGACATCGGCTTGCCACTCACCGTTTTACGCCTGCGCGACTATCACCGCGCAGCTGTATTCGAGATGGGTGCCAGCGGCGGTGGCGAGATTGAATATCTTGCGGCCATCGCAGCGCCGCAGGTGGGCATCGTGACCTGTGCAGCTGCCGCACATCTCGAAGGCTTCGGCAGCATGGCCGGTGTTGCCAGCGGCAAAGGTGAAATGTTTGCCGCGCTTCCCGAAAACGGTGTTGCCGTGATCAATCGCGACGATGCTTTCTACGACTACTGGAAGTCAGTTGCCAGTCACACCGGTCAGGTGACGTTTGGCCAGAACGCTGCTGCTGATTTTTGCGTGTCCGACATTGAAGAAGATGTGGAAGCCGGTGAGTTGCGCTTTGTGTTGCGCTCACCTCTGGGCGTACGCCAGTTGCTGTTGCCCATGGTGGGCCGCCACAACGTATTGAATGCGGCTGCAGCGGCCGCCGCCGCAGTGTCCTGCGGTTTCGATCTGGATGCTATTGAGGAAGGTCTGGCAGCAATGGCGAATGTGTCCGGTCGTCTTGAAGCTGTGACCGCGCCGAATGGCATGCACGTCTACAACGACACCTATAACGCCAATCCTGATTCAGTGGCTGCCGCGATTGACTTTCTGGCGGCGCAGCCCGGCAAGCGCTGGCTGGTGCTGGGCGACATGGGCGAACTTGGCGCTGATGCCGAAGCCATGCACAGCAGTGTCGGTCTGAAGGCCCGTGAAGCAGGGATTGATCGCCTGCTGTGTGTTGGCGAGCTGAGCCGCAACACCGCCCGCGCCTGGGGCGAGTCGGCTGAATGGTTTGAAGATACCGATGCGTTGAGTAGCGCGTTGGCGGAATCCGCTGAAGCGGATGTGCAGTTGCTGGTTAAAGGCTCGCGCTTCATGGGTCTGGAGCGGGTTGTGAATTCATTGCTTGGTGAAGCACAGGCGGGAGGAAAAGGCTGATGATGTTGTACGTCACACAATATCTGGAGCAGTTTTACTCGGGCTTTAACGTCTTCTCATACATCACGCTACGGGCGATTCTCGGTGCTCTGACTGCACTGATCATCTCCTTCGTGCTTGGCCCCGTGATGATTCGTAAGTTGCTGGAACGTCAGTTTGGCCAGACGATTCGCCTCGACGGTCCCGAAAGTCATCTTGAAAAATCCGGCACCCCGACAATGGGTGGCGCGCTGATTATTGTTGCTGTTTGTTTTAGTACGCTGATGTGGGCTGATCTTGGCAACCGCTACGTGTGGGTGGTGCTTGCCGTGACGGTCGCCTTCGGTGCAATTGGTCTTATCGACGACTGGAAGAAACTGGTGTTGCAGGACCCGAACGGCATGTCGGCAAAAACGAAGTTCTTGTCGCAGTCGGTGGTAGGTTTCGCGGCGGCATTCTTCCTGTACGTCACGTCGCAGGAGCCTTACGAAACGGCTCTGCTCATTCCTTACTTCAAAGACCTGATGATTCCGCTCGGCGGTTTTTACGTGGTTCTGTCTTATCTCGTGATCGTAGGCAGCAGTAACGCTGTGAACCTGACCGACGGTCTCGATGGTCTGGCGATCATGCCGACGGTGCTGGTGGCTGGTGCGCTTGGCATCTTCGCGTACGCCGCGGGCAACATTAACTTTGCCGACTACCTTGGTCTGCCGTACATCTTCGGCGCCGGTGAAATGATGGTGTTCTGTGCGGCATTAGCCGGTGCGGGCTTAGGCTTCCTCTGGTTTAACACCTATCCGGCCCAGGTCTTTATGGGTGATGTCGGTGCGCTGTCGCTGGGTGCGGCACTGGGCACCGTGGCCATTGTGGTTCGTCAGGAAATTGTTCTGTTCATCATGGGCGGTGTGTTCGTGATGGAAACCTTGTCCGTAGTTATTCAGGTCGCTTCATTCAAGCTGACCGGCAAACGTGTATTCCGTATGGCGCCTTTGCATCACCACTACGAGTTAAAGGGTTGGGCAGAGCCCAAAGTTATTGTTCGTTTCTGGATCATTACCGTAATTCTGGTGTTGATCGGTTTGTCGAGTCTCAAGATTCGCTAAGCAGCTTTTTAGACGTTTATTTATAGACATAGTGAGTAACGCAGCTTTGACAATGAATGACGCCACAGGTCAGACCGTACTGGTAATCGGTATGGGTGTGACCGGCGTCTCTTGCGCACGCTATTTTGCGGCGCGCGGCATTGCTGTGCAGTTCGCCGACAGCCGCACCGAGCCTCCGGGTCTCGATGACGTGCGCCTGCTGTGTCCCGAAGCAGATTTAACCACCGGAGGCCTGCCTGAAAGCCTGCCTCACGGTGTTGTGCAGATCGTTCTCTCTCCCGGCGTGCAGTTGCCTGAAGCGCTGGCCCGGGATACAGAGGCAAACGGCGTGTCGGTGGTCAGTGATATCGACTTGTATCTGGCGGAAGAGCCGGAGTCGGTATTGCTGATCACCGGATCCAATGGCAAGAGTACGGTCACCATGCTGGTTGACCATATTCTTAAAGCATCCGGCCGCGCGTCTGTGGCTGGTGGCAATCTCGGTACTGCCGCACTCGATCTGCTTGCCCAGCCGCACGATGTGGCGGTGTTGGAGCTGTCCAGTTTCCAACTGGAACGCAGCGAGCCGCCGCGTTCCGACGTAGCGGTGATTCTGAATCTGGCGGTTGATCATATTGATCAGCACGGCAGCTTCTCTGCCTACCGTATTGCCAAGGCGCGTATTTACGAAAACTGCAAAGTGGCAGTTCTGAACCGCGACGCGTCCGATCTTGCAGAGCTCATTCCTGCCGGTAAGACAGTTGTCAGCTTTGGTCTGGGTCGCCCGGGGGCGGGCGAGTGGGGCGTGGCTGATGGCAACGTCATGTTCGGTGATGAAGCTGTGCTGGCTGTTGCCGATATCCCGCTGACCGGCCGTCACAATCTGGCAAATGTTGTGGCGGCGGCGGCAATCAGCCATGCGGCAGGTGTTGAACTGAACGCCATTGCCGCGGCTGTTAAAACATTCATCGCTTTGCCGCACCGGATGCAGACGGTGCCGACCAATGACGGCATTACCTGGATTAATGATTCCAAAGCGACCAACGAGGCTGCGGCAGCAGCCAGCATCGATTCCGTAGCAGACCCGCTGATCCTGATCGCCGGTGGCGATGGCAAGGGCAGTGACTTCGGTCTGCTGGCAGATTCTCTGAGGGGCAGGGATGCATGCGCCCTGGTATACGGCAAGGACGCCGCAGAGATTCAGGCGGTGCTCGCACCGGTATGTGCGGTCAGTCGTGTCGACAGCCTTGAGGCAGCGGTGCAGGATGCGGCGCAGTTGGCACGCCCGCATTGCACCGTATTGTTGGCCCCGGCTTGCAGCAGTCTCGACATGTTCCGCAACTTCGCTGAGCGCGGCGAGTGTTTTGCACAAGCCGTGTTTCGTGAAGCAGTTGATGCCGGAGGTGAGTCGTGAGTCGCCGTAACGCGTCCGCTGCAAGCTTCCCCGATGGCATGCTGGTGTTCGTCACTGTGCTGCTGTTGTGTGGCGGTTTGATCATGCTAACTTCGGCATCGATTTCTGTTGCAGAGAACTCCGCCGGCTCACCGTTCTTTTATCTGAAGCAGCAATTGCTAGCCGTAGTTGTCGGGCTGGCTGCCGGCGCGTTCATGCTGAAAGTACCCACCGAGATATGGGAGCGCATGGGCTTTGGTCTGGTTGTTATTGCGATGCTGTTGTTGATCGCGGTATTGATCCCGGGTGTCGGACGTACGGTGAACGGCGCAACCCGTTGGGTCAATCTCGGCTTTATGAACATTCAGGTGTCAGAGCCGGCACGTTTACTGATCATGATGTATCTCGCTGGTTACGCCGTTCGCTTTCAGGACGAGTTGCGCACCAGTTTCGGCGGTTTTGCCAAGCCGATGGCACTGGTTGGTATCAGCTGTGTGCTGCTGCTGATGCAGCCGGACTTTGGTGCAGCTACTGTGCTGCTGGCTGTGACTCTGGGCATTCTGTTTGTTGCCGGTGGCCGCTTGCTGTACTTCTTTGCGGGTTGCGGCACTGTGCTCTTGGCACTGGGTGCATTGGCAGTGACGTCGCCGTATCGCATGAAGCGTATTACCGGTTTCCTCGACCCGTGGGCCGACCCTTTCAATACCGGCTTCCAGTTAACCCAGTCATTGATTGCCATAGGCAGCGGCGACGTGTTCGGCCTGGGGCTCGGTAACAGTGTGCAGAAGCTGTTCTATCTGCCGGAAGCGCATACCGACTTCGTATTTGCCGTGATCGCCGAAGAGTTTGGTCTGGTCGGCAGCCTTGTAGTGATTGTGCTGTTCGGCGTGCTGGTCTGGCGCGCTCTGGCTATTGCCAGACAGTCCGCCATGCTGAACCGTTACTACCAGGCGTATCTCGCTTTCGGTATTGCGATCTGGCTGGGCGTTCAGTCGGTTATTAATATTGGCGTGAACATGGGTGTGTTCCCCACGAAAGGCCTGACGCTGCCACTGATTAGCTATGGTCGCAGTAGTCTCATCATTACGATGATGGCCGTGGCGCTGCTGATGCGCATCGATCTTGAGAACGGTGTGCCGGTCAGCAAGAAGCCAAAGAAGAATGCACGTAACACAAAATCAAGGAGGGCTGCGCGTTGAGTAAATCAGCGAAGCGTTCTCCTGTATTGATCATGGCCGGTGGTACCGGCGGACACGTGTTCCCTGCGCTGGCTGTAGCGCGTGCACTGAAGGCGCAGAACCAAGCTGTGGTGTGGCTGGGTACCGAGCGCGGGCTGGAGTCACGCGTGGTGCCGGCCGACGGTTTGCCGCTGGAACTGGTCCGCGTGAGTGGGCTGCGCCGCAAAGGTTTGCTGAGCTGGGTGCTGGCACCATTCAAGTTGCTGCTGGCTATCTGGGATGCGATTAGCGTCGTGCGCCGCGTTAACCCGAAAGTGGTTCTGGGTATGGGCGGCTTCGCTTCCGGACCGGGTGGTTTTGCCGCGTGGCTGCTGCGTAAGCCGTTAGTCATTCACGAGCAGAATGCAGCTGCCGGTTTAACCAATCGTCTTCTGGCTGGAATGGCCCGGGAAGTGTTACAGGCATTCCCGGGCGCCTTTTCTGCCAAGGTCAAAGCCCGCACCATCGGTAATCCGGTGCGCGCGGATATCTTTGCAGTGACTGATCCGGCCGAGCGCGTGGGCAAACACGACAAGCTCAACCTGCTGGTGCTTGGCGGCAGTCAGGGTGCTCTGGTGTTGAACAAAACGGTACCGGCTGCTGTTCGTGCGGCTGGTAACAATGAAGTATTCGATATCTGGCATCAGTCCGGTCCGTCGACAATCGATGCTGCCAACGCTGCATACAAAGAAGCAGGTGTTGAAGCGCGCGTTGAAGCCTTTATCGAAGATATGCAGGCCGCTTATGAGTGGGCTGATATTGTGGTGTGCCGCGCCGGCGCGCTTACCATTGCCGAACTGGCAGCCGCAGGCGCCGGTTCTTTGCTGGTGCCATACCCGTCGGCGGTCGATGATCATCAGACCCGCAACGCGATGTTTATGGTTGATGCCGGTGCTGCCGTATTGATGCCGCAGTCAGAATTAACCTCACAGTCACTGGCGGCTGAGTTACGTCGTCTGGCGGAGGACCGTGCCGCTGTCACAACGATGGCTGTAAATGCCAAAGGTCAGGCTAAGCCGGATGCCACTAAAGATCTGATGAACGCCTGCTTGGCCCAGTGTGAAAGAAATGTGGAGGTGGCTGCGTGAAGGATCGTATGCGCAAGATCTCCCGCATCCATCTGGTCGGTATCGGCGGTGTTGGCATGGGCGGTATTGCTGAGGTGCTTCTGAACCTCGGTTACGACGTGCAGGGTTCCGACCTTAAAGAATCAAAAGTGACCCGTCGCCTTGCCGCGCAGGGCGCAACCATTCACCTCGGTCACGATGCCTCACTGGTTGAAGGTGTTGATGTGGTCGTGGTCTCCAGTGCGATCAGCGAGATCAACCCGGAAGCAAATGCAGCCCGCGAGCTGCGCATTCCGGTAGTGCGCCGTGCCGAAATGCTGGCGGAGCTGATGCGCTTCCGCTACGGCATCGCCGTGTCAGGTACGCATGGCAAGACTACAACCACCAGCCTGATCGCCAGTGTGCTGGCTGAAGCGGGTGAAGACCCCACCTTCGTTATCGGCGGCCGTCTGGTCAGCGCCGATTCAAATGCGCGTCTGGGTGCAGGCAAGTATCTGGTTGCAGAAGCTGACGAGAGTGATGCTTCATTCATGCATCTGCAGCCGATGATTGCTGTGATTACCAATGTGGATGAAGACCACATGGAAACCTACGACGGCGATCCGGAGAAACTGAAAACTACGTTTATCGAGTTCGTACACAACCTGCCGTTTTACGGCCTGGCGGTGGCCTGCATCGATGACGAAGGCGTGCAGAGCATTCTGCCGGATCTCAACCGTCCGGTGCTTGGCTACGGTGAACACGAAGATGCGGATATTCGTCTGATCAGTCAGCGCGGCGACGGTTTCCAGTCGGTTATTAAAGTGGCGCGGCCGGGTGATGCCGGCGACCTCGAAGTCACCATTAATCTGCCCGGTCATCACAACGTATTGAATGCGATGGCGGCGATTGCCATCGCGCATGAACTGGAACTGGACGATGCAGCGGTACAACGTGCGCTGAACAGCTTCGAAGGCGTTGACCGCCGCCTGCAGGTGCTGGGTGAGCACAAAACCGGTGACGACAAGCTGCTGTTTGTTGATGACTACGGTCATCACCCGACGGAACTGGCGGCCACGTTGGATGCCGTGCGTCAGGGTTGGCCGGAACGCCGTCTTGTTGTGGTGTTCCAGCCACATCGCTACAGCCGTACCCGCGATCTGCTCGATGATTTCGCGGAAGTGCTGGCCGACAACGATCAATTGTTCGTGACCGAAGTGTATGCAGCGGGTGAAGAACCGATTGCCGGTGCTGACGGTCGTGCGATCTGCAGTGCGGTTCGGGCGCGTGGCAAGGTTGAGCCTGTGTTTGTGGCTGAACTGGAAGATCTGGCGGAAGCTTTGGCGCCGGTTGTTCAGGATGGCGACCTGGTGCTGACACTGGGCGCCGGTTCCATCGGTGCTGCCGCTCAGGCATTGCCTGGTCAGTTGGCGGAGGTGCGCAAATGAACGCTGCCGCTGCCAAGCCTGATGATGCGGTTCGCATTGATGAGCCGATGTCGAAACACACCTCATGGCGTGTCGGCGGTAAAGCCGATGTGTTTTTCACCCCGACCTCGCGTGAGCAGCTCGTGAACTTTGTTGCCAGTCAGGATGCGGACATGCCGCTGACCTGGGTTGGCCTGGGCAGCAATCTGTTGGTGCGCGACGGTGGCATTCGCGGTGCAGTGATTGCCATCTCGCCGGCAATGGGTGACCTGGAAAACCTCGGTGACGGCAAGGTTAAAGCTGAGGCCGGTCTGGCCTGCGCCATACTCGCCAGAAACTGTGTGCGCTGGGAAGTGGGTCCTGCTGAATTCTTTGCAGGCATTCCCGGCACCATCGGCGGGGCTCTGGCAATGAACGCCGGCGCTTTCGGTGGCGAAACCTGGGACAACGTAAGCAGTGTGGAAGTGCTGAATCGCGCGGGCGAAGTGAAGACTCGTCAGGCGGATGAATACGAAATCGGCTACCGCCATGCCAAAGGCCCTGTGGCTGATGAATGGTTCCTGAGCGCAACGTTTTCTTTTGAAGCGGACTTCGACACCGACATGGAGCGCATGCGTGCCGTCGTACAGGAACGCAAAGTAAAACAGCCGCTGGGACTGCCGAGTTGCGGTTCTGTATTCCGTAACCCGGAAGGTGATCACGCCGCACGGCTGATCGAGGCGAGCGGCTTGAAAGGTTTTCGTATTGGTGGCGCTGAAGTGTCGCCGAAACATGCAAATTTCATTATCAACACCGGCGATGCAACTGCGGCGGATATCGAAGCATTAATTACACACGTGCGTTCGACGGTGGAAGAACAGCAAGGCATCTCCCTGCAACCGGAGGTGCGTGTTATGGGTGAGGCAGCGTGAGCGAACGGGTAGAAATTACCAACGCTAAAGACTTCGGCAAGGTGGCCGTATTGCTGGGCGGGTTGTCTGCCGAGCGTGAGGTGTCTCTGGTCAGTGGTGCTGCCGTGCATAAAGCGCTGTTGAACAAAGGCGTCGATGCCCATGCAGTTGATGTGGATGCGAATGTTACTCAGGTGCTGCAGCAGGGTGGTTACGACCGCATATGGATTGCCTTGCACGGTCGCGGCGGTGAAGACGGCGTTATTCAGGGTGCGTTGGAAACGCTGGGTCTGCCATACACCGGTAGCGGCGTGCTCGGTTCCGCTCTGGGCATGGACAAGCTGCGTACCAAGCAACTGTTGGTGTCGGCGGGCATTCCGACCGCACCGTTCGCCGTGATTCGTGAGCGTTCGGATTGTGGTGCGGTAACTCAGTCACCGGGCCTGCCGCTGATGCTGAAACCGTCGCTGGAAGGTTCCAGCATCGGTATGTCACGCGTCGATAACGTCGACCAGTTGATTCCGGCCTGGGAGAAGGCAGCGGAGTCAGGTTGCGACGTCATCGCCGAAGCCTGGATTGACGGCCCGGAATACACCGCTGCAGTTTTGCAGGGCGAAATATTGCCGCTGATCAACATTCAGACTGACGCCGAGTTCTACGACTACGAAGCGAAATACGAAAGCAACGACACCCGTTACATCTGTCCTTGCGGTTTGCCGGAAGACAAAGAGCGCGAGATCGCAGCAATTGCCGCACAGACTTTTGATGCTGTCGGTGCAGCCGGGTGGGGACGCGTTGATTTTATGATGACTGAAGACGGTCAGCCACTGGTGCTTGAAGTGAACACGGTGCCGGGTATGACCAGCCACAGTCTGGTGCCGATGGCGGCAAAACAGGCAGGTATCGATTTCGACACCTTGGTGTGGCGGATTCTTGAGACCTCATTTGAAGGACAGCAGAACTGATGGGTGCACGGCGGAAAAATACGCGTCGTAAGGCAAGCAAGAAGCCTCAGTTTGAAATGCCTGAGGTGAATTGGCGTGCACTCGTCAACGGCGCGCTGCTGATGGTTGTGCTGACCGGTGTCTATCAGGGCACGGTATGGCTGATGGATCAGCCGATCGAGTCAGTTGCGGTTGAAGGTACGTTCCAGCGTGTGCCGTCGGTACGTATAGAAGCGGCGATGGCGGAATACCTCGATGAAGGTTTCCTCAGTCTGAACCTGGGTGAGGTCCGCGCCAATCTGGAGGCGATGCCCTGGGTTGCCAAAGCATCTGTCAGTCGCGAATGGCCTGGTGTGGTGCGCATCAGCGTAGTGGAAGAGCAGGCCGCTGCCCGCTGGGGCCGCGCAGGACTACTGAACACCCGCGGCGAATTGTTCGTTGAAGAGGCGACGCACTTGCCGGTTGAGCTGCCGCGCCTGAACGGTCCTGAAGGTACCGAGCTGGAAGTGGCGCAGCGCTACTTCGAGTTGCAGCAGAAGCTGGAACAGCGCGGTTTAAGTGTGACGGTGCTCAATCTTGATGAGCGCGGTTCATGGGATTTGAAACTGAGCAACGGCATTAATGTGCGTCTGGGTTCCACGTCTATTGAACAGCGTATTGCACGCTTATTTCTGGCGCTGGACCAGGTGCTGGCTGACAGCAGCCGCGTGAATTACATAGATATGCGTTACACCAACGGTTTTGCCGTTGGCTGGAAACCCGCCTCAGCAAGGAAAGCTGCGGCAAGCCTGAACATGGATGTGGAGACAGGGCCTCATGGCTAACAAAGCGGATAAAGAGCTGATTGTCGGACTGGATATCGGCACATCGAAGATCGTGGCGATCGTCGGTGAAATCCAGGATGACGGTGAACTCGAGATCATCGGTTTCGGTATACACCCGTCGACCGGTTTGAAGCGCGGCGTGGTCGTCAACATCGAGTCCACAGTCAACTCGATTCAGCGGGCGGTTGAAGAGGCCGAGCTGATGGCCGGCTGCGAGATTCAATCAGTCTACGCGGGTATCGCAGGCAGTCACATCAAGAGTCTGAACTCCCATGGCATCGTGGCGATTCGTGACCGCGAGGTTACGCAGGGCGATATCGACCGGGTCATCGACGCAGCGCGTGCGGTAGCCATTCCGGCTGATCAAAGAATCCTTCACGTACTGCCGCAGGAATTCATCATTGACGGCCAGAGCGGCATCCGTGACCCCATCGGCATGTCCGGCGTGCGTCTGGAAGCACGTGTGCACATGGTGACCGGTGCGGCGAGTGCGGCACAGAACATCGTGAAGTGTGTGCAGCGCTGTGGCCTGGAAGTGGATGACATCGTGCTGGAACAACTGGCTTCCAGTCACTCGGTACTGACTCAGGATGAGAAAGAGCTGGGTTCATGTCTGGTGGACATCGGCGGCGGTACTACCGATATCGCCGTATTCCATGACGGTGCGATCAAACACACCGGTGTGATCCCGATTGCCGGTGATCAGGTGACCAGCGATATCGCTATTTCGCTGCGCACGCCGACGCAGTACGCCGAAGAAATCAAAATCAAATACGCCTGTGCGTTATCGCAGCTGGCTAACCGTGATGAAACCATCGAGGTGCCGAGTGTCGGCGACCGGCCGCCGCGTTGCCTGGCACGCCACACGCTCGCCGAAGTGGTCGAGCCCAGGTATGAAGAATTGTTTGCGCTGGTGCGTGATGAACTGAAGCGGAACGGCTTTAAGGACATGTGCGCAGCCGGCGTGGTGATCACCGGCGGCACCTCCAAGATGGAAGGTGCGGTAGAGCTGGCTGAAGAAGTATTTCATTTACCGGTACGTCTGGGTGTTCCCCAGCACGTCAGTGGCTTGGGTGAAGTTGTGCGCAATCCGATTCACGCCACCGGTGTTGGAATTCTGCTGTACGCAAGAGACAGCAGAGAGCAGGGGGGAGTGTCGGAAAGCGGCACATCCTTAAACGTGAAGGACGTCTGGAGCCGGATGAAATCCTGGTTTCAGGGGAACTTTTAATTAGTGAGTAAGTAGAAGTCCAAATTTTATTTGGGTGTGTTGTTGCTGACCGAAAAGGAGATGGGTCATGTCTTTTGTAATCATGGATGACTACAGTGAAAACGCTGTTATCAAAGTAATCGGTGTCGGTGGCGGCGGTGGTAACGCCGTACGCGAAATGGCATCAAGTGGAATCGAGGGTGTGGATTTCATCTGCGCCAATACCGACCGCCAGGCGCTGTCGAACTCGAATGTAAAAACGACGCTGCAGATTGGTACCAATATCACGAAGGGTCTGGGTGCGGGTGCAAACCCTGACATCGGCCGTCAGGCTGCGATGGAAGACCGCGACCGCCTGCGTGAGTCTATCGAAGGTGCCGACATGCTGTTTATTACTGCCGGTCTCGGCGGTGGTACCGGTACCGGTGCTGCTCCTGTGATCGCTCAGGTCGCCAAGGAGATGGGCATCCTGACTGTGGCGGTTGTGACCAAGCCGTTCGGCATGGAAGGTAAGAAACGCACCACCATCGCGAATGAGGGCTTCGTTGAACTCGGTCGCCATGTTGACTCGCTGATCACCATTCCTAACGACAAACTTCTGGCCGTACTTGGCAGTGACACCAGTCTGCTGGATGCTTTCGGTTCTGCGAACCAGGTGCTGCAGGGTGCAGTACAGGGTATTGCCGAGCTGATTACCCGTCCGGGTCTGATCAACGTCGACTTTGCAGACGTGCGTACCGTGATGTCTGAAATGGGTATGGCGATGATGGGCTCAGGTATCGCGAGCGGTGAAGACCGCGCGCGCGAAGCTGCCGAAGCTGCTGTTTCAAGTCCGCTGCTTGAAGACATTGATCTGGCCGGAGCCAACGGCATTCTGGTTAACGTGACGGCTTCACAGGATCTGTCTCTGGGTGAGTTCACCGCGATTGGCGACACCGTGAAAGAGTTCGCTTCTGACGACGCGACTGTCGTAGTCGGCACGGTAATCGATCCGGACATGAACAATCAGATTCGTGTGACTGTAGTTGCTACCGGTCTGGGTAACCCGATCATCCGGGGCCAGAAACCGGAAATGACTGTCGTACAGTCGGCACCGGAAGAGGTTCCTGCTGCAGCACCGCTGATGGACGGCACTACTAATGAGCCGGTTTCCTACGACGAGTACGACCAGCCGACGATCTCACGTCAGCAGCCGGCTCCGGCGACGGAAATCCCGAGCCCGGTAGACGACTTGGAAATGCTTGATATTCCAGCATTTTTGCGTCGTCAGGCCGACTAAGCGGCTTGCTTACTCAGGAGGCGTTGTGGTATTTTTGCCACCATTAATTGGTCCTGCACCAGAGCATGTGGGGAAAACCTGTTTTATTTCAGGTGTTTCCGCTCTCGTCCGGGACGCAATACGGGTTGTGGAGTGCGCGTTCAGCATAGTTTCGACAAGGAGTCGTAAGACTCCGGTCTGTGTGCGTGCACTCTGTCTATCCGCAAAGGTAAGAATCCAATGCTGAAACAGCGAACGCTGAAAAACTCCATTCGTGCCACCGGCATCGGTCTGCACACGGGCAAGAAGGTTTACATGACTTTGCGCCCCGCAGCCGAGAACACCGGGATTGTCTTCCGCCGCGTAGATCTTGAACCTGTTGTTGAGGTTCCGGGTGATGCAAGGCTGGTTGGCGAGACCATGCTGGGTACCACGCTCATTAAAGACGATGTGAAAGTTGCCACCGTTGAGCATCTGCTTGCTGCAGTTGCCGGCCTCGGCATCGACAACATCGTCATTGATCTGAGTGCTCCCGAAGTGCCGATCATGGATGGTAGTGCAGCACCGTTTGTCTTCCTGCTTCAGTCAGCCGGTATTACCGAACAGAATGCACCGAAGAAATTCATCCGCATTACTGAGCCGGTTCGTGTTGAAGATGGTGACAAGTGGGCAGAGTTCCGCCCCTACGATGGTTTCAAAGTTAATTTCAAAATTGACTTCGACCATCCGGTGTTCAAGCAGCACACTCTTGAGTCAACGATCGATTTCTCAACTACTTCATTCCTCAAAGAAGTCAGTCGTGCGCGTACCTTCGGGTTCCTGCGCGACATCGAAGCGATGCGTGCCCACCGCCTGGCAATGGGCGGCAACATGGATAACGCCATCGTGCTCGATGACTTCCGCGTACTGAATGAAGACGGTCTGCGTTATGAAGACGAATTTGTTCGTCACAAAATTCTCGATGCAATCGGTGACCTGTTCCTGCTCGGTCACAGCCTGCTCGGCGAATTTACCGGTTACAAATCCGGTCATGCGCTGAACAACAAACTGATTCTGGCGATGTACGAAGCCGGCGGCTACGAAGAAGCAACCTTCGAAGAGCCTGGTGAGGCACCCATCTCCTACTCACCCGCTGCAGCTGCGGCTACTGCGTAACGGGTCAGATGTTGTAACCAGAGAAATTGAAGAAACAAAAAAGCCCTGTCAGAGATGCCAGGGCTTTTTTATTGTTCGGATCCGGTTTGTTTACCTGACGCTGACCCGCACCACCAGGCTTGCGCAGCCCGGTTCAATCTCTCTGCAGATACTCAGTATGCGGGCGCTGTCGAAACGCAGTCGTGACGCCCATTCGGCTGACTTCACCATCACCGTCAGCGTGCCGTCTTTATCAAGGCCGCAATCGCGGATGGCTTCTGCCATATCCGGGTGCAGTTGTGCGCAGAGATGCTCGGAGAGCAGAGTGCGTTTCTCTGCCTGCTTTGCCAAAGCACCGAATGAACCCTTTTTTGCGTCGATCAGATCCGCCAGACTTTTGCCTGTTCCAAAGCCCTTTTCAGGACTCATTCCAGAATTGCTGGAGGCGCGGTTCAGGCTGCCGGAATTGCCTGAATCGCTGCGGTTTTTGGGGATTTTTGCCATAATGTGACAGTGATCTCGCTATTTTGGGGTCAGTTCCTTGTTTTGGGGGTCTGTTTTTAGCATAGTTCTCCCCGCGAAGTGGGCAAACCTGCTGAAAAGCGGGGACGCAAAGCCACCGGTCTACGGGTAAGGAACCTACGATAGCGGGGTTGCAGATGATTATTAAAGCGTTGTTGTGCGTACATACCGGAGTTGAATTTGGCCGTCAGAGCCGGATCACGTTTGTGTGCGTTAAACGCGCGGAGAGGAAGGAATGAACCGGATTGTTTATACCCGTAAGGGCGCACCTGCGCGCTCGATGGTACTGCCTGCATCACCTGTGCTGTATGTGGTTGCCATTGCTTTACTGCTATTCACCGGCGGTCTGGGTATCGGTCTTATCAGCTCCAAATACACTTCCAATGAATCACCTGAACTGGCTGAGCTGCGTGTGTCGCTTGAAGAGCAGCGCGCTGAGCTTGAAGTGGCCCGCCGTAACAATGAAGAGCAGGTTAATGCTCTGGCACTGCGTCTCGGTCAGATGAATGCCAACGTTATTCGCCTTAATGCACTCGGTCGCCGTCTCACTGAAATGGCTGACCTCGAGAAGGGCGAGTTTGATTTCGACAGCAATCCTGCAGTCGGCGGTGTTGAAGAACCGGTTGCCGGTGGCGTGCAGCTGCAGTTGCCGGATCTCGTAACCGAATTCGATCTGCTGTCAGCTCAGCTGGATGACCGTGAGCAGCAGCTCGAGGTACTCGAGAACGTCATGCTAGGCCGTAAATTGCAGGACCGTATGTTGCCGAGTGGCCGCCCGGTTAAATCCGGTTGGTTGTCGTCTTACTTCGGTAACCGTACCGACCCGATTAACGGCAAGCGCGCCTGGCATCGTGGTATCGATTTTGCCGGCAAGCGCGGCACGGAGATTGTCGCCGTAGCAGACGGCGTGGTCAGTTGGTCACGTGAACGTTACGGCTATGGCAATCTGGTCGAGATTAACCATGGCAATGGCTATGTCACGCGCTACGCGCATAACGACAGTAACGCGGTGAAACTCGGTGAAACCGTGCAGCAGGGTCAGGTCATTGCCTACATGGGTTCCACCGGCCGTTCGACCGGTACTCACCTGCATTTCGAGGTTTGGCACAACGGCAAACCTGTGAATCCCCGCAAGTTTGTCGGTCAGTAAGCCGCCCGTAAGCGTCAGCCTTCGAGCCTCTTTCAGAAATCAGGGCATTTCGCCTTGAATTTCTCCCGATTTAGCCCTAAATCCCTTAAATATTGGTGGTTTCCGGTTTAAAGCCCGTGCCGTAACGGCGTAAAATAGCCCGCTGTACAGCGGTGTTAAAAACCGCTGTATCTGTTATTGATTGTTGTTGAGCGTCTGACAGGGTGAGGGAATCCGCAGATGCAGGCCGGGCCGGAGTCAAATCCGTGAGGCCAGTTTAAGGAACCGGGCGTTGTTAAATTTTATTACCAAGCTATTCGGCAGCCGCAACCAGCGGATGCTCAAGGTCTATTCGCGTAAAGTAAACGCGATCAACAGTTTTGAAGACGCCTTCCGCAATCTGTCGGATGCAGAACTTACTGCTAAAACAGAAGAGTTCCGCAAGCGCTATCAGGACGGCACCTCGCTGGACGATTTGTTGCCCGAAGCCTTTGCTGCTGTCCGGGAAGCCGCTGACCGCGCTCTGGGTATGCGCCACTACGACGTGCAGTTCATCGGCGGCATGGTGCTGCACGAAGGCCGCATCGCAGAGATGCGTACCGGTGAGGGTAAAACCCTGATGGCAACACTGCCTGCCTATCTGAATGCCATCAGTGGCGAGGGCGTGCACGTTGTTACCGTGAACGAATACCTGGCCGGTCGTGACGCCGACTGGATGCGTCCTGTTTATGAAGCGCTGGGTGTGACCGTTGGTGTCATCCGCAGTCAGATGACTCATGCCGAGAAGCAGGAAGCCTACAATGCCGATATCACCTACGGCACCAATAACGAATTCGGTTTCGATTATCTGCGTGACAACCTCGCGTTCCGTCCGGAAGACCAGTTCCAGCGCCGTCGCAGTTTTGCGATTGTGGATGAGGTCGACTCCATCCTGATCGACGAAGCGCGCACACCGTTGATTATTTCCGGTCCGTCTGAAGAAAGCACCGATCTTTACGGCAAGATCAACAAGCTGCTGCCGGCGCTGACGCCGCAGGAAGAAGAGGACGGTCCCGGTGACTATTCTCTCGATGAAAAATCGAAGCAGGCGTTCCTGACTGAAGACGGCCACCAGAAAGTAGAAGAACTGCTGGCTAATGCCGGTCTACTGGGCGCAGGCGAAAGTCTCTACGACGCCGGTAACATCAAGCTGATGCACCATCTGACCGCAGCGTTGCGGGCGCATGCGTTGTTCCAGAAGGATGTCGACTACATCGTTAAAGACGGTGACATCGTTATCGTTGATGAATTTACCGGCCGTACAATGCCGGGGCGTCGTTGGTCTGACGGTCTGCATCAGGCAGTAGAGGCCAAAGAAGGTCTGGCCATTAAGGAAGAGAACCAGACCGTCGCGTCGATTACCTTCCAGAACTACTTCCGTATGTACAGCAAGCTGTCCGGCATGACCGGCACGGCAGACACCGAGGCGTTCGAGTTCCAGACCATTTACGGTCTTGAAGTGGTGGTTATCCCGACCCATCGGCCGATGGTTCGCGACGACCGTGCCGATCTGGTGTATCTGAATCAGAAAGACAAGTTTGCTGCTATTGTCGATGACATCAAAGACTGTCGTGAACGCGGTCAGCCGGTGCTGGTGGGTACTACTTCCATCGAAACCTCCGAGCTCTTGGCGAACTTCCTCGATAAGAAGAAGATTCCACATTCCGTACTGAATGCGAAACAGCATGAACGTGAAGCGTTGATTGTTGCCGAAGCCGGTCGTCCGGGCACAGTCACCATTGCTACCAACATGGCCGGTCGTGGTACCGATATCGTGTTGGGCGGGAACCTCGAGGTGGAGCTCGAAGCGCTGGGTGAAGACATCAGTGATGACAAGAAAGCAGCGCTGAAAGAAGACTGGGAGAAACGTCACCAGCAGGTGCTGGATGCCGGTGGTCTACACATCATCGGTACCGAACGTCATGAGTCACGCCGTATCGACAACCAGCTGCGTGGTCGTTCCGGCCGTCAGGGTGATTCGGGCTCAAGCCGTTTCTATCTGGCGATGGAAGACCGCCTGATGATGATCTTCGGCGATCCGGAGCGCACCAAGGCACTGCTGTCACGCGTCGGTATGAAAGCTGGTGAAGCCATCGAAAGCGGTCTGCTGTCGCGCCAGATCGAGCGTGCACAGCGTAAAGTAGAAGCACACAACTTTGATGTGCGTAAGTCACTGCTGGAATTTGATGATGTCGCCAACGATCAGCGCACCGTGATCTATCAGCAGCGTAACGAGCTGATGGAGTCGGAAGATATTGCGGACGCCATTACCGGTATTCGCGACGAAGTCGTCGGTGGCGTGGTGGCCGAGTATCTGCCGCCGGGCTCGCATCACGAGCAGTGGGATGCCCACGGTCTCGAGCAGGCGCTGGAGCGTGATTTCAACGTCAGCGTGCCGGTGCAGAAGATGCTGGAGGATGACAAGTCACTCAGTCTGGACGCACTGACCGACCAGGTCGTGGCAGCGGTGCAGTCTGCCTATGACGCGAAAGGTGCGGAAGTCGGCGCGCCGGTCATGCGTCAGATCGAGAAAGAAATCATGCTGCGCCAGGTCGACAGTCACTGGCGTGAACATCTGGCAGCGCTGGACTACCTGCGTCAGGGTATTCATCTGCGCGGTTATGCCCAGAAGAACCCGAAGCAGGAATACAAGCGCGAAGCATTCGAAATGTTTGGCGAGATGATGGAGCAGGTGAAGTTCCAGACCATCAGCTTCCTGTCATTGCTGCGAATCCGCGGTGAAGAAGACGTGGCAGCTGTGCAGGGTCAGGCACCGCAAGGCTCGATGCAGGCATCGCACGCAGACGCACCGTCTGTGATGGGTGGTGCGCCGGCACCGGCAACACCGGGTAATGCCGGCCTGCCGGGTATTCCGCAGTCACCGCCTCAGAATCTGCAGACCAACCGTCCGGCTCCGCAGGCAGCGCAGAAGGCGGAAACGTTTAAGCGTGAGCAGCCGAAGGTTGGGCGTAATGAGCCTTGCCCATGCGGGTCAGGCAAAAAATACAAACAATGCCACGGAAAACTATCCTAGCGGTCTAATTTGCTGATACTCGGCGTTGCTCGTCGCTCGTTTAGTGTTACTAAACTTCGCTTCTCGCGCCTTGATTGGCAGCAAATTAGACGCAAGAGATAGTTTTCAAAATTCTTCTTGTGATTTTCTTTATCCCTTTCGCCAACAGGCATCGTAGGTTTTTGTCAGTCGCGGCACGAGGAGCGAAATTTAGCAGAGCTAAATGAGTGACGAGAAACAATGACTGACGAAAACGTAGGATCGCCTGTTCAGTTGGATATTGCGGTTGGTGTGCTTGTTAACGACGAGGGTAGAGTGCTGATCGCACAGCGTCCCGAAGGGAAACATATGGCCGGTGCCTGGGAGTTTCCGGGCGGTAAGGTGGAAGCCGGTGAAACTGTTGAAGCGGCTTTGCAAAGGGAGCTGCAGGA